>FWPV01011314.1_pt1 | contig 11634 bp, 7 predicted proteins | sample 2228371 | NCBI WGS metagenome assembly FWPV01 (sample SAMEA103939776, study PRJEB20133) | metagenome | reverse complement strand
ACGTTCCCCCTTTCCACATTCCCACATTCGCACATTCGCACGTTCCCCGTTCCTCTGTTCCACAGGTTACCGGAGCGTGAGCGGCAGGAGAACCCGGTAAACCGGAGGCGCTGCGTTAGTCGCGGGGGCGACAGTAAAGGTCTGCCCACTCACATCACCGTTGACCGTCACCACGCGGCTGGCAGGGGTGAAGGCGTACTCGTGGTGCAATGGCGTGAGGGTGTGCGTCCCCGCCGGAACGTCGTTAAGGGTGAAGATGCCTTGCTCGTCGGTGATCGCGCTGCGTGCGCCGTCGGAGACAGTGACGCCGGCGATGCCGTTGCCGGCGCTGTCGGTGACCTGCCCGCTGATGCGGTACGGCGGGGACGCGGTAAAGTCCAGCCCGCTGATGTGTCGGTCGACGGTGATCGAACGCGCGGCAGGGGTAAAGATATAGCCCGGGTGCGACGGGGTGAGGGTGTATGCGCCGGGTGGTACATCGGTCAGAATGTAGGATCCATCCGCATCCGTGGTGACGCTGCGCGTTCCGTCGGAAACGGTTGCGCCCGCCACACCCCTGCCCGCACTGTCGATGACCCTGCCGCTGATGGTGCAGGAGGGACAGACTGCCGTGAAGTCCTGTCCGCTCACGTGGCTGGCGACGGCGACCCAGCGTGGGTTGGGAGTGAAGGTGTAACCGCTTCGGGAGGCGGTAAGAGCATATGCGCCTAATGGTACACTGGTCAGGGTGTAGGAACCGTCTGCGCCGGTCACAGCGCTGCGTGTTCCGTCGGAAACGACGACCCCTGCCATCCCGTTGCCCGCGCTGTCAGTCACTCGTCCGCTGATGCGGTAGGTTGTCACCATTGCGAAATGCTGGTTATTGACATTTCTGCCGTTCCCGACCGTCACCCGCCGGTTCAGAGGCGAAAAGGAGGCATCGCTGGAGGAGGGGGTGAGGGTGTATGTTCCTGGTGGGACGTTTTTCAGGACATATACGCCGTACCGGTCGGTGGCGGCGCTGCGCGCGCCGTCGGAGACGCTGATGTTGGCAACGCCATTCCATCCGTTCTGTATCCGACCTGAGATGGCATACGTGCCGGGCGCCATGCGGTCGTAGTATACGTAATCGATCCACTGCCCCACGCCTGATACGCCGTACCCGATCCACATATATCCGTTTTCGCCCCACGCCGTTCCCCACGAATTGCGCAACCGCCACGCGCCCCGACTGCCCCTTGCGTCGTCCCATCCGACCAGGACGACGGCGTGGTTGATGCTGCCGTTGCAGGCGGCGGACTCGTCGGTCTCGAAGACGCCTGACCGGTGCCACATGAAACGGGGTCCGGCGCACACGTAGGCGGAAACCGGACCGTGCTCGTAGATGATGCGCTTGATGGTGGCAATGTCGGCGTTGTAGATCGAGTTCCACGCCTGCAGGCGCTCGTGGTGCGGCAGTGCGCGGGTGAGCGGGGTATCCTGCCCGGTATACGGCAGGTCGCGCTCATACACGGCGCCGGCTTCGGTTTGATAGGCGGGAAGTGTGCCGATCAGCAGGTCGTATGCCGGTATGCCGCCGTCACACCCGCCGTGCGTTCCGGCGGAAATCATGTATTGTTCGGAGAGGTCACGTTCGACGCCATCGACACGCTGGATCGCCGACTCAACCACGCTGGCGGTCGCGAATGCCCAGCAGGAGCCGCATCCCCCCTGATCTTTGACCGGCGTGCAGACTCCCCGGTCGCACCAGTTGAACGCGGATGGCAATCCGTCGTCTGCGCCCATGCTCACAGATGGGAGCGTCGATGGCATGGTGGATGCCGGAGCGGCAGGCAGTGAACTGTCGAACTGTCCGCGCGTTTCGATATGAAGGGTGAAGGTGCGCAGTGGTTTGGCAGTGCGATCCCACGGTCGGCGGTAAACCAGGGTGATCGTTTCGTTGCCAGCGCGCACCGGCACGAAGGTGAGCACCTGGACCGCTGGCGCGCTCGTGAGGTCGGCAGGTTGCTCCGCTAGCGGTTCGAAAACGGAACGTTCCGTTTGGCGGAGCAATGCTGGCGGTTCCTGCGGCGCCCAGGAATACCCGGTTCCGGGTTGTCCTTCCAGTCTGACGATCAGGCGCTGCCCGCCGGCAAGGATGACGCTGGTATCGTGGTGCGCCGATGTGACAATAATGTCATTCGATGATGATTGAACGATGGATGGCAGAAAAAGGAGCGCGACGACAATGACGATCAGGCGTGCGCAAAAGCCTGCCAGTTTGCGGAAGAGGGCAACGATGTGCATGACGACGATCTTCCTGGCGAAACGAAGCAAGGATGTTGCAATCTGACGGCGGTAACGCCTGCTTTACAAAGATTATAGAAATGTGGGAGGCAAAATGAAATTGAGGTAATCTTCCTGTTTCGCGATAGTACTCTTGGTTCTATCTTGACCGGTTTAGTTTTGCATGTTATACTTGGCGCATCCAGGAACACAATCAGATTGAGGGTTTGAGGTTGCAGGTGGCTGCGCAGGGAGAACCCTGTCGGAGCGTAGCAGCGTTGTGCCCCAACCGGGCGCCACCCGCCGTTCGAGAGAGGCGCAGCGAGCGGCTATCGCGTAATCGGGTGGGTTATGAGCTGGGGAGCGCGCCCGCCCGCGCCGGGGGAGAACCCCATCAGGGCACGGCAGCGCGGCGCCCCAACGACCGGAGTCCTGTATGAGCAAAGGAGCTACAGATGAACCACAATCGTTACCACCGCTGGACAGTGTTGTTCGCCCTGGTCGGTATGCTGCTCACGGTTCTTGCACTCCCCGGCGCGCCGCCGGTCGCGCGCGCCTCCGACACCCCCAACCCGTCGTCTGTGACCATCGCTGGAAGTTTTCAGAGTGAACTGGGTTGTCCGTCCGACTGGCAGCTCGAATGTACGGTCACCCGCCTGGTGTACGATGCCGGTGACCAGGTCTGGCAGGCGACGTTCACCATCCCCGCCGGAAACTGGGAGTACAAGGCTGCGCTGAATGGTTCGTGGGACGAGAACTATGGTGCGAATGCACAGCGCAATGGCGCCAATATTCCCTTATCGCTGAGCGCTGCTGCTGCGGTCAGGTTCTACTATGATCACGAAACGCACTGGGTGACCAGTAACCGCAACACGCGCATTGTAACGGGGCCGGGAAATTATCAAAGCGAACTCGGCTGTCCGGGTGACTGGCAGCCCGATTGTTTGCGCTCCTGGCTGCAAGACCCCGATGGTGACGGGGTGTTTGTCAAAACGGTGACCGGGCTTCCTGCCGGCGCCTATGAGTTCAAGATTGCCATCGATGAGAGCTGGAGCGAAAATTATGGCGCTGGCGGTACGCCCGGCGGGGCGAACATTCCTTTCACCGTGCCTGCGTCTGGTTACCGGGTGACGTTTCGCTTCGACTCCGCAACCAACACTCCTTCTGTCGCAGTCGTCAGTTCGGGGTCGAGTCCCGATAACAATGTCGAGTGGGATGGAGTGCGCCACGACTCGCGCGATCCGCTCTACCGCACGCCTGGCGGCGCGGTTCCGGCCGGAACGCCGGTAACCATCCGTCTGCGCACCTTCCACAATGATGTGACGTCGGTGCGGCTGCGAGTGTATGATCTGGATGCCAGCGCACAGCGTTTCTATGAGATGACGCCGGCTGCAACCGATGTGGATTGCTACCAGACGAGCCTGGCGGGAAGGACGTGCGATTTTTGGGAAGTGACGCTCAATCAGGCGTCGCCGAATAACCTCTGGTACCGCTTCATTATTACCGACGGGACCGATACCGATTACTACGATGATGATACGCCGGCGCTCGATGGCGGTCTGGGCGGGATGACCGATGAACAGGAGGATCACAGCTGGGCATTGATGTTCTACGATCCGGCGTTCTCCGTGCCAGAGTGGGCGAAGGATGCGGTAATCTACCAGATCTTCCCCGACCGCTTCCGCAATGGTGATCCGCGTAACGACCCGCACACCGGCGACCGCCGCTACGACGATCCGGTGATTGCGCTGCCGTGGGGTGAGTTGCCCGAGGGGTACTGCCGTAACTACAGCGATGCTGCGACCAGCTGCCCCTGGCGCTTCGATACCGATCCGCCGTCCTGGAGTCCGACCAAAGAGAGTCCGCGCGGGCGCGATTACTACGGCGGCGACCTGCGCGGCGTGATCAGTCGCCTCGACTATCTCAAGAACCTGGGGGTGACGGTCATCTATTTCAACCCGATCTTTCACGCCAAATCGAACCATCGCTACGATACATACGACTACTTCCACATCGACCCGGCGCTCGGCACGCTCGATGACTTTCGACGTCTGGTGCGCGAAGCGGAGCGACGCGGCATCCGTGTGATTGTCGATAGTGTGTTCAACCATATGTCGTCGGATAGCCCGCAGTTCGATCGCTACGGGTACTACGCCACCCTCGGCGCGTGTGAGTCGGCTGCGTCTCCCTTCCGCGACTGGTTCCGCTTCCGTCGTCCCGGACCCGGCGAACCATCACCCTGCGCGCCCTCGACCCCTGGCGGCGACGACACCTACTATGTCGGATGGTTCGGCTTCGACAGCATTCCCGAGATTCGCAAGGAAAATCCGGCAGTGCTGGACTATTTCGTGACTGGACCGAACAGTGTTTCGCGCTACTGGCTGCGCCAGGGAGCAAGTGGCTGGCGTCTCGATGTGATGGGCGATGCGTCATTCCCGCCCGACTACTGGCCCACCTTCCGCCGTGTGGTGCGCGAGACGCGCCACGATGCGCTGATTATCGGCGAACTCTGGCAAAAGGATAGCACACTGCTCCGGCATCTGCGCGGCGACACTGCCGACACGACAATGAATTATCGCCTGCGCGACGCGATCATCGGTTTGTTGACGCCGGGACCGTTCGACTCGAAGGGGTTCGCCGACAGCGGTCGCCCGATCACGCCGTCGGAGTTCGCCAGTCGTATCAGTTCCATCCGCGAAGACTATCCCGATGCTGCGTACCTGACGCTGATGAACCTGGTCGGCAGTCACGATACCGAGCGCATTCTGTGGACGCTGACGCCTGGCGCCGAGACGCGCGCCGACAAGGAGTTCAACGCCGCAAACCTGGCAAACGGCAAGCAGCGGTTGCGCATTGCGTCGCTCATTCAATTCACCATGCCCGGTGCGCCGACGATCTACTATGGTGATGAGGCAGGGGTGACAGGTGATGACGACCCAGACGACCGGCGCACGTATCCGTGGGTCGAGACCGGCGGCAGTCCGGATCGGTTGCTGATCCGCCACTACCGTGATCTGGCGCGCATCCGCCATCATTACCGCTCATTGCACGCTGGCGACCTTCGCTTCCTGCTGGCGGATGACACTGCCGGAACGGTTGCGTATTCGCGCATCAGTGGTGATGATGCAGCAATTGTTGCGATCAACCGCAGTTCACAACAGCGCACGGTCGACATTCCGGTTGCCGGCGTCATTCCCGATGGCACGGCGTTCTTCCCTTCCTACTGCGTCGCCAATGACCAGTTGAAGGACTGGCTGAACGTTCAGAATGGCCGTCTACGGGTGACGCTCAATCCGATGAGCGCCGTGCTGCTGACCAGTTACCTGGCGGATCTGACGCCGCCGGCGGTTCCGGGCAATCTGCGGGTGACAGGTGAAAGCGACGGGCAGGTGAGTCTGATGTGGAACGGTGTCTCCGGCGCGGCAGGGTACAACCTCTACCGCAGTCCGCTCAGCGGCGGCGGGTTCGTGAAGGTCAACGACGCACCACTAACGACAGTCGCCTACACCGACGTCGGGTTGCGCAACGCGCGCGACTATTTCTATGTCGTCACCTCAGTCGATGAAAAAGGGAACGAAAGCGCCTTTTCGAATGAAGTCAGCGCCATGCCGCGCCTGCAGATCGGGTGGGCCAACCTGCAATGGCCCCCGTTGATTACCCACACGATCAGCGTTCTCAACCGCACGCCGCTGATCTTTGGACAGGTCTGGATCGATGGGGTGACGAGTCGCCCCGGCGCGACGACAGGTCTGCGCGCCCAACTCGGGTATGGTCCGGCCAGCAGCAACCCGGCGGACAACCCCGCCTGGACCTGGATCGAAGCGGAGTTCAACGTCGATGCCGGCAACAACGATGAGTTCAAAGCCAGCCTGCTGCCGGATCAGACCGGTTCGTTCGATTATGCCTACCGTTACAGCACAACGAACGGGCGCGAATGGGTCTATGCCGACCTTGATGGCATCGGTAACGGGTACAGTCCGTCGCAAGCCGGGAAACTCACGGTCGTTGCCAGCAGCGACACCACCCCGCCAGCCATTCCAACCGGGCTGATAGTGGTCACGGCATCGCCGGCTGGTATTATGCTACGCTGGAACGCGGTCACCGGCGATCCGACACTCTACGGCTATGAGGTGCGGCGCAGCAGCGCGTCGGGTGGACCGTACACCACGATTGCGACAGTCACCGGCACGGAGTACACCGACACATCGATCATCCAGGGCGCAACCTACTCCTACGTCGTGCGCGCAGTCGATACATCGTTCAACCGCTCCGGCGACTCTGCCGAAGTCACGGCGACCGCCGAACTGCGGACGGTGAGTGTCACCTTCATTGTGACCGTTCCGGCGACGACGCCATCGGACGGCACGGTGTATATTGCCGGATTCCTCGACCGTCTCGACGGCAATCTGCCGCAGTGGAACCCTGGTGGCGCGGCATTGACGAAGATCGGACCGAACCAGTGGTCGATCACGCTCACCGGGAAGGAAACGACCCAGATCGAGTACAAGTACACCCTCGGCTCGTGGGACTACGTCGAGAAGGGTGCGGCGTGCGATGAAATCGCCAACCGCCAGCTGACCCTCAGCTATGGCGTGGACGGCACGCAGACCGTGAATGACACTGTACCGAACTGGCGCAATATCGCGCCGTGCGGGAATTGAAGGTGTACCTTCGGATTGTAGCGTGGAGAGGCGGTGCACTGCCCTGCCTCTCCAACTTGTTCCGTGACCGTGTGTGTGTGCAAATGGGAGAAAACCGCAACCTTCGGCAGCGCGCACTCGTCACACATTGCAGGAAGGGTCATAAGAGAAAGGACGGCTCCCAATGGGTGGGCAGTTAGTACGCAGCAAGAGCGATCGCATGATCGCTGGCGTGTGTGGCGGTCTCGCGCGCTACTTCAATATCGACCCGGTAATCGTGCGTCTGGTGTTCGTTCTGGCGGTGCTGTTTGGCGGCGTCAGCCCGCTGATATACATTATTCTGTGGATCGTCATGCTGGAGGAGGGCGCAGTTCTGGCGCCGCCGCAGCTGAATCATCCTCGCTCCGTTGAGGAATGGAAGTACGACCCGTACACCGGTGAACCGATCCGGCGCGAACCGTAAGAGGAGGGTGATGGTGAACGCCGTCGGCGCATCGCGCACCGACGGCATTTTCCCACAAACGCCGCTACGACTGCGAGGTGACCTCCCCCGTCGTCACAATGGCATCGTGGAGCACATGGAACTCTTTCTCGAACGCTGCCGTAATCGTCTCTGGATCGGGAACCAGCCCGGCGTCGGTGATCACGCCGAGCGTCACCTGACCGCAGTAACTCATGATGCTGACCCCCATTCCCAGGCGCCCGGACTGCGGCACCCAGAACATGATGTTTGTGATACGGTTCCCCGCCAGATACAGTTGCTCCGACGGACCACGTACATTCGTCATCACCGCAGTCGCTTTACTGCCAAACAGGTTGACCGCCTGTTCCTCGACCTGCGCCGGCGTGCGCCCGAAGAAATTGAGCAGACCGTAGAACACATACGCCTCAGGGGAGCGTTTGAGCGCCTCCATCCGCTGCTTGATCTCGGCAAGGCGCATGGTCGGACCTGGCGTGCCCAGCGGCAGCGACAGGAACACCAGCCCAAACTCATTCCCCAGATCGTGAGCGCGGGATGGCGGCCGCAGATCGACCGGAATGACGGCGCGGATCTCCAGACCATCGACATGCGCGCCGCGCTCGATGAGGTAGGTGCGCAGCGCGCCCGCCACCGCTGCCAGCAGCACGTCATTCACTTTCGCGCCCGCCACGCAGCCAATCTCCTTCACCCGCTCCAGCGGCGTCGGCGACGACCAGGCGACCCGTTTCTGCACCCCCAGCGGACCTTTGAACAGCGTTTTCGTTTCGGGTGGCAGGAGCAGGACACGGCTCAGCGCCATCGCCCCGCTGGCCGCCTGTGCTGGCAGATCGAGGAGATGCTCGGGATGGCGCAGGAACTCCATCCCTTCGTGCACCAGGTCGTCAGCCAGTTTGATCGAACCTTCGATTGTTGATACGATTGGTTCCAGCAGGGGACCGAGGGTGTGATTGGACTGCGGCTTTGGAATCTCGATCGGCGCATCGGGCGTTGTGTCCATCAGGCGATGCATGACTGTATTCATCGCGACGCCGTCGCCGATGCAGTGATGGAACCGCATGACCACGGCTGAACCGCCAAGCACATTCTCGACCAGGTGGACCTGCCAGAGAGGTTTGGTGTAATCGAGCGGCGTGCTCGCCAGGTCGCCGAGGAACTCCTGGAGCGTCGTCATGTCGCCGGGCGATGGCAGCGCCACCCGATGGATGTGGGAGCGGATTGAGAAGTGGGGATCGCGCTCCCATCGGGGAGCGCCGAATGAGCCACGGTGATCCGCCACACGCATGCGGAAGCGCTCAAAAGACAACAATCGCGACTCGAATGTCCTGTAACAACGCTCAACATCAATCGATCCGTCGAGCAGCGCTACGCCCGTCACCATCATCAGATTGGTCGGGTCGTCCATATGCAGCCAGGCGCTGTCAACGGCGCCAAGAGGATGGGAGTCGTGAGCCATCGTCCGACCTCCGTTATTCACCAGAACCGTTTCGGTGGACTGATCGTACACGACCACCGGTAGCAGCAAAGGTGAGAAGTTGCCACAGAGCGATAAGGGTTGACCATTCTCAACATGGAACAGTCCAGTCTCAAAGGAGAGTCTATGAACGGGAACGACCGCCTCTATCACATCGGCTTCGGGCGCAGCGACAGGCTGAAAAAAGAGGCTGCGCATATCTTCAGCTGTCACCGGCAGGTGCTGCTGGAATTCGTCTGAGCGCGCAAACGGCGCTCCGCGATGCGCGTGTGCTTTCGGAGAATCGCGGGTTGCACAGTTATGTCGGAACGCTGCCGAACGGCGTACCGATCCTGTCGACGACCAGCGGCATGGGTGCGCCATCGCTCAGCATTGTCGTCAATGAACTGGTGCAGGTCGGCGTCCGCACCATCATCCGCGTCGGCACCAGCGGATCGATTCAACCGCAGATTTTACCCGGCAGCATCGTTATTTCCAGTGCAGCGTTGTGTCGTCAGGGCGCCGCCGACGACATCGCGCCACGCGAGTTCCCCGCCGCCGCCGATCCGTTTGTGACGGTGGCGCTCATCGAGGCGGCGCGCGCCGAAGGGGTCGACTACTATGCCGGCGTCACGGCATCGGTGGATACCTTCTACGAAGGGCAGGAACGAACCGGATCAGCAAATCCGCATCTGCTGCGCTGGCTGCGCGGTATTACCGACGAGTACCGTCGTCTGAATGTGCTCAACTACGAAATGGAAGCCGGGACGTTGTTCAAAATGGGGCTGGTGTACGGTTTTGCAGCCGGGTGCGTCTGTGGCATCGTGGCGCAGCGCACCGCCAGCGAAGCAATCGTCGTCGAACGCAAAGCGCTTGCAGTCGAACGCGCGATTGTCGTAGCGGTGCGGGCTGCAACCACGCTTGCTGAAAAATCGTAGATTAACACAACAACGAGACATCGCGTGATGATCGCACCACAAGGACACGACGTCCACAAAGGCCACGCTTCCGAGTCTCACGGTTTCGCGCCCGTTGCACCTGTGCAGGTGACAGTCCGCGATCATGCATCGGCGGCGGGATGGCGTTCGCACGCGCCACAGGACGCCGCCCCGCCGACGCACAAACACCACGGGTGCGATACGTCTGAACACGTGCCTTTGTCGGGTATTAGAAATCTCGTTTTCCAGCGCCGGTTATGGCGTGGCGCCTTCGGCAGATTGGATCGCTCCCTGAGGTCAGCTCGCTGTGTGGAGCTCAACGTCGCTGCTCTGCCACGCACCGTTCATCGGTGGTACAATAAGGGTAACCGATGCCATTCACAACCACCGGGTCATACACACGCCAGGCAGCGTTCGCAGCGCCGTAGATGCCGGACGAGGCAAGGGGATGCTGAAGACTTTGCTGGGCGTTGGGACGCGCAGGTGAAGGGGTTCACGTCCACGAACCTGTGTGCAAAGACATCCCGCAGCCACGTCGTGCATGTCGTCGTCGCCGATCTGGATCACGCATTGCAGGCGCTCTTTCGCAGGGGGAGGTCTGGCGAGACGCCTGGCTCTCCCCGCTTCGAGGCGTCGTGTTGATTGGTTCCGCGTCAGGGAAGACGACGCCGGAATTTGAAATGGGCTGTGCACCACCCCTGCTTGCCCCTAAACCTCGCCGGGAGAAGGTGAGAGAAGAGGTGGTGCATCAGGATGCATAGCGCCGCTGATGGTCTTTCAGCACTACGCCTGATGCCGTCGGACTCAAGCCCTCGGCTGACAGGGCGAAGCCTGCCTTTGCGGTCTGGCGATTTCCCCGAAAACCATGAGCGGCTGCGGAGTGACCATCCGCACGGTATCAGAAACAACGTAAAGTGAGGAATGGCATGGCAGAAAAACAAAAAACTGTGGTTGCAGCTGCGCTTGGCGAGTGTGTTCATGTCGCCGGGGTCATGAATTTCTTGCGACTCGCAGAAGAGGCGGGCTGGCGCACGGTCTTTCTCGGGCCAGCCACCCCGATCGAGCGCGTACTCGAAGTGGCGCGCCGCGAGCAGGCCGACCTCGTCGGTGTGTCATACCGTCTGACCCCCGAGACCGGCGCGCATCTGCTGGGGCGCTTTGCCGAGGCAGCTGATGATCTGCACGCAGCCGGGGTGCGTTTCGCCTTTGCCGGAACGCCGCCGCTCGCCGAACAGGCAGCCAGGCTTGGGTTCTTCGAGCAGGTCTTCGATGGCAGTGAACCCGCCGATCAGGTGCTTGCCTATCTGCGCGGGCAGAATCTGGCGAACGCCACCGAGGCGGATTTCCCCCAGCGCACGGTTGACCGCATCCGCTGGAAGGCGCCCTTTCCGCTCATCCGCCATCACTTCGGTCTGCCGACGATGCAGGCGACAATCGAGGGTATCGCCAGAATCGCCGAGGCGCGCTGTCTTGATGTCATTTCCCTTGGAACCGATCAGGATGCGCAGGAGAACTTCTTTCACCCCGAACGACAGGACCCGGCGCGTACCGGCGCCGGCGGCGTGCCGGTGCGCAGCGCCGATGACTACCGTGCCCTCTATGCCGCCAGCCGGCGTGGAAACTACCCGTTGATGCGCACCTACTCCGGCACTGACGATTTTGTGCGTCTGGCGGAGTTGTACGTCGAAACGATCAATATTGCGTGGTGCGCCATCCCGCTCTTCTGGTTCAATCGCATGGATGGGCGCGGACCGTGGGACCTGGAAGGGTCGATCCGCGAGCATCAGACGATTATGCGCTGGTATGGCGAACGCAACATTCCGGTCGAACTCAACGAACCGCACCACTGGGGCATGCGCGATGCGCCCGATGCGGTTTTCG
>FWPV01014378.1_pt1 | contig 11637 bp, 9 predicted proteins | sample 2228371 | NCBI WGS metagenome assembly FWPV01 (sample SAMEA103939776, study PRJEB20133) | metagenome | reverse complement strand
AAGCGACGCGCCCCTGCAGGAGGGTTACCGCGAAAAGCCCCTGGCCATCAACGACCACGCCATGTCGGCCCTGCGCTATGCCCTCTATCGGCCCGTCGCCGCGCCGCAGAGCTTTATCATCCGCCCACAAGACCCCGCCCTCGACCGTTTGTTGGGGCGCGAACATACCATCTGAGGAGGTTACCCGATGAAATTTGCCGAACGCATCGCCCAGGCCCTCTTGGGGCGCGCCATCGAGCAGCGCGTCCAGGCCGCCATCAAAGTGATGGACGACGCCTATTGGCGCCCGCTCACCGCTCCACCCGCGCTATTGGATCGGACGGACCACCGCACGACCCTCGAAAAGCTCGCCCGCCTGGAGCGCACCAACCCCCTGGCGCATCGCCTGATCCGCATGAAGACCGATTTCGTGATCGGCGGGGACATCTCCCTCACGGGCGACCCTTGGGCGCGCGCCTTCTGGGAGCACCCACAGAATCACCTGGCCACGCGCGCCTATCGGTGGTGCGACGAGCTGACGCGCGCGGGGGAGCTGTTCATCGTGCTCAGCACCAACCCCGTGGATCGCATGTCCTACGTGCGCGAGATCCCTGCCCTGGCCATTGACCAGATAGAGACCGACCCCGACGACCTGGAGCGCGAGCTGCGCTATCACCAGCTCACCGCCAGCCCGCTGGGGCGCTGGTGGCCCTCTCCCCTTGGCGCAACGGAGGGCGCCCTCGACCAGGGCAACGCCCCGCAGGTCATGCTGCATTATACGGTGAACAAGCCCATCGGCGAGACACGCGGCCAGAGCGACCTTATGCCCGTGGTGCCCTGGTTGGAGCGCTACGAGCTGTGGCTGGAGGACCGCGTGCGCATCAATCGCTACAAGGGCGCCTATCTTTGGAACGTGCAGATCGAGGGGGCGCTGCCCGGCGAGCTGGAGGCCAAGCGCGCTCAATATGCCCGCCCGCCGCAATCGGGCAGCATCATCGTGTGCGACGCGCGCGAGCGCTGGACGGCCGTGCGGCCCGAGATCGGCGCGGACGACGCCGAAGCCGACGGCAAAGCGCTGCGCTTGATGATCGCCGCGGGGATGGGGGTGCCGCTACACTTTTTGGCCGAGGGGGAATCGGCCACGCGCGCCACGGCCCGCGAGATGAACGGCCCCACCTATCGCCATTTTGCGCACCGCCAGTTCATCTTTGAGCAGATCCTGCGCGACGTGATCCGCCAGGCCGCGCGCCGCGCCGGGCTGGCGCAGATCGAGGTGGATATTCGCTTCGAGTCGGTGTTGGGCGCAGAGGGCGCGGGGTGAAGCTTCGCGCAACCGTAAGCCCGTCTGCGCGGGTTGTGAACGACCTTTTGCGCTTTTCATAAGCGGTCCAGGCCGCCTTCGGGGCCGTGCGAGGAACACGCGGCCGATTGGCGGGGCCTTCCGTTCGGCTGAGCGCCTACGGCGAAGCCTTGCCCCGTTGCGCAAGCCTTCCGGGCCGCAGGCGCTTGCCGCATGAGCGACCTACGTCGCCCGTCCCGACCAGCCAGCCTCGGCTGGCTTATGCTTTGAGCCAGGCGATCAGATCGCCTGGTGCTCTAGACGACCTGCAAATACTGTTTAGCCGCCCAGAAATTCAACCCCCAGTAGCGAACCCTGACCCATTGCATCCCGCAGGCATACTGCTCCTGGCCGGTGGCCTCCAGGATCGTGCCCATCGGCACGACGCGCAGCACGAGGTACTGCGTCCCCGGCCCGGCGCGCAGCCGCAACCCCGAAGAGGCCACGACGCGGTAACGCATCACCACAGGCCTGGGCGCCGGCGGCGGTCCCGCGGGGTGCGGGCCGGGGCCGGGGGGCATGGGTGGCCCGACGACGGGCGGCGGTGGCGGCGCGGGCGGATGCCAGCCGGGCCAGCCCGCCCTCATCGGCGAGCTCACCCCACACCCGATGATCGCGCTGGTCGGGTTGGTGTCGGCATGGATGAGGATGGCGGTGCCGCTCGGCTGCATGAGCCAATCCATGTTGATGCCGGCTATCACCGTCGAATAGTCGGCGCTGCCGTCGGACCGGAACTCTAGCTCGGGCAACACCAGCACCTCGCTCCCCGAGCACATGAAAAAGGGCGAGCAACACATGCCTATGTTCCCGATGGCAAGGCGGTGGTTCCCCGCTACGGGATCGAACCCCCGCACCTGCACTTGCACCATGACGCCGCCCAGGGGCGCGGGGGCGAAGCTGGCCGTCCCCAGCACGGCGCCGCTGGCGCACTGGATGGGCGCCTGCAGCACGGGCGGCCACGCCGCGTGCGCGCCCAACACAGGAGAGGCGAGCAGCACCATCGCCAGGATGATGCCGACACGAGCGATACGTCCGAAACGCTTGGAAGCTATACCGTTCAACATCTGACGTTCTCCTTTCATCCTCGTCGGGCGCTCCCTTGCGGGGCGCCCTCCACGCGATCGTCGCCGAATCCCTCAGCCCTTGCACGCAGTGTACTACATAATGAGTTTGCCGGTCAACCGAAGCTAGTCCATCACGAGCACCACGCGCATCACGCCGGGCTCCAGCAGGCCGGGCGCATAGTGCATCTCGCGCCGAATCGGGTAGAACGTCGGTCGCCAATCTATGGGTATCCAGCGCTCACCCTCAAAGCGCCCGCGCTCCATGAGCTTGACCTGAATGGGGCGCCCGTCGGGCCGCTTGCGCAGGAACGCCGCGTTGAACCCCACGCCGATCAACAGAAACTCGTCGCGCGCGAGCTGGATGATCATGCCGCGCCCCGCTTTGCGCCCTTCGTTGTAGGTCACGAGCACATCACACCCCTCGGCATGCCAACCGACCGTAGACTCGGCCTCCTCCTGGACGAACGTGAACAGCCGCTGAGAGCCTTGCGCCTCTACGATGGGCTGTATCGCCCGGCCGATGGCCACATACGAGTCGCGCAGCCAGAAGGCCTGCGGCCCCCACTCGCCCCCGATAGGGTCCACCGGCGGCGCCACATCGCGCTCGGGGAAGGGCGAGTCAATGGCCCAGGGGTCGAACCCGATCGCGCCATGCTGCCCGATGGCGTAAAAGACGTTGCGCTCGGCGCGGCCCGTGGGCGAGCTAGAATGCTCGGCGATGTACAGCGGGTTGCCCCCTTGCGAATACGTCGCACAAATCTCTTGGAAGCTGCGGTAGCTGTGCCGATAGATATCCGGGCCGATCAAGTCCAAATGCTTGGTGTGCGCCAATGCCAGGTCCAGCAGGTGCGCTACGGCCCCGCCCGAAGGATAGTTCCGCCCGGGCACGGCCCCCAGCGAGGAGAGCCACACGTTCATATACATCGGCAACGGATAGACGGCCTTGGCCTCCACCGCCAACCGGTCAATATAATCGGCGATGCTGACCACGCTGAACGCCTCTGCCGCATCGGCGCCAAAGCGCGCCTCCCAATCTCCCGCCGCGAACTTGGCGTTACAAGCCGCGCATTAGCAACGATCGCTGCCCATGATGCCGGGCTCGTTCTCCAACTGAATCATGATCGTCGTGCGCTGTTCGTCCACCTGGCGCAGGTGCTCCATCATCGCCACCAGCGCCCGACGATCTCGCTGCCATGTCGCCTCGCAGGAGGGGCACAGGCTGACCAGCGGCTTGCCCTCGCGATCCAGGGCCGGCGCGTAGGTCTCGGGCTGATACTTGATATAGTCCGGCGCGTAAAAGGCGTGGGCGTTCTTCCAGGTGGCGAACCACAGCAGTACCAGGCGCAGCCCGTTTTGGCGACACTGCTCCAGCCGCTCGTCGAGCATGGAGAAATCGAGGTGATCCGGCTCCGGCTCCACTTCGCGCCAGTAAATGGGCAGGACGGCCGTGTTGGCCCCCATGCGCGCTGCATGGGCAAAGAGGGGGTTCATCTCCTCTTTGCTGAAACAGGTATCGCAAGCCCACTGCAGACCCAGGATGAGAAAAGGCTTGCCATCCACGAGGAAGCGACTCTGCTTACCGACCTTCACGATCGCGGGGAGCGGTTTATGCATGTTTCGGCCTCCTTACATTATTCTTCAGAGAATCTAGCGCGAGTATGGCCAGTTTGTCAAGCGCCTCTCGACTTGCGAAGCCTCGGCAACCCTCGGCATACCCACCCCTAGCCCCACGACGGCGTCGGCGATCCTACAGAGGGCATTCTCCCCGTGGATCAGAGACTTGCTTCAGCCCGTCCTCAAGCTCTTGAGCGGTATGCTCTCGCTCATAGCTTCCTCCCTACGTAAAAACACGCTTCTTAAATGAAATCTCTGACAAGTTCTGTTAAAATCCATAAATATTATTGACATCAATCGCGGAATATATTATAATACAAGACAAAGGGGTGTATCGGCACTGGACGATGTAGGACGGACTTGGATTTTTTATCTGAATGCCAGACGACGGGGAATCTGAGAGAAATCTGGCATGTTCCTGAGGGGGATTGATGCTAGCCGTTGAGGGGCGGCTTGCATAGCTCTTTGTAAGGGGCGACATTTTATATAGTCGAGCAACGTGGCATTGCGGCACGATCGTAGCTGGCTCGCTCTCGGTTATTGAATTTCTCCGGAAAGCCTCATCTCCCAACAAGTCCTCCGACCATTTCATCCTATCGCCTCTAGCACCTACGTTTTGAACATACGATGCTGTCATGAGGAGAGATGACCATGCAAAACGTGGAGGACTTGATCCGCTCGTACATTGCCCGCAATATCCTTTTCAGCGAAGAGGGTTATCCTTACGCGGATGACGCCTCATTCCTCGACGAGCAAATCGTGGATTCCATGAACGTGCTGGAACTGGTCATGTTTGTGGAAGAGACCTTCGGCATATCCGTCGAAGATCAGGAGATCGTGCCCGACAATTTCGACTCGGTCAGCAAGCTGGCGGCTTTTGTCTATCGCAAGCTCCCCGTGACCGCGTGACCCACATTATTGCGCTGGAGGTGCATATGAGCGAGCCAAGAAAAATCTTGCCGGGTTTGAGCGCGCTGCAGATTGACGCTGCGCAAGAGACGCAGCGCATTGTGAACGGCCTGCGCCACGCGGTGCATCAAACGCTCCACCGCCAGGGGGCGGTCGTAGGCATCAGCGGCGGGCTGGATTCTTCCGTCGTGCTGATGTTGTGTGTGCGGGCGTTCGGGCCGGAGCGCACGGTGGGCATCCTCATGCCGGAGGGCGAGTCAAGCCCTGCCAGCGCCGACCTGGCCCACAAGCTGGCCGAGCGTTGCGGCGTGCCGACGGTAACCGAGGATATTTCGGCGGCGTTGCGCGGGTTCGGCTGCTACCAGCGCCGCGACGAGGCCATCGCCCGCGTCTTCCCCGAGTACGGGCCGGGCTGGAAAGCCAAAATCACGTTGCCAGGCAACCTTCTCGATCGCGATACCCTGAACATCTTTACGCTCACCGTCACCAGCCCGGACGGGCGCGAGTTCAGCAAACGCTTGCCGCTGCGCGAGTACTATCAGGTCGTGGCCGCTTCCAATTTCAAGCAGCGCTCGCGCATGGTCATGGTGTACTATCACGCCGAGCTGCGCAATTACGCCGTGGTCGGCACAACAAACAAGGATGAATATGACCTGGGCTTTTTTGTGAAATATGGCGATGGAGGCGCGGACGTGGAGCCGATCGCCCATCTTTACAAAGTCCAGGTGTATCAGTTGGCGCGCTACCTGGGCGTGCCCGAGGAAATTCTGGAGCGCAAACCCACGACCGACACGTACACCGGCGGGAGCACGCAGGAAGAGTTCTTTTACCGCGTCCCGTTTGAAATCCTGGATACGGTGCGCTTTAGCTTGGAGCGGGGCATCCCGAGCGACAAGATCGCCGCTGCGCTGGGCCTTGCCCAGGAACAGGTTGAGCGCGTGATCGCCGACGTCACGCGCAAGCAGCGCACAACCACTTATCTGCGGATGCCCCCCATCGGCATAGACGGCAACGCAGATTGAGGAAGTAATCCCAAGGGACTGCCGGCCGCGCCGGGTGAATCTTACATTAGGCGGGCACATAATGGAACTTAGACGGTATTTGCAAATCGTATGGAAATGGCGATGGCTGATTGCTCTGTGCACGTTGTTGGCCGCCGCGTTCAGCTACGGGGTTAGCTCGATCACCCCTCCCGTTTACCGCGCCTCGACGACCTTGCTCGTGCGTAGCGCCACGGCGAGCAGCGATGATTACGGCACCGCGATCCTGAACCAGCACCTGGCCGCCACGTATGCCGAGCTCTTGACCAAGCGCCCGGTCATCGAGGCGGCCGGGTTGAGCGCGGGCCTATCGCCCGCGGCCATCAAGGATTTGATCCCCAGGGTCAAGGTGTGGGTCGTTCCCAATACCTCGGTGGTTCGCCTGACCGTGGACGATGGCAACGCGCGCCTGGCGGCCGAGCTGGCCAATGGGATCGTCGCCGTCTTCGTGCAGCAGAACCAGCGCGAATCGGGGGGCGGGCGCGGCCGCGACATCTTTGTCGTCGAGCCGGCCATTCAGCCGCTGGAACCTGTGGCCCCTCGCAAGCTATTCAATACCTTTGTGGCCATCATCGGGGGGTGCGCCTTGGCCATCGGGGGCATTTTCCTGATCGAGTATTTGGATGACACCTTCGCCACCGCCGACGACGTTGCGCAGCGCCTTTCGCTCCCCCTGCTGGCAGTTATCCCTCAAGCCGAGCGCGATCACCAGCAGCGCGCGCTTCCGAACTCGGTCTCCAACGTCCCGCCTTCAGCGGCCGAGGCGTGTCGCGTTTTGTACACCCGCCTCCAGTTCACCGATAGGCGCGACGGCAAAAACGCGGATAACGAGCTTCGCACCCTCCTTATCACCAGTCCATTTTCCCGCAAAGAAAAGGGGCGCCTTGCCCTCAACCTGGCCGTCATCATGGCTCAAGCCGGCCTCAAGGTGTTGCTTGTGGATGCCGACCGACAAGAGCCGCAGTTGCATCAGCTCTTGGGGGTGGGCAACGAAGTCGGTCTGACCGATCTACTGGCGGGAAACGCCAATTGGCAAGCGTGCATCGCCACAACGAGCATCCCCAATCTGCGCCTCCTGCCCAGCGGGCCATTGGTTGGGGCGGATGCGCTACCGAACTTGCAGCAAACAGCGCAGCTGATCCGGACCTTCAAGTCACGCGCCGATATCGTTCTGGTGGATGCCCCGCCTGTTTTGTCCGGGGCCGACGTGATGGTGCTCGCCTCGCAGACGGACGCGGTCATCCTGGCGATCGAGGGCTATGCCACACGCCAGAAGACGACCGCGCAGGCCATTGAGCGGCTGCAGAGTGTCCAGGCCAGGATATTGGGCGTGGTGCTGAACGCCGGAAGCCGCTCCGTGTTCCCCAAGATTGCCCTGCCGACGGCCCAATCCTTGGCGCGGCTGGTGCGGCGCGTCCTGGGCAAAGCGCCCGTTGTGGAGCAACCTGCCGAGCCGCCCGTCTTGCCCGATTCGCAGGGTTTGGGCAAGACGGACAGCCTGCGCGCCCCGGAGTTGGCGGCCGAGGTCAGCTTCGGACAAGGGCTGGCGGCCGAACATGTTGCCAGCGAGGCGATCCATAGCGCTTTGAGGCGGTTGACCGCTCAATGGCAACATATCAAACGCTCGATTGGCGATTCGGACTCTCCGTTTCTGCAAGAAAAAAGCCCCTGCGATCGTCTGCTGCGCTTGGCCCGCGACCGCCGCGATTGGGTATTGGGCTTCGAGGAGGAGGTGCGCAGCGCAAAGGCGATATCTGCTTATGGATTGCTGGTTTCCAGTCCGGGGGATCCCGATCAAACGCAGGAACGGGTTTGGCTGCACTTTGTCAGCGGCCGGCCGGACAGCTCTGCGACCAATCACTTCCTCGAATGGTGCTGCGACAAACTGCAGTCGGCGGGGAAAACCACCCTTTGTGTGATTTGGAATAGAGCGCCCTGGCATATCAGCCGCGAGGTGCGGCATTGGATTGCAGAACACAATCGTCAGGTCAAGCGCCAGAACGCCGGGGTGCGCGTGATCGCCTGCTCTATCCCTGAGATTGCAGAGTCGAATCCCGCCGCGCAGGAGCTGATGTATCTGCCACAAGACAGCGCTCAACCCGATCAAGTCATCACGATTCCAAGCTTATCTGAAGCCTAGCGAGGCGAAGAATGAGAAGCGTGGCGACAGAGAGAATTGCCAATTGGTGCTTGGTCAGGAGGGGGCTAGTTGCCGCCGCGATCCTGGTGACGGCCATTTTCGCGTCCTTGGTCGCCGCCCTATGGGAGCATGCCTACCTGATCCTGGCCGCTGCCTTTGGGCTGATCGTAGCCGTCGCCACGCTGGTCGTGCCCGTTTTGGGGGTCTATGCAGTCATAGCCATCATGTTCGCCGAGAATTTGCTGCGCCTGGGGGGGATCAGTGCCTCCAGGCTGCTCGTGCCTCTCACGCTCGGCGCCTGGCTGATCCACGGGCTTGCGCGCAAGCAATTCAAACTCGCGCTCCCCTTGCAAGGGTGGCTGGCGCTGGCATTTGCCACGTGGGGGGGAATTTCGGCGCTGTGGAGCATGGATGTCGGCAGAATTCCGGCCGTTCTGCAAACCATGATCCAATCCATTGGCCTTTACATTTTGGTCGTCCACCTGGTGGATTCTTTCAAAAGACTGCGCTCTGTGGTGGCCATCATGCTTCTAGCTACAATGGTCTTGTCCGCGATAGGGCTTGGGAGGGCCGTCACACGGGAGGCCGTCAACAGGGTGGATGTTATTGATATTCTGGGCACCGGGCCGCACTTTCTGGGGGGGTATCTTGTACCGGGCGCGGCGATGTTAATGGCCTGGCTTGGGCACGAAGTGAAACCGGGGCGCAAGGTTGTCCTGTTGTGCGTCTGGCTAGCTGCCGTTCTCGCCATCCTGGCTACCGGCACGCGCGCCGCCTCGGTGGCTTTGGTCGTGATCGCCACGGTTGGCATGGCCATAGAGCGCAGGTTGCGGCTCCTACTGATGCTGGCCCTTGTATTAGGGAGCCTGGGAACAGCTCTGCTTCTACCCTCAGCGTCTCTGGAACGGCTCGAATCTATCTTGACCGTCTCCGACCGGGGCGCGGGACGATTGGATATCTGGCTGGTCGCTCTGCAGATCATCCGTCATCATCCCGTCTTGGGCGTCGGGCTGGATGCCTTTGGGTTGGCATTTGACACGTATCTGAACAACACGCCCGGCCTGGGAGGAAACTATTTCGTGCGCGGCTGGGGATCACACAATGTGTTCCTGCGCGTCCAGGCCGAGCTGGGCGTCGTCGGTTCGGCTCTTTTTGTCGCCATCGTGGGCCTATCTGTCAAACACAGTTGGGAGGCCCTGCAAAACCTGAAACGCACCAACAACGATAACCTGCAGACGCTAGGGCTTGGCCTTTGGCTTGGCCTGTTGGGGATGCTGACAGTATGTCTTTTCCTTGACTGGCAATATACCAAATACCTTTGGCTGCTTTTCGCTTTGGCCGAGGCCACATGGCGTCTGTCAACCCAGACGATAGCTGGTGATAACGCATGAAAGTTCTCATCCTGTCCCATTTGTATCCATACGCCCTGGCGCCTACTTTTGGCCTTTTTGTGCACAATCAGGTCAAAGCCCTGGCCAAACGCTGTCAGGTGGTCGTGCTATCCCCCACGCCCGCCTCGCCTCCGGTCGTCGGGGGAATGAGCGCCCGCTGGACGCAATACGCCTCCAAGCCGCAGAGCGCGGAGCTGGAGGGCATCACCGTCTATTATCCGCGCTACCTCAACATCCCCGGCAAGCACGGCTATGCGCCCAGCGCGCTATTGATGCCGTGGGCGCTGGGCAAGCTGGTCGAGCAATTAAAGCGCTCCTTTGGCTTTGATCTGATCCACGCCCATACCCTTTGTCTCGATGGGCCTGCGGCGGTGCGGCTGGGGCGACTGGTGGGCGCGCCGGTCATCTGCACCATGCACGGCTCGGACGTGAACATCCTTCCCCAGGAGAGCAGGCTCGCCCGCCGAGCCGCCCGCTGGACCATCCAAAACGCCGCTGCGCTGGTGGCCGTCAGCGCGGAGCTGGAACGCAAAGCGCTCTCCATCGGCGTCCCCAAGCGCGAGATCGCCATCGTGCCCTCCGGCGCCGACCTTGAGCGCTTCGTCCCCATCGAGCAGCGCCAGGCCAGAGATAGGCTCGGCCTGCCCCGCGCCGGCAAGATCATCGTGTACATTTCGCGGCTCGATAGGCTCAAGGGGCTGTCCTACCTCTTGGTAGCGCTCAAGAGGGTGCTGGAGCGACGCCGTGACTGCATGCTGGCGCTCGTCGGGGAGGGGCCTGATAGGCGTTATCTGGAACAGCAAGCCGCGCAGCTTGGGTTAGCCGAAAGCGTGCACTTTGCCGGGATCAGGCCGCACGCCGAGATTCCGCTGTGGATCAACGCGAGCGACCTCGTCGCGCACCCCAGCCTGTCGGAGGGATCGCCCCTGCCGATCTACGAGGCCCTGGCTTGCGGCAAGCCCATCGTGGCCTCGCGGGTGGGGGGCATTCCCGAATTGATCACGAGCGAGGCCTACGGCCTGCTGGTGCCCCCCGCGGACCCTCTGGCGCTGGCCGAAGCGCTTGGGCATGGGCTGGAGAAAACGTGGGATGCCGCGCTCATCCGCGAGCATGGCGCGCAGTACTCTTGGGACGCCTCGGCGGAGCGGCTGATCGGCCTGTACCGGCAAGTCCTGCACGGAGAGTGAGAGCGCATGAGCATTTCATGTGGACATCGTATCCCTTCTCGATCCCTTTGGCGTTGCTGGCCCTCCGGCCGCGCAGGGGCTGGTGGAAGGGGCTGAATCTTTGAATCTCGACAACGCGTTCTGGAGCGCGAACTATGCGAGTTTGCCATATTACATCGGTGCATCCGCCCTTCGATACGCGCATCTTTCATAGGGAATGCCGGTCGCTGGCCCAGGCAGGCCACGACGTGACCTTGATCGCGCCATCCCGACGCGAGGAGGCCGCGACAGGATGCCGCGCCGGCGCGCCCAAGCCGCAAGAGGAGATGATTGGCGGCGTGCGGGTCATCGGGCTGCCGCAGGCGCGACGGCGCATCGAGCGCCCGAGGCTGTGGTGGCGCATCGTGCGCGAGATCAAGCGGCTGAAGCCGGATATCGTCCACCTACAGGACCCCGAGCTTTTGCTGATCGCGCCCCTTTTGCGGCCGGCGCGCGTGGTTTACGATTGCCACGAGCCTTACGTGGAGACGACCCTGCTGCGCGACTGGCTCCCGCGCCCGCTGCGCAGCCCCGTGAGCCGCCTGGTGGCCCTGATCGAGCCGGCCCTGGCGCGCCGCACGGACGCGATCATCGTCACGGAGGAAAGCCACGCCGCGCCGTTCGGCGCGGGCGGGCCGCCCGTGGTGCTGGTGCGCAACTTTCCTTTGTTGGACGATTTCGATCTGCCGCGCTGCTCCGACGGCAAGACGGTGGTGCACGTGGGGGTCAACTCCGAGCCGCGCGGCTGCACGGCGATGGTCGAGGCAGCCCGGCAGGTGGTGCGAGAAGTGCCGGACGCCCGCTTCCTGATCATCGGCGATTTCGACCCGCCCTCCTATCAGGAGGAGGTGCGCCGTCTGATCGCCGCCTACGGCCTTGAGCTGAACGTTTTCCTGAAGGGCAGGATCCCCTACGCGCAGGTGCCGGGCTGGCTGGCGCAGTCGGACGTCGGGCTG
>FWPV01014377.1_pt1 | contig 11637 bp, 9 predicted proteins | sample 2228371 | NCBI WGS metagenome assembly FWPV01 (sample SAMEA103939776, study PRJEB20133) | metagenome | reverse complement strand
TAGAGTTTATCCGCCGATTTAAGGACGAAACAACCGTCTGATTATTCAGGTTTTCCTTAGCAGGCAAATTTTCTCTAAACCCATGGTCTATTAACTTTTGAAAAATAGCCGGTTCTTTTTCTTCCAAGAACCATTTTTCAACGATATCAATGGTTTTTTTGCTTGCTGCAATTCCGGTTATTAGTAAAAATTTTTCCTTGGCGGTTAGATTATATTTGTTCTGACATAACGCCTCAGCAATTTTTTTCCCTATCTCAGGTTCGTATTTATATAGCGGAATATCTGGTTCAATTAAATCAAAAAGGATTGTCGTCTGATCCAATAAGTCGAGATCAACCATTTTAAAATAGACACGGAGTCTGAGATTATAGTCATAATTTTTCGAGTGGATTATCGATCTCAAAAAAATCTCAATTGTATTTTTCTGATCGAGTGATAAAGTTTCTCCTCTTTGTTGATTCTCTATTGCAATAAATCCATAACTAATCGCCTTTTCTACTTTGCCTGACGATCTTTCTTCTTCAAAGAGAGCATAATAGTGTTCAGCTAATGACTGATTTTCTTTGGCTATAGAAAAAATTTGTTTTGAAGATTGACTTGTATCGATTCGCGGATCTCTTTTTATTTTAATTTTTGCCTCTTTCCACCATTTATCCCAATCTGGAATCAGAAACTTTAAGTGATGTCTTAACTGATCTGTTTTCGCTTGGTGATCTTCAAAATCGAGTAGAGTCAGGTAAATAACTTCGCTGTGGTTTTGGTTGATCAATTCATTGGCTTTTAGAGGATCATTAAATGCTAAAACTAAAAAGCTAGATGCGTCTAATTTCACAGTGTAGGAATTACGAATATAGTTGCTTGTCATTTTCTTCTGTATGTACTGTTTCCCTCCAAAAAAACGAACCTCGTATTCAAGATTGTTTTTATCCCCACTAATTACATTGAGGATTTTTCCAATCCCTAGTTCTTCAGTGTAAATGTAATCCTCTTTTTTAAGTTCCATGATTGGTGTAAAACCTTTCTCGCAAATGTTTAATATATTCTTAACCCGAGTTGCAGCGTGGAGAGGTGAAAGTAAGATAGACCAGTTAAATTCTGGTAAAGTTGAGTATATTAGAAGGATACAGATAACGATGTATTAAGTTTCCTCAATTTTACATCGCGTCAATAACTACCTGTCCCTCTTTCTATAGTTATATTATAAATAATTTTGAGGAGTTATCATCTATGCGATTAGATACAAGGACGATGGCTACGTTGGTCAAAAAGGTCGTCGTCGTACATTCTCAGGTGATTCTGTAACCCCATAACATCGAGTTGAACTGTGAAGTTCACTTTGGCTATTTTCAATTCGCTTAAGGTTATTTAGCGAATGGGAGGTTTATTAGATTTTCAACAGCTCTTTAGGGGTTAAAGGACTATTTATAAAAATTGAAACAGCGAATATTTTGTTACTAATAGGAATAGGCAATAATGTATTTTGTGAAGTAATCTTTTTATTTGGATAATCTCACTACCCCCTTATGTCTATGTTTTGGTATGCAAACGATGTCACTGCTAGTGGCTGAGAGCAGAGTATACTCTTTGATTAGCCTGCAATATTGAGAGAATATAGTTATGTGAGTTAGTTATGTAATCCCCTCTTGTGAGAAATGGGAAAAACCGGAGCATATAATTCGTTTTCAGGCCTGAGACAATTACTGGATAAGATGATTAAGGGCAAATAAGGCTCGCTTTGCGTGTCGCACAACATAGTCGTACAATACATATTGTAAGACGTAAAACAACCCAAAAACCCATCAAAACCCCCGTTTTTGGGGCAAAAAACCGCCCTAAACTGCGTCGCACAATGTTTTTAGCGGGAGGAAAACGTACCAATGAACCCCATAGACGACTTCATGTCAACCCTCACCAGCCCCCGCACGGCAGAACGCTACCGCTCTGCACTGGACGAATTTACTGACTGGTACACCGGCACCATCAGCGCAGTGGTGGCCAGCACCGAGGTATGCCCCACCGCAATAGCCGGGTCTACCCCGATGAACAACTGCTTGCCCTTGGTGCGTGCCTGCATGAAGGCCGCCGCCGCTTCCGAAACCGGCACCAAAGCCTGCATGACGATGCCGGACATCATCGGCAGCAGCACCAGCGCGGTGGCCAGTTTAATCATCAGCATGACAATATCGCCCCACCAGAAGCCGGCCCCAATTCCCGTTGGACTAATGCGAAAGCAGTTGCTAGCGATTTTTTATGCGTCAAAATCATTACATCTGCTATTGAACTGGTTGAGGAAGGTCAACCGACTAAGCCTGTACACACGGTGATTCACTCCGGCAGGCAGAAAGACAAGACAATTGCCGAAGTGTGGCGGACTGGCTCGATAGAACAGGGTTGGGTATGCTAGACTGCAAATTTGTACGGTAGATTCTTCAATCCATAAGGCACGCCTAAAAAATCCACATCCACCACATGGTGACCTAAAATAGCACATGGGCTTGCACCTGCCCGGACTTCACCAAGCGGCAGAAACCCTGCAAGCACATTGCCGCAGTGAAACTGCTGACGGAGCAGAGTGTGTAGCAGGCGGCGTAACACAAAGCCGGGCTTACAAGAGCCCGGCGTTTGTTTATTATGATATTCCTGTTCTCAGAAGGAACTTCTAAAGATTGTCCTTTAATTTGAAGGGATATTCATCTCCTTTTTCAAGGCAATTTCAGTTAAGTCCTTTGCTATTTTTTCAAGATCAAAGTTATTTACTTCGACCACTTTACGATAAGTTTCCTGATTGAATTTTGTTATACCAGCAAAGGACCCTGTGATTGCTCCTGTGATGGTTGAGGTTGTGTCAGCGTCTCCTCCCATATTGACAGAACCAAGGATTGCTAGATTTGGATCTCCTCTAGAAGCCAAAAACACCCCAATAGCAAAAGGAACAGCTTCTAAAAGGGGCAAACCACAACCAATTACTTCAGCGAGTTTTTCACAGGCTGTGTAAAAATCATCGTGGGTAACTGCAATTTCAGCAGCCAGACTGATTCTTGAGACCATTGAAGGGCTTCTCAAAACAATGGATTGTTTCTTGCCAATTTCGTACCCTTTCTTTGCCCCATAAAGTGCAGCATCAAGGACAGTGAGAATATTGGAGTCGGGGTTCAGACTCTCAGCAATTGCAGCAGCGACTGCACCTGCCCCTGCAAAAGCCATATCGGCGTTATGGGTGGGAATGCATAAAACAACAGCGTCTTCAACCGCTCTGTCTAAATCACCGGGATTGAGCCAGCCAGCAGGGGCAATTTTCATTGCTGCACCGTTTGATATTCCCATCCCCATTTTTTCTGCGATGCCAGTCTTATAAGGATCATGACCTGCTCTAAGCAATTCAATTGCCTTTTTAGTAGTTGGTCCTGCAAAACGGCTGAATAATTCATCATGTTTGGCCCATTCCAGCAACTGATTTGAAACCAACTCAACCGATATATTTCCATTATTCTCAATAATTGCATGAATTATTTTCAACATTTGGGAAGTGTCATCCGTTATTTGTCCAGCCTTTCTGCCTGAAGCAAATGTGCCTTCGCCTGGGCTATAAAAGTCTGTAACTCTTCCGCCGAAACGCGAGTATATCTCATCTAGGGTCAATGTCTCTGTCGCGCTTCCCATTGCATCGCCAATTAAGGCACCAGCAAGACCACCTAAAATATGATTGAAAACAAAATCTTTATTCATTACTTTCTCCTTTTGCTAACCATGTAATGATCTGCTTCCAAAGCAGACTATAACCTTCCCATTTTACGAATACATCGGGGCACCAGTGCGGCCCAATATCAGAAGCCCATGCTAATGTTCTTCCTTTTCCATAAGTTTTAACTACAAGTAGTGGTTTATCTTGAACCATTGCGATAAGGTGGGAATCTTCCTTCAAAGATAAATCGTTGTACCCTAACAAATATGGCCATGGTTCGGGTATATTCTGGACTATGAAATGTTGCGGATCAATAACGACCGGATCAATTCCCTGTGGGCACTCGACTCGATCATCGAAGGTAAAAATAGTTACCGGCAGGATCTCTTCAATGGGTGTACGATAATATTTTGCACTCGCATATATGCCAGCGAAAGAATAGTAACCACCGCACATAGCAAAACCACCACCCATTGAAACCCACTCTTTGATCAATTGCAATCTGTTTACTGACCGTTTTCCTCGAATCCAAACATCAGAAGGTAAAAGCAAGGTATTGGAACCAATATCACTTAGGATGAGAACTTGATATGAATTCAATTCCTCAATCGTGGAAGGAAATTGATCAGCAGCGAGGTGACCGGGCAGATGAATCAATTCAATATTTGATCCATCGAGAGACTCTTTCAGAAATTGAATTCCAACTTCATAGACCGTACTGGAGAAGAAGTCCCACCCCTTATAGTGGGTGCTATTTGAGACCCATGATTCTCCGGCAAGTAAAACTCTGATTTTGTCGGTCATTTTTTTTTACCTCCTTCATTCTCATGTTGACAAACCAGATTGTCTGGCTTTTAGCGAGAATATCAACTGGTTGACTGAAACAGCGCCTAACAATATGAAGCCCAAGACGGCCAATTGCCAAATAGCATTTATGCCAGCAAGTTGAAGACCAGATGCAACGAGCGTTACGATTAATACGGCTAGCAAAGTACCAAAAAGACTTCCGAACCCCCCAAAAATATTTGTTCCGCCGAGGACAGTTACTGTAATGGATTGAAGCTCCATGCCGCTCCCCACATCTGGTCTGGCAGCCATAAGCCATGAAGCCATCACTACTGCTCCTATACCCGCAAGGATGCCATTCAAAGTGTAAAGTGAAAATCGTACTCTGGTTACCGGAATTCCGGCAAATTTAGCGGCTGTTTCATTAACTCCAATCAGATATACCCAACGGCCAAGGTAACTCCAATTCAAAAAGAAGTAAATGATTAAAAAGACTGGCAAGGCTACTAGCAAAATTTGTGCTGGTATCCCAAGAATTCTTCCATCCCCAATGAAGGCAAATTCACGTGGAAAGTTTGAAATGGGAACACCATTTGTTGTCACTAACGCCAGCGCACCATATGCCCACATGGCTCCAAGTGTTCCAATCAAGGGGGGAAGCCCCCAAATAGCCACCGTAAAACCATTAATCGAACCGAGAAATCCGCCGAAAAGTATTGTTAGAAGGGCAGCCACCCAGATATCCACTCCCGAGCGAGATAGAATACCAAGAAATACACCGGACAAGCTTAGCATTGCCCCAACTGACAAGTCGATTCCTGCTCCACCTGCAAGGATGATTAGGGTTTGCCCAATTGAAAGTAACAAAAGAACTGTCCCCATTCGTAAAATATCAAGGATTGTTCTGGCATTCAGAAAATAGGGGCTGATAAGCGACATAATAATGACAACCACAATCAACAATACGATCAAGAAATAAACTCTATTACTCAATAATGCGGGCAAAGACTGCTTGATAAATCGCTCAATCATGATGTTATGCTTCTCCTGCTTGAGGCTGTCTGGTTTTGATGCGGAGGAATTTTGAAATCGCCTGTCGCTTGTTAATCAATAAATCAATACCGACTGACAAAATAATCAGGAAACCGATAACCGCCCGCTCCCATAAAGAAGGAATACCCAACAAAAGCAGACCATTCTTCATAAATGCCATGAAGAATACACCGGCCAAAGTTCCAATAATTGACCCCCGCCCGCCGAATACCGATGCTCCACCGATTACGACTGCTGCTATTGCAGAGATAGGCAAATCAATCCCAACTGTAATTTCGACACTCCCCAATCTCCCAACGTAGAGCAGTGAAGAAAAGCCAACCAGTGAACCGAGCAGCATGTAGCCGATGATTCTGGTCTTTCTCACATCAATTCCCGAAAGTTTTGCGGCCTCAACACTATTACCTGTGGCGTAGATATGTCGGCCAATTGGTAAGAAGGTTAAGAATAACCAGAAGATCAAGTAAAAGAAGAAAATAACAAAGATTGAAGCAGGTATCCCGAACAGCTGTCCTTGTACCAATGGACTGAATACTGGCGGCAGGCCGGTTATCCACCGACCACCTAACATACCGAATACCGCTGCCCGCAGGATGTTTGACATCCCAAGTGTGGCAATAATGTCTGGAATTCTACCGAAGGTGATTAAAGAACCATTGATAAAACCAATGGTCGTGCCAACTACAATTGCAGTCAGTCCAATAAGAAGGGGATGTACCTCTGCTTGGATTAACCAGCCTACGATAATTGCGACAACTCCCAATGCTGATCCAACCGAAATATCAATCCCTCCCATCAGAATCACAATTGTCATACCAATACTGACCAACGATAATTCCGTTGCGTTACGTAACACAGATCGAAGGTTTGAACTGCTGAGGAAGTTTTCTGAAACAATGGAAAAGATGATTACTTCAAGCAGTACCAACCCAATCGTGAAGACATCTCGACGGCTTAATCCAGGAATGAATGTTTTCACAAACCCGCTCCTGTATCTGAGGAATTTTCTTTATTTACACCACACCAGTTCATGATGATGACGGCTAAAACTTTGGTGGCTGTGATGAGATCGTTCTCATCAAGAGCCTCATCATTCTGGTGAGCAACAGAAGGTCTTCCAGGTCCAAAGTTGATAGTGGGTATGCCAACATTCACAAACCAACCCATATCTGTGTGGCTGCCAATGCCTTGAATTACGGCGGTGTCGGCGACCTGAAGCAGTGAGGCTTTGCAAGTTTCCACAAATGGGTGATCAACCGGCGTTTCGGCACAATCGGCGTCAATTAACCACTCCACCTTCGGAGGATTTTGTTTTAGCCATTCATCTCTCTGGGAGATTGAGTAAATAAAATCTTCAATCTCCTTTTTTACATTGCCACCTAAATAATTTTGATCACGCTCAACAGGGAGATACTGAGCGTTGAAAACCAATTCGGCCTGACCGGCAAAAGTGGTAGGGTATTCCCCTGCCTTGACTTGGGCAACATGCACCTGACACGGCATCGGTAGTAAGGGATGAGTTTTCCGGTTGGCCCAATCCAAATTTAAAATATCGAATTGATCTAAAAATATGCGGGACAGACGAATTGCATCAACGGCGCCACCTTTACGCCAATCTTCCTGAGGTAGTTCAATGTGCCCGCTGCGTCCTTTGATGAAAAGTTTGCCCCAGAGGATTCCTCTGCACAGGGGGGCAATGGTCAAGTCGGTTGGCTCGGTAAGGATACAGCCATCTGCTCTGAAGCCCCGATCCACAAAGGCTAACGTGCCCATTCCGCCTGCTTCCTCATCAACGACAGTTCCAATGCAAATATCCCCGGCATTTCTGAATCCAACAGCGTGAATGGCCTTGACAGCGGAAATCATTGCGGCAATTCCGCCTTTCATATCCACCACACCCCGCCCAATGATCTTTCCATCTCTTCGGGTGGCGCTGAAAGGTTCGACGCTCCAATCCGAGCCGGCCTTGACCACATCAACATGACCGGTCAAAAGAAGCGATTTGCCTTTGCCTGTTCCCTTTACAATTCCTGCTTGATTCGGCCTCCCATCAAACTTGTGATCAGGATAATATCCCGGTTTTCCCTGATACTTGGAGAGTGCTTGAGGATCCGGCTCCCAGCGGTCGATCAAAGCACCCAATGACCTTAATTCCTCGGCAATCAGATCCTGTACTTGTTCTTCATATCTCTGTCCTTGTTCTTCCAGGAACCATGGATTGACGCTTGGAATGCGAACCAGTCTTTGTAACAGGTCTATGATTTCTTCCCGATGCTCGTCTATCCAATTGAGGACGTGGGAGATGTCATTCATTGTAGGTTTGGAGTGGAGTTCGAAGGACATTGACTTCATCTTGTCTCCTGTTATTGCCATTGATGCCCAATGCAAGCCGGAGGATTAATTCTTCGGTGGCTTCCTGCCTGTCCAAAATACCCATTAATTGCCCCTCGTGCATGACCACGAAAGTATCTGCAATTGCCAAGGCTTCGGGCAGGTCGGATGTGATGAGAAGGATGGCTATCCCTTGATTTGCCAGTTCAAAAATCAGTTTGTGAATTTCATTCTTGGTGCCGACATCAATTCCGTGAGTTGGTTCATCCAGAATCAACAATTTAGGCTGAAGGGTAAGGTTTCGCCCCAGCACCACCTTCTGCTGATTTCCACCGCTGAGGCTTGAAACGGGTATTTCTATCGTGGGGGCTTTGATAGCAAGTTTCTGAAATACTTGCGTGACAACCGATTTTTCAAGATTTGAATTGATTTTTCCAATTCGAGAAGAGATGCTTTGTAGTTTTGAAGCAATGATGTTGTCTTTTATAGAACGTATCAGAAAAAGCCCTTGCGCTCTGCGATCTTCGGGTAAATAGACGATGCCCAGTCCAATCGCTTCTCTGCTGCTTTTTGGTCTGATTGCACGACCCTCGTAAATAATTGCCCCAGTGTCGGCTTGCATTTCGCCAATGATGGTCCTGGCCACTTCGGAGCGGCCCGCACCGACCAGCCCATAAAAAGCGAGAATCTGGCGCGGCTTTATCGTGAAACTGATGTTTCGATAAAAACCTTCGCAGGTTAAGTTTTCCACCACCAGCAAGGGTTGCTCTTGCTGATAGTCTCTGGGAAGGTAAATGTCGGTTGAGATTTGACGGCCGGTCATGGCGTTGATCAAGTCGTTCTCGTTTGTTTCCCCAACCGCCGCTTCCATGACAACATGACCATCCCGTAGGACGGTGACATCATCCGCGATTTCGAATATTTCGGCTAAACGATGGGAGATATATAAAATAGAAACATTATTTTCTTTCAAAGTGCGAATGGTTTGGAATAAAATCTCCGTTTCTCGTTGACTTAAGATGGCTGTGGGTTCGTCTAGAATCAACAATCTGGCATTTCGCTGAACAGCTCTGGCGATCAATACCAGCTGTTTGACCCCCAACGAGAGTTCGCTCATCGGTTTTCTGATGATTTCAGCAGGTAACCCGATCTGTTTTAGGGCTGCCACCCCTTGTTCGGTCATCTCTTTCCAGTCCAGGGTACCATTTGGCTTCTTGATCTCTTCCCCCAGAAAGAGGTTTTCGACTACCGACAAATCATTGAAAAACAATGGTTCTTGATAAACAATAGCTATTCCCAGTTTTGAAGCGTCCCGCGGTTCTTGAAACGTGTATTCCTTCCCATTCCATTCAATTTGGCCGGAATCGGGACGGAGAGCCCCAGAAATTATTTTCATCAGCGTTGATTTACCTGCGCCATTCTCTCCGACAACGGCACGGACCCGTCCGCTCTGCGCAGTTAAGCTGACACCGGAGAGGGCTTTTACGCCACCAAAGGATTTGTAAATATTGGTAAGTCGCAGTAAAGGTATATTGTCCATGCAAGGGTCTCCGTCCCGAACCATCAAATTATTTTAGAAGTCGAAATTATCCACGTTGTTGGCATCAATGACGAGGGGTGGACCAAGCAGAAGAGTCTTGGTATCCGCAAAGTACTTAACAGGGTCAGAAAGGCCAGGCACGATGTTTTCTTCCTGGAATGGTTTGCCTTCAAGCAATTGAATACCTGCCCAAACGTTCAGGTAACCCAATGCTCTTGGATTCCAGAGGATAGATTCTTTCATCACACCACTCTTGATGAATGGCCGTACCGTGTTGGGCGAACCGTAGCCGATCACGGCTACCTGTCCGATTTTTCCTGCATTTTCGACTGCTTTGGCCACGCCGGGAACGGTGGTCGAAGCCACAGCGATCAACCCCTTAATATCGGGGTAGCGGGTCATCAATTCCTCTGCCTGCCTAAGGGCATCCTCAGAAGAGCCACCCTGGGTGTACCGGATATCCACAATTTCGATGTTGGGATATTTGGTCGCAACGGCTTCTTTCATGAACTCGATCCAGGTGTTCAGGTTGGTAGCCGTGGATTCGCCGGAGATGATCCCGATTTGTCCCGCCTCGCCAATTTGCATTGCCAGGCGGTCAATCAGGGTGTAGCCCAGGTCTTTATCCAGAGCCTGAGCCACATATACCCGCCGGACGCTGTTGGGGCTGTCAGAGTCGGACGTGTAGACCACAATGCCGGCCTGTTCGGCCCGTTCCATGACCGGATTCAGGGATGCAGAATCCAGCACCGAAATGGAAATTGCATCCACCCGCTGCTGGATGAGATTTTCCATCAAACGGACCTGCTCGGCCGCATTTGCAGTGGGGGAGCCAACATTCAGGTAAGTAACCCCAAACGCTTTGGCAGCGTCATTGCCGCCTTCTTCCATAGCGGTGAAGTAGGGGATGCCGATCAGCTGGGGAATGAAGGCGATTTTCCAGTCCTTTGAGGCTTTACCTTCCTGCGGCTGTTCACCGCTTGCCTGTGTGGGTGGCGGCGCTTGCGTATCCTGAGGCGGTGGTGGGGCACTGGTATTGGTTGGGGCGGCGGTGGGCGTTGTACATCCCAGTACCAAAACGGTAATCAACAGCAGCATCATCCAAACGCGCAGACTTTTCATTTTTTCCTCCTTAGGAACTCACTTTTGATTTTTTTGGTAGGTTATAGAACCTCTCAAGCATTTCACAAATAATTCGGATTTTCTTCTTCCTCCTCCTTTCTGAAAGCCAAGAATTGTTCAACTTCTTCTTGCCGGGGCAGGGATGAAATGGCACCCATTTTGGCGCTGGCCAAAGCCCCGCAGGCGTTCGCAAATCGGATTCTCTCCTCCGGTGTCCAGTGGTTCAGCGTGCCAAATACAAACCCGGCAATGAATGCATCTCCCGCAGCGGTGGTATCTACCACAGGGATTGAATAAGCGGGAAGGTGAATCTGGCAATTTGAATTGCTGAAAACGGCTCCGTGCGCGCCTAAGGTGATCACCACTTCCTCCGGGCCCATTTGTTGGAGCTGGGCTGCCGCCCGGTATGCGCTTTCTACGTCGGTTACCGGAGAGCCGCTGATGACTTCTGCTTCTCCCTGATTGACAACCAGATAATCTACCGCTTTCAAAACTTCGCCGCTCAACGCAAAAGCGGGAGCGGGGTTGAGCAAAACCCTTTTATGCGCGGTTTTTGCCAGTTTCAATACATACGGTAAGACCGGGTGAGGCCGGCCGAAATGGCAAACGACAAGGTCTGCCCTTTCGATTTCTCCCTTAGCCCGGTCAATGTCGGAAGTGGAAATTCGATAGTTTGACCCCTGCGCCACGACAATCCGGTTTTCCCCCGCTGCGTCGAGGATGATCATGGCAATACTGGTCATGGCCTTGTCATCCCGAACGATGCAGGCTGTGTTCAGGTTTTCTTTTTTCAATTCCTGAATGAGGAAGTCGCCGAAGTATTCCTTGCCCACCCGGCCGACGAGGGTAACCTCCAGCCCCAGGCGTGCCAATCCCACAGCCTGATTGGCGCCCTTGCCGCCGGGTACCACAAAAAATTCCTCGGCATTGACGGTTTCGCCGGCGGCCGGGGCATGGGGTGTCTTTGCAATCAGGTCAATATTCAAACTGCCAACAACAACGACTTTTTTCATGAAAAAAATGAGTGAGGAATTGGAGTTGACGAATTGTGCTGTATCAGATATGATTTTAAGCACCATAACTTATACGGTCAACCGAACAACAGGACAACTTGTATGCTCAA
>FWPV01014376.1_pt1 | contig 11637 bp, 10 predicted proteins | sample 2228371 | NCBI WGS metagenome assembly FWPV01 (sample SAMEA103939776, study PRJEB20133) | metagenome | reverse complement strand
TCCTGACTCTCACTGAGAGTGGCAGATACTACGTGGACAAGCAAGAAATACTGGCCGGAGAAATCCACAACGTGCTGCGCGCCCGCCTTGAGGACAATCCCAGAGCAGTGGTTGTCATCAACTGTGACAAGAATCAGAAGTGGGAGAACGGCATATTCTTGGCCGATGAGGCAAAGCGGGCTGGTGCTCGGTTCCTGACGATTGCCACCGAGCCGAAGCAGCCCGTCTAGGAGAGGCATGGACCACAGATTGACGGCTGCCACACCGAGTTTGACCAAAGATCGAGTCGTGGTCTACGCGATCACGATATCGGTCGCGGCGCACCTTCTGGCCGCCGTCGTCGTAGGCCAGACCTGGGCCGCAAGGCTGTCGCGCCCAGCTATTTCATCGGTTCCCAAGTTCATCAAGGTGGACTTGGTTGAGGAGCCGCGTCCCGAGCAGAAGCCTATCAAAGTCAGCGTGCCCAAGATTGAGCCCAAACCGACACAGCCTGAGCCAATCAAGATTCGCCACCTGGCTCCTGTGGCCGCTCGTGAGAGCGCGCCTGATACGAGTGTAAGGCCTGCGAGAAACTCCGCTGCGCCTGAACGGGTTGCCGCACTTCCCGGCAGCCCGGGCAGCGCATTAAGTCAGGGGTCAACCAGTGAGAATGGCGAGGTGCCCGAACGTTCTACAGGTGGCTCCACTCCGGTCGGATGGGTTCCCGGCAGTGGCAGTGGTTCGGGCCAGGGCGCCGGTGGAGGGCCAGGTGTAGCCGCTCCGGATCCTCCAAAGCACCCGGTTGACGATGGGCCAGGAACCAAGCCGGCTCCAGCGCCTCCGCCGCCGAAAGTCGTATCGTTGGTTGTATGTGCTGCCTCGGGAATGCTGCCAGGCAGGTATTGCGAGAAGAAAGTAGCCAGGTCTTTCGTCGAAGGCAGCGAACCTTCACGGGTCTGCACTGAGTGCAAGGAGCCATTCACTTCGACGCTGGCTGACCGGGCTGAGCCGGTTCTCATTCGCGACGCCAAGCCGGTCATACCCAGCTCCTTGGAAGAAGGCCTCAGTGTGAGCGTTACCGTAGTGTTCACCATTGACGAGCGGGGCAACGTAACTGACGTTCAAGTGACCAAGTCCTCAGGCAACAAACTCATAGACCGTGCAATAGCTGAAGCAGTTTCGAAGCGCAAGTATGAGCCCGCGATTCAGGGTGGCATCCCTCGAAGTGTGAAGCGCAGCAAGACTTACTCCGTGAACACTTAGCGACAGAACGTTTCGAAATCACCCCTGTAGGTGTTCTGTCGCGCTGCCGGGGAGTATCCGAACCTTGCGGCCAACGATCTCCAGCCTTCCCTCGGAGAAGAGGGCGATGGCGTCGGTATAGGTCCTATGTTCCTGGGGAAGCACTCTTGCAGCTAGAGTATCAGGTGTGTCATCTTCCTGCACAGGGACGACGGCTTGCAGTATGATCGGGCCGGTGTCATAGTCCTCATCGACGAAGTGGACTGTAACACCAGTGACCTTGACGCCTCGTTTGATGACTGCTTCGTGCACGTGGTGGCCATACATGCCCTTGCCGCAGAACGAAGGGATCAGTGCCGGGTGCACATTCATGATCCGGCCGCGGTAAGCATCGATAATCTTTTGTCCCAGCACCCGCATATAACCTGCCAAACAAACCAGGTCGACACGGCTGCCAGTTAGAGCTTCCAGAACCGCTGCTTCATACCACTCTTCGGTAATAAGGTCCTTGGGCGATATGGCCATGGTTTTTATGCCGGCTGCCCGAGCACGCTCCATAGCCGGCGCATCGTTCTTTACACCAAGGACCAGGACCACCTCACCATTGATTTTGCCTGACTTGCAGGCGTCTATTATCGCCTGCAAGTTCGTTCCTCGCCCCGCGCCGGATACCATAACCGCTATTCTTATCGGGGGGCGGCTCATATGATTGTTACCTCTCTGGGCCCCTTGTGGACCTCTCCTATTATCTGAGCGATCTCACCGTGCTCCTGCAGCAGCGAGACTATCTCAACCGCGCGGTGCTTCGGGGCTATCACCACGAAGCCAATCCCCATGTTGAACGTTCGGTGCATCTCGCTGGTTTCTATCTTGCCTAAGTCCTGAATCAACTGGAAAACCGGCGGCACTCCCCAATATCTGCGTTCGACAGTAACCTGGCAGTCCGGAGGAAGGACGCGAGGTATGTTATTGTAGAAACCGCCGCCAGTCAGATGAGCCATAGCGTGTACTGTACACTTGTCGAGGACAGCCAGGATAGACCTGGCATAGCACTTGTGCTGCGCCAACAGAACATCACCGAGCACCGAACCGAGCTCGGGAACGAATTGATCTACCTTGAAGTCGTTGTCCTCAAAAAGAAGTTTTCTCACCAGAGAATAGCCGTTCGTATGAAGCCCGGACGAAGCGAGCCCTATGACCACATCACCAGGCTGAACTCTGGACCCATCCACAATGTTTTCACGGTCCACCAGCCCGATAATGCAGCCTGCCAGATCAAACTCCCCATCACAGTATACTCCCGGCATCTCGGCTGTCTCTCCGCCTATCAAAGCGCAACCTGCTTCACGGCACGCGTCTGCGGCTCCCTTAACGACTTCGGCTACTACACTGGGGGCAAGTTTGCTTGTGGCGAAGTAGTCCAGGAACATCAGCGGCGCTGCGCCCTGAACCAGGATGTCGTTGACGCAGTGGTTGACCAGGTCCCCGCCGACTGTGTCGTATCTGCCCATCATTGCCGCAATCTTGACCTTTGTGCCGATTCCATCGATGCTTGAGACGAGGACTGGTTCACGCATATGCGCCGCATTGAGCTTCATCATGCCGCCAAAAGTTCCTACGTCGGTCAGCACCTCCGGCGTATACGTGGACTTGACATAGTCCTTAATCCTGCGCACTGCTTCCTCGCCTGCGTCAATGTCAACGCCGGCCGACTTGTAAGTAACGGGCTCGTTTGTCATAACAACGGATTCGAAACGCAATCGTCACTGAGCAACTTTGATTGGAGTATCTGCCGGGACCTTGCGTTTCTAAAACCTCCTGTCAAACCAGTTCCGGTTCCTCAAAAACGAACTTGCTGAGCTTGGCTTCCTTTGGGATTTCTACCGGATACTTGCCATCCAGGCAGGCGCAGCAGAGCTTGTCTTTCTTGACTCCGATGGCTCTGATCAGGCCGTTCAAGCTCAGATAGCCGAGGCTGTCCGCGCCGATGTATTGCCGGATCTCCTCAACAGAGAGCTTGGCGGCAATCAGTTCGTTCTGGTTAGCCGTGTCAATGCCATAGAAACACGGGTGTTTGTAGGGTGGCGACGCTATCCGCACGTGGACCTCAGTGGCGCCTGCGTCCCTGATCATCTTGATTGTCGGTCCTATGGTGGTGCCTCGGACAATGCTGTCTTCGACCATCACTACCCTGCGCCCGGCAAGCGTTTCTTTAAGCGGGGTAAGTTTCATACGCACGCCCATGTCGCGCATGCGTTGGTCGGGCTGGATGAAAGTGCGGTGTATGTAGCGGTTCTTGATTACTCCCTCGGCATAGGGTATGCGGGATGCTTCAGCTAAGCCTATGGCAGCCGGAGTTCCGGTGTCTGGGATCGGAAAGACAATGTGCGCGCCAGGAGCTGGATGCTCTCGCGCCAATTCGTGTCCCATCCTTCGTCTCGCTTCGTGGACAGACTTGCCATACAAGCGGCTGTCCGGCCTGGCGAAATACACAAACTCAAATATGCACAGAGCGTGGCCTTCCTGAGGAATGGGTTGGTATTCGTGCATGCCGTCCGCGTCGAATACTACCATCTCGCCCGGTTCGACCTGACGTACATACTGTGCCCCGATTGTGTTGAAAGCGCAGGTTTCCGATGCTACCACGTAGTGTGAACCATTCAGCTTGCCTATCGACAGCGGCCTGACTCCGTAGGGGTCGCGAAAAGCGACGAGTTTGTCCTTCGTCATCGCCAGCACGGCATACGCGCCCCGTATGCGCTTCATAGCCTGAGATATTGCATCTTCTATTCTGCACGCTCCCGACTCGGCTATCAGCTTAACGATGACTTCGCTGTCGTTCGTAGTTTCGAAGCTTACCCCCTCGGCTTCCATTTCTCTTCGAACCTGCTCTGCGTTTATCAGGTCGCCATTGTGGGCCAGTGCCACAGTTCCAAGGTCGCAGTCGCACATCATAGGCTGAACGTTGCGCAGAACACTGGACCCGGTCGTCGAGTAGCGTGTATGGCCTATGGCGATGTGTCCCGGCAGATTCTGCAGGGCTTCTTCCTGGAACACCTGGGTGACCAGTCCCATGTCGCGATGCATGCGGATCTTCTCTCCGTCGGATACCGCAATGCCGGCGCTTTCCTGCCCCCGGTGTTGCAGTGAGAACAGGCCGAAGAATGCAGTTCGAGCAACGTCTTCGCCCAGAGCGAATACCCCAAATACCCCGCATTCCTCAGCTATTTCAGGCCGGTCAAAGATTAGGCACATTAGATATGACCATTCATTCGTCTTGGTATGGCTTGTTCCCAAGCTTCTTTGAGCTCGGATACTCTTGCTTCCACAAGAAGCACGTCATTAACCGTGATCTTGAGCGTGTCACCGCCAGTCTTGCCCAGAACCGTGCACTCCACTCTTTGATCATCCACTATTTCCCTCAGGGCTCCGAGGTTGCTGACAGCGATTGACACGATAACGCGAGACTGCGTCTCGGCAAAAAGAGCCGCTGCCGGGGCACAGTTTGACAGAATGGAGACACTTGCCCCGATGTCGCCCAAAACACAGCTTTCTGCCAGCGTTACGGCAAGCCCGCCGTCGGAGCAGTCGTGTGCGGATTTGATGAGTCCTTTCTCTATAGCGCTCAGCACTGCTTCGTGGACTCGTTTTTCCCTATCTAAGTTTACCGCCGGTGGCCTGCCCACCGCAAGTCCGTGAATAACTTTGAGATACTCGCTGCCGCCAAGGGACTCAAGTTCACAGATTGCGGCCTCCTCGTCTTCGTCCAGTTCTGCACGATTTCCTGAGATGAGGACAACGACGTCTCCGGAGTCCTTGAAATCGCAAGTGCAGCGCTTCTCAACATCGCTAATAAGTCCGACCATTCCGACAACCGGGGTGGGGTAAACAGCCATCTCCGGAGTCTCGTTGTAGAAGCTAACGTTTCCGCTTACGACAGGCGCATTGAAGAACTCGCAAGCTTCCGCCATGCCTTCTACTGCTCTCTTGAACTGCCAGAAGACTTCAGGCTTTTCCGGGTTGCCGAAATTCAGGCAGTCTGTGACCCCGATGGGCCTTGCGCCCGAGCACGCCAGATTCCGCGCCGCCTCGGCGACTGCAATCTGTGCGCCCACAAATGGGACAAGGTAGCAGTAACGGCCGTTGCAGTCCGTGACCAGGGCTATGCCCTTCTTGGTGCCGCGCACCCTCAACACCGCCGCATCAGACCCTGGCAATACCGCAGTGTTGGTTTGTACCATGTGGTCATATTGTTCGTAAACCCATCTCTTGCTCGCGATTGTTGGCGAGTCGAGCAGTTTGAGCAAGGCTTCTTTGTAGTCGGTGGGTTCGGGGATGCTTACGAGGTCGTAGTCTTGGACCTCCTTCAAGTATGCGGGTTCCGTGGTATCAAGGTAGTAAGTTGGTGCTTCGTCGGCGAGTGACTTTGCTGGAATTTGTGCGACAAGCTCTGCGCCATCGTATACGTGCACGAGCCCATCGTCCGTCACTTCTCCTATTACGACTGCGTTGAGCCCCCATTTCCTGAATACACCCGCGACTTCTTCCTCGTGACCTTTCTCGACGCAGGCAAGCATACGCTCCTGCGACTCCGAAAGCATGATCTCATACGGGGTCATTCCTGCTTCGCGGACGGGCACCTTGCGCACGTCGATTTTCATGCCGCTGTCGCCTTTTGCCGCGGTTTCGCAAGTCGAACACGTGATTCCTGCAGCTCCCATGTCTTGAATCCCGACCACGTGGCCCGTCTTGAGCGCTTCCAGGGTGGCCTCTATCAAGCATTTCTCAGTAAATGGGTCACCGATCTGCACATTGGGCCGCCTGCTTTCGGAATCTGGCCCAAGCTCGACCGACGCAAACGTCGCGCCGTGGATGCCGTCGCGGCCCGTGCGGGATCCTACCAGCAGAACAGGGTTGCCTGCTCCCGATGCCCTGGCATATGCCACTTCCTCGTGTCTCAGAACGCCAAGCGCAAAAGCATTTACAAGGCAGTTGCCCGAGTAGCAGTCTTCGAACACCACTTCACCGCCAACTGTGGGAACGCCCACGCAGTTGCCGTAGAATCCGATCCCTCCGACAACGTGCTCAAAAAGGTAACGGTTGCGCGCATCCTCCAGACCGCCGAAACGCAGGCTGTCCATACACGCCACAGGCCGCGCCCCCATAGTGAATATGTCACGCAGTATTCCGCCGACGCCTGTCGCAGCTCCCTGGAACGGCTCGACCGCCGATGGGTGATTGTGGCTTTCCATCTTGAAGCACACACCCAGGCCGTCTCCGATGTCGATGATGCCGGCGTTCTCCAGTCCCCCCGCGTCCAGAGCTTCCCTGTATTTCCTGAAAAGCCTCAGGATCGGACGTGAGTACTTGTAGCCGCAGTGTTCGCTCCACATAACTGCATACATCCCGACCTCCGTGTAAGTGGGGTGGCGTCCGAGGACCTCGACCACTCGTCGATACTCATCGTCATTCAGCCCCATCTCGCGGTAGACTTCCGGCGGTATCGGGGTAGTGCTGTCGACTGTCTTGCTTCCAGGTTCCATGTTTGCGATTGCCTTTAGCTCCTATGTATGAGAGCGCCCAGAGTGGAGGGTGTCGGAGCAGTCTCGTAACACCCGAACACTGATCACCCACCTCCGACGCGCTCGACAATTGACGTCAGTATGAAGACCCCATCCTCACTCCCCAGTATCTTCTCGACGGCTCTTTCGGGATGGGGCATCATTCCGGCAACGTTGCCCTTGTCATTGAGGATTCCTGCAATGTTGTTGAGCGAGCCGTTGGGATTGGCTGCATCGGTGACGCGGCCCTGTTCGTCGCAGTATCTGAGCAGCACGCGGTTGTTATCCTCGAGTCGCTGAAGGGTGTCCGGGTCGCAGTAGTAGTTGCCGCCGTGGTGGGCGATGGGTATGCGTAATACCTGGGCGGGCTTGCACAAGTGCGAGAAGTCGCTGACAGTGTTCTCCACTCTGACGTTCACATACATACATCGGAAACGCAGCGTGTTGTTAGCAATCAGCGCGCCGGGCAGCATATGGGCTTCGCACAGTATCTGGAATCCGTTGCATATCCCGATCACACGCCCGCCTCGATCAGCGAACTCCTGCACCGCATTCATCACCGGCGAGAACCGCGCCACCGCCCCCGTCCTGAGATAATCCCCATACGAGAACCCGCCCGGGATAATGATGCAGTCGAAGCCGGTCAGGTCGGTCGTCTGATGCCAAACATACTCGACCGGCTGCTTGAGCACGTCGCGCACGGCGTAATATGCGTCCTGATCACAGTTCGAGCCCGGAAACTGAATAACACCAAACTTCATCTATCGCTCCGAAAAGACAAGTTGGAAGGCGGATGGTTCAAAGGCTGGATGTTCCTGAATCATAGAGCCAACAGCCTTGAAGCCGTCAGACGCTACCTTTCTATCTCAAACCGATAGTTCTCGATTACCGGGTTAGCGAGCAGCTTGCGGCACATCTCATCTACGTCCTGCTCCAGCTTGCCGTTGCCGTCGTTGATTTCCAGTTCGATGTACTTCCCGATGCGCACAGTCTGCACGTTAGTGTATCCCAGGTTCTCCAATGCCCCCTGGACCACCTTGCCCTGCGCATCGAGCAAACTGGGTTTGAGAGTTACATATACGTTGACTTTGGCCATTTCGCAGTCCTCAGTATCAGGTATAGAGTATTCAGTATCAAGACGGGTAGGCCGACGGCTCCGAGCGATCGGCCATCGGTGTTTCGGGATTTGAGAGTTCGGTGCCGGGCCTACCAGTCGCCGGAACAGACTCCCGACCCACCCCGGAAATCCCGAAACGAACCAACGTCGATTGTCAGCCGCTGCGTTCAGGGAACTCCGTTCCGCCAAGCTCCACTCAGTTCCCGAAACACCGGCGCAACACTAGCTTCTCTGCTCTTTCGTCCTTTCGCGTTTTACCGATCAGAGCCCCAATCTCTCGAATATCGCGCCCACGTTCCTCAAATGATGCTCCAGGTTGAAGCACTCGTCGAGTTCGGCGTCGGTGAGGCGCGAGGTGACTTCGGGGTCCTGCGAAAGGGCGGCGCGGTAGGAGACGTTCTCATCCCAGCACTTCGCCGCGTTTCGCTGGCAGACCTTGTAGGCGTCGTCGCGCGTCATGCCTTTTCTTACCAGCGCCAGCAGGACGTGTTCGCTGAACACAAGCTGCCCCATCATCTCGAGATTCTGCTGCATCCGATCCTTGTTGATCTCGAGCTTGTCCAGCAGCTTCGCGAGCGAGTTGAGCACGAAGTCGGTCGCTAGGAAGCTGTCCGGAATGATGATTCGCTCGGCGGCGGAGTTGGTTAAGTCGCGCTCGTGCCAGCTCACGATATTCTCCATCGCCGGAATCGCGTTTGACCTGACTACCCTCGCCAGCCCGCATATCGTCTCGAACCGCCACGGGTTGCGCTTGTGCGGCATCGCCGAAGACCCCCGCTGGCCCGGGAGGAACATTTCCTGGACTTCGAGTATCTCGGTCCGCTGCAGGTTGCGCATTTCCGTTGCCAGGTTCTCGCACGAGGATGCAAGAATCCCAAGCCGTGCGAGCACAGCGGCATGTCGGTCGCGTTGTACAATCTGAGTTGAGATCGGCGCCGGCGTGAGTCCCAATCGCTCGCATACGAACTCCTCGATCTCGGGGTTCACGTTGCCGAATATCCCGACCGCGCCAGATATCTTGCCCACGCTGATCGCTTCGCGGGCGTCCCTGATGCGCTCAAGGTCGCGCTGAAACTGCGAGTAGTGCACGGCCATCTTGAACCCAAACGTGATCGGCTCGGCCTGCACACCGTGCGTACGCCCGATCATCGGAGTCATCTTGTGCTCTTGCGCGAGCTTCGCGATGGATCCGAGGAGCTTTTCGAGGTCCTTGATGATGATATCGCAGGCCCGGCGCATTCGAAGCGCCGCAGCGGTGTCCTCGATATCGTAGCTCGTGACGCCGTAATGTACGTAGCGGCCTTCCTCGCCGAGGTTCTCCGTCACGCACTTCACGAACGCAATCAGGTCGTGATGCGTCTCCGCCTCGATTTCGGCAATCCGCTTTACGTCGAACCTCGCACCGGCTTTGATCTTCTCCGTCGTGCCTTTGGGGATCGCTCCGAAGTGCTCCCAGGCTTCGCAGACAGCGATCTCGACATCAAGCCACGTCTGGAACTTGTTCTCCTCGCTCCAGATCGCTTTCATCTCGGGCAGTGAATAGCGTTCAATCATTCAGGACTCCGTCCTTGTGTGATGGTGGATGGTCTGATGGTTCATCGTTTCCCGGCGGGCGCATCTTGATCCAGGATTGCTCCAAGCTCGCCCTGAATCGGCTAAGCCTCCGGCCCAGTGACTCCGCATCTGCGTAGATTCGATTGTAATCCACCGCTTCCAGATAGCCGAGGTTTACAGCGATTGACAACTCAGCAATCACCTCGCACAAAGAGCCGAAAGCAACCTCAATGAATCTCGAGAAGTCCTTCTGGGATGCTCTGGAACTACCTTCAGCGATGTTCGCTGGAACTGAAACCGCTGCTCTTCGTCTCTGTTGTGCCAAAGCGATGCGCTCCTTCGTTGGGAACGACTCCGCTATACGATAGATCTCCGTTGCCAGCTTGCGCGCGTCCTGCCATATCTCCAGCTTCTCAAACGAAAACACGCGACCCTCCGCACCGGGCAACCATCAGACCATAAAACCATCCACAATCAAGCTCCACTGGCCAACTTTTCCTTATGCTTCTTGATTGCTTCTCGGAGCTCGGGGTATTTCACTGACAGTATCTGCGCAGCGAGTATTCCGGCGTTCTTAGCGCCATCTATCGCGACGGTGGCCACGGGCACTCCCGGAGGCATCTGGACTATCGAAAGCAGCGAATCAAGCCCGCCCAGTGCCGCCGATTTCGTAGGCACGCCTATAACCGGCAGCGGAGTCAGCGCAGCAACCACTCCCGGCAGATGAGCCGCCATTCCGGCCCCGGCAATGATGACCTCAAACCCGTTCTCTTCTGCCTGCGAAGCGAACTCGATTACCGCTTTCGGATTTCGGTGAGCGGAGATAACGAACGTCTCGTTCGCCACTCCGAACTCGTCCAACGCCTCCGCGGCCTTGCTCATAACATCCGCGTCGGACTTGCTTCCCATCAAGATTGCAACTTTACCAGACATAAGAAACTTGCTCCGATTCTGGAAGCCGGAAGCCGGCCCAGGCACCGAATAGGGTCTTGTTTTATGCCGGCTACCTGTTCGCTCTTCTCCCAACTACTGCACAAAAAGTCTTCTGCCGATGTCCGTGCGGTAGTGAGCACCATCGAACTTGATCTTGTGCACGGCGGCGTAAGCCTTGTCGTAGGCGGCCCTGAAATCTTGGGCTGTCGCCGTCACTCCCAGCACTCGGCCTCCGGAAGTTACAAGTTGGTCGTTCCTGATTTCAGTGCCCGCATGGAAGATAAGTGCCCCGCTTTTCTCCGCCTCCTCTATTCCTGCTATCGGCTTACCCTTCTCGTAGCTGCCCGGGTAGCCGCCGGACGCCATCACCACACACAGCGCCTTCATATCATACCAACTGACCGTGTGCTTGTCGAGGTTTCCATCAGCTGCGGCAAGGCAGATCTCAGCCAAATCGGACTTCATCAGCGGCAGAACCACCTGAGTCTCAGGGTCTCCAAATCGCGCGTTGAACTCCACCACCTTCGGTCCTTTGCTGGTAAGTGCAAGTCCGACGTAGAGAACGCCGCGGTAGTAAATGCCTGTTCTTATCAGGGCTTCCAGTGTTGGCTTGACTATAGTTTCAATCACTGTCGTCCTTACCTGGTCCGTAAACACCGGGACCGGTGAGTAACAACCCATGCCCCCGGTGTTTGGTCCCTGGTCGTTGTCGAAAGCTCTCTTGTGGTCCTGTGCCGGAAGCATAGGCACAAACGTCTCGCCGTCCACGAAGCACATAAAGGATGCTTCCGGGCCGTCAAGAAACTCCTCTATCACAATCCTCCGGCCTGACTTGCCGAATGCTTGCTGCCGCATTATGATGTCCACCGCCTTCAGAGCGTCTTCTTTCGATTCCGCCACGAAAACGCCTTTTCCGGCGGCCTCTCCATCGGCCTTGACCACGATTGGATCAGTTGTCTTGGACGTGAGCGAATGGATGTAGGCGTCTGCTTCGTTCGGATCGTCGAAGATTTCGCACAGGGCAGTCGGTATGCCGTTGTCGAGCATCAGGCGCTTGGCGAAGACCTTGCTGCCCTCCATCTGGGCGGCTTCTTTCGACGGCCCGAACACCCGCAGACCTCGCCGCTCGAACTCATCGGCTATGCCTGCGATCAGTGGAGACTCGGGGCCGATTACCGTCAGGTCGATCTTCTCTTGCTCGGCGAAGTCGGCGGCGGCTTTGATGTTCATCACGCTGCCGGGGATGCGCTC
>FWPV01003610.1_pt1 | contig 11639 bp, 11 predicted proteins | sample 2228371 | NCBI WGS metagenome assembly FWPV01 (sample SAMEA103939776, study PRJEB20133) | metagenome | reverse complement strand
CCATCTTCGTGGACATCGGCAGCCATGACGAAGTTTATTGATTAACGCTTTGGGTGTCATTGAAAATGAATGAACTTCACGACTACATCTGCAAGCACCTGCTCGAACTTCTCAAAAGGCGCTGCGTCATTGTTTTCTATGACCCTCGACACGAGTTTACTCCCTTCATTGATGAATTGCCTGTTCTGGACAATCAGAGCGGCACAGTGACGCCGGTTCATGTCCATGATACCCAGGTCCATCTGGCGCGATTTAGCGGATCTTTTTTCGGGCTGCGCGCCGCCGTTGAACCGCTGGTTCACTCCGATCAACCTGAGCTCCTGCTCATCTATCTTCCTGGTGTCGTGCGAGACCACAGAGGTTCTCTTCTCATGGAGCTGGAAAAAGGCGGAGGCACCTATGAGCCGCAGCTGAAGCGGCTGGCAAGAAATGTCTTGCGACAGAAATACACGGAAGGAACCATTGACCAGATGCTCGCCCCGGAAAGCATCACCTACGCAGATATCGTCGCCTTCCTGCGGCAAACAGAGGATGAAGCATCCTATTCGATGCTGAAGCTCATATTTCCCGGACTTTCCGACGGGGTTAGCCTGCTCGTCAAATGGCTGACCGATGCCTCCCTCATTCTTGTGCGGTCTCAGGAAATCGACGCACTTGGCGAGAGCGGAGATGATTGGCTCGCTCGTCAACTGATGGACACTATTGTCGGAAATCTTGCTCGCGCTGTGCATAAACTTGCGGGATGCGGCATAGAAAGATTTGTCATCGTCTCTGACCATGGCTACCAGTTTTCCATGAGAAAAGAAGAGGACATGCGCATGGACAGCCCCGGAGGAGACACCGTTGAAATTCATCGGCGTTGCTGGGCGGGTCGGGGAGGAGCCACACCTCCTGGCGCAGTGCGTATTTCCGGAGCAGAATTGGGCTATGATACCGACCTTGATTTCATCTTCCCGACCGGACTTGCCGTTTTCAAGACTCAAGGCGGCTTGAGTTACCACCACGGTGGTATAAGCCTGCAAGAAATGGTCATCCCTGTCATAAGCTTGCGCATGGCGATTGCGGCTCCGGAGAAGACCGCCGCCGCACAGGTAAAAATATTTGGTTATCCAAAAACTATCACCAATCGAACCTTCGGAATACAGCTTGCCTGCGACCCCCATATGTTTCAAAAGGACTCGGTGACTCTGCGGGTGGTACTTGTTTCCAAGGGAGAACAGGTTGGCGAAACGGGCATGACAGTCGGCGGGGCCTTTGACCGGAAAACCGGGTGTGTCACGATTAAACCCGGAGAAAAAGTCAGTGTCGGCATAATGCTCACCAAAGACGACTGTGAGATGGTTCGGGTTGTGGTGCAAGTTCCGGCAACGGATGCGGTGCTTGCCCAGTCTGAGGAACTGCCGGTGAAATTGGGAATATAGCAGATGAATGAGGAACACCATCCTTCAAGAGACGCCCTCGACGATAAGGTCAACCGGGTCTTCGCCGGCAAAGTCGTACGCAAGGACCTGGTTCGCAAGGTGAAGGTGGGTGCCAATGTGCCCGTTTTCGTTTTGGAATATCTGCTCGGCAAGTATTGCGCTTCATCCGACGAACTGGCCATCCAGATGGGGCTGCAGGTGGTGAACGACATTTTGGCTGAAAACTACATTGGGCCGGATGAAGCGACCAGAGTTCAAAGCCGCGTCAAAGAGCAGGGCGGGCGTGACCTGATATCTGCCGATCCACTTCCGCCGGGTACTGTTTACACGGAATCCGTCAGTGGCGATGGAACTGTTGGTCTGTATCGGGTTGAAGTGAGTACATCGACTGGAACGAGCAAGCTCAAACTGACCGGTGGTGTGAAGGGAATGCTCAAAGAATCCATCCAGAGAGCTTTCAGTTATCTCTTGTCGAATAAAGGAATGCTCGGCGTTGCCAGAGAAGTCGACACTTCGGATTTTTATGTCGAGTCTATTGACCTACTCGGAAACGGCGTGGAAGCAGAAGTCGGCGTGGCCTTTCTGGTGGCCTGCTTTTCAATCCTGCGCAAAAGTTCTCCCCAACCCGCTCTTCTCATTTTGGGCGACACGAGCATCCAAGGCAATATCAAACCCGTCAGATCGCTCGTAGAGCCCTTGCAGGTCGGCATGGACAGCGGAGCAAAAAGAGCGCTCATTCCTATTGAAAACAAGCGCAACTTCTTTGACGTCAGCGCCGACGTTCTGGAAAATGTCGATCCAATCTTTTATGGCGATTTAAAAACCGCTGCATTCAAGGCGCTTGGGCTTAATTGACGGGCATTTATAGACCGGCTGGTGCGCGTTTACGGCGCGTTGCTCAAAGACTGTGCAGCTAAAATAGAATATTAATATTTTTAGGCAGTTAAACAGAATCTTGATTGACCTTTCGGATAATTTTCGCTAAGGTGGCAGCATCTCGAAGACTGCAAATGACATATGCGGACGTAAGGTCCTGGAGGAGCAGCATGCACGACTACCGGTTGACCCAGCTCATTTCGCCCGATGAACTGCGACGTCATCTGGACGAAATGGCAGAGCGTATCAACAAGGACTATGAAGGCAAGTCCCTTGTTCTCATCGGCATCCTGAAAGGTTCTTTCATATTTCTGGCTGACCTGGCCCGGCGCCTGACGGTCCCGGTCGAGATCGATTTTGTGCGGCTGGCCAGCTACGGAACGAAAACGGAAACAAGCGGACAGATTGAGATCACCAAGGACATCGAGCTCGCCGTCGAGGGACGTGATGTCCTGCTGGTGGAAGACATCATCGACACGGGCACGACGGTGGCCTGGTATCTGGAAAAGATGCAGGGGCGTTCGCCCGCATCCATCAAAATATGCGCGCTCATTGACAAGTATGAACGCCGCAGCAAGGAGGTGCCGATCGATTATGTCTGTATTCCACTGGAAAAAGGTTTCGTGGTGGGATATGGCCTGGATTTTTCGGAAAGGCACCGGAATCTTCCGGGGATTTACGAAGTTCAATTCACCTAGCTTTTCTTTTGCCAGCGAGTCGCATAACATGTCCGGCGTCGACCGGTATGATGTTTTATTTTGCGAGACTTTAGCAACCACAAGGAATTTTCATGATTGTCACCTGCGAATCGTGCAAGACTAAATTTCGCCTGGATCCTGCCCGGTTAAAAAAGGACCACACCAAGGTCCGGTGTTCGCGCTGTGGACATACTTTTTCTGTTTCCAGACCTCAGGAAGAATTACTGCCACAGATGGAACTCCCTGAAGACGATTTGAATTTTGAAGAGGATTTCTCCCAGGTTCCACCCATGCCCGGGCCGGCAGCCCTTTATCTGGCCAATAAACGCAGCAGACAGAAGCGGCTCATCGGTCTGCTGGGGATACTGCTCATCGTCGGGGTAGGAATAGCTTTGCTCGCTGTCTACAAGGATTCCCTTTTTTCGTCAAAGCCGGGCACGGGAAGCCAGACGGCGACATCTGTCGAGGAAACACCGACTGTCACCATCATGGACACCACTCAGGCGTATTTCCTCGAAAGTGCCAATGCAGGGCAGATTTTTGTCATCGAGGGAGAGGTGGCCAATGAATCGACAAGGCCGGTGAGCTTCATTTTACTGGAAGGGAAGCTGTACAATACCGACAATCAGGTGGCCCAGAGCCAACGATGCTTTTGTGGCAATCCCATCCTCAAAGAGGAGTTGACAAAACTTTCCATAACCGAAATCCAGGACAAGATGATGAATCGCGAAGGGAGAGACCTGTCCAATGTACACATCCTGCCCGGAAACCGAGTGCCGTTCATGCTGGTTTTTCATAACTTGCCGGAGCTTGATGCCCTCAGTGACTACAGCATCGAAGTGATCAGCGCAAAGCTTGACTAAGACCGATCGAGGGCATTTCTGTTCACACGCAACTCCGTCGCCACTCCAGAATCTCGTGATGTTAAGCCAACCTATTGAACTGACAAAAGGAATTGACAAGGTCGAGGGGTGGATGTTAAGAATCTAGGCGTTTGTTAGTTGTTAAAAGTTGTTAAAAAACATAGGCTTGCGAGTCGATCTCGGGAGTGGAAGGGAACTTATGCTGGATCTCAAATACGTCCGTGACCATATGGATCAAGTTCAACAAATGCTGCGCAACCGGAAATTGGACATGGATTTGACCCGGCTCGTCCGGCTGGATGCGAACCGCCGCCGTATTTTGGTGGAAGTGGAGGAACTGAAGCGTCAGCGAAATGTTGCCTCCGAGGAGATATCTCTCGCCAAAAGGGAAAAGCGCGACGCTTCCCGGCTCATTGAGGACATGAAAGATGTCGCACAGCGCATCAAGGCGATGGATCAGGAGCTGGCCGTTATTGAAGAGAGAATGAACGATGAGCTGCTTTTGATACCCAATATGCCCCATGAATCAGTGGTGGTCGGGGGGGATGAAAAGGACAATCCGGTCATCAAGACGTGGGGCAGTCCGCCTGCTTTCGACTTTGCCCCCAGGAACCATTGGGACATAGGGGAATCACTGGGCATCCTGGATTTTGAGCGAGCCGCCAAAATGACGGGAGCACGCTTTGCGCTCTACTGGGGACAGGGAGCAGCACTCGAGCGCGCCCTGATCAACTTCATGCTGGATGTGCACGTGCGCCAACATGGCTATACCGAAGTGCTGCCTCCTTTCATGGTCAACAGCAGCAGTCTTGTCGGCACCGGTCAACTGCCCAAATTCAAGGAGGACTTGTTTAAGCTGGAAGGGCGCGATTATTATCTCATCCCAACAGCGGAAGTACCCGTAACCAATATTCATATGAATGAAGTGCTGGAGGAGGAAGACCTGCCGAAATATTATACGGCCTATACTCCCTGCTTCCGATCGGAGGCGGGATCCTACGGCAAGGATACCAGGGGACTCATCCGCCAGCATCAGTTCAACAAAGTGGAACTGGTTAAAATAGTCAGCCCCGATACATCGTACCAGGAATTGGAGAACCTTCTCCTGAACGCTGAAACCATTTTGCAGAAACTGAACATACACTATCGAGTAGTGAGTCTTTGCACGGGAGATCTCGGGTTTTCATCTGCCAAGACCTATGACATCGAGGTGTGGCTGCCCGGTCAGAACACTTACCGAGAAATCTCTTCCTGCAGCAATTTTGAAGATTTTCAGGCAAGACGGGCCAACATCCGGTTGCGCCGCAAGGGTAAGTCCAAGACCGAGCTCGCTCACACAATCAACGGCTCGGGGTTGGCCGTCGGACGAACATTGGTGGCGGTTCTGGAGAATTTTCAACAGCAAGACGGGAGCGTATTGATTCCGCCGGTTTTGCAACCCTATTTAGGAAATGTCGAAAGAATTGAGACAATTCACTAACATTTGACGGCGCATCAAGGAGTAGAAACAATGACTAAGAGTCAACTCATAGAAGCTTTGGCGAAAGCCGAAGGCATTACTTTGAAGGCTGCGGAGACGGCGGTCAATGTCGCTTTTAACAGCATGGAGCAGGCCCTGATTCGTGGTGATCGGCTGGAAATTAGAGGGTTTGGAAGTTTCAAGGTGAAAGATTACGACGGTTATAAGGGCAGGAACCCCAAAACCGGCGAGCTCATTGAGGTGAAGTCCAAAAAGCTGCCCTTCTTTAAAGTCGGTAAAGAACTTAAGGAACGAGTCAATGGTGCAGAGGTCAAAAGCACAAAATAAGTACCGCCCGGCCGTTGGCGTGTGCTGCGTGGCTGTTCAGCTTCTTACGAACAAGAAGTAGAGATTGACTGCAACCAGCGCGATGCTGCCTCCAGCGAACGAGAGGATTTTGCTCAGGGGAATGGGCTGACCTGCCGGAGGCAGGGTGTACAGTGCCAGCATGACAAAAAGAACCAGAGAAAAAATGAGCAACAATGTTTGAAAGCGCCTTTTCCACAGCAAATAACCAAACATCGGCACGACCAAAACCCAAAAGAGAGGCTTGTACAGCACCTCATTCCAATTGAGTTGACGGATTATTTCAGTGATCTTTTGGCTGTCATATTCCGCCAGGAAGTTGATGAACTTTTCCCACAGCTCGTAAAGCTTGTTCATCCTGGATACCGTATTTCAAATTCCAGCAAATCGCCCCGGAATTCTTCCTCGTGCACTTCCAGGTATTCCACCCGGGCGAGCGGGCTGCCGCTCTTACACCAGCTGAGCATGTCTTCCACGCGTTCATTGTCGCCCTCGAAAACGGCCTCCACTCGTCCGTCGGGGAGATTTCTTACCCATCCCTTCAGCCCCCGTTGGAGGGCGGCGTCTCGAGTGTAGCTGCGGAAAAAGACCCCCTGCACTCGGCCACTGACCCAAACATGAACGCGCCGGTTACTCATTAGTGCCTCTCCTCTCGTGCTCGTTAGCGGCGAACTGACCCCGGGGCCGCTACCGGTGCTGCAGTTCGTCTATAAAGGCGGAGCAAGGCTGCAAGCGGTCTGAATGATCAAATCCGCGAGCAGCTGCCTGGTTCGCTTGAAAACGGCATGGTTGAAGCCATGCACCCAGCTGAGGCTGAAGAGTTCATCCGATACGGCCAAAACGGCAGCCAGGCGGACCCCGCGAAATCGGGCCACGGTGAAGAGCGCGGATACTTCCATTTCCACGCCCAAAATGCCCTTGTTCTGAAGGGCCACAACTTTGTTCAACGTTTCCCGGAAGGGTGCATCGGTCGTCCACACGGCGCCTTCATGCAATTTGACATCGGTTGCTTGCAGCGCCTGTCGCAGCATTTCCTGAATTTCCGGTGCCGGGCCGGGTTGCGTCGTGCCCAGCGGATAATGCTGGGAGGTTCCCTCTTCTGACACGGCGCTGTTTGGCATGATGACATCCCCTATGACCACGTCTGGGTGGAGCGACCCACACCACCCAAATGCCAGGAAATTGCGTACACCAAGGGCAATGAGCTTCTCCAGGATCAATATCGTTTGTGGGGCGCCGAGGGAAGGACCGGCGACGGCGATCTGCCGGCCCTGGTAAAATCCCACATGAACTTTTGCCAGATAAAGTGTGTGGCAATGTTGCGGGGGATCATCAAATCGGTCGATGACCAGGCCAATATCCTGTGGCGTGAATACCAGCAGTGCTGTTGCAGGAAGCCGGGGTTCCCGCTTCCCCCTGGTCGGTTGAATGACGGCTGCGTCTTCTGTGCGGATGGTCGCGCCAATCATTTCGTTGATCTCTTTCTCACCTGAGCCTGAAGACTGCATCCATCACCCGTTATCTTGGCCCGAATGGATATGCCGAATGTGCTGTCGCAATGAAGATGGCCACCCTCCCTCCGCTGCAGCACCCTGCTGCAATGCCCCGCATAATCGACCCCGGTGTCTGTGCGCCGACAACACTGCACAAGACATCGTGCAAAAAATATACACATGCATTGGCGGTTAGCAAGCACCAAATTGCCATGGTGTGCGGACCAAAGTGAACGCTGTTCAGCGATTTTTTTTGACCGTAAAACATGGTTTGTGCTAGTAGCAGACCCGATGAAGGCTTCAGCATCGGTCAGACTGGCATCCCGGAAGGCGGCGTCGTCCTCGCGAAACAAGGGTCGCGGGTGGGGGAGATTGGTCTGCGTGTGTTTCATCTCCGGAGCCATGGCCATATGGTGGAAAACCGCTCTGTCTCCTCCGGATGCTTTGCCGCCGTTACCCGAGGTCATCTATCAATACCCCGACTCGTTTGCTCTTGCGGAAGAATACCACAAGCTTCTTGCGGTCGAGCATTACACCATTGAACCCAACGACACTCTGCACCAGGTGCTGCAACGATTCAACCTGCCGGTGGAATGTGTTGCCGAATGGCAGAAATCGTGCCAGGAAGATTGTGAGCTGAGCGACCTGCGCCCCAATGACGAGCTTACCCTGCACATCCGTCGCGAGGACCAGCAGGTTGTCAAGTTTGTGTATTCCACCATTGATGGATCGACCTATACGTTCCGTAAAATCGGCGATGGCTGGAAATGCCAGAAGGACAGAATACCGTCGATCACTGTGGTCGAGACGGTCAAGGGGACCATCACGGATAATCTTTATGATTCCTGCATCAGAGCGGGCTTGCCGGGTGCATCGATCCTGCAACTGGCGGATCTATTCGCGTACGACATCGATTTTGTCACCGATCTGCGAGAGGGCGATACATTTGCCGTCCATTTTCGGGAAGAAGTGAAAGACGGCAGGCGGGTCAGGGTGGACGCCATCCTGGCCGCTGAAATGACGGTTGACGGGGAGCTCTATCAGGCGTTTTACTATAAGCTCAACGACGGCTATGAAGGGTACTTCGATGCTGACGGCCGTTCATTGTGCAAACTCTTTCTTAAGGCGCCGCTAAGCTACAGCCGCATCAGTTCCACCTTCACACACAAGCGCATGCATCCTATTTTGAAGATCTACCGCCCTCATTTGGGAATCGATTACGCTGCGCCGCACGGGGCTCCCGTAAGTAGTCTGGGAAATGGGACCGTAAGTTACCTGGGTCGCAAGGGCGGATTTGGAAATTATATAGAGATTCGTCACGGCCAGGGCTATAAGACCACATACGGGCATCTGGCGGGGTTCGCCAAGGGGTTGCGGACGGGCAGCACCGTGCAGCAGGGGGAGGTCATCGGATACGTCGGTTCATCGGGGCTGGCAACGGGACCCCACCTGGATTTTCGCTTCTACAAGGATAACCAGCCCATCAATTTCCTCAAAACCGATTTCCCCAACGCGCGCTCGTTGGAGAAATCCCAGCTGGCCGATTTCCAAAGGCAACGCGACGGATATTTGGCAGTCCTGCGTGGGCAGGGCAGCGTGCGGTTCACACAGATCAAAAATATATCTCAGGCAGGTGAGTGATTCGTTCACGTGGCAAATGGTTTCGCCAAAATTGCAGTTTTTGCCGCCCTTGACAAAACTCTCCATTACGAAATCCCTGCTGCGTTATGCGGCAAAGTTGAGCTGGGCAAGCGAGTGATTGTTCCATTGGGACGACGCGAGACGCTCGGCCTGATTGTACAAGTCGAGGAATCTCCACCGCGTCTTGCCAAAAACGTTGCTTTACGTCCCATTCTGGATGTGGTCGATCCCCAGCCGGTTGTCCCCCTGGACCTGATCAAACTGTGTCGCTGGGTTTCCGAGTACTACTTTTATCCCCTGGGGGAAGTTCTCAAGGTGGTTCTGCCCTCGGGGATTCAAAGTACCTCATGGAGCTGTTACCGCCTGACCGATCAAGGAAAAGACGCAGCGCGATCTGCCGATGCAGCGGATATTTTGCAGGTATTGCTGCGAGAAGGTCCGCTCGACCTTGCCCGTCTGCAAAAGATTTCGCCGACCAAATTCCATGCTGTCAAGAAAGAACTGGAACGTTGCCGGCAGGCGGGATTGGTGGAACATTTCTGTGAATGGCGGCGGCCGAATCTGAGTCCCAGACGCATACGCGTGGTGCGGCTGATCAACTCCTCTGGCATCGAACGGCTTGGCAGCAATGCCAACCTTGCACTGTTGCTTGACCTGCTGAAGGCCGCCGGAGGCTGGCCGGTTGCTGTGAGAGATCTGCGCAGGGGGGTGAAGAATCTTGATTACTGGTTGAAGAAATTGGACACGCAAGGTTTTGTGGCACTGGATAAGTTCGAGGAATTGCGCGAGGCGAATCTCGCTCAGGTCTTGCCTCCCGGTTCACCACTGCACCCGACCCCCGAGCAGAAATGGGCGCTTGAAAAAATTTCACCGCATATTCGTGATTCCTGCTTTTCTCCCTTCTTACTTCACGGGGTCACCGGCAGCGGTAAAACGGAAATCTATATTCGGCTGATAGAGGAGGCTTTGGAGCTGGGTAGGGGGGCCCTTGTGCTGGTGCCGGAAATTGCCCTCAGTACTCAGCTGGAAGCCCTTTTCAGGCAGCGTTTTGGAAATCTTTTGGCCGTGTGGCACAGTGCTGTTGCAATCGGCGCCCGTTACGATCAGTGGAGAGAAATCCTGGCGGGCAATCGAAGAGTCGTTCTCGGCGCTCGCTCAGCCGTTTTTATGCCGGTTGCCAAGCTTGGTCTGATCATCGTGGATGAGGAGCACGATCCTTCCTACAAACAGGAAGACCGGTTGCGCTACCACGCGCGGGATGTTGCCCTGGTACGTTCGCGCATGTTGTCGATACCGATCATACTCGGTTCCGCCACCCCCTCGCTGCAGTCCTATCATCATGCCCGGCGGGGCCGTTATCGCGCAATTCGCCTGAGCAAAAGGATCCTGGAACGGCCTCTGCCCGGCTTGAGCATTGTCGATATGCGCAGGCGGGGCAATGCTGCGTCGATACTTTCCAGAGAGCTGCAGAAGGCGCTGAGTGAAACCATCGAGCAGGGGGAGCAGGCACTTATTTTTCTTAATCGAAGAGGCTTTGCCACCTTTCTGCTATGCCATGTTTGCGGCCATGTGCTGCAGTGCTCGCATTGCAGCGTGAGCCTGACTTATCATCAAAAAGAGGGCCGCCTGCGTTGTCACTATTGTGCCTGGTCCCGTGGGCTCCCCCGGGAATGCCCGATCTGCGGGAATGCCAGCATGATTTTGCGCGGCTTTGGGACCGAGCGTGTTGAAGAAGAAATAAAAAGGCTTCTGCCGGCGGCCGCCGTCGTGCGCATTGACCGGGACACCATCACGCGACCCAAAGATATGGTGCAATCCCTTAATGCGGTGAGGGAGCACCGCGTCGATGTGCTTATCGGGACCCAGATGATTGCCAAGGGTCATGATTTTCCGAACATCACTCTTGTCGGCATCATCAACGCGGATACCGCACTGCAGATCGCCGACTTCCGCGCAGGCGAGTCTACTGTGCAGATCCTCATGCAGGTAGCCGGCCGGACCGGCCGTGGGGAAAGGCCGGGGCGTGTCATCCTGCAGACCTACAATCCGAATCACTATACCATAGAGGCTGTGATGCGTATGGAATATGATCTTTTCTGTGAGCGCGAGCTTTCCTCCAGAAAAGAACTGCAGTACCCGCCTTTTACGCGAATGGCCAAGCTGTTGGTCACTTCGACGGTGGAGGATGTGGCCCGCGAGGCGGCTGAAGAATTGGCCGTGTTATGTCGCCGGGAAGCTCAGGAGTTCCGCTTGCTGGACAGACCGATCGCCGTTCTCGGACCGACTGCGGCGCCGCTGGCAAAGCTGAATCGTCGCTTTCGCTGGCAGCTTTTTGTCAAGACCTGGACCAATCAGGATCTGCGGGACTTCATCTGCAAGGTCATGGAGCAGGCGAAAGCTGCCCGGCGGTTTCGGCGGGCTCAGCTGACCATCGACCGAGATCCGGTGACCACCCTGTAAGAGGGCTGCAGGGCTGTCCCTTGCCTGCGTCGCCGCCGGTGACGGATTTGCGATGAATTTTGCTTGCATCTTGTTGCCGGAAAGTTTAGAAGGGAGCACGTGAGGCTGGCGTAGCTCAACGGTAGAGCAGCTGATTTGTAATCAGCAGGTTGGGGGTTCAAGTCCCTTCGCCAGCTCCAGTAAAAAAATGGTTGCCTTACAGTTTTTATTGTGGTAGTCATAAAAGCTTACTTGACTTAACAAGACAGTGACGCTTGTGGAGAGGTTCCCGAGTGGCCAAAGGGAGCAGACTGTAAATCTGCCGGCGAAGCCTTCGGAGGTTCGAATCCTCCCCTCTCCACCACCCATAAAACACATGTAGG
>FWPV01014375.1_pt1 | contig 11640 bp, 11 predicted proteins | sample 2228371 | NCBI WGS metagenome assembly FWPV01 (sample SAMEA103939776, study PRJEB20133) | metagenome | reverse complement strand
GCTCGCCCCTACAACTCGGTGTACCGAGAAGGCACAGCAGCTTGGAGGTGAGCGTCCTCTACCCAACCTAATGGAGGTGAAGGGTTTGCGAAACCCAGGGGCGTCATCGTGAGGTGGGGTCTGAAGGAAGCGTGAAGTAAAGCCATGACCTGGTGAACCGAAACCGGCACGTTTGCAACACCCTCCTAAAGAGCGGGCTTGCCCGGGAGGGCCTGTGGCGGCGGCTTGGCCTCCGGCGCCGCCCCAGGTCTGGTATTCCACAGGAGATTTATTGGAAATAGTTGCTGGGCGCGGAGTAGTCGGGCTGGGTCGTGGGGCCATAGAGACGGCGCTGACGGCTGTCTTCATCCGCGGCGCGACGGCCCAACTCTGTGGCTGCACCACCCAAGGCGCCTCCCATGAGGCCGCCGACCATGGCACCCCGCCAGCGGTTGTTATGATCCAAGAGAGCGCCGGCACCGGCCCCCAGGGCTCCGCCGACCCCGGCACCGGTATACGTATACGGGCTCAGACTGGTACAGCCCGCCATTAGGGCTGCCAAACAGAAAACCACCACGGCTGATCGCCAGAGAGACATACGAGACTCCTTTCCGAAGTGTTCTTGGTACCGCAGCAGGTGGTAACCCTGCTTCCCGGGAGGTCAGGGGGCGCAGCCCCAAGCTTCTTCCTCCGGATGCCTCCCTACCCCCCGACATCGGCGGTTGGTGCCGCTGATCCCAAACCTCAGGACACTCAGTTTCCCGTGGGGTGAGTGGGAAGCATGGCCATCGTCTGATAATCCTGCAAAGAGCAGGCCAAAGCCGGATGGTTTGTAAGTTTGGAAATATGGGTAACATTTTTGAATTGGGGGGCCGGACAGCCCCATTTGTATGGTTGCCAGGAATTACCCGGAGTTATCCTGCCCCGGGCCGCGGGGCTGAGGCAGGATTCCTCAAATTGGGAAAACCGGTGGCCAAGGGCGGCCCAGCCCCAAACAATTTGAGAAACTGACTCCAGCCGTCGCCTCCACCCCCTCAGCCTGGCAGCAGGGAAGGCAACCAAGACATCCCGGCGGGGGGGCCGAGGCCTCTTAGGGGAGAAAGTCAGTGATGTAGGGGTTGGTCTGCCGCTGCTCTCCCAGAGTGGCGGTGGGCGTGTCGCCGTAATCATGGCCCGGATGGATAACGGTGTCATCCGGCAAGGGCAGGATTTTGGTCTGGATGGAGGTTATCAGAGTGTCCAGGGAGCCGCCAGGGAGATCGGTCCTCCCGGCGTCATCCACGAAGAGGGTATCGCCGGTAAAGAGGTGGCCGGGGGTATAGAGGCAGATGGAACCGGGGGTATGGCCGGGAGTATGGAGGACCTGGAGGGTGATCCGGCCCAGGGGCAGCAGGTCCTGGTCCCGTACCAGCCGGTCGATGTGTTCCAGAGGCGGAAAACCTTCGGCGACCGCGGCTTGACGCATGGCCGGGGTGCTGAAGAACTGCCAATCCAGCTCGTGCATCACCGTGGTGGCACCGGTGTGAGCTGACCAATACTCATTGCCGGCTGTATGGTCCGGATGGCCATGGGTGTTCACCAGCCACCGGATGGTGAGCTGGTGGCGGGCGATGTGGCGGGCCACCGCCTCTGAGGGGGCCGCCGGATCGATGAGCACACCTTCCCGGGTGGCGGGACAACCCACCACATAGCAGAGCACTTCCAAGGGGCCGACTTTTTCCGCCGCAATGATGAGATCCATGGGACTTCTCCAAGGGCTAAGGTGAGGGTTGGGGGAGGGTGCGAACGTGTTCCACCCCCTGCAAGGCCCCGCCTTCCCGGGGCCCCGGCGGCCGAACCGTGCCGGCACTCGTTCTTCCCATAATCTGCCAGATTACGTTGCCGGAGACAATGATTTTTCCCGGCCATATTGAAAAAATCGATTTGACAGATAGAAAATGATCGTTATAGAATAACCTCGGAAAAGAACAAAATTTCTTTTGGGAATCCATCCATGTTAGTATTTTTCGGCTTCACCTGACGTTGCCACCAGCAATCTACCCGGGTTCGGTAGGGACAGGGCCAGGCCGAAGAATACCCCATCACCGTTTACGTTACCGCATCACCACAGTGTTTCTTCCCGTCCGGCTCAGTTCATCCTCTGAGGGAGAAGATCGTTGCGGGACAGGCACAGCCTGCCGGGCAACGGCTGCATCTCCGGGAAGCTCCGGCACCAGCTCATCCCTCCCTACCCAGTAAGTCTCCCGCCGTCGGTCCTGTGCGGTCGACCTGCAGTTCCGCCGGTGGGGCGGCAGCATCTGTCAGCCAGAGGCCGTCGGCGGTTGCGGCTGTGCCGGAGCCTCAGCCGCCCAACTAGTGAGGGGTTTACCTGATGGCATCCCCAACCGATACCCTGGGGGACCTTTTGAGCCTGTTCTGCCTGCCGGTCTGCCAAACCCTGCCCTTGGCCACAGGCGAGCGGCTAGCTGTCACTACCATGGAAGTAACCGAGACTGCGGCGCTGGCCATAACCTTGAACCTGTATTGCCGGCAGGCGGGAAATCGGGCAGCCCGCAGCCGGACTCGCACTAATCCTTGTCTTTGTCTGATTCCCAAGGAGGACCGGTATGACCGAACGCTTTGAACCGAAGATTCTGTGCTTCTGCTGCCAATGGTGTTCCTATGCGGCTGCTGACCTGGCCGGGTCCATGCGGCTGCAGTATCCCACCAACGTCCACATCCTCAAGGTGCCCTGCACCGGCCGGGTGGACATCAACCACATCCTCAAGGCCTTTGAGGTGGGCGCCGACGGCGTCTTCCTTTCTGGCTGCCTACTGGGCGACTGCCATTACCTGGAGGGCAACTATTTCGCCACCACCCGGGTGAAGCGGGCCAAAGAGATCCTCAAGAGCATCGGCATCGATCCGGCCCGGGTGGAGATGTTCTACAATTCTTCCGGTATGGGCCCGCAGTTTGCCCAGTGCTGCACGGAGTTCACCGAGCGCATCCGGCAGTTGGGACCGCTGCACAAAAAGGCGGCGCCGCGTCAGGAAGCCGCGGCTGCGGCGCCGGCCTGAGCAGACCGGCGTAGAGCTCAGCCGATTGAAGGACAACCTCCGTCTCCATCCGGTGGCGGAGGGTAGACCGATAGTTGCACGGCCGGCGTAATCCACCGCACCTGTAACGATGGGTAGGCATACCGGAGTACGGGCAGATGAATCCTGCGCCCGAGCGTGCTTATCCAGCAACCTGTTTTATGGAGGCACTATTCTGATGACCGAAAGAGTTCTAGAATTAAAACACGCCCCCGAGAAGAGTTTCCGGGAGCGGGTCATGGAGATGCTGCCGGACGGCGGCAACCTGAACGCCTGTTTGACCTGCGGCACCTGCGCCGCCGGCTGCCCGGCCACCGGTCTGGAGGGCCTGGACCCGAGGAAATTCCTCCGCATGGCCTTCCTGGGGTTGGATGAGGAAGTAACCACCACGCCGTGGGTGTGGATGTGCACCATGTGCAAACGCTGCGTCCATGCCTGCCCCATGAACATCAACATTCCGGCCTTGGTCTACGAGGCTCGGGCTTCCTGGCCCCGGGAACAGCGGCCCCGGGGCATCCTGCGCTCCTGTGACGAAGCCCTGCGCAATGCCAGCGGCAGCGCCATGGGCACCAGTCAGGAAGATTTCATCTTTGTGGTGGAAGACGTCCTGAACGAGGTGCGGGAGAGCGATCCCCGTTTCGCCGACCTGCAAGCACCCATCGACAAACAGGGGGCCATGTTCTTCCTGAACCAGAATTCCCGGGAACCGGTGACCGAACCGGAAGAGATGGTGCCCTTGTGGAAGATCCTGCATATCGTGGGGGCTGACTGGACCTATGGCAGCATCGGCTGGGGCGGGGAGAACTACTGCATGTTCCTGGCGGATGATGAATCCTGGAAGAAAGTCACCAACCAGACGGCCAAACAGGCGGACGACCTGGGCTGCCGGTACTACATCAGCACTGAATGCGGCCACGTGACCTATTCCCTCTGGGAAGGGCTCCAACGATTTAAGATTCCGCATAAATTTGAGTTGGTGCCCATCGTCCGGCTCTACGCCCAATGGATCCGGGAGGGTAAACTCAAGGTCAATGCCGATTGGAATAAGAACCTGAAAGTGAAATTCACCTGCCAGGATCCCTGCAATATCGTCCGCAAATCGTACGGCAATGTCTGGGCCGAAGACCTGCGGTTCGTCTGCCGGACGTTGGTGGGCGAGGAGAATTTCATTGACATGGTCCCCAACCGCCTCAACAATTACTGCTGCGGCGGTGGTGGCGGGGCGCTGCAGGCGCCGTATAAAGAAGAGCGGCTGGCCTACGGGCGTTTTAAAAATGACCAAATCGTGGCCACCGGGGCCTCCTATTGCATCACGCCCTGCCACAACTGCCATGCCCAGATCCACGAACTGGGCGAACACTACGGTGCCGGCTACCGCACGGTGCACCTCTGGACCCTGATCTGCCTATCCCTGGGAATCCTGGCGGAAAACGAGCGGGTCTATTTGGGACCGGATCTGGCGGAGGTTGGTCTGTAGCACGGGCGAGAGCGGCCGCCAGGCAGCTCCCGCCGAGGGGGGTGGCAAACGTGTGTGTAGGTGAGGGGGCCAGGGGGCGCAGTCCCTTGCCCCCTCCCATTGGATCGCCTGTGAGCCACCCGGCGTCTGTTCGTCGGGCGGGGTGTTTTCTTTCCTTGCCCCCGGAGACAGTTCCTGATACCCTGAGGGCATCGACGTCCGCGGCGCAGATGACCGGCCTGAGGCCGGCTGAGGCCCGGCAACCCGGCAGCAGACCGCACGTGGGGTCAGAGCCCTGCCGGCTGGCCCTCCCGTGCGTGGTGCCCGAACGCACCTGAAATCTCTCGTCTGCCCCTGAAAGTGAGGCTAACCTGTGCGGCGCCTTGACATACCCGGTTACAAGGTCCTGGAGTTGCATCATCTGGTGACGGATTACAACGGCACGGTGGCGGTGGACGGCAGGCTGGTCGCGGGGGTAGCCCAACGGTTGGAGATCCTGGCCCGGGATCTGGAAATTCACGTCATCACGGCCGACACCTTCGGCTTGGTGGAAAAGGAGCTGGCCGGCCTCCCCTGCCGGGTGGCGATCATCGGCCGGGAAGATCAGGCGGGGGCCAAGCTGCGTTACGTCCAGGCCTTGGGCGCAGAACAGACGGTCTGCCTGGGCAACGGCCGCAATGATCACCTCATGCTCCGAGCGGCAGGGCTGGGCATCGCCGTACTCCTGGCCGAGGGTGCCGCGCCGGTGACCATCCAGGCGGCGGATGTGCTGACCACCTCGGTGCTGGACGCCTTGGACCTGCTCCTGCAGCCGCTGCGCCTCACCGCCACACTGCGCTCATGATGGTTCTTCCTGGCCGCCCGCCGGCGTCGCGGCGCCTTGGGCAGCGGCCTGACGTTCCTCCTGGCAGCGCCGTTTGGCCTCCTTGCGACAAAGCTCCCAGATGATGCAGCCCTGCCGAAACTTGCAGTAGGCACACGGGTCAGTGCAGGCCTGACAGTTTTCCAGACACTCCTCGCAGTAATAATAATCCATTTTCTGGCAATGGATCCGGGCGGGCCGCTCCGGATGAAAACGACAGTGCATCTTGCCTCCGCATACCTGTAATTAACTGAGATATCAATATGTTGCCGGCAAAGCGGCAGTTTTTTCCTTGCAATGCGGCGATTTTTGTGCTAAAGGGGATAAACTTAAGGGGACTATCGAACTCATCGCCTACGTCTAATGCCTGCCACTCTCAGGGGAGAGGTGGCAATTCCCTCACCTTCAAGGCCATCTTTTCTTGGGGGGTCCTCGTTAACCTGAGTAGGGAGAATCCATGAAACCATACGGCAGCTTAGTGTTGGTTCTGGTATGCCTGTTGGCCGGCTGCGGCGGCAAGCGGCTGGCCCAGGAGCCGAACCAGGTGGCGGCAGTCCAAACGGGAGAACAGCAGCCCCTGAATTGGGAAGATGATCGTGACGAGCCGTTGGTCGGTGCCATCAGTTCCCAGCGTTTGGAGGAGTTATACGGCAAAACCCACATTCCCAGCCTGGATGAGGCCTTGGAGCAGGAGATCAAGAAATGGGAGCTCCAAAAGACCTTCGACATGCCCATCCAGGTGAATAAAGAGGTTCGTAATTATATCTACTATTTTTCCACGGATCGCAAACAGATCTTCAGCCGCTACCTGAGCCGCTCCACCCGCTACCTGCCCATGATCAAAAAGGTGTTTGCTGAATACGGCCTGCCCGAGGACTTGGCCTATCTGGCCATGATCGAGAGCGGCTACAGCAATAAGGCCCGTTCTTCGGCCAATGCCGTGGGGATGTGGCAATTCATCCGGGGGACCGCAGTGCGCTATGGTCTGGCCATCAACAGTTCCATCGATGAGCGCCGCGATCCCGAGAAGGCCACCCATGCGGCCGCCAAGTATCTCCTGGACCTCTACAAGCAATTCGGTTCCTGGTACCTGGCCGCGGCCAGCTACAACTGCGGTGAGGGACGGGTACAGCGGGAGATCGACCGCAACGGCAACCTGAAGAATTTCTGGGATCTCTCCAGCAATTACAGCCTGCCCACAGAAACCAAGAATTATGTTCCCCAGATGATTGCGGCCACGATCATTGCCAAGAACCCGGAAAAATATGGCTTCAAAAACATCCCCTACCAACCGCCGCTGAAATATGAGGTGGTCAAGGTGACCGAGCCCACGTCCCTGCGGGCCGCGGCGGTGGCGGCGACCACCAGTTACGAGGAGATCAGCGCCCTCAACCCGGAATTGCTCCGGGATGCCACCCCGGTGGGCTATAGCGCCTATCTCCTCAAGATCCCGCCAGGCCGGAAAGAGGCCTTTGAAAGAAATATCATGATGGCCCGGGCCCAGTTCCCGGTGGGCAGCGAAGTCTACTATGCCAGCCGCGAAACGGTGGATGATGCCAGTCAGCCGGTAGTCAGGTCTCGGTCCAGCTATCGCTCCCGTTCCTATGTGGAGGCAGCCACACTAACCACCGGCAGCCGGAAGACGTCCAGGACGAACCGGTCCACCTATACGGTGGCCAAAACCAAGGCCAGGAAAGAACTGCAGGAGAAAGCCAAGACGTATCAGGATCTGCCTAAATTGGTGAGCACCGAGGCCAATGAGCCTCGGCGGGAGATGGCCACCAGCCGCAGTACCGCCTCCCCCGCCGGCCGGGGCAAACGTGAGATCGTGGTGGCCCAACAGAATACCAAAGCCAGCAAGGAGCCCACCCGGTCAGGCGGCAAAGAAACTGCCCGCCGCAGTTCCAAACCGGCGGCTGAGCCGGTTATGGCCGGCATGCTGCCTGGGTTGGGCAGCAGCAAGAAGGCCAAAAAAGAGCAAGCCTCAGGGGAGGCCAAGAAGACCTCCTCCACCGCCAAGACCAAGAAGAAAAAGGACAACTGAAGGCGCCGTACCAGCCGGCGGTAATCGCAGGCCAGGGAGGACATCCCTGGCCTGTGGCGTTTTTGGGGAGGAGAGCCCTGAGGCTCCTTGGGGCGCCGCCAAAAGCTGCTGCCGGGGTTGAAGGAGCGGGATAGGGCAGGAGGCAGTAGCAGAGGGCAGAGGGCAGAGGGCAGTAGGCAGTGGGCAGGAGAAGGCAGGCGGCCCTGTGATCTCTCATCCCTATTCCCTATTCCCTTTCCACTGGCCACTGACCACTGACCACTGGCCACTGGCCACTAACCACCTATCCCCCTGGCCTCCTCCCCCATGAGCACGTTTTCAACCCCGGCTAGAGATCGCCGATCAGACCACCCGCCTGTTCGATGACCCCGCCCAGGTCCTTCCGGGACCGTCTGAGTTCGTAGGCATAGACCATAGTGCCGTTCCGCCGGAGGTGCTCCAGGGCGGCAGTCAGCTCCAAGGGGTGGGTGCCCTGGCCGTGTAGGTGCTCCAGGGCGGGGAAGATTTCCGGGGGCAGGAAGTAGCGGCCGACGATGGAGCGGGAGGTGGCGGCGCTGAGGATGGGATGACCCAGGGGCGGCTTTTCCAACAGCTCTTCCACCGGATACAGGCGAGGACTGCGGGCGTCGCCGGCCAGACGGACAACGCCGCCCAGGGGCAGTCGGCTGCGGGGCACCGGCTCCACGGCGATGAGGGGCATGAGACCGGCATCCTGGACGATCCGGCGCATGTGGTGCAGCTCCCGGGGCATGGCCCGGGAAGGCCGGTGGTCCACCATTTCATCGGGGAGGAGGACCAAAAAGGGCTCCTGGCCAATCCAGGCGGCGGCCCGGAGAACCGCGTCCCCCAGACCCAGGGGCTGGGGTTGGAGGCAGAAATCCACCTGGAAGCGGGGGGCCGCAGCCAGAGCCAGGGCTGCCTGCAGGGGGCGGAAGAGGACTTCCTCGGTCCCGGGGGCCAGGATCAACATGAATTGGTGGACCCCCACGGAAGCCGCCTCCGCCATGCTCTCCAGCAACAGGCGCTGCATAATGTGGGAGGCCAGAAAACGGTGTTGGCCCCCCGCGGCGGGGATGACAGCCCGGCTGACCGGGGCGGTCAGGTAATCAGTCACCAGGCTGATGGTCCGGGCCATCATGGCCGCAGCCTGCTGGCGGCGCCGGGGGGCGGCGGTCACGAGGTGGAGCAGCGGCCGGAGATGGGCATCATCCAGCCCGATGGCTGCCAGGGCTTGCCACAGGGTCAGGGGATCGGAGCGGGGGGGGCGCCGAGGGTAGTCAGCCTCCCCGGCCACTCCAGTCGGTGGCGGGGTGCTCAAGGAGGTCAGCAACGGCATGGGGGTCAGGTCGCAGGCTGCCAGCCAGTCGTCCAGGGCCTCACCGCTGACGCCAAGGCTGGCGGCCAACTTCAGTACCGTGGCCCGCCGGGGCCGGCGCTCGCCGCTCTCCAGCCGGTTGATATAGCTCACATCCAGACCGACTCGCTGCGCCAGGGCCCGTTGACTGAGGCCGGCGGCTTCCCGGGTCTGCCGGACGAGAAGACCGAATTGTCCTGCCGCGGTTAGTGCCATAGTCCTTTCCGGCTGGCCAGGAAGTTTTCCAACCGCCTGCTAGGTCTGCGATCGCAGGTAGTTGATGAGGATATCCGGAGCATTGCTGCCGATGTAATCGAGCTGCAGGGGCAGCAGGGGCAAGAGGTCGGCCACCGTATCGATGTTCCAGACGGCCACGTGCAGGCCGGCCTGCCGGGCGGCCTGGACGAGTTCCGGGGTTACGTATTGATAGTTCAACACCAACGCTTCAGCCCCGGCAGCCCGAGCCATGCCGGCGGGGTCCACCGGACAGCCCACGAACAACACCCCGGTGGCGATGCGGGGCTCCTGACGGCGCAAGTCCAGGAGCGCCGGATGCCAGAAGGAGATGACATGGGCGTCGGCAAAGAGGTCCTGGCGGGCAAAGAACGCCGCCAGCTGGGGGACGGCCCGGCGGTCCTTCAGCTCCACAAACAGATGGGCCCGGGACCGCACCACGGCCACCACTTCCTCCAGGCTGGGCAGCAGTTCGCCGCCCCCGGCATCCAGGCGGCGCAGTTCCGCCCAGGTGAGGTCCGCTACCCGGCCGCTGCCGTTGGTGGTGCGATCCACGGTGGCATCGTGAATGACCACCAGCTGACCATCCCGACTCAGGTGGACATCAACCTCCACCGCCGCCACTCCCATGTCCAGGGCCCGACGGATGGAGCGGAGGGTGTTCTCCGGTTCATAGGCCTTGGCCCCGCGATGCCCCATGATGCTGGTCATGCTCACCTCATCCTGCCAGGAAGAACTCCGCTGCCGGCAGCTCTCCAGGGGAAAAACCCTGTAACGGCCAGCGGCACAAGAATGATATCATAATATCACATTCCCGGAGGGTAGACAGCCCCTAGAGTAGCAAGGTCCTAGCAGGCTGTTGAAAAACTCCCGGCCATAATTGCTGGTGGAGAATATCCCTATTTTTCAGCTTTTGGCGGAGCCGAAAGCTGCTGTCGGGGTTGGGGGAGGGGGATAGGGCAGAAGGCAGGAGGCAGTGGGCAGAAGGAGCCAGGCGGCCTTGTGATCTCTCATCCTTTATCCCTATTCCCTATTCCCTATTCCCTATTCCCTTACTACTGACTGCTAACCACTAACCACTGGCTACTGGCCACTGGCCACTAACCACCTATCCCCCTGGCCCCCTCCCCGACGAGCACGTTTTCAACAACCTGCTAGAACGGCGGATACCGCAGCCTCCGGCCACCGGCCAGATGTTTGCCGCCAGCCGAAAAAAAATTTGCCTGGAGATCAAAAAACCTATTTACATTATTATTGATTTTAGCTATAAAAAAATTCAACTCAAAAAGAAGATAGTTTGTAGGTCGGTTAACTCGGTGTTGCAAGGAGGCAACGATGACTACGATCAGGATCGATCGCCGAAGTTTGCCGAGGGAAAAACTACCTCCAGGCGACAGGCCACGACGAACTTACTGTACCCCGTTGGCCAAGAGCGGCATTGCGGCGCCCTGGCAGACCCTCAAACGTCCCATCCTGACCCAAGATCCCCGTTTTCAGAAACTCCTCCAGCTGATCCCCTTATATGCCCGCACAGATCTGCCGGTGTTGATCACCGGGGAGCCGGGAACCGGCAAGGAGTTGGTGGCCGAGGCCCTCTGGGCCCACAGTCCCCAGCAAGAGCGGGAGTTTATCAAATTAAATTGCGCTGCCCTGGTGGAGTCGGTGGCCAACAGCGAACTGTTCGGCCATGTGCGGGGTGCCTTTACTGATGCGCACCGCTGCAAGAAGGGGAAATTTGAGCTGGCACATCAGGGCGCCCTGTTTCTGGACGAGATCGGGGACCTGCCGTTGTCGGTGCAGCCGCGGCTGCTGCGGGCGGTGGAATTGGGTGAGATCGAACCGCTGGGCAGTGAAACGACGCTGACGGTGTCAGTGCGGCTGATTGCGGCCACCAACCAGGACCTCAGGCAGCTCATCGCCCAGGGGCGGTTCCGCCGGGATCTCTATGACCGCCTGAGCACGCTGTTGCTGCATCTGCCGCCGCTGCGGGAGCGCCCCGCGGATATCCTCTTCCTGGCCAACTACTTTGCCACCCAGACAGCCCAGGAGTATGGTCTGGGACCGGTATACCTGTCCGGGGCAGTGGAAAAGAAGCTGCTCTCCTATCATTGGCCGGGCAACGTGCGGGAGTTGAAGAATGTCATCGTCCGGGCGGTATTGCTCCGGGAAGACGTGGCCGTGGAGGAAGTGTTCCTGGAAGATGACGAGGCGCCCGCCGGCAGCAGCGAAGCCTGGCAGCGGCAGGATGTGGCCACCCTACCCACCCGGCCGCCGGAAGCCGAACTGCGGGAGCTCTTGCGTTCGGAACAGGGCAAGATTACCGCCATTTCCCGGCGCCTGGGCGTCTGCACCAAGACCATCTATCGCTGGCTGAAACACTATAAGCTTGAGCCAGAACAGTTCCGGCAGGTCAGCGGCCTGTAGCCACGGTTACCCTGCGGCCGCTGCATACCTTCAGCCCACCTCTCAGAACCATCCCCCACACTGCCGGCGTATCCTCCTCAGCCCGAGGAGGAGCCAAATTTTTGTGAAAAAAATAACAAATCTAGGCGCCCGCAAGGGGCAATTCTCGCCTCACTTCATGGCATCCGGGGTATAATGGAACTCAGAAGGCAAAGGTTTCAACTGCCTACTAGT
>FWPV01014372.1_pt1 | contig 11640 bp, 4 predicted proteins | sample 2228371 | NCBI WGS metagenome assembly FWPV01 (sample SAMEA103939776, study PRJEB20133) | metagenome | reverse complement strand
AGTGCAAGTGAGTTGCATGGGTGTTTCAAAACAACAAAAGAAGCTTTAAATTCTCCAAATATAATTTTTTCCGTAATATATTTAACCCAATTACACATTAAAGATGCGTAAATGATAAGAATCTGTATTTCAGCATTTTTCAGGTTCAAACAAAATCTGAATCGGGGACGTAATCAATATTACGGCCTCTATTGATTAATTCGGGTTAAATTGTTCAGCACAAGTATTTGAATGAACATAATATAAATTTCAGTTGTTGTAAAATAAAAAAAATACATTAAATCCCATGTTTTTAGGTAATAATTTAATAACTTGTGTAACAAAATTAACGTTATATGGCCTATCTTAAAATTGATAAAACCCAGTTAATAAATCTTGAATATTCGCTAAGCAGGGAAATATTAAGAAGCAACCGTGCAGGATCATATTGTTCAACCACACTTGTATTTTGTAATACACGAAAGTATCATGGCTTACTGGTAACTCCGGCCGAGCATCTTGACAATGACAGGCATGTTTTACTGTCTGCATTTGATGAAACCATCATCGAAAACAAAAGTGAGTTCAATTTAGGCATTCACAAATACCAGGGTGATATTTATTCGCCCAAGGGGCATAAATACCTGCGTGATTTTTATGCCAATCCTATTCCTACGCATATTTACAGGGTAGGCGGTGTATTTATTAAAAAGGAAAGTTTGCTGGTACAAAAAGAAGACCAGATTCTGTTACGGTACACCATTATGGAGTCGGATGTGCCTGTAAAACTTAGGTTCAGGCCTTTTCTGGCATTCAGGAATATGCATACATTAAGCAAGGCCAATCTTTATGCCAACACAAAAATAAAAAAAGTAAACAATGGTATTTGTTCGAAGCTATATGATGGTTATCCTTATCTGTATATGCAGTTCTCAAAAAAGGCAGAATTTGTACAGGTACCCGACTGGTATTATAACATAGAATATCTTGAAGAGCAGAAAAGAGGTTACGATTATCGGGAAGATTTGTTTGTTCCGGGGTATTTTGAAATGCCGGCACGAGAAGGAGACGTAATTATTTTTTCGGCATCAACTGCTGAAGATGATCCGAATAATCTGAAACAGAAATTTGATCTTGAACTTGAGAAAAGAACTCCAAGGATTAATTTTAAAAATTGCCTGATTAATGCGGCACAGCAATTCATTGTTAAAAAAGACAAAAAGACTGAAATTATTGCAGGATTTCCATGGTTCGGATCATGGGGGCGTGATACTTTTATTTCACTTCCCGGCCTTACCCTTTCTATCGGAGATATCCAAACCTGCAAAGATGTTCTTGATACAATGGTAAACAAACTTAAGGGCGGTTTATTTCCCAATATGGGCTCAGATGATAACCCTGCATTTAATTCTGTTGATGCGCCTTTATGGTTTTTCTGGGCTTTACAGCAATATTACCATGCTGTCAAATCGCCGGCTGCAATCTGGGGAGAATATGGCAGATCAATGAAAGCTATACTGGATGCTTATCGTAAAGGTACCAGTTTTGGTATCAAAATGCATGAAAATGGATTAATATATGCAGGGGAGAAAGGTAAGGCGCTTACCTGGATGGATGCCGTAGTTAACGGCAAGCCGGTTACACCCCGTTCAGGGTATGCTGTTGAAATAAATGCACTGTGGTATAATGCCCTAATGTTTGCACTTGAACTGGCAAAGAAAGCAAAAGATGACGATTTTACCGCGCAATGGTCAGATTTACCCGCAAAAATAAAGGAATCATTTATTGAAGTTTTCTGGGACAGCAAAAAAGGTTATCTGGCTGATGTGGTCAATGAAGAAAAAAAAGACTGGTCAATAAGGCCTAATATGGTAATAGCTGTTGCAATGGAACATAATATGCTGGATAATGAAATGAAGAAAAGCATCCTGAATATTGTTGAAAGAGATTTATTAACGCCGCGCGGACTGCGCACACTCACCCCCAACGACGAAAATTACCAGGGCATTTATTGCGGTAATCAGGAACAACGTGATAAAGCTTATCATCAGGGTACAGTATGGCCATGGCTTTTGGAACCTTTCTGCGAGGGTTACCTGAACCTTTTCAAAGAAAGCGGCCTTTACAAAATAAAGACACTTATCGATGGTTTTGAAGACGCCATTACCGAATACGGTATTGGTACTATTCCCGAGATATATGATGGAAACCCGCCGCATTACCCGCGTGGTGCAATATCACAGGCGTGGAGTGTTGCAGCATTATTAAGAATTATTGAAAAAATTGAAAAATTCCCTGATTCTAAAGAAAATCTGCATGTTTAACCTTAATAAATTCATTTTTACGCTATGCGTGTTCTAATGTTCGGATGGGAGTTCCCTCCCCATATATCAGGCGGCCTCGGAACTGCCTGTTATGGTTTAACCAAAGGCCTTAAGCAGATAGGCGATGTTGACATATTGTTTGTTGTACCAAAAGCATACGGTGACGAAGACCAGCAAATAGTTTCGCTGATTAATGCTGGCGATGTAGTTGTGAGTAACCGTATCGTTGACTATAAAGGCTTTTTCAGACGCATGCACTTTATTGAAGTGGGTTCTGCCATCATCCCCTACACCACACCTGAAGAATATGAAAACCTTATGTCGGGTACCGAGTTTGGAAAAAGGTACCTGATTAACACTTCTTTTTCGGGAAAACTTACGTTTTCAGGCGGATATGGCGCCAATCTCTTTCAGGAGATTGCCAATTATGCCGCCATTGCTTCCGTTCTGGGCGTTTCATACGACTTTGATGTAATACATGCACATGACTGGCTAACTTTCCCTGCAGGTATAGCAGCAAAATTGGTTTCAGGAAAACCATTAATCGTACATGTGCATGCTACCGAATTTGACCGTAGCGGCGGAAATGTCAACCCGGGGGTTTATGAAATTGAAAAAACCGGACTTGAAATGGCCGACAAAATTATTGCCGTCAGTAATTTAACCCGCAGCATCATTATTGAAAAATATGGAATAAAACCCGAAAAGGTTATTACGGTGCATAATGCAGTAGAACCTATTGAAAACCGCGAGATGATAAAGTATGAAAAAAGTATCAGCGATAAAATTGTTACTTTTCTGGGCCGGGTGACTCTGCAAAAAGGGCCTGAATACTTTGTCGAAGCCGCCCACCTTGTTCTGCAAAAGATGAAAAATGTAAGGTTTGTAATGGCTGGCAGCGGTGATATGCTCCGGCACATCATTCACAGAGTTGCTGCTTTGCATATGGGTGACAGGTTTCATTTCACCGGCTTCCTGAAAGGCGAGGATGTCTTCCAACTGTTTTCCTTGAGTGATGTTTATGTAATGCCTTCTGTTTCTGAACCCTTTGGCATTTCCCCCCTTGAAGCCATGCAATCAAATGTCCCCGTAATTATTTCAAGGCAATCAGGTGTGTCTGAAGTCCTCAGACATGCCATAAAAGTTGATTTCTGGGACATACACGCCATGGCCGATGCAATCTATGGTATTTTAAAATATGACGGGCTTTCTACCATGTTACACAATAATGTGAAAGATGAAGTTGACAACCTTAAATGGGAAAATGCTGCGTCAAAAGTTAAAGAAATCTATTATTCATTAACCTAAATTAATTAACTAAGTAAGCATGAGGACTATTTGCTTGTATTTTCAGATTCATCAGCCGTTCAGGCTTAAAAGGTACCGGTTTTTTAACATCGGAAATGATCACTATTATTATGATGATTACATGAATGAATCAATCATGAGAAGAGTAGCTGACCGTAGTTATCTTATTGCCAATAAAGTACTTCTAAAAATTATCAAGGAGTATGGATGTGATTTTAAAATAGCATTTTCCATTTCGGGCATTGCCATGGATCAGTTTGAGCTTTATGCCCCTGATGTTCTTGAGAGTTTCAGAAAACTTGCAAAAACCGGTTGTGTTGAATTTCTGGCAGAAACTTATTCCCACTCTCTCGCCTCACTTAAAGACAAAAATGAGTTTGTGAGACAGGTTGATGAGCACAGGCAAAAAATTAAGTCATACTTTGATTATGAACCATCTGTATTCAGAAATACAGAGCTTGTATATTCCGACCAGATAGGAGCCGACGTGGCCGATATGGGTTTTACGGCTATTCTTACCGAAGGAGCCAAACATGTGTTGGGATGGAAAAGCCCTAACTATTTATACTGCAATGCCATTAACCCCCGCCTTAAGGTTTTGTTGCGCAATTTCAGGCTCAGTGACGATATTGCTTTCCGCTTCAGCAACAGAGCATGGTCTGAATTCCCGCTGACAGCAGAAAAATTTGTTTCATGGCTTAACAAGGTTGAAAAAAAGGAGGAAACCATAAATATTTTTATTGATTATGAAACATTCGGAGAACATCAATGGCTTGAATCGGGCATTTTTGACTTTCTTAAAGCTTTACCTGGATGTGTATTCCGTAATTCAAAATTTACATTCGGCACACCAAGTGAAATAGCACATAACCTTCAGCCCGTTTCCGCAATCAATGTCCCCTATCCTATTTCCTGGGCCGACGAAGAAAGAGACCTTACTGCCTGGCTTGGAAACGACCTTCAGAGAGACGCATTTAACCGTTTGTATTCGCTTACCGAAAAAGTAAATCGTTGCACCGACCCGCGGATTCATAAAGATTATAAATACCTGCAATCAAGCGACCATTTATATTATATGTCAACCAAGTTTTTCTCTGACGGCGAAATACATGCCTACTTTAACCCATATGATTCGCCTTACGATGCTTACATTAATTACATGAATATCCTGAGCGATTTCACTATCAGGCTTAATGCACAAGTGCCCGAAAGCACAACAGACCATGATCTGATGAACCTGACAAAAATTATTACTGAAAAAGATGAAATGATCAGAAAATATGAAAACGAACTGAAACGCTTAAAATCAAGCAAAACCAAGATAAATGCGGTTAGCAAAACAATTAAAAAAACAGGTACGAAAACAAAAGCATCAGTGAAAATCAATACCGGAAAATCATCAGCCTCTGAATCAAAACGTAAGAAAACATCCAAAACCAAAAAAAATAAATAAACTATATTTCTTTGCAATTATCTGATTTTTTTGTTTCATTGCAGATAATATATCTCAATAGTATCATATTGTATATCAATAATATAATAGAATGAAGAACCTTTTAATGCCGGATTATGTTTTTGAAGTAAGCTGGGAAGTATGCAATAAGGTGGGAGGAATTCACACGGTAATTGCCACAAAAGCATTATCACTTGTAAACGAGTTGAAAAACAATTATATTGTTATTGGCCCCGACCTGATTAAAGATGAATTGGGCAATCACGAATTCATTGAAGATCCGCAATTGTTCGGTTCATGGAAAAAGCATGCAGAACAGGAAGGACTATATATTAAAACAGGCAGGTGGAATATAAGCGGTTATCCTATTGCTGTTATTGTTAATTTTTCAGGCTCTTTTGCTCAGAAAGATAAAATATTTTTTGAACTTTGGGAACAATACAAGCTCGATTCCCTTTCGGGTCAATGGGATTATATTGAACCCGCCCTTTTTGGATACATGGCAGGTAAGGTAATTGAAAGCTTTATCAAATTTCACCTTACTACTAAAGACAGGATAATAGCTCATTTTCATGAATGGATGACGGGTACAGGCTTGTTGTACTTAAAACAAAAGCTGCCTCAGGTAGGAACCCTTTTTACTACACATGCAACAGTTATTGGCCGTAGCCTGGCCGGACATAACCGGCCATTATACAAATATCTCGATACATACGATGCTGATGAAATTGCTAAAGAATTTAATGTAATTTCAAAACATTCCCTTGAAAAACTTTCTGCGCAACAGGCCGATACATTTACCACAGTAAGTGAAATTACCGCAAAAGAATGCATGCACTTTTTGCAAAAACATGTTGACGTTATTACTCCTAATGGCTTTGAAGATACTTTTGTGCCTGCAAATGAAAAATTCGGACAAAAACGTAAGGAGGCAAGGGAAAAGCTCTTTGAGATAGCCGGAAGAGTGCTTAACCAAAGCTTTAATAATAACACTTTCCTGATTGCAACAAGCGGGCGTTATGAGTTTCGTAACAAAGGCATTGATTTGTTTATCGATGCTTTGGGTATGCTCAACAAATCAGATAAGCTGAAAAATCCTGTTTTGGCCTATATTCTTATACCGGCTAATCATTACGGCCCGCGAAAAGATATTTTACAGCCTCAGCCAAATGATACCGATAATGATAATAAATATTCACGTTACCTTACGCATAATTTACATGATGCTGAGTGGGATGCTATTATAAATCGCATTAAAATGGCAGGCCTTGAAAACAAGCCTGAAGATCAGGTCAAAGTGCTGTTTGTGCCATCATACCTTAACGGCAATGACGGTATTTTTAACCTGCCATATTACGACCTGCTGATCGGATTAGACCTTACCGTATTTGCATCTTACTACGAACCATGGGGATATACACCTCTGGAAAGTCTGGCTTTTTCGGTTCCTACTATTACTACAACGCTCGCAGGTTTCGGACTATGGGTAAACAAAAATTGTTCCCCTGCTGTACATTGTATTGACGTAATTAACCGCACTGATGATAATGACTCGGAAGTGATTGCACATATCGTGGAATCGGTACGCCATAAGTGTAATCTGACACCTGATGAAATGAAAAAAGTACGTGAATGCGCATTTGAAGTATCAAGAATTGCATTATGGAAAAGTCTGATTTCGTATTATCATCAGGCATATAATCTTGCTCTTCAGGAGGTAGCCGGCAGAAAGGACCGTTTTGTTGAAATTGAGGAAAAACCCAGTGAACTTATTCATGAATACATAATACCGGCTGTAAATGAGCCCGTCTGGAAACGCATTATTGTAAAATCATCACTACCTGAGCCACTTGCTCCGCTGCATGATATAATCCAGAACCTATGGTGGACATGGGATAACGAGGCACAGGAATTGCTTGAAGCCATCAATCCCGAAATATGGAATAGATGTGATCAGAATCCTTTTATATTGTTTGAACAGGTGAGTTATGAACGGCTTGAATCACTTGCCCGCGATAAAAAATTTACCGAACGTGTTAAACACGTTTATAACAGATTCATTGATTATATGCAGCAGGATGTCTCGGCCATAAAACCATGTATTGCCTATTTCAGCATGGAATACGGATTGCATAATTCTCTGAAGATATATTCAGGAGGATTAGGTATTCTGGCCGGAGATTATATTAAAGAAGCCAGTGACCGTAAAATTAATATTGTTGCAGTTGGTTTACTATACCGCTACGGATATTTTACACAACAAATCACTACACGCGGTGAGCAACAGAGTGTTTATGATTTTCAGCATTTTTCAAAATTACCCATAAAACCGGTTAAGGATGAAAACGGTCATTTTAAAACTATCTCTATAGTTTTACCCGGAAGGCCTATGTATGCAAGAATATGGGAACTTGCTATAGGACGCAACAAATTATTCCTGCTTGATACCGATTTTGATGCAAACATTGAAGAAGACAGGTCAGTAACACACCATTTATACGGCGGCAGCAATGAGAACAGATTAAAACAGGAATTACTGCTTGGCATAGGAGGTATCAGAGCGCTTGATTTGCTGAATATACATCCCGACCTTTTTCATAGCAATGAAGGCCATAGCGCTTTTATAGGTCTTGAGCGGATGCGTAAATATATTCAACTGCAAAATCTCACTTTTGCTGAAGCACTTGAAATTGTTAGATCCTCTACACTTTTTACAACCCACACGCCTGTCCCTGCAGGCCATGATGCTTTTGATGAAGAATTACTACGCAGGTATATCGGCCATTATCCCGAACGTTTGCATATAAGCTGGAATGAAATGATGGCTCTTGGCCGGACAAATCCAAACAGCTGGGACGAAAAATTCAATATGAGCATCCTTGCCGCTCATCTTGCACAGGAAGTCAACGGGGTAAGCATGCTGCACGGCACGGTAACACAGGAAATGTTTGCAAAACTATGGCCAGGCTACCTTCCTGAAGAACTCCATATCAGTTACGTAACCAATGGCGTGCATTTCGCAACATGGACAGCAAAAGAATGGAAAAAACTATTTGCGGAACACCTCGGTAAAGATTTTGAACAAAATTTAATTGAGTTCGACAGGTGGGCAAAAATTGAAGAAATGCCCGATGAACTGATATGGCAGGTTAAACAATCTCTGAGAAAAAAATTTATCAGCGCAATCAGGGAAAGATTCAAGGAAAACTGGATAAGAAGGCATGAAGACCCCCGCCAGATTGTTGCCATAAATAATACCCTGTCAGAAAACTCTCTCACAATATGTTTTGCCCGGCGTTTTGCAACCTATAAAAGAGCTCACCTGCTTTTCAGAAATCCTGAAAGGCTGGCCAAAATTATGAATATTCCCGGCAAACCGGTGCAGTTTATTTTTGCTGGCAAAGCTCATCCCAATGATAAGGCCGGACAGGATCTGATTAAATTAATTTTTGAATTTTCAAAACGCCCTGAATTTCTGGGTAAAATAATATTTTTGCAAAATTATGATATGAATCTTGCCAGAATAATGGTTCAGGGAGCCGACTTATGGCTCAACACACCTATTCGTACACTCGAAGCATCGGGAACAAGCGGTGAAAAAGCCGTACTGAACGGTACATTACACCTGAGCGTACTCGACGGCTGGTGGGTTGAAGGATTTCATCCCGATGCAGGATGGGCGCTTACTAACGAAACAGCCTATGATGACCCCAATATGCAGGATGACCTCGATGCTGAAATTATTTATACTATCCTTGAACAGGAAGTAATCCCTGCTTTTTACAACAGAAACACCAACGGAATCCCTTCAGAATGGATTAAAATGATTAAAAACTCTTTTGTAAAAATCGCTCCCCGATTCACCACTACACGTATGATTAATGATTACATGCAACGCAATTATCTGAAGCTCTATGAACGTACTCAGCAATTCCAGCAGGATGATTTCGAACTGACAAAAAAAATAGCATCGTGGAAAAAACGTATTGCCAAATCATGGAATAATATCAATGTGCTGGAAGTCAGTCTTTTTAATAAAAATACCGAAATACTTGATATCAACCAGATTTATGAAGGCAAAGTTGTCCTCGACCTTAATGAAATTGCCGCCAACGAGGTTGGTGTTGAACTGGTAATAACCGAAAACGGCGAAAGACTTGTATCAACGCATGAATTCACGTTAACCGAATCTGTTGGCGATAAAGCTACTTACACTACACAAATTAAAATATCACAGCCCGGTACTTTCACTTATGGTATCCGTCTTTTCCCCAAGCATGATCTTTTGGCGCACAGGCAAGATATAAGTTTTGTCCGCTGGATAGCTTAAACCCGGATTAGTCATTAGGAGTCACGCGGGGCGAGACGAACTAATTACTTAGCCGGGTTTAACCCCGATTTAGATTTTGTAAGGTTTTCTTACTTTTATCGAAAAGAAGAAAACCTTACAAAATATTAATCGCCCGGCTACCGGGAAAAAACGCTGATGAGTTTTTTGGGTTAGACTTTTTCAGGCAAGATATTTATTTAATAGTGAATAAAAATCATCAGGCTTAATCGGTTTTGACAGGTAATCGTTAAAGCCTGCCTCGTAAAATTTCTTAATTTCCTCAGTAAGCACATAAGCAGTCTGGGCAATTACAATCACCTGAGTAAAATGCTCCCGTATCTTCTGAAGAGCATCGGTACCATTCATACCCGGCATTTTGATATCCATCAATATCAGATTAATCTGAGGGTTATTTTTCATTATTTCCACTGCCTCAAACCCGTCGGTTGCATGAAATACTTTAGCTCCCGTTTTATTCAAAAGTTTTTCAATATATAAATAATTTGAATAATCATCTTCAGCAACCAATATTGATTTATTGTGCAATGCAGGAATAATTTTGGTTTCCGTTTTAGTCTCAATCTCATGAACAGGTTGCTTTGCTATTTTAACCGGAATAGTAAAATAAAAAACTGATCCTTTACCAGGCTCAGAATCTACCCAAATATCACCACCCAAAAGCTTTATCAATTGGCGTGAGATGGCCAGCCCCAGTCCTGCACCCCTGTATATCATCTCTTTATCGTCTTCAACTTTTCTGAAGCGTTCAAAAATAATTTCGTGATATTCTTTCTTAATGCCCACTCCCGTATCCTTTACATAAAACTCAAGCATTTCATTTCCGGCCAGAAACTTACAGCCAACTTCAATATAACCTTTATGTGTAAATTTAATAGCATTATTGACAAGATTTGAAAGCACCTGATTTAGTCTGATTTCGTCAGTGTAAATAACAAGCGACTGAATATTTATGCCAATATTAATCCTGAATTCAAGTTGTTTTGATTCAAATAACTGGTTTTTCTGAATTTCCAATGTATAAATTTTCTTCAGATTGTTGAAAATCTTAGCAAGAGGCACTTCTGTAATCATTATTTCAAGGTGCCTGGCCTCGATTTTTGAAATGTCAATAATATCGTTAATCAGATTAAGTAAGGTAACACTGCTGCTTTCAATGATTGACTGATAATTCCTGCGTTCTTCATATGAAATTTCCTCATTAAAAATAAGATTGCTGAACCCAATGATTGAATTAAGCGGTGTGCGTATTTCATGCGACAGATTTGCCAGAAATGATGATTTCAAGCGGTCAGATTCCTCAGCTTTCTCTTTTGCTTCCATCAGTTCACGTGTTCTTTCCTCAACAATTTCCTCAAGTTTATCCCTGTAAAGGGCCAGTTCTTTATAAGCCCGTTCTACTTCGTCTTTCTGCTTTTCAAGTAAAAGTTTCTGCTTGTTAATTTCTTCGTTCTTATTATTTATTTCATAGTTTTGCTTTATTATTTCCTCGTTTTGGGCAAGAATACGCTTGTTTTTTTCTTCCATTTCCAGATTGGCTTTCGTCAGTTGTTCGGTTCTCTTCTCAACATTCTGTTCCAATAAAATATTCTGGTTTTTCAAAATACTCACTCTGTAATAATAGAAAAAGAGTACAAGTGAAGCAATACCAAATAAGATAAGGAATTTAAACCATATAGTATCAGTAAAGGCAGGCCTGATAAATATTTTAATTGAAGCCCCTTCCTCATTCCAATAACCATCGTTATTTGATGCTTTTACCCTGAAGGTGTACCGGCCAGGATAAAGGTTAGTGTATGTTGCTTCCCGCTTATTCCCCACATTTATCCAGTTATTATCAAAACCTTCAAGCATGTAGGCATACTGATTATTCTCATTGGAAACATAATTTATGGCAACATATTCTATGGTAAAATAATTCTGATTATGCCTGAATTTTATCTCTGAGGTTAATCTGATGTTTTGTCTCAGTAATGAATCATGATCTCCTATTTTTACAGATTCATTGAACAGCCTCAAGCCAATAATATAAACCTTTGGTATATCAGTGTTATCGTGAATTTCGTCAGGGTTAAACATGATTAAACCTTTTTCACAGCCGAATGCCAGCAAGCCCTCTCGGGTTTTTAATGCAGCACGTTCCCAGAAAAAATTATCCTGAAGGTTATCAGATGTATTATAATTTCTGAATGTAGCAGAAATTTTGCCCGATACTTTATCCTGACTGT
>FWPV01013562.1_pt1 | contig 11641 bp, 14 predicted proteins | sample 2228371 | NCBI WGS metagenome assembly FWPV01 (sample SAMEA103939776, study PRJEB20133) | metagenome | reverse complement strand
AAAATCTTAGTGTTCTCCTCATGTTATGAATCCAATGGAGCGGTCAACTGCGGTTTTTAGGATCATCTAAAATCGGGCGGTTGCATGGCCCTGGGCAGAGCGGTCGACGGACGATGGCAGGCTTTGCCCCGCACCCCCTCCCCATTTTTCCTCGATCCGCATGCCACGCAAGCTTTTCCGCAAATATCTGCCGGATCACGAGACGGTGCGCAATCACCGGCATCTGCGCCGTTTCGCACCCTGGCTGCGCCACCCCAATCTCTGGCACCTCAACCGCCATTCGGTAGCAGGGGGTGTGGCGGCGGGGCTCTTCGGCGGGCTCATCCCAGGGCCGCTCCAGATGCTCACCGCCACCATCCTGGCCATCGTATTCCGGGTCAATCTGCCAGTGGCAGTGGCCACCACCCTGTTGTCCAACCCCTTGACCTGGCCCATGATCATCGTCGCCGCCTACACCATCGGCAGCCTGTTCACGGGGGAGAAGCCCACGGAGGTGCAACCCTTCGAGTTCGACTGGCTCGCCGGCGACTGGGGGGCGCTGCTACCCCAGCTTTGGCAATGGTTTCTGGGCATGGGTGAGACGTTCCTGCTGGGGCTCGCCATCCTCGCCCTGGGTCTTGCTGCCCTCGGCTATGCCCTGGTGCAGCTTTTCTGGCGGCTCTATCTCCTGGCCTACCTGCGCCGCCGCGCCCGCCGCAGAACGGCCGCTCGCTGATACGGCCCGGTTCAGTGACGCTCGGCCGGCACACTCACCGGATAGCCGTTGGTCAGGGCGGTAAGAAAGACCTCCAGGTCCGTATAGGCCTGGCTGCCGGGCCTGAGGGGCTGCACACCGGCATCCAGGTTGCACTCCATGAAACGCAGGTGCAGCGACTGCAGCGTGTACCGGGTACGATACACCGGGTAATGGGCCACATCCCCATAGGGGGTGGTGATACGGCTGCCGCGCAGGAGCTCGCCCACCTTGCGTGTGTGACAGGAGGAGCAGGCCAAGTTGAGCCGGCCCGCCTTGGTGTGAAACAGGATCCGGCCCCGCTCGAAGGCCTCGCGCAGGGGCCCCTGGGACACGTCGACGCGCATGGGCAGGCCCTGGCTTTGGCTGGCCACATAGAGGGAGACGGCGCTGTTGTCGTAACTGCCGTTCTCCAGCACCTCGCCCTGGGTGGCGGCGCAGTGCTCGATCATCGCCTCCAGCCCCATCACCCGCTTGAGGTCCTCCCGGTACATGGGATAGCGGGTGCGCAAGCCCTCGAGGCGGCCCTTGGGGGCACCCAGGCAGCGGGCGAAACGGCCGTCCCGATTCAACCGCCTGAACAAGGCCTGCCCCCGCTCCAGGGCGAAATGTCCCCCGTGGATGGCGTTGTTGAAGGGGGGATCCATGAATTTCCAGTTAAGCTTCCAGTTCTCGTCCGGGTTGCCGGCCAGGCGCCAGTCCAGTCGGCGGCGCTCCTTCCAATGGGGGTAGGTGCCGGACAGTTGCATGTCGCCCTGGACATGGGGCTCGTACTGGGTGAGGGGCAGGTCCAGTTCCCGGTGGCCGGTCGCCTCCTGAGCCCAGGCCAGGGGGATGCATAGGCTGGTCAGCAGGGCAAGGGTGCGTATCATGGCTCGCCTCAGTCCAGACTCTGCAGATAGGCCACCAGATCGCGGATGTCCTGGTCGCTGAGCAGGCCGAAGGTGCCAAAGGGAGGCATCACCGTATTGGGGTTGACCACCCGGCGGTCATGGATCTGCTGGTAAACATAGGCGTTGTCGTGGCCCTGGCGCTTGTAGCCCAGCAGCAGAGGCCCCACCGATCCCGGCCAGTCCTCCCCTGGGAGGACATGGCAGGCAATGCAATTGCCCCGGGCCGGGTCCATGGCAAGGGCGCGGCCCCGGGCCGCATCCCCGTTCAGGGGTTCCCGGTAGGCCGCCCGTCGCGGTGCAGGCGTGGGCCGCCGGTCCAGATGGCTCAAGGTCGGCCAGGCGCTCAGGTCCCGCTTGTAAGGCTCCCACCCCAGACGCCCGCTGTTGACCACCACCACGGGCGCGAGGGTCCGGTTGGGGGCCGCGGGGTCGAGGGCCGCATCGGCTGGCCGGTCACCGGCAAGGGCAGACCATGCCGCCAGCCCCATCAGGATCAAGGTCGGGATGCGGTGCATGTCGTCTGCCTCACCATGCAAATCGCTGATACGTCCAGTGTAACATGGAGCCCATCCGTCTCAACCTGCGGCGTGCAGGCGCCCGTCGGCCAGCAGCAGCCTCCTTTGCATGCGCGCTGCGAGCTCGGGATCATGGGTCACCACCAGAAAGCTCACGCCGCGAGTGCAGCTCAGTTCCTGAAGGAGGTCCTGGACGTGGGCGGCGGTACGGCGGTCCAGGTTGCCGGTGGGTTCGTCCATGAGCACGCAGGCTGGCTCTGTGACCAAGGCGCGGGCGATGGCCGCGCGCTGCCGCTCGCCACCGGACATCTCCCCCGGCCGGTGGCCCAGCCGATGTTCGAGCCCCACCTCGGCCAGGATGGCCGCAGCCGCCTCCAGGGCCTGGCCGCGCCCCATGCGGCGGATGAGGAGGGGCATGGCCACGTTCTCCAGGGCAGTGAACTCCGGCAGCAGGTGATGGAACTGATAGACGAAACCCAGGGCGCGGTTGCGCAGCCGGCCGCGCGCCTCCTCGGAGAGCGCCCACAAATCCTCGCCGGCCAGCATCACCCGGCCGGCCGAGGGCTTGTCCAGGCCGCCCAGCACGTGCAGCAGGGTGCTCTTGCCGGATCCGGAGGCGCCCTGGATAGCCACCTGCTCGCCGGGCGCGATCTCCAGGTCCACCCCAGTGAGCACCGGCACCTCCACGCGGCCCTGCCAGTAACTCTTGTGCAGGCCCATGCAGGCGAGCACGCCCGCCTGCGCCCCACTGCCAGGGCTATTCATAGCGCAGGGCCTCGGCCGGCTGCACCCGCGCCGCCCGCCAGCTGGGATAGAGGGTGGCCAGGAAGGAGAGCAGCAAGGCCACACCTGCGATCCAGGCCACGTCGAGCCAGACCAGTTTCGAGGGCAGATCGGAGATGAGATAGACGTCCGCCGGAAACAGGTCCAGCCCCAGGGCACGCTCGATCCAGGGCACCACGGTCTCCACGTTGAGGGCCAGGAGGACGCCGCCCGTGAGCCCCACGGCGGTGCCCACTAGGCCGATCAGGCTGCCCTGCACCATGAACACCTGCATGATGCTGGCAGGGCTCGCCCCCAAGGTACGCAGGATGGCGATGTCCGCTTGTTTGTCGGTGACCACCATGACCAGGGTGGAGATGATGTTAAAGGCCGCTACCGCCACGATCAGGGTCAGGATCAGGGCCATCATGCGCTTCTCGATGGCCACGGCCCGGAAGAAATTGGCATGGCTCATGGTCCAGTCGGAGAGGAAATACTCCCCCTGCAGGCTGCGCGCCAATTCTCGGGTGACGAAAGGCGCCCGATCCATGTGAGCGAGCTTGACCCGCAGCCCAGACACCCCCTCGCCGAGACGGTAGAGCCGCTGGGCGTCGGAGAGGTGGATGAGGGCCAGACCGGCATCGTATTCGTACATCCCCGCTTCGAACACCCCGACCACGGTGAACTGCTTGAGCCGCGGCACCAGTCCGGCGGGGGTGAAGCTGCCCTGGGGGGTGATGAGCGTCACCTTGTCGCCCACTGCCACCCCCAGGGCGCGGGCCAGGGCAAGACCCAGCACCATATTGAATTCGCCGGGCTTGAGGTCGGACAGCCGGCCCGACTTCATGGCCGCGGCCAGGTCCGAGACCTCCCCTTCCCTCTCCGGCAGCACCCCGCGGATGAGCGCCCCGCTGGGATTGGCGCCGTTGGCCAGCAGCCCCTGGCCCCGCACGTATGGTGCGGTGCCGCGAACCTCGGGGTGGCGCCTGACCTGGGCATCCAAGACCGGCCAGTCCTGGAGGATGTCCTGGGGACCGGTGATCTCCATATGGGAGGCCACCCCCAGGATGCGGCTGCGCAGCTCCTCCTGGAAACCGTTCATCACCGACAGCACCACGATGAGCGCCGTCACCCCCAGGGCGATCCCCGCCATGGAGATCAGGGAGATGAAGGAGATGAAATGGTTGCGGCGCTTGGCGCGGGTATAGCGCAGGCCGATCCAGATTTCATATGGCAGCACGGCCGGCAGTCTGCCACAACCGGCCCGAGGGGACCAGCGTCGGGATGGAAGGAGTGGCCCTCATGTCGAGGCCCTCCCTCCCAAGGCCGGGCTGGATCCTGTTCGACCGCGTTCCGGCCTGGTTTACCGCCCTTCCAGGTTCAGGGAGACCAGGTGCCTGAGCCTCCTGCCGGCCGGCACTCCACACAGGGCCTCACGCTCCTGGATGAGCTGGGTGTGCATGGCCATATAGGCCATGCGTTCGCGGGGGTCATTGAGCAGGGAGAGGATACGCAGATGCGTCTTACACTCGGCCTCGGTGAGATAGGCCGAGCAAGCATGGGGCCGTTCTGCCCACGGCTCCCTTTGCGGCTGCCCTTCCGCCCGGGCCGTGGTCAGTAGGACGGCCATCAGCAGCCCGATCCATGGCGCGGCGAACGATCTCGTGAGCATCATCATCCCCTAATAAATTAATATTCTTATCCGAGTATATACCTCGGTCATGACAATGCAAACCTTAGGGTGCCGTCAGGGCCTCAGGGCAGGGCCACGGTCCCCTTCAGGGCGGCCAGGTTCTCGTTTCCCAAGCACCTGCAGGCGGCCCGGCGCTCCAGCAGGAGCTGGTCGTGCATGGCCAGATAGGCCCCCCGTTCCTCCTCCGAGGTCAAATGCTGCAGGATGCGGTGGTGGGCCCGGCACTCCGCCTCAGTCATGAGTGGCGGGCAGTGGTCACCCTCGTCGGCAAGCTGGGGAATCTCGGTTTCACCGGCCGGCAGCAGCCCGGAATGGCTGGCGAGCAGCAGGAACTGCAAGTTCTTCGCATACATGATCGCCCCCGGTGCAGCCATGGTTCCCGAGTATAGCGATCAAGTATTACGGTTCAAGCACACGCCGATGAGGGTTGTTTCGCCCTGCCGGCTGTGTCAGTCCGTGAGCAGATGGGCCGCCACCTCCCGGCGCTGCATCCCCCTCCGGTGCTCGAAGAGGTAGATGCCCTGCCAGGTGCCCAGAACCAGGCCCCCTGAGCGCACCGGAATGGACAGATGGGTCTGGGTGAGGGCGGCCCGGATGTGGGCCGGCATATCGTCTGGCCCCTCCAGGCGGTGGCGGTATAGGGGGTCGCCTTCCGGTACCAGGCGGTTGAGAAAGGCCTCCAGGTCGTGCCGCACGTCCGGATCGGCATTTTCCTGGATGAGAAGGCTCGCCGAGGTATGGCGCACGAACAGGGTGAGGAGCCCGTTGCCCGGCCGGCATTGGCTAAGCCAGCCACGTACCTCCTGGGTGATGGGGTACAGCCCCTTGCCGCGCGTTTCCAGGCTCAGGGTGTGGTGATACTGACGCATAGGGGGCGCCTGCCCGGGGCGAGCCCGGCCTTGATTCATTCAGCGCCGGTGGCCACCAGCTCCCGGTAGGCATGCCAGGTGGCATGGCCCAGGACGGGGAAGATCACCGCCAGCGGCACAAACCAGGCAGCCAACCCCACGAAACCCAGCACCCCGATGAGGATGGCCCACACCAGCATGGGCAGGGGGTTCTCCCGCACCACCCACAGGCTGGTGACGATGGCGGTGATGAGGTCCACCCTGCGGTCCATCAACATGGGCAGGGAAACCACCGCCAGGGCGAAGGCGAGGGCCGCCACCAGGGCGCCGAAGAGCATATAGGGCACCAGGAAATTGAGGTGTTCCGGTGCCAGGAGCAATCCTAGGGAAAAGTCCTCGCCGGTGACGATGTCGTTTCTCAGGAACAGCCCCACCATGATGGCGGACAGCCGCTCCCAGGCGCTCAGAATGAAGGCCAGCAGCAGGGCGAATAGGCCGATGGAGCCGGCATTCTCGCCCACCCCCTGGAATGGGCGCAGTTGGCCGGGATTTTCCAGACGCCGGGACAGGTCATAGAAACCGATGGCGAGAAAAGGCGCCACCAGCAGGAAACCGGTGGTCAGGGCCATGGCCAGGTGCAGGCGGGCCCAGGCAAAGTCCACCAGGACGAAGCCCAGCACCGTGAACACGAGACCGTAGGTCAGGGACAGGGGCCAATTCCGGACGAAGTCCCCCCAACCCGCCTGCAGCCAGGCGAAGGGGCGCTGCACCTCGACACGGTGGATTGTAGGCAGTTGGATGTGTTTGCTTTGGGGTTTGACGCTCACAGTGCCCATGTCGTCCTCCTTCGTAGCGATCCTCTGTGTTGATTCGACCGGTAAGGCGGGTTTCCCCCCGGCCGCAGACCATCCCAGGATAGGGGGTATGGTTGCTATGAGTGTAGTGGATCGCTCCGTATTTGAAAGTCTATTCTGAAAACCGTCGGCGACCCCATGTAGTGAGAATGACTTCATTCATAGCAGGAGGTGTCATGACGACGCTGCACGCACTGAAAGCGCTGGGCCAGAGCATCTGGCTGGACAACCTCTCCCGCACGCATCTGCGGGAGGGGATCCTGGAAGACCTGATCCGTCAGGGGGTCACCGGCATCACCTCCAACCCCACCATCTTCCACAAGGCGGTAGAGGAAAGCCCCCACTACCGAGATGACCTCCACCGCCTCAAGGCCAGTGAGCCGGACCCGGAGCGCCGCTACGAGGCCCTCGTGGTGGCCGACATACGCGCCGCCTGTGACCAGTTCCGGCCCGTCTACGAGGCCAGCGCCGGGGATGAAGGCTATGTGAGCCTGGAGTTGGCGCCGCGGTTTGCCCACGATACCGAGGCGACGGTGGCCGAGGCGCGGCGCCTGGCCGCCGTGGTGGGACGGGACAACCTGCTGATCAAGGTGCCGGGCACGGCGGAGGGCATCGAGGCCTTCGAACGGCTCACCGCCCAGGGGCTGCGGGTGAACGTCACCCTGCTCTTCTCCCTGCAACACGTGCTGCGGGTCTTCGAGGCCTATATCCGGGGCGCCAAGGCCTGGCTGGCAGACGGCGGAGAGCCAGCGCGGCTCAAGGCGGTAGCGAGCCTCTTCCTGTCCCGGGTGGACACCCTGGTGGACAAGCGCCTGGATGCCCTCAGCACCCCGGAGGCCATGCAGATGCGCGGCAAGACGGCGGTCGCCATGGCCAAGCTGGCCTACCAGCGTTACAAGCAGCTCTTCCATGGCCAAGCCTTCGCCGAGCTCAAGGCGGCAGGGGTGCGCCCCCAGTTTCTGCTCTGGGCGAGCAGCGGCACGAAAAACCCGGCCTACGGCGACCTCGCCTACGTGGAGCCCCTGATGGGACCGGAAACCATCAACACCCTGCCGGACAAGACCCTGCAGGCCCTGCTGGAACACGGCAAGGTGGCCGCCCGGCTGGAGGAGGGCATCGCCGATGCCGAGGCCCATCTGGTGCGTCTGGAATACCTGGGCATCTCCCCGGCCGCCGTGGGTGAGGCGCTGCAGCAGGACGGGGTGCGCCTGTTTGCAGAGTCCTATGACCGGCTGCTCTCCCTGATGCAGTGAGCCGCCCGTGACCGGGACGCGGGGCAAGCAGCAGCTGCACCTAATCCTGGCCGGCCTGCCCCTCGGCGGCCTGCCTGCCGGGGAGCTCAGCCGCCAGGCCCCGGCCCTTGCCGCCCTGCTGGCCCGGGGGGAGGCCACCCCGGCGGGCGCGGGCCTGAGCGCCGTCCTGGCCCAGGCCTTCGGGCTCGGCCCGCAGGCGCCGGTGGCCCCCTACACCCTGGCCCTGGATGGCTGCGCACCGGGAGATGGTCTGTGGTTGCGCGCCGATCCGGTCCACCTGCGTCTCTACCAGGACCGTGTGGTGTTGCTGGATCAGGCCGCCCTCGCGCTCGAGGCACAGGAGGCCGCTGCCCTGGCAGCGGATTTGGAGCGCCACTTCGCCGCGGATGGCATGTCCTGGCGCGCCCCCCATCCGGAGCGCTGGTATCTGCGGCTGGACCCCGGCCACCCGCCGCCCGAGACCGAGCCCCTGGATACGGTGGCGGGCCGCCCTGTCGATGCCCATCTGCCGCGCGGCGCCTCCGCCCACCTCTGGCGCCGGCTCCTGAGCGAAGCGCAGATGCTGCTGCACGCGCATCCGGTGAATGAGGCCAGGCAGAACCGGGGCGCCGCCCCCGTCAACAGCGTCTGGTTCTGGGGGGCGGGACGCCACAGGCCCCTCAAGCCCCCCGTGCGAGCCGTGCTGGCGGAGCACCCCCTCGCCCGGGCCCTGGCCGCGGCGGCAGGGGTGGCATGTAATGTGCCCCTGAGTCCTGCCTCCCTGGACGAACACGATACTGCTATGGTGGTATTGGAGCTGCCCGCCGCCGTGGATCCAGAGCGCCTCGCCCGGGAGCTGGCCAGGCTGGACGGGCTCTGGTTCCGTCCCCTGCTGGACCGGCTGCTGCGGGGCCGCCTGGCCGAGCTGCATCTGCAATGCCCCGGTCCCTGGGGACTGGGAAGGCGGCTTAAGCCCCTCACCGCATACCGCTTCTGGAGACGCCTGAAGCATTGAGCCCAGCTGCGCGCGACCCATGAACGACCGGGAAGGCATGATCCAGGACATCCTCTGGGAGGTGGAGGCCACACGCCGGTACATCGGCAAGGACGCCCTGCACCCGCGGGTGATCGAGGCCATGCGTGCGGTGCCGCGGGAGTGCTTCCTGCCCGAGGAGGTGCGCCATCTCGCCTTCCGCAACGCTCCAGTGCCCATCGGTTACGGCCAGACCATCTCCCAGCCCTACATCGTCGCCCTCATGACCGACCTGCTGGAGCCCGAACCGGAAGACGTGATCCTGGAGGTGGGCACCGGCTCCGGCTATCAGGCCGCCATCCTCTCCCGCCTGGTGCGCCAGGTCTACAGCCTGGAGATCGTGGCGCCCCTGGCCGAGCGGGCGCGGGCGGTGCTGGCGGGGCTGGGCTGTGACAACGTGGAGGTCCGCCATGCCGACGGCTACCATGGACTGCCGGAGCACGCCCCCTATGACGGCATCATCGTCACCGCCGCCGCCCCCTTCGTGCCCCCGCCCCTGGTGGCCCAGCTCAAGCCGGGCGCCCGGCTAGTCATCCCGGTGGGGCGGCCTGGATGGTCCCAGGAGCTCAAGGTGTTGGAAAAGCGGCCGGACGGCCAGGTGCACGAACGGGACGTGCTGGAGGTGGCCTTTGTCCCCCTGACGGGCAGCCTGGGCGCGAGCCGGGATGCCGAAGCTGATGGAGCTGGATGAATCCCTCGCCCCCGCAAGCGGGGGCGAGGGGATTTACCCTAAAGTTTTTCCCCTCCTAGACGATACCTACAGGGACTGTGCCGCGCGCAGTCCTGTGGATCCAACTGTAAACCATGCGGATAGGAGGCTATATGAAGGCATATCTCAGAACATTCCTTGCCACGGCTGCCATGACCTCGTGCCTGGCGGGCGGCACCGCCATGGCCGTGGAGGAAACCCCCATGAGCATCCCCGGCGGCACCATGGTCGATGCCGTCAAGGCCAAGGCCCTCTACGACAAGGGCGCCCTCTTTATCGACGCGCGCGTGGCCGCCGAGTATGCAGAAAAACACATCAAAGGCGCCCAAAACATCACCTACCATGAGGTGCACAAGAAGGTCTCCACCATCGACCCCAACGACAGATTCGCCCTCGACAAGCTGCCCTCGGACAAAGGCAAGGCCATGGTGTTCTACTGCAACGGCTCACCCTGTTGGCGTGGCTACAAGGCCGCCGCAGCTACCATCAAGGCGGGGTACAAGAACGTCTACTGGTTCCGGGATGGGCTGCCCGCCTGGGAGGCCAAGGGTTACCCAACCGAATGATGCCGTTGTGCGGGTGGCGCCGTCCAGACCGCCTGTCTTTGGACACCAAGGGAGATCGTGTCATGCCAACGTCATTGCGCGCCCTCGTCTATTGGATGGCGGGGGCAACCATGCTGGCCCTGGCACTGCTGGGCGGCATAGCCATCTACGCGGCCCGTGGTAAGGCCCAGGCCCTTGCCGACATTCAGGATGGGGCTGTTGCGCCCCTTGCCCTATTAGCCGACATGGAGCGCCAGGTCAAGGAGGTCCGCTTCCGCATGGCCGGTGTGCTGCTGGAGCAACTGCCCACCGTGGGCTCAGCCAACCATCTGCAGGAAGTGCAAGCCAGCCTGCCCGTGCTGTGGCTCAACTTCCAGGCGCTGACCGCACGCCGGGCGCTGCCTGCGGAGCAGACGGCGGAGTTGGCCAAAATGGAGGCCGGCCTCAAGGCCTTGGAGGTGTTCATGCCCAAGCTGCTCGCCGCCTATCGGGGCGATGACATGCACAGCCTAAGAATCCTTCTGGAAGAGGAGTGGCCGCGCATCCATCTGGAGTTCGTCAAACCGCTAGAGCGGCTGCTGCCGCATTTCCAGGCGGTCGTCCAAACGCATTTCGAGTCGGCGTCGGCTGCAGCGACCCGGATGATCTGGGTGGCCACAGTCGTCTTCATCCTGGCGCTGGCCGCGGCAATAGGCGTGGGCTGGCTGTTCCAGCGTCGCCTGCTCGGCCGACTCGCTGCTGCCGAGCAGGCCGTGCGCACGGTAGCTGCGCTCGACCTGTCGCGCCCCGTGGCAGACGGAGGGCAGGACGAAGTCGGACGGTTGCTGGCCGCCCTCGGACAGATGCAAGGCCGGCTGCAGGACCTGGTGGTCAGGGTACGGGACAGCGCACGCGGCCTCGATGGCATGGCGCGGGACTTAGCCGCCGGCGCGCAGAGCGTGGCCCAGGCCAGCCAGCAGCAGGCCGAGGCCTCCGCCGGCATGGCGGCCGCCATGGAGGAACTGTCCGTGTCCATCGATCAGATGCGGGAACATGCCACCCAGTCCAATGACCTGGCCACGCGCGCCGGTGAGTCGTCCCGAGAAGGGGGGGTGATCATCCAGCAAGCCGCCCAGGAGATGGCGGCCATCGCCGAGGGGGCGCGCCAGTCCGCTGTCATTGTGGCGGAACTGGGCGGTCTTTCGGGCGAGATCAGCGGCATCGTCAACGTCATCAAGGAGATCGCCGACCAGACCAACCTGCTGGCGTTAAACGCCGCGATCGAGGCGGCACGCGCCGGCGAGCAGGGGCGCGGCTTTGCGGTGGTGGCCGACGAGGTGAGAAAGCTGGCTGAACGCACCGCGGCCTCCACGCGCCAGATCAGCGACATGATCGGGCGCATCCAGACCGGCACCCAACGCGCCGTGGCTGCCATGGAAAGCGGGGTTGAGCGGGCGAGTCAGGGCGAGGCGCTGGCACGCCGGGCCGCCGAGGCCATCGCCCAGATCGAAAGCCGCTCCATGGCCGTGGTCGGAGCCGTGGGCGAGATCCAGTCCGCACTCAACGAGCAAAGCGCCGCCGCCAAGGATGTGGCCCTGCGCGTCGAGCGTATCGCCCAGATGACCGAGACTAGCGCCCACGCCAGCCATCAGGCCAGCGCCCGTGCTGGGCAGGTCGCCGAGCAGGCCGCAGCCCTCGACGCCCTCGTGAAGCAGTTCAGAGTGTAAGGGAACCACTGAATAAACCCCCTCGCCCCCGTTTGCGGGGGCGAGGGCAGGGTGAGGGGGTTCGAGAAATCAAAGCGTGATCCCCCTCACCCCCGGCCTCTCCCACAGTTTTATTGCT
>FWPV01014370.1_pt1 | contig 11642 bp, 7 predicted proteins | sample 2228371 | NCBI WGS metagenome assembly FWPV01 (sample SAMEA103939776, study PRJEB20133) | metagenome | reverse complement strand
AGAAGCCCAAACCGCAGCAACTGAGTCTCTTCGAACTCAGATACTGCAAGGGCTTGCTGGTTTCTTAAATTAAATTTTGGGGTATGTCCATTAAATTTATGAATTTATAAAAAATGTGAAGAAAAACATTCCGGAAACTAAAGTTTCTTTCACATTTTTCTTCACACATCGGCATACTCTCCGCTTAGCTTTAACTTAAAGGTATATCCAACAACCTCACAAAATCCGGTCATTAAAGCATGCTTTCAATTCTCTTTTCCCTTAATTATTTGTAATAAATCTTGTATACGATCGCTGCCAATTCGGCTCTCGAAGCATTGCCCCTTGGATTTATGATATCACCGCTACCTACAACAATGCCTTCTTTAACCAGTGTAGCCACACCTTCCACAGCATAGGATGCAATCAACGACTTGTCGCTGAATCTTTGCACATCGGCAGCTGTCCCTGTACCTGATATTTTACCGGCAATCTTAAGGGCATTTGTAGTTAAAACCATCATATCCTGTCTTGTTATTTTCTCTCTCGGATTAAATTTGTTATTTCCGACTCCCGATGTAATTCCAAGCTTCTTGGCTATTCCCACATATTCGTAGAAATAATCGTTTTTGGATACATCATCAAAATTGGAATCTACAGAAGCAGTCAATCCAAGGGCCTTCACCAAAAGAATCATAAAATCCGCCCTTGTTATGTCTGCCCCCGGTGTATATGTGGTATCCGATGTACCGTTAATTACGCCTTTAGAGGCAAGCACCTCAATCTGCTTCTTTGCCCAGCCGTAGGAACCTATATCGGTAAATGTCTTGTGAACATAGGCAACAGCATATCTGCTTAAATGATTTGTCGTAAACGTAACGCTGCCGGAAGCTGTGTCATATCTTCCACTGGGTACCGAAACCGAAGTCCCGGCATTATTAATGTATAACACAACAATATGCTCGTGGTTGTTAAGCTCCTGCGAACTGGGTTTATAAGGTATGGAAACCCTGATTTGTGCGTCAGGATTGTTCCAATCCAATTTCTTGCCGTCCACCATTATATCGATATCCACCACCGGCCTATTGCCGATTAAAGCCCTCAATTCCGAACTCAACTCTTCCTTGGCTACATTTCTTATAACAAACTGAATAACCGAGCCCTTTACAATTGCATTCAACATATCAGGATGGTTCATCATATTGGAAGGCACTTCTAATTTTCCATATTCAGTAGATATAAATATTTTGTGCTCAATGCGGGATTTATTTAAGTAATCTTTGGGAAGCTCGACAATATAAGCATCGGCGCCTTCGACTTTCTCAACTGCAAATTCAATATATTTGACACCGTCATAGCTTTCTGCCGCATCCAGTGCATCTTTTACTTTATCGGCCTCAATTGTAACCCTTGCTTCACCGATTGCGTCATCCAACTCCGGTACCACATCAACTTTGTCCGGAGTGACATTTAAAGTGGATACAGGTGTGGGTACAGGAGTAGTATCGTTGTCCGGAGTTATACGCGGGGAAGGTTCAAAACCCAAATCCAGCCTTCCGGGTTGAATTACATCATAACCGGTAATAACGTCTCCGTTCCAGTCAAACAAAACTATACCGAAATCAGCACCCGGCATTTTCACAGTTTCCGAAAAAGTTACTTGTGTGTTTCGTGCCTGAATTACCTTAAATCCTATTTTACCGATTATTCCCGACTCTTCAGGTACTCCTGAATTTTTATAACCTGACAAATTAATATATACATTGGCAAAATTGAGCATTCCCTGTTTTAAATCATGATTTGCCAAAGGTGAAGTTCCGAACTTTTGATTTGTCAGTATGGCTTCTCCAACCAATGGAGTATTGGAGTTATAGTCTTTTCCGGTTTCAGGATCTACAGGTTTCAAAATATTTTGATCGTATTTTATATTTACCTGGTATCCTGCAAAATTCTTTATATTGTTTACTTTAATGGTTGCAACCAATATATCCCCCGGCTTTCCTGTCAAGCGGTCAAACACAAGCTCAATACTTGATGAGGCATCCGCCTGAACAAAACCCGACGGGAAGCACAGCAATACCATTAAAATTGACAATAATAAAGCTATTCTTTTTTTCTTCATGGATTTATAACCTCCTAATAAAATGTGTTAAATTTGTTCATAACGATAACTACAAAAAATAAAGATTATAAGACAAACACCGACTTTTGTATAAATAGATTATAGCATTGCCGGAATACAATGTAAATCATGAAAACTAAACACTTTATAGCAAAAACAACTTCTGAAATTAATTCTGCGGAATGAATTTTACAAAAAGAATAAGAATCTATTCGTCGTAACTTTCCATCTTCTTACGGTATATGACAATTGCCGTAATCAGAGCCGATAAAACAACCAGCACTATAGCCAGCTTTAGAACCACATCTTTCATATTTGAAGCTTCAGGTGACTTCGGCTCATTGATATTGTCTGCCGGTTTTTCCTCATCAACCGCCGTAGTTTCACTGACCTTGACTAAAACCTCCATAAGCTTTTTGTCGTACCGTATCTTAGCTGTCGTCTGTCCTAGACCTAAGGGCTTTATAATACCGTTTTCGTCAATAAAAGCTATATCTTTGTTATCAACCTCAAAAGTCACTTGTCCCGTTATATCAATTTCGTTTCCATAGGGATACTTAAGGGTTACTTTAAGCTGCTTTTCCTGTCCTAATGTAACATTATATTCTTCTAAATCCGGTGTAATCTTTCTTAGATCTTCCCATGCGGAACCGTCATGGGACAAAAGAATCGCACCTTCATCTCCCACAGCAATATACCTGTCCCCCGTCCAGATAATATCTCGAAGCTCCTTAAGCGTTACCTGCCGTTCACCGGACCATTCCAGACCATCCTTGGATGAGATTATGCTCCCGTCTTGCCCCACTGCCAAAAAGCTGTCTTTTCCCCATACAACACTATAAAGGCATCGGGTATAATCAATTCCGGTATCACTGCTCAACTTATCGCTGTTTCGCTCCAGCCAAGCCTTCCCGTCATCGGAAGTTAACATAGATAAATGATCTCCAACAACCACATAACTGCTGCCGTTCCATGCAACATCCATAAAGGCCGGGTTAGAAGAAGGGTCAGACAATATCTCTTCCCATGTGATTCCGTCATCGGAAGACAATATGAGCATTCCGCCGCCTACCGCTATAAATCTTTCATTTAACCATTTTACGCTCATTAGAGATTCCATAGTAGCCATTCTTGTCCTCTTCCACGCTGTACCGTTTGAAGATAACACAACAGTTCCCGAATTTCCGACAGCAGCAAATTGTTCACCGCTAAAAGCCACAGATTGAAGATTTGATTGGGTGTCCGATTCTACCCGAACCCAGTTTGTTCCATCCTTTGAAGTTAGTATTGTTCCTTCGTCTCCGACGGCAACAAACCGATCCTTTCCCCACACAACATCATTTAGGGTGTAATTTGCATCGGACTTAATTTTGGACCAATTAGTCCCGTCCCTCGACATAAAAATAACTCCTTCGAACCCGACGGCAACATAAAGATCCGAACCGTTAAAGGCAATACCGTTAAGTCCCGGTTCTCCGGAGGTTTGTGCAAATACGAAGGAGCAATTCATTGCCATAATTATTAGTACAAAGAAACATAACAGCTTTTTCATAGATCAACTCTCCCTAAAGTATTCCTCTTAATTCTATTTTAACATACTTTAGAGGTAAATTATAAAAAAAAGTCGAATAATATACAACGAATTATATATATTGCAATTAACATATTTTGTAAGTGTTTAGAGTTTATCTATTTTGTAGGAATTATATAGTATGGTTCGTCTCCCTTTAAATCCACATAGAGGTTTCCTTCAGTATCCAACTGTGCCAAGGTTATTTTGCTGATATCGGTTATATTTTTCTTGGACAATTGGTGATATAGCCAGGCTTTCGAGAGCTTCACGGAATGCAAGGCATCTTCCTTAATTACACCGCCTAAAATGAGGTTTGTCGGCAAGCCGGCATACTGAGTTGAAAGCTTTAGATCTTTAGGTGTTATGGGCTGCAATTGGGATTTTTTTGTACGCTTATTTTTCCGCTGGGCTCAAACATGGCAAATTCTACATCGGCAACGTTAAACACCCCTTGGGTTCTGAGCTCAGAAAGAAGCTGTTCCACAGGTATGCGAATCTTTTTGAGATTTTCACCCAAAATTCTACCGTTTTCAATAACAATAGTTTTCTTTCCGATGAAGATTTTTCTTATCCACTCACTGTGTATCGAGGAAACAGCCAATAATAAAGCTAAAACAGTCCAGACTACCAATCCGGCTAAACAAGCACTCAAATTATCACCTACCTGGACCGACAGATCGGAAGCAATTGAACCTATTGTAATGCCGACAACATAGTCAAAATGGGTAAGCTGCGATACCTGCTGCTTACCTAACAAACGCACAAGAAGCAACAAAACAAAAAATGATAAAATCGAACGAAGGACTACTTCCGAAATAATGGACATAAAAAACCTCCAAATAAGAGAAATAATCATTTATTCAACAAATATTATTTCCCAAAAAAAACGAATTATCAGATCCGAAAATCGAATTGTAAAGCCTGTAGCCACCGCTCAAGTTATATACATCAAATCCGTTCTGCGAAAGAATTCTGGCTGCAATATAGCCGCGTAAGCCCACCTGACAGGTTACATATACAGGCTTGGTTTTATCGATTTCCGTCAATCTGCTTCTCAGAGAATCCAAGGGAATATTAATAAATCCGTTAATATGGCCTCTATTATATTCATTAGCTGTACGGATATCGAGAAGCGTAACACTTCTGTCGCGGGGAAGGCTATTTACGTCGTGCCAATGAAATATCTTTACTTTGTTCGTAAGAATGTTTTCGATAACATAGCCTGCCATATTGACAGGATCTTTGGCAGATCCGTACGGCGGAGCGTAGCACAGTTCAAGCCGGGTCAAGTCAAAAGCAGTCATTTCTGCTCGTATAGCCGTTGCAAATACATCGCACCTCTTATCCGAACCTTCATATCCTACTATCTGCGCACCCAAAATCTTACCGCTTTCCTTCTCATAGATGGTTTTTACGGACATATTTTTAGCTCCCGGATAATAGCTAGCGTGATTGGCTGAATAAGTAAAGGATTTATCGTAATTGATCCCCAAACGCCTGGCAGTTTTCTCGTTAATACCCGTAGATGCAACGGTCAAGTCAAACACTTTTAAAATGGATGAACCCTGCGTACCGGTATATACGCTGTCTATACCACAAACATTGTCGGCAGCAATCCTGCCTTGCTTGTTCGCAGGGCCTGCCAAAGGAACAAAACCCTTGCTGCCCGTCACAAAATCGGTTATTTCCACCGCATCACCCACTGCATAAATATCCTTTTCACTGGTTTTCATATGCTCATCAACAATAATTGAACCCCGTTCATTTACGGCTATACCCGCATCCTTTGCAATTTGAGTTTCGGGTTTGACTCCTACAGCCATAATCAACATATCGGCATTGATTTTGCCGCTATCCAGGACAATATCAAGGAAATCTCCTTTATCGGCAACGGAACGGACTGTGTTTCCAAGAAGAAGTTTTACACCCTTGCTTACAATGTGATTATGCACATCACAGGCCATATCATAGTCAATAGATGCAATAAGCTGATCCGCCATTTCCACCATAGTTACCTGTATACCCATAGCATGCAGGTTCTCCGCCATCTCAACACCGATAAAGCCACCTCCGACAACAACTGCACTTTTAGGTTTGAAATCATCTATATACTCTTTTATTTTATAAGTATCCGGAATATTTCTAAGCACAAAAACCTTATCTGAATTTATTCCTTCAATATTGGGCTTAACCGGCTCTGCCCCCATCGAAAGAATAAGCTTGTCATAGTTTTCTTCGTATTCAGCACCTGTAACAAGGTCTTTTACCCGGACGGTTTTATTCTTAGGGTTAATTGCCACAACTTCATTATTGATTCTTACATCCACGTTGAATCTTGATTTAAAGCTTGCAGGAGTTTGTAATGTCAAAGAAGACTTGTCCCTGATTATTCCGCCGATATAATACGGAAGGCCACAGTTGGCAAAGGAAATATATTCTCCTCTTTCAAACATAATTATTTGTGCGCTCTCATCCAAACGCCTTAGTCTTGCGGCAGCCGATGCACCGCCTGCAACACCGCCGACAATTAAAACCTTTTGACCTCTATTCATACAATCATTCCTTTCCCCTTTATATAGACACAAAAGTAAAAATATTTTTGAACTTACTCACCGATAATATTCCCCATGTTTTATCGGTAATATCAACAATTTATTCATATTCATCATTTAATTCTTCGATCCGAACACCAAAATTTATATTACAGTAAAATATATATTAAAGCAAAAGTATTATACCTCTTCAAAATCTTCATATAAAACAGGGTACCGACACATAAAATCCTTTAGTGCCAGTACCCTCTTTATAAATCACTTTTAAATCCTTAGCATATAAGTTTTAACAAGCTCTGCCTATGGTTTTCCTGTCTTAACTTGATTAACCTTTGTTCATAACTACAGCCTGTGCTGCCGCAAGTCTTGCAATCGGTACACGGAACGGAGAACATGAAACATAGTTCAAACCTGTTCTGTAACAGAACTCAATAGATGATGGATCTCCACCGTGCTCACCGCATATACCCAGCTTAATATCCGGTCTGGTTTGCTTTCCAAGTTTTGCCGCCATTTCAACAAGTTTGCCCACACCGGTCTGGTCAAGCTTTGCAAACGGATCAAAATCATAAATCTTTTTACTATAATATTCTTCAAGGAACTTTCCTGCATCGTCACGGCTGAAACCGAAGGTCATCTGGGTAAGGTCATTGGTTCCGAAGGAGAAGAATTCAGCTTCTTTTGCTATCTCATCCGCAGTAATAGCAGCCCTTGGAATTTCAATCATTGTTCCGACCTTGTATTCAAGCTTCACACCCGATTTCTCAATGATTTCATTGGCAGTTCTTACAACAACATCTTTAACATATTTAAGTTCTTTTATGTCTCCCACCAACGGAATCATTATTTCAGGAACAACATTTATATTCTTTTTACTTACATTTATTGCAGCTTCAATAACAGCCCTTGTCTGCATTTCCGCAATCTCAGGGTAAGAAACCGCAAGACGGCATCCTCTGTGACCCATCATAGGATTGAACTCGTGAAGGTCCAGCACAATTGTTTTCAATTCATTAAATGTCATTCCCATTTCTTTTGCGAGGGCTTCAATATCTTTATCTTCCTGAGGCAGGAATTCATGAAGCGGCGGATCCAAAAATCTTATTGTAACAGGATTTCCTTCCATAGCCGTAAACAGAGCTTCAAAGTCACTCCTTTGCATCGGAAGGAGCTTGTCTAAAGCTTTTCTTCTCTGTTCTTCCGTTCTTGCCACAATCATTTCCCTCATTGCAGGAATTCTGTCTGCCTCAAAGAACATATGCTCCGTACGGCAAAGTCCTATACCTTCGGCTCCGAATTTTCTTGCCTGCTCAGCGTCTTTCGGAGTGTCGGCATTGGTTCTTATTTTAAGCGTCCTGATTTCGTCGGCCCAGCTCATCAGAGTTGCAAAATTACCTGTCATTTCAGGCTCTATGGTAGGAAGCTTTTCTCCGTATACATTACCGGTTGAACCGTCGAGAGAAATCCAATCACCCTCAACATATTTCTTTCCGCTCTTATCAACAAAGTATTTTTCTTCTTCATTTATCTTAATTTCACTACAGCCTGCAACACAGCAAGTACCCATACCGCGGGCAACAACAGCTGCATGGGAGGTCATTCCGCCACGGCCGGTAAGTATACCATTAGATACATGCATACCTTCAATATCCTCTGGTGAGGTTTCAAGTCTTACCAGCACAACATTCTTTTCCCCGTTCTTATATGCATTTACCGCATCTTCCGCTCTGAAGTAAATCTTCCCGGTGGCCGCTCCCGGTGATGCCGGCAAACCTTTTGCAATAGGTACTGCAGCCTTGAGAGCTTTCGGTTCAAAGTTCGGATGGAGCAAAGCATCCAGCTGCTTCGGATCCACCTTCATAATAGCTTCTTCCTTGGTAATCATTCCTTCATTTACCAAATCAACAGCAATCTTTAACGCAGCAGCAGCTGTTCTCTTTCCGTTTCTTGTCTGGAGCATAAAGAGCTTTCCTCTTTCAATGGTAAACTCCATGTCCTGCATATCTCTGTAATGTCTTTCAAGCTTTTCGGCGATATCCACAAACTGGTTATAAACTTCCGGCATAATTTCCTTGAGCTGATCTATGGATTGAGGAGTCCTGATACCTGCAACAACGTCCTCACCCTGGGCATTCATGAGAAATTCTCCATACAGCTTCTTTTCGCCGGTGGACGGATTTCTTGTAAAGGCAACACCGGTACCCGAATCATTTCCCATGTTACCGTATACCATTTCCTGAACGTTTACGGCAGTACCCCAGTCACCGGGTATATCATTCAATCTTCTATAAACAATTGCCCTGGGGTTGTCCCATGAACGGAAAACAGCTTTAACTGCTTCCATCAACTGAACTTTCGGATCCTGCGGGAAATCTGTTCCCTTTTCCTTCTTGTAAAGCTCCTTGTACCTTTTCACCACTTCTTTAAGGTTCTCAGCCGTAAGTTCAGTGTCTAAAGCTACATGATTCTCTTCCTTTACATCATCGAGAATTTTTTCAAATTTATTCTTCTCCACTTCCATAACTACATCGCTGAACATTTGAATAAACCTTCTATAGCTGTCATATGCGAATCTTTCATTGTTTGTAAGCTTTGCAAGACCAACCACAACTTCATCATTCAAACCAAGGTTTAATATTGTATCCATCATACCGGGCATGGATGCTCTTGCACCGGAACGAACTGAAACAAGAAACGGATTTGACGGGTCACCGAATTTTTTACCAACTATTTCTTCAGTCTTCGCCAACATAGAATATATTTCATCTTCTATTTCCTTTGCTATAACCTTTCCATCCTGATAATAGCGTGTACAAGCCTCTGTTGTTACGGTAAATCCTCTTGGTACAGGAAGTCCTAAACTTGTCATTTCCGCAAGGTTAGCACCCTTACCTCCGAGAAGGATTCTCATTGATGCATTACCTTCGCTAAATAAATACACATACTTTGCCATAAAAAAACCTCCTATTCTTTTTTTTATTCTGAACTGTGAAACAGGAAGGTTTTCCTATAAAGCTTTAAAACAGTAAAAAGCCTATAATGTTTTCAATATGTATTTAGAAAAACATCTCTAAAAATAGGCTTCTTTACACCTCTAAAGCCTTATTCCTCCCAACCCGGTTCACAAATCGGCTTCTATGTATTAAATAGTATTATTTTATTTTCTCTCTATTATTAATAAATTTGAGGTTTGATAAAATAATTTGAAAGCTTTTATCCCTTAACCCATCTAATTATAACATATAATTATTTTTTTTCATTACTTTTTTTTAAAACTTATCATTTTTCTTAAAAAACTTTTCTTAAGCGGGATTACCTTAATAAACTTCCCCAAAATTGCAGTTTTCATACTTTTTCTTAACCGATGCTTATTCCCTTCAAAACCACATTTTTCTTCTTTAAGTAACATATTATGCTTTTTAGCATAAAAAAACGCTTTTTGTACAAAAATACTTCTCAATTTTATTATAATATTTTATTATTGTATTATAAGTAAAAAATTTATTTTATATAATTATGTTTGTATTCTTTTCTTATTTCATTTCTTGGAGGTTCAGATACTTAATCAGGATTTTTATTCAAATGGGGCTGATATCAAATGTGTGTTTGTCTTACGGATGTTAAAACAGGACAACCGGTGTTCTTTCTCCAGTGGCACATAACCGCAAAATGTGATCAAAAATGCACTCATTGTTATATGTATGGCTCACCCTTTAATAAATCGGAAGCCAAAAATGAGTTGTCTCTTGCAGACTGCAAAGCAATTATAGATGATTTTAGCGATACCATAAGGGACTTATCAAGAAAAGGATGTATTTATTTTACAGGCGGCGATCCCTTGCTTCGTGAAGACTTCTTTGAAATATTAAAGTACACTGCAAAAAGAAACCTTTATCCCATCGGAATTGCCGGAAACTCATATCACCTGGATTATGACACAGCTATGCGGCTTAAGGAATACGGTGTATCCATGTATCAAATAAGCCTTGACGGTCTTTCGGACACCCATGACCGTTTCAGAAAACTCGGGAGCTTCAAAGACGCATTAAGGGCTTTTGAAGTTCTCAACAAAGCAGGAATCGATTCCATGTGCATGTTTACGTTAAGCAAGCAAAACATGGACCAATTAATTCCCGTAATCAAATTGGCAGCTGAAATCGGTCTGGCTGGCTTTGATTTTGACAGGGTCGTACCTGTAGGATCGGCAAAAAATTTGAAGGATCAAACTATCGAGCCTTTGGAATACAAAGAACTTTTATTGAAAGTGAATGAAGAATACAAGAGTCTTAGGGCAAAAGGCTGTAAAACCCGGTTTGGCTACAAAGACAACCTTTGGGTTCTTGTACAGGATGAAAAGGGCATTGAGTCCTCTCAAAATCCCGTTCCCGGTGGATTCGGTATAAAAAGAGGTTGTTTGATAGGTTATGCAGGATTGGCTGTTTTAGCTGACGGCAAAGTAATGGCCTGCAGAAGGCTTCCAATAATCATAGGCAAGCTTCCTCAGCAAAAAATATGGGATATATTTTTGGAATCTTCGGTTTTAGAGGAATTAAGGCGCTTTGACAAGCTCGAAAAATGCAGTTCTTGTGACAATTTTGAACACTGTAAAGGATGCCGTGCTGTTGCATACGGATATTACGGCAGTTATTATTCAAAAGACCCGGGCTGCTGGTTGTAGGTGCATATTATACCCTTTCACCGATTATACTAAAATCTAACAGGATGGTGTTAATGTGTCGTTATTACACAAGCTATGCAGCAATTTAACCGATGCCATTAAAACAAAGGTAAAATCCGTTGACGAAGGAAAAGCCGAAATAATTCATTACGGTCTTTATTTGTGGATCACCGACACGATAAAACTGGCAATGATTCTTATAACTGCTTATTTTCTGAATATTTTAACAGAAACCGTTATATTTCTCATTAGCTTTGGTCTTTTAAGAACCTTTGCAGGAGGAGCCCATGCTAAAACTTTTATGAGCTGCTTGATTTTAAACAGTCTAATAACCTTTGGAACAGTGTATCTATCGATATGGCTTTCATTTATAAACCCAATAATAATCTGTATGGCTATAATGCCTTTTTGCACCTTAGCAGTTTACTTCTATGCACCTTCAGACCACGAAAACAAACCTGTAACAAGTAAAAAGCAGCGAAAAAGGCTGAAAACTATTGCCTATATTATACTGTTTTCTGAGTTGTCGTTATCGATTTTATTTAATCAGAGTTTGATAGCTTTTTCAATTTTTGCAGTTTGCCTCGGCATACTTCCCATAACCTATAAAATAATGGGAAATCGCTACGGAACCGGCCCGCAGGATAACTCTATACGGAAAAAGCAAGAAAGAAAGACCAGCTAATTAAAGTCAAGAGTTTATAATAAAAATTTTGAGAAATTTTTTTAGACTCCTGA
>FWPV01004492.1_pt1 | contig 11642 bp, 3 predicted proteins | sample 2228371 | NCBI WGS metagenome assembly FWPV01 (sample SAMEA103939776, study PRJEB20133) | metagenome | reverse complement strand
TGACCCTCATCCCCGGCGACGGCATCGGCCCCGAACTCACGACCGCGATGCGGCGCGTCGTCGAAGCCACCGGCGTCGACATCGAGTGGGAGGTCGCCGAAGCGGGGGCGGATGTCATCGAGACGTACGGCACGCCTCTGCCCGAATCCACGCTCGACTCGATCCGCAGGAACAAGGTCGCGATCAAAGGACCGATCACGACGCCGGTCGGCACGGGATTCCGCAGCGTCAACGTCGCGATCCGCAAAGAGCTCGACCTGTACGCGTGTCTGCGACCCGCGTTCTCCATACCGGGCAGCGGTGCGCGCTACGACGACATCGACCTCGTCATCGTTCGCGAGAACACCGAGGACCTCTATGCGGGCATCGAGTTCGAGCAGGGGAGCGAGGGTGCCGCCGAGCTCATCAGGTTCGCGGCCGACCGGGGCGCCGGCGTCATCCGTCCCGACTCCGGCATCTCGCTCAAGCCCATCAGCGTCATGGGCACCGAGCGCATCGTCCGCTTCGCGTTCGACTATGCGATCGCGAACGGCCGCAAGAAGGTCACGGCGGTCCACAAGGCCAACATCCTCAAGATGTCCGACGGCTTGTTCCTGAAGGTCGCCCGCCAAGTCGCCGAGGAGTACAAGGACTCCGGCATCGAGTTCGAGGACTACATCGTCGACGCCACGTGCATGCAGCTCGTCCTGCACCCCGAGTGGTGGGACGTGCTCGTGCTCCCGAACCTCTACGGCGACATCGTGAGTGACCTCTCAGCCGGTCTCATCGGCGGGCTCGGCATCGCGATGGGCGCGAACATCGGTGCGGACTGTGCCGTCTTCGAGCCGGTGCATGGGTCTGCCCCGAAGTACGCCGGAAAGGATATGGCGAACCCGACTGCCGAGATCCTGTCAGCCATGCTCATGCTCAAGCACCTCGGGGAGACCGAGGCGGCTGAGCGCATCCTCGCGGCGGTGCGAGAGGTCATCGGCAAGGGTGAGAAGGTGACCTACGACATCAAGCGCTCCAACACCGGCAGCACTGACGGTTGTGTTGGCACGCAGGCATACGCCGACGCACTGATCGAGGCGCTGTGAGGCGCTGGATCCCGCGCCACGGTGCCCGGTTCCATGATCGCGGCGGAGCCGTTCTTTGATCGAGACGATGGAGGGGCGGGTTGACCCAGGGCCGTGACGTCCGAGCGAAGAAGGCTCTCATCGCGGCGGGGCTCGTGGCGGTCGCGTTCGGATCGGCGGGCATCGTGTGGGCTCTCCTCGATGCGGGCCCCACGCCTGACGCCGCGGGTCCAGCGGTCATCGAGCCGGCCCAGGAGACCTCTCCGGGAGCGGCCGGCGGTCTTGCCTCGGCTTCGCCGGCCACTGCCGAGTCGTCGGCACCCCCGTCGAGCGCACTCCTGCCAGGTCAAGAGCCGCCTCTGAGAAGCCCCGATGGCCTGATCGCCTATCGCAAGTCCGGCGAACTGTACGTCGGCACCGGCTCAGGCACCGCGGCCACGGTGGTCGCCCGGTCCGGCGAAGGCCCCTACGCGCTCTCACCGGACGGCCGCGTGCTCGCGCATGTCACGGGCGGCCGGCTGTGGCTCGTCACCGTCGATGACGGTCGCGCTGTGGACGCCGGGGCCGCCTCCGGCGAGGACCCGGGTCTTGGAGAGTGCCCGGTCTGGTCGCCGGACTCCAAGTACGTCTACTTCACGCGTGCGGGCGCGGGCGGCAGAGCCGAGGTGTGGAGGGTCACGGCGGCTGGCGGCGAGGCCGAGCGCGTGATGTCCGGCGGGTGTCCGTCACTCTCGCCCGGCGGACGAGTGCTCGCGGCTGTGGACGCCGGCGGCGTGATGGTTTCAGTGGCGGGAGCGGCTCCTCGCTTGATCGCGGTGGCCGGGGCGACGCCCGTGGCTGTGGCCGCGGGAGACGCAGAACTGTTCGTAGCCCTCATCGATGTCTCGGGGGGGTCCGCCATCGAGCGCATGGCGATCGACGGGGGTCGCCGGACACGCGTGGCGGGTCCTCCCGTCGACGCGCCGCGGGCCACGTGGGGCGTGCTGCGCTTGTCCCCCGACGGGGCCCGGCTCGCCGTCGCTGCGGTGGGCGACGACCGCTATTCGCGTCTGAGCCTCTTCGACCTCGGATCAGGGCGGGTCACACCGGTGAGCTCGAGACGAGACACCTACGTGCGCTATTGGGATGCCGGCTCCCGGTTCCTCTACTACGTTGAAGGCAATGCGTACCAAGGCGAGACCACGCGATTCATGCGGGTCGAGCCCTCGGGTCTGGGGCGCGCGCTGGTCGTCGATGGTGCCGAGTGAGTGTTCGCCTCTGATCCGCCGGCCGGGAGTCCATAGCACAGCGGGCAGCATACCTCCTGGGGTATTGCCGCAGCTCAGGGGCTTGGAAACCTGAAGAAATGTGATGGCCGTCACTATTGACGAGTGTGAACCGGGGTGCCATCATCGCTAACGCCGTGGGGATTCGGTGGAGGGGGCGCTCCGGCGCGGATTCCGCGGTGATTGGAGGCTACGACCTGTCACCCCGCGAACTGGGCACCTGGGTGACGGTGAGCCAGTGGTGCAACCGGCCGATGCTTGCACGACGTTCGTTGGCCGCTGCATATACCGCTGGAGCCCGACCTCATCTGAACGCTTCCGGCCTCGCCGCGACCTTCGGACGCATGTTCGACACCCGCCTTGCGGGCGGGTGCGTGCCGGGTCGAGTGTGAGGAGTCGGGTATGAGACGCGTTGTCCTGGCGATGGTCATCGCCGCCGCGATCCTGGGGGTATTCGCGGCGCAAGGTGCGGCCGCACCGATCCCACCCTACACCACCAACACGGCGTGCCTCGAGTGTCACGCCGTCGCAGGAGGTGTGGGTGCGTTCACGAAGGTCGACTTCACCTCGACCGTCGACTACTCCAAGTGCGTCCGCTGCCACTGGGTCACTGTGGGTCCCAGCTTCGGCTTCTCGCACGAGAAGGTCGTCTACGTCCCGCAGTGCAGCGAGTGCCATCAGAGCCAGGACGCGACCGCTCGCTGGGCGGGCGAGTTCTCGACACCCTTCGGCTACTTCGCCGGCCCCGGCTCTCTTTCCAAGTCGTCGGCCGAGGTCCACGCGGCGCACATCAACGGGTCGTGGCCGCTCACTGTGTGGGGCTCGTACTGCCGGTCGTGCCACGGTGCGGTGGGCTGCGACATGTGTCACAGCACGCCGACCGGACACGGGCGCCACGTCGCCGACAGCGACCCGCTGCTGCCTGAGTACGCGCCGGTGACCTACCTCACCTCGTTCGGGTCGACGCCTACGGTCAACACCCGCTACGAGCAGAACTACTTCTCCACGACCGTCTCGTGCGTCGCGTCCGCATGCCATCCGCGTGCGACGCTGACCACCACCCCGAAGCCCGCCTGCGGCTCGTGCCACCCGACCAAGACCACGCCGCACGGCTACAGCGAGGTCGACCACGTCGCCGATGACGGCGTCGAGGCCGGTGTGGCGTGCTCTGCATGCCACGCGCTCGACCTGTCGACGGAGCACGCTAAGGCGACGTCGAGCACGAGCGGCGAGGAGTGCGCCGCCTGCCACCCGACCCCGCGTGACACCCTCGGCGCCTGGGACCAGTCCTGTGTGACCGGTGGCTGCCACACGCCCTCGTCGACGGCGCCCAAGCATGCCGGCGCGGCGAGTGCTCATGCCGTCGTCCCGGCCGGTGAGGTGTGCCTGGACTGTCACGACGGGACGGATCTCGGCACGATCCATGCCGCTGCCGACGACGGAGCGGGCAACACCTCGTGCTTCGTGTGCCACTCGACTTCCGGCGCGCCGGCCACCAGCGATTGCACCGTGTGCCACTTCACGATGGACGCACATCCGGGTGGCGTGCATGGCGCGCCTGCCAGCGTGAGCTGCGCGGGTGCCGGCTGCCACGACATCGTCGACGTTCGGACGAACCACGTCGACGCGCCCGAGGGTGCGTGCTCGGTGTGTCACAGGAACCCGGCGGTACCCGTGCTTCCGGCCGATTCGGAGTGCGCGAACTGCCATGCCGTCCAAGGTGGGGTGCCGCACTACGAGGCACACGCGGCCGACCCCGCTCTCGTGAGCGGCGGCGCACCCAACTACGCCTTCTACACCGGGAGCGCCCCGGGTGGTTTCTTCACGACCGCATGCGCGACGTGCCACACGAGCAACCTCATCGACGCGCACATCGGTTCGGCGGCGGTGCTCTCGCAGAAGGACCGCCTCGGCAACCCGCTCACCTGTGACTCGTGCCACGACTCAACCGACCCCGACGTCGTGCTCTCGATCGCTGGCGGGATCACGAAGTGCGACGCCTGCCACGAGAACCCGATGACCGGCGGGCCCGGCGTCCACGGTCCCATCAACCCGACCCATACCTCGACCTTCAAGACCTCCCCTGAGGTTCCGTGCTCGCCGTGCCATGCGCCCAACGTGGTCGACGAGCACAACGGGAGCCGATCGTGGCCTGACGCCAACGGGACTCAGCTCGCGTATTGCGACGTGTGCCACTCGAACTACGCTGGAGCACGCGGCCAACAGGTGCAAGACGCCATCGAAGTGACGAATGACGTGCGTTGCACGGCGTGCCACAGCGCGGCGCACCCCGAGCTTGGCAGCCACACGGCCGCGTCATCAGCGAGCGTTCAGGGATGTGGCCTCTGCCATGCGCCTGGCGCTGCGACGATCGACGTGAGGTCCATGCACGCTGGCTCTCCGCTCGGGCCATGCGCTGTATGCCATCAGAACCCGGCACGCGTCCCCGACATTACCGCCAAGACCGCGGAGTGCGCCTCCTGTCACGCGAGCGAAGGCGCCGACCACCACCGCGGCCTGCCGGGCAAGCACGTCTACAGCGGCATGCCCGCGACGTGTCTCAGCTCGACGTGCCATTCGTCGAACTCACTGCCTGAGGCGCACGACCCCTACCTGTCGCGCTACCCTTCCTACACGACCACTTGCGCGTTGTGCCACGCGAATACCACGCCGGGCAGGATCCCTGCCGACGCGACCGCGTCGTGCGACTCGTGCCATGCGCCGATCCACCCGGACATGGATCACGAGGCCGACGACAGCGGCGAGTGCGTTGACTGTCACGAGACCGCTGATGCCCTCACGCTGCACGCGGAAGCAGTCGGCGGCCCGTGCGATGTATGTCACGCCAACCCCTCACGGGTGCCTGCGCTGCCGGATTCCGTCGAGTGCGTGGACTGTCATGCGTACTCACCGCCTGCAGCGAATCACTACCCGGCGACAAAGCACGTGGCGACCTCGATGGGCCGAATTGTATCGGCTGGTGGGTCAGCCTCTGCGACCTGTGGGTCGTGCCACGCCGCATCACTCCCGACGGCGCATGGGTCCATGTCGGACTCGTTCTACGGCTCAAGCCTGAGTTGTGTCGAGTGCCATACCGACACGCGCTCGAACGGAAAGGTCCAGGTGCTCGCCGGCTGGGCGACCGATCTCTGCGACGACTGCCACACGACCGGCAGCAAGATCATGCACTCAGCCACCAACGCACCGCCGGTCGCGGCCGTTGCGAGCACGTCGTGCGCTTCTTCAGGAGCGGGCTGCCATGCCGGCAGTGATCTGCATCAACTCCACCGGAGTGCTTCAGGTGGCTGCAACCTGTCGGGCTGTCACACGACGCCGAACGTCAAGCCCGTCGACAAGTCGTGCGGTTCCGGCGGTGCGTGCCACGTCACCATCGACGAGACCACGCACTATGTTGCGTCACCGACGCATACGGCCGACGTGACCGCGGTCTACACCTATGCGGGAAAGTCCAACGCATGCTCGGCGTGCCACAGCGGTGAGCTCAAGCTCGCACACAGGGAGATGCCGGAGAGCAAGTGCCTGAACTGTCACAACTCGACGGACCCGGACTCGGTGGCAGTGATCAAGGGTACGACGGCGTGGAACAGGAGCTGTCTGGCGTGCCACACCGTCTACCATGCCCAGGTCGCATCGGATCACGCCGGCCAGCCGCCGGCGGGCGACACCTGTCTGGGCACGGGGTGCCACACGAAAAACAGCACGGACCTTGTGGCGGTGCACAGCGGCCTGGTCAACAGCTGCGGAATCGCAGGGTGCCACGACGCGGCCAACAAGGACCGTCGTCCGCCCGCGAAGGCGTGCGCGACGTGTCATCCGGACAAGACCGACGAGCACGGCGACCACTCCTTCACGGTGGCGAGCGACTACAGCGCGGGCACCGGGACGGGCTGCACGAACTCCGGCAGCGGTTGTCACGGCGGTGACACCGTCTACGATGCCCGTGCCTACCACGTGGGATGCACAGGGTGCCATTCGAGTCCCAGCTACGCCGGCTACGCGGCGCCGGACTTCGACTGCGCGCGGTGCCATGACGGCGACTACTCAGGGGCCCCCGACACCATCGCCCTCGCCGGGAAGGCTCCGAACGGGCACTACGGTGAGACCACGCATACCGCCATGCAGATGACGCGCGAGGTCAGCGCCGGCGGGACCGCGAAGGCGGCATGCGGCGTGTGCCACGATACCTCGCTCTACCCTGTGCATGGCTCCATGTCGGCGTCGTTCTACGGTCCGAGCCTCAGCTGCTACGAGTGCCACAACGACACGCGATCAAACGGAAACGCCCAGGTGTTCGCCGGCTGGACGACCGATCGCTGCGACGACTGCCACATGACGGGGAGCAAGGTGATGCACTCCGCCGTCACGGCACCTGTCGTCGCTGCGACCACCTCCGCCGGTTGCGGAAACGGTACCGGCTGCCATTCGCTCACGGACCTGCATGCGCTTCACCGCAACGCTTCTTCGTGCGCACTGGCTGGCTGCCACGACGTGAAGAACGTGATGCCCGCGAAGAGATCGTGCGGCGTGGGTGGCGCGTGTCACGCGACCATGAGCGGCAACCATCAGGCCGAGCACGACACCCAAGGCGTCATCGACGCCGGGTGCTACGGATGCCACTTCCGGTATCTGACCGACGAGCATGCGGCCCTCGGCTACTCGTGCTCGACGTGCCACGCGTCGACCAACAGCATCGTCCAGGGCGCCATCGCGGCCAACGATCGCCGCTGTCTGACCTGTCACCCGGATTCAGCGCACAACGCACGCCAGGCCGCGGAGTTCGCGCCGGGCAACGCCTCACTTCACCGTGTGCGCGCCGATCTGCCGGGCATGCGCTCGAGCTTCGTCGTGAACGGCACGACGTACACGTGGACGCTGCCGACCGCGTCGAGCTTCCTTAAGTCCGGCTTCGCGTACGACACGATCGTGACGTGCGACAGCTGCCACACCTACACGGATGTCAGCGGGCCGCACGGTGCCACGATGAAGGTGAACATCGACCCCGCGTATCCGAACCCCTACAAGGTCGTGAACGGCAGCGAGACGTTCACCGCTCAGCTCTCGAAGAACTCGTCCACCGGCATGAGCATGACCAAGGGTGGCTCGTCGGCGGCCAAGATCATCTGCGAGAAATGCCACGACCTGAACGGAACCGGCTCGAACTTCAGCAACAAGGCCCACGACGAACACGACGACCGCGGCCGCGAGGGAGCATTCTGCAATCAGTGTCATGTCGCGATTCCGCATGGCTGGGGTCGTCCGCGTCTCATCGGCTATACGAGTGACGCGTCGCCGTACCGGACCTGGGTGGGCACTTCCGGCGCCAAGGACGGTGGCCTCGCCCGGATCAGCATCAAGAGCTACACACCGAGCTTGTGGGACAAGCAGGACTGCGGCGCCGGTTGCTCCAGCAGCCGCCATCCGCTCACCGGTTCTTCGTGGCCGAACCAGATGGCGCTTCCGCCTTCGCAGTCGGGCACGGTCTCCGGGAAGGTGACGGACGCCGCGACCTCGGCGAACATCTCCGGTGCGACCGTATCGCTGTCGAACGGAGCGTCGACGACGACGGCGAGCGATGGCACGTACTCGATAGCGGGCCTTGCGGGCGGCACGTACACGATGACCGTCAGCAAGTCGGGGTACACGACATGGTCGGGGCCGGTGACGATCACTGTCGGAACCACGACGACCCAGAACGTCGCGCTGACCGCGGCCGTCACCGCCACGAACTGGGCGCGTACGGGCACCGCCTCAGCTTCGAGCACCGACGGCAGCAACTCGCCGTCACGGGCGATCGACGGTTCCACCTCGACGTACTGGCGCTCGAGCAGCGGCGGGACACAGTGGCTGCGCGTCGATCTCGGCTCGTCGAAGAGCGTCAGCAAGGTCGTCGTGAACTGGAACGGCTCGTACTATGCGAAGGCGTACCGGATCGAGACGTCCTCAGACGGTTCGACGTGGACGTCCCGTTACTCCACTTCGAGCGGAACGTCGGGTACCAAGACGCACACCTTCACTGCAGTGGACGCAAGGTACGTGCGCGTGTACTGCACGAGCGCGAACTCGGGCCACTACCGCATCAACGAGCTCGAGGTCTGGAACTTCTGACGGGTTGACGGTTCTTCTTGACGGACTTTCGACACGCCAGAGAGGGGGCCCCGGCGCTGAGGGCCCCCTCTTCGTGTGTTCGCGTGCGTCGCGATGCGTTACACTGCACTCCCACAACCGCACAGCACGACAGGCTTCGACGGGGACACGTACAGGCCAATCCTCGCTGCAGAGAGCCGGGTATCGCTGGAAGCCCGGTGCAGGACGCTTGGAACTCCGCCCCTGAGCCACCCGCACGAAGCCCCGGACGTCTCTTGCGCGAACGACCTTCGCAGACGGACGGGGGAAGAGGACGGGTCGGTGGCAGCCGTTACCTGCCGCACGCTCGATGGCTCGGCGAGCTTCTGCCTTGCCGGCAGACGATTGCGCCGCCGCTGCCATCTCCGAGCCCAGCGGCGCCTTGCACGTCGCCTACGCTCTGCTCGTGCGGCCGGAACCGGCGCCTCCCGCCCCCGATGTCACATCGGAAGGACGGACGGAAGCGATGGCGCAGACGAGCGACCGCATGAAGGGTGGCCTCTCCAAGGCCCCGCACCGTAGCCTGCTCAAGGCCGACGGCCTCACCTACGAGGAGATCTCGCGGCTCCTGGTCGCGGTCATCAACTCCCACAACGACATCATCCCCGGGCACCTGTTGCTCGACAAAGTGGCCGACGCGGTCAAAGCCGGTGTCTACATGGCTGGCGGCACCCCGCTCGAGATCTCGACGATCGGCGTCTGTGACGGTATCGCGATGAACCATGCCGGCATGCGGTACTCGCTTGTCAGCCGTGAGGTCATCGCGGATTCGGTGGAGGTCGCGGTCGCCGCCCACGCCTTCGACGCGGTCGTCATGATCCCCAACTGCGACAAGGTCATTCCCGGCATGGTGATGGCGGCCGCTCGCCTCGACCTGCCGACCGTCATCATCAGTGGTGGCCCGATGCTCGCGGGTCGGGGGCCGAAGGGTGAGGCCGTCGATCTCGACACGGTGTTCACCGCGGTCGGCAAGGTCACGGCGGGCGCGATGTCCGAAGACGACCTGCTCGTGCTCGAGGAGCACGCCTGCCCCACATGCGGGAGCTGCGCGGGACTCTTCACCGCGAACTCGATGAACTGCCTCGTCGAGGCGATCGGGATGGGTCTGCCTGGCAACGGCACGGTGCCCGCCGTGTACTCCGAGCGCCTGCGCATGGCAAAGCGCGCTGGCATGAAGGTCATGGAGCTGCTCGAGCGCGGCGTCACGGCGCGGCAGATCATGACGCCGGCCGCTATCCGCAACGCGATGACGCTCGATATGGCGTTCGGAGGCTCCTCGAACACGGTGCTGCACCTCACGGCGATCGCGCACGAGGCGGGCGCCGACATCACGCTCGACGACTGGACCGCCGTCTCCGCGAAGACCCCGAACCTCGTACGCATAAGCCCGGCGAGCGAGCGCCACATGGAGGACCTGTACGCAGCAGGCGGCGTTCCCGCGATCATGCGCGAACTGGACCGGGCGGGTCTGATCGCGCGTGATGCGGCGACCGTGGACGGTCGCACGATGGGCGAGATAGCTGATGCCGCTCCCGAAGCGGACGGTGACATGATCCGCCGGCTCGAGAGTCCTCACTACCCCGAGGGCGGCCTGCGCGTGTTGCGCGGCAACCTCGCGCCGGATGGCGCCGTGGTCAAGCAGTCAGCGGTGCCGGCGGAGCTGCGCGTCTTCACAGGGGTGGCCCGGGTGTTCGAGTGCGAGGAGGATGCGGTTGCGGCGATCCTCGGCGGCGCGATCGAGCCGGGGAGCGTCGTCGTGATCCGCTATGAGGGTCCGAAAGGTGGACCCGGGATGCGCGAGATGCTCACGCCGACGAGCGCGATCTCGGGCATGCCGGAGCTCGCGAAGAGCTGCGCCCTCATCACCGACGGCCGTTTCAGCGGCGCGACGAAGGGCCCGGCGGTCGGTCACGTGAGCCCCGAGGCCGCAGCGGGCGGCCCCATCGGGCTCGTCGCCGACGGTGACTCGATCACGATCGACATCGATGCCGGCTCACTCACGCTCAACGTGTCCGAGGAGGAGCTTGCCGCTCGACGTGCGGCCTACTCTGTACCGGAGCGCCACGTCACATCCGGTGCGCTCGCGCGCTACGCCAAGCTCGTCTCGTCCGCGGACAAGGGGGCGGTGTTGTCATGACTGACCGCATCACCGGCGCCGAAGCGCTCGTCCGCTGCCTCGAAGCCGAGGGGGTCGAGATCCTCTTCGGGTACCCGGGCGGCGTCGCGTTGCCGATCTTCGACGCTTTGTACGACTCGACATCGATCAGGACGGTCCTGCCGCGTCACGAGCAGGGTGCGGTGCACGCCGCCGACGGGTACGCGCGCGTGACCGGCAAGCCCGGCGTCGCTCTCGTGACGAGCGGACCGGGGGCTGCGAACACGATCACAGGTATGGCGAACGCCTACATGGACTCGATCCCGGTCGTCGCGATCACGGCACAGGTCTCCACGGCCGTCATCGGCACCGACGCCTTCCAGGAGATCGACATCACCGGCATCACGGTGCCGATCACGAAACACAACTACCTCGTCAAAGAGGCATCTGAGCTGCCGGAGGTCGTGAAGGAGGCGTTCCACATCGCCTCGACCGGCCGTCCAGGCCCGGTCCTCATCGACGTGCCGGTGGACGTGAGCAAGGGTGAGCTCGACTTCCGCTACCCCGCGAGCGTGAACCTGCCCGGCTACAAGCCCACCTACAAAGGTCACAGCAAGCAGATCAAGCAGGCCGTCTCGCTCATCACCCGCGCACGCAGGCCGCTGCTGTACGTCGGAGGTGGTGTGCTGGCGAGCGGGGGCGCCAAGGAGCTCAAGGAACTCGCCGAGCTCATGCAGATCCCCGTCACGACCACGATGATGGGCAAGAGCGTCTTCCCTGAGGACCATCACCTGTGGATCGGCATGCCGGGCATGCACGGAGCGAAGTACACGAACTACGCGATCACCGAGGCGGACCTGCTCATCGCGGTGGGTGTCAGGTTCGACGACCGGGTCACAGGCAAGCTCACCGCGTTCGCGAGCAAGGCCAAGATCATCCACATCGATGTCGACCCGGCCGAGATCGGCAAGAACAAGCCGGTCGATGTCCCGATAGTCGGTGACGCCAAGAACGTGCTCGCCGGCATCGTGGCCGAGCTGCGCAAGGCGGGCGCCGAGCCGAAGAGCGAGGCGTGGGTGAAGG
>FWPV01014367.1_pt1 | contig 11643 bp, 8 predicted proteins | sample 2228371 | NCBI WGS metagenome assembly FWPV01 (sample SAMEA103939776, study PRJEB20133) | metagenome | reverse complement strand
AACTCTGCGCGTGAGCGGCGCTAAACGCGCCCCTCACTTGCCGCGCCAGGGGGCGCGTCCGAGGGACTTGCATATCGCTTTTGGGTCACTTGTGAGCAGATTTGGTATAAGGACCCCAGCAATGGGGAAATCGGTAGGCGGCGACGCAGACCTTCTGCAAATAGCCTCGAGCGTGTAAACTCTTCTGCGGTATGGAACGCACCTACATCATGGTCAAACCCGACGGCGTGCGCCGCGGCCTTACGGGCGAAATCATCAACCGTATCGAGCGCAAGGGCTTCAAGATTGTGGCGATGAAGAAAATGGTCATTGCCCGCGAGACCGCCGAGACCCACTACGGCGAGCACCAGGGCAAACCCTTCTTTGAAGGGCTGGTTAACTTCATTACCAGTGGGCCGGTGGTGGCGATGGTGGTCGAGGGCCCAGGGGCCATTGCTGAGATGCGCCGCCTGATGGGGGCCACCCGCCCCTGGGAGGCTGCCCCCGGTACCATCCGGGCCGACTTTGCCACCACGGTGGACGAGAACATCATCCACGGCTCCGATAGCCCCGAGAGCGCAGCCCGCGAGATCGGGATTTTCTTCAAGCCCGAGGAGATTATCGGCTAGCGCCGACGCCGCCGCTTACCCTTCCCGGCGGTGGTGGGCTCTTTTTGCCCCGTTTTAGCTCAAATCCGACCCGTACTCCAGCAGTCGTGCTACTTCCAGACGCACTATCGGTAGGCTGTTCTGGATTACATCCCAGACCACCTCTATCACGACCTCATCGTAGTCGTGGATGAGCACATCCCGAAAGCCTGCCAGGCTGCGCCAGGGTATCTGGGGGTGCTGAACCCGAAAGGCCGGGGAAAGGCGCTTCGTAGCCTCACCCATCACCTCGAAATTGCGAATCACTGCGTCACGGATCAGCTTGGAGGTTTGCAGGTCTTGTAGGCTATGGGCGGTTTCAAGGATAAAGTCGGCAGCCTCGAGGATCTGTCGCAGGTAAAGCCTGGGGTTCTTCACAGCTCAATGGCCTCGGCCCAGATGCTTTCCTGTACCTCCGGGTGAAGGTAGCCTGCTTCTACGACTTCGACCGGCCTACCAAGGAGGGCCTCGAGGCCTTCCTTGAAGTCCAGCCGGTCTTCCAGCCTGGCCCGGTTAAACTTGGCAAGAAAATCCACATCACTTCCTGCCTGGGCTGCCCCTCTAGCCACCGAACCAAACAGCCACAACCGCTCTACCCCACAACGCCGGGCCAGGGCCCGAATGGGCTCGCGCAGGGCCAGCAGCGCCTCCCTTGTCACGGGAGGACGGGTACGCGCTTCGAGCTCATGCAAAAGCTCTTCAAGCTGGGCCGGGCTCAGGGCCTCGAGGTGGTTGAGGATGCGCTCGCGAACGGTCATGCCTTCAGTGTACAAAACCCCCTAGCGCCGACGACGCCGCTTGCCCTTCCCGGCGGTGGTGGGCTCGGGGAGGCCCTTGAGGCGGGCCTCGAGCGAACGCATCTGGTCGCGCAGGCTGGCAGCTTTCTCGAAGTCCAGGGCTTCCGAAGCCGCCCACATCTCGGTCTCGAGCTGCTCCAAGAGGCTTTGTAGCACAGCGGGGTCGTCCAGTGCTACCTCGGCGGCCTCGGCCTCGTAGTCCTCGGGCTTGACCACCTTGCGCACCGATTTCTGGATGGTAGCGGGGGTAATGCCGTGCTCGAGGTTGTAGGCTTCCTGGATGGCCCGGCGGCGGTTGGTCTCGTCTATGGCGGCCCGCATCGAGTCCGAAACCGTGTCGGCATAGAGAAAAACCTCGCCCCCCACGTTGCGCGCCGCCCGCCCAATGGTCTGGATGAGGGAGCGCTCGGAGCGCAGGAAACCTTGCTTATCGGCGTCCAGAATGGCCACCAGCGAGACCTCGGGCAGGTCGAGTCCCTCGCGCAGCAGGTTGATGCCCACCAGGGCATCGAAGTAGCCCAGGCGCAGGTCACGCAAGAGGGCCTGGCGCTCGAAAGCATCGAGCTCGTGGTGCAGGTAGCGGGCCCGCACCCCATGCTCCACCAGATAAGCCGTGAGCTCCTCGGCCATGCGCACGGTCAGCACCGTCACCAGGGTGCGCTCGCCCCGCGCCGCACGGGTGCGGATGGCCCCCATCAGGTCTTCGATCTGGCCAGTGGCGGGCTTGACCGTTACCCGTGGATCCAGAAGGCCAGTGGGGCGGATGATCTGCTCAACCACCCGGCCCGAGACCTCGAGTTCGTAGGGGCCGGGGGTTGCGGAGACAAACACGATCTGTCCGGCCCGCTCCAGGAACTCACCCCACTTGAGGGGGCGGTTATCGAGGGCGCTGGGCAGGCGGAAGCCGTAGTCCACCAGGGTTTTCTTGCGCATGTAGTCGCCGTTGTACATCCCCCGAAGCTGCGGCGCGGTCACGTGCGACTCGTCGAGCAGCACCAGGTAATCGTCGGGGAAGTAGTCGAGCAGGGTGTAGGGCGCTTCGCCCGGCGCCTTGCCCGACAGAAAGCGGCTGTAGTTCTCAATGCCGGGGCAGGTGCCCATTACTTCCAGCATCTCGAGGTCGTAGAGGGTGCGCTCCTTGAGCCGCTGGGCCTCCAGGAGTTTGCCCTCGGCCTCGAAAACCTTGAGGCGCTCCTCCAGTTCCTTCCTGATTTCGGGGATGGCCTGCTTCAAGCGCCACTCTGGCGTGGCGTAGTGGCTGGCCCCCAGCAGCACAAACCCCGGCAGGTCTTTCAGCCGCTCGCCCGTAACCGGATGCACCACCGTCACGCGGTCAATGGTGTTGCCAAAAAGCTCGATGCGGATGGGCTCCTGCTCGTAGGCCGGCCAGACCTCGAGCACCTCCCCTCTGGCCCGGAAGCGCCCCGCCTCCAGTTGCAAATCGCCCCGTTCATACTGCAAATCCACCAGCCGCTCGATCAGGGCCTCGCGGGGGTAGTCCTGCCCCACCTCCACAATCAGGCTCATGTTTTTGTAGTCTTCGGGGCTGCCCAAACCATAGATGGCCGAAACCGAGGCCACCACAATCACATCGCGCCGGGTGAGCAGGCTGCGGGTGGTGGAGTGGCGTAAGCGTTCAATTTCGGGGTTGATGGCGGCGTCCTTCTCGATGAACAGATCGCGCCCCGGCACGTAGGCTTCGGGCTGGTAGTAGTCGTAGTAGCTGATGAAGAACTCCACCGCGTTTTCGGGAAAAAGCTCGCGGAACTCGGCGGCCAGTTGGGCAGCCAGTACCTTGTTGGGCGCCAGCACCAGCGCGGGGCGGTTCAGGCGGGCAATGGTCTGGGCCATGGTGATGGTCTTGCCGGTGCCGGTAGCCCCCAGCAGGGTCACGAAGCGCTCGCCGTCCAGGAGCGCCTCTGAGAGCCCCTCGATGGCCCCCGGCTGGTCTCCTTTAGGTTCCGGGCCCTGGTAGCGAAACACATGACTCATTTGCACCCCCAATGTACTGGCATAGATTGTTAATTGTACTTCGCGGGGGTGTTTTCTGTCTACATCAGAACACAGTGTGCACAAAAACCCCGCCCGAAAGGGCGGGGTCTGAAGTGCGGTTCGATTAGAACTTCACTTCGTAGGTGATCTTGAAGGAGTTGCCAGTGCTGACGGTGGTGCCACCAGCATCCTGCACCGAGGCGGAAACGGCAGCCATGGTCAGGTTACCGTACTTCCACTCGAGGTACAGACCACTCACGGTACCGGTGGCCAAGCCCTGCACACCCGTGCCAAAGGGCTGACCAGCCCAGCCTTCGGAGGGGTGGGCATAGAGGCGGTCGGTGGAGATACTGCTCACGGCGTTGCCGTAGCCAGCGAAGGGCACGGTGGAAGCAGCGCCGGTGGGCTCGCGGAGATTGGTGCCGCTGTACGAGGCATAGGCGATGCGGAACACGCTACCGGTGGTCAGGAACTCGTTGAGGGCCAGACCAATGCGGTAGTAGGTTTCGCTGACATCGTTGGAAGCGGCGTAGTCGGTGCTACGGGTGGCAAATGCACCTTCCAGCGAGGGGCGGAAGAAGATGCCCAGCGGCTGGGTGGAGCCGGTAACGCCGAACTTCAGGCTGCTGTAGCTGTCGTATTTGTCGCCCGCAGGAGCGCCAGCGACGCCGGTGAAGTTATGGTAGCGCACCAAGGGGTTGATGGTCAGGAAGCCCAGGTTGAGGCTGTAGGAAGCCGCAGCTTGCAGGTCAGAGACAGCCGCATCGCCGTTGTAGGAGTCGTAGCCCAGCAGGATATTCAGGCCGCGAATCAGAGCGTTGCTGGCATTGCCATCGTGACGCAGGCGCACACCAAAGCCACTGGTGTTGGGGTTGTAGTCGTTGGAGTTGTAGAAGTAGCCACCGCCCGTGTTGCCGTAGGCGCCACGACCACTCAGTTGGTTGGTAGCTGCGTTATTTTCCTGGGCGCTGTTGAAGTAGCCCACCAGGTTGAAGCCTGCGAAGAGGTTGATGCGGGCGCCCACGCCGAAGGCGCTCTGAGGAGCAGCACCAAAGAAGTCAGTGGAGTTGTCCAGGTAGCCGCGCACAGTCACGCCGCCCAGGATACCCAGGGTGAGGGTGCCGTCCACACCGAAACCACGGTTGTTGGCAGCGAATGGGGCCGCATCGGCCACCCCGCTGGCCACGCCAAAGTTCAGGTAGCCCTGATCCATGGACATACCGGCCCGACCATCTTCGTACTGCGGGTCAATGGCGCGGTAGTTGGCGTTCAGTTCAATGATGCCCAGCTTCACACCACCACGCACATAGAAGGCCTGGTCGGTGATGGCGCTGTTGCTCAGGTCTACAGGCTGACCAAAGGGGGTCGAGGCCACGTAGGCACCATTAAGGTTCAGCAAGCCAAACAGGTTGCCGTTCCAGTCCACACCAAAGGCCGAGCGGTTGCCCCGGTTTTCGGCGTAGTTGAGACCCGTGTTGAGGCCCAACAAATTAACCTCGGCGCGCAAACCACCGATATCGCCGTTCATGATGGGAACCCCACCACCGTTGGTGGCATCCGTCGTACCATCACCGGCCACAATGGTGAACTTGGGAGCCAGAGGCAGCTTGCTGGCATTGATGGTTGCTACTGCCGCCCGAATGGTTCCAACATCACCAGCCGCGTTATTGGAGAAGAGGTAGGGGTTGAAGCGGAAGCTGGCATCGTCGTTCTGGTACTTGATTTCGAAGGCCTGGCCCTCGAGCGCACCCTTGACGTTGACGCTGTTGACCTTGATAGCCCGGTTCAGATCCAAGCCAGCGCTGGCGAGGTCGAAGCCGGTGCCCACGCTTACTTCGGAGATGATGCCCGAGGCGTACTTCAGGTTGAAGTTAAGGCTACCACTCACACCGGTGAAGTCTTCCGAGAAGTCCACACGGCGGAAGGCGTTACGGATGCGACCAGCACGGGGGCCTGCACCCGAACCAATGGAGTTGGTGGGGAACAGACGGTCGATGTCGAAGTCAGTACCGGTCAGGGTGGCGTAGCCGTAGGTAGCGGAGATGCTACCGGTCAGGCTGAAACGCACGGCCTCGAGCGCGGTCAGGCGGGTATCGAGGTTGCTCACCCGATCAGAGAGACGCACCAGGTCGCTGCGCAGGGCGGTGGCGAACTCCTGGATGGCGCTGACATCTTCCTTGTTGGCGAAGCTGTCGAAGTCCACGTCACCCAGTTGCTTCTCGAGGGCGGTCACGCGGTCTTGCAGGCTGAGCACGTCCTGGTTCAGCAGCACGGCCAGCTCGTTGAGAGCGCGGATGCTGTCGGCGTCGGCCTCGACCTGGGTCTTGAGGGCAGCCACATCGCCTTCCACGCCATCCAGGCGCTCGGCCAGGATCTGGGCCTGGGCCAGGGCGGTGTCGGCAGCCACCGAGGCGGCTTCGACGCGGTCGGCCAGGTCGGCCAGGGCGGCTTCGTCCATGCCGCCTTCGGGCTGAGCAGGCGCAGCCTTTAGCTCTTCGATGGCGGCCTCGAGGCGGGCAATGTCATCCTTGGTAGCAGCGTTGTCTTCCAGGGCCGACACGCGCACACCCAGGGCAGCCAGCTCGGCGGCCAGCTCCTGCACCGCGTTGCGGATGGCGGTCATGTCTTCTTCGCTCATGCCGCCGCCTTGACCCTTCACGCACTCGCCGCCCTGCTGAATCTCGTTGAGCAAGCGCTGGAAGATCAGGGCAGCCTGGTAGCGGGTCAGGTTGGTGTTACCACGGAAGGTTCCGTCGGGGAAGCCCGTGATAAGACCGCAAGCTGCGATGCGCTCGACGGCTTCTTTGGCCCAGTGTCCGGCGGGTACGTCGGAGAACTGTGCCTGACCGAAGCCGAGACCGAGCACGGTCAGCAACCCAGCCAAGTAAACTACTAGCTTCTTCTTCATTCTGCCTCCTCAAACTCTCATGTTGTGCCCAGATGGGCACCCCACAAGAACCTGAATGTTGCGGAGGCGCAGGATTTTTTTAGGGGGCGAGTTGCCGTGTTTCCTCTCCCAAAAAACCCCTTACATCCGCAACGGACGCTCGGCAAGAGGCGACCCCTTTGTGGGGCTCAAAATGCTCTCACCTTGCGCATCCGGGGGGCATCATACCCGTGTGTTTATCGGGCTGTCAAGTATGAACAAGCACACAGACGAAAAAACCGTACAATAAGTAGGGGTTTATTAACCCCAGAAAGGAGGCCAGACTACAAAGGGAGGAGCGCAGGGGGTAAGGGTGGTTCCAATGGAAGGGGTTAGGCAAATCTAATTCTGCTCCCACCGGGAGAGCCATTTTTACCTTACGAGGTGGCGGTCTTTATAGAGATAAGCAGCCAACTGCGAAAGATCGAGTTTCCGCGGATGCCGCCAGGGCGTGAACCCCGCCCTCTCCGCTGGCCGCAAACGTAAAGGCCAGACCAGCTCTACGGGAAAGCCAGCAGCGTGAGCGCTGGACAGCCAACGAGCAGGGTTCACCGGGAAACAAACGATTGACGGGCACCAGCACACCAGCCCGGCCAGCCACCCTGGCCAGGTGCCTGCCTGTTGGGGAGGCAGGGTGCTGTCGATTTGGTGCAAAAACGGGTGGGTTGGCCCCTCTGTTGGTCTAAGGTGAAGGTGGGGGCTGACTCGAGCAAGCAACAAAACTGAATGTGAGGTTCAAGACATGTGCGGAATCGTGGGATATGTGGGTTTTCGAGATGCGTCGGAGGTGATTCTGGACGGGCTCAAGCGCCTGGAGTACCGGGGCTACGACTCGGCGGGAATTGCGGTCAAGGTCAACGGGCACCTCGAGGTGGTCAAGAAAGCGGGTAAGCTCCAGGTACTGGCCGATAGCCTGAAGGAGCACCGCCTGAGTGGGCAGTTTGGGGTGGGGCACACCCGCTGGGCCACCCATGGGGCCCCCACCGACCCCAACGCCCACCCTCACATGACCGAAAAGGGCGAGATTGCCGTCATTCACAACGGCATCATCGAGAATTACCTACCCCTCAAGGAGGGCCTGATTGCGCGGGGGCACACCTTCAGCTCCGAGACCGACTCGGAGGTGCTGGCCCATTTGATTGAGGAAAAATACCAGGGGAACCTGACCGAAGCGGTGCGGATGGCCCTCTCGGAAGCCTACGGGGCCTATGCGCTGGTGGTGGCCCATCAGAACCACGAAGAGATTGTGGTGGCCCGTACCGTGAGCCCGCTGGTGATTGGGCTGGGCGAGGGGGAGAACTTTGTGGCCTCGGACGTGCCGGCCCTGTTGCCCTATACCCGCCGGGTCATTTTCCTGCACGATGGCGATATGGCGGTGGTGCGCCGCGAGGGAGTACAGGTTACGGATCTGGCCGGCAACCCGGTGGAGCGGGAAGTGGTGACGGTGGAGTGGAGCCTCGAGGCCGCCGAAAAAGGCGGACACCCCCACTACATGCTCAAGGAAATCTACGAGCAGCCCAGGGTGCTGGAAAACACCCTGGGGGGCCGCCTCTACGAAGAGGAAGCGGGGGTGGAGCTGGGTCTCAAGCTCGAGCCCACCCGCTACGACAAGGTGCACATTGTGGCCTGCGGCACGGCCTACTACGCGGCCTGGGTGGGGAAGTATCTGCTGGAGGCTTTAGCCCGGGTGCCGGTGGAAATTGAGGTAGCCTCCGAGTACCGCTACCGCGACCCGGTGGTGGACGACAAAACCCTGGCCATCTGCATCAGCCAGTCGGGCGAGACTATCGATACCCTCGAGGCCATCCGCGAAGCCAAACGCAAGGGAGCAGGCACCCTGGGGGTCATCAACGCCAAAGGGAGCAGCATCACCCGCGAGGTGGACGACACCCTCTACATCCACGCTGGCCCCGAGATTGGCGTGGCCTCGACCAAGGCCTACATCGCCATGCTGGCCGCCATGGCCATGCTGGCCGTGTGGATGGGCCGGGCCAGAAGCACGCTGGACGAAAGAACTGCGCGAGAACTCCTGAGCGAGATGCGCAAGCTACCCCGGCTGGTGGAGGAAGCCCTGGAGCAGCGCCCCCACATCGCCCACATCGCCGAGAAGTACCACCAGGCCCAGGACTACCTGTTCCTGGGGAGGCACATCCAGGCCCCCACCGCCTACGAAGGGGCCCTCAAGCTCAAGGAAATCAGCTACATCCACGCCGAGGCCTACCCCGCCGGCGAGATGAAGCACGGCCCCATCGCCCTGATTGACGAGCGCCTGCCGGTGGTGGTACTGGCGACCCAGAGCCCCTTCTACGAAAAAACCGTCTCCAACATCCAGGAGGTACGGGCTCGAGGCGGGCGGGTGATTGCGGTGGCCAGCGAGGGCGATACCGAGGTACAGAAGTTTGCCCAGGACGTGATTTACGTGCCCAGAACCCACCCCCTGCTGGCCCCGGTGGTGAGCGTGGTGCCGCTGCAACTTCTGGCCTACGAGACCGCGGTATACCTGGGCCGCGACGTGGATCAGCCCCGGAACCTGGCCAAGAGTGTGACGGTGGAGTAGAGCGCTCTTCACGAATATCGAGCCATCCGGGACTTAAAGTCCTTTGTCCTGGAAAGAACAGTGGCCGCCCCTCCAGGCGGCCACGTCTGTAAAGAGCGCGATACGCTTCCCTCTGTACACGCGCTATCGCTTTGATAGCGCGTTTTTTGTTGATCTGATGGCCTGGTGGGCTCGAGCAGTTTCCGCGACGTGGAATGAAGTACGATGGGCGTGGTTATTTGTCGCCTAGAGCCTTCAGCTTTGGGCCTTCGACACTTCGATAAAGCATGGAAATCTACCTCGGCACCGGCGGTTACACCAACGAAGACTGGGTGGGCCTCTTGTACCCCCCCGAGGCCAGAAAGGACGAATGGCTCTCCATCTACGCGCGAACCTTCAATGCCGTCGAGCTGAACTCTTCTTTCTACAACATTCCTGGCCTCAAAGCCTTTGCCGGGATGCTCAAACGCAGCGAGGGGCGGGTGCACTGGGCCGTGAAGATTCACCAGCGCATGACCCACGAGCGAAGCGCTACCGACGACGACTACCGGCAGCTTTTTGAATCGGTGGCCCCGCTGCGCGAGGCCGGGGTGCTGGGGCCTTTTCTGGCCCAGTTTCCCCAAAGCTTTCACCGCACCCCTGAGAACCGCAAGTACTTTGCAGCACTGGCCCTGCGCTTCGCCGACAAAACCCTGGCCCCCGGCGGTCTGGCGGTGGAGTTTCGCCATGCATCCTGGGACAACGAGGAAGTGCGCCAGGCCTTCCGCAAGGCAGGCCTGACCTGGGTCAGCACCGACTATCCTCCCCTCCCCGGCCTGCCCAAAAACGAGCTGCACCTTACCAGCGAAATTGCCTACATTCGCCTTTCCGGGCGCAACAAGGCCAAGTGGTACGAGGGCAAAGACCAGGCCGAACGTCACGACTACCGGTACAACGAAGAAGAGCTGCGCTTCTGGGTGCAGTCGCTACTGGGGGCGCTCGAGCACCACACCCTGACCCAGGTCTGGTTCATCTTCAACAACACCACCAAAGGCCACGCCCTAGTAAACCTGGGAATGCTCAGGAATCTGCTGGAGGAAGCCGGACTCCACCCCTAGAGGCGCTACTGTCCGCTTGCCAGCTTCGGCCTGCTGAAGAAAAAGACCATAGCCAGCCCAATCAGGAGGGCCGAGAACACGTAGGGGTAGGCCGGAGAGAGTCCGTACAGCGAGGTGCCGACCACCGGTCCCAGCATCCGGCCCAGGGCCTGCGCCGCGCTGGAGAGGCCCGCTACCGCACCTTGCTCATCGTCCGAGACCGCCAGCGACTGAGCCGCCGTGAGGCCAGGGCTGGTCATGGAACCCAACCCCAGCAGCACCAGCGAGGCGGTGAGCCAGCCAAAACTGGGCGCAAACACCAGCCCCAGGTAGCCCAAGAGCAGCAGGGGCAAGCCCAGACCCACCAGAGCCCTGGGGGGCCACCTGACCGCTCGCACCCAGACCCCCTGCACCAGCACCCCCACCACCCCGAATACCACCAGGGCCAGGCCCACCGCCTGCGCAGTCTGGGCAGGGCTGAGGGACAGGCGGTCCTGATACAAGAAGGCCACGGTCTGCTCCATGGCAATGGAAGCCAGGTTAATTGCCAGGCCCACCAGCAAAAGCGGCAGGATGCGCGGGTCGGCCCAGGAGAGCCGGGTGGGGCTCTGGAGACGGGCCAGGGGCCGCGACTCAGGAAGAACCCTCCACACAAACAGCGCATTCAAGACCGCCAGGCTGGCCGAAAATACCACCGGAGCCAACAAGCCAAAATGGGCCAGCCCCGCCCCAATGGCCGGGCCAAAGATGATCCCCAGGCCAAAAGCCGCCCCCAGAATGGCAAAGCTCTGGGTACGCTGCTCACGGGGGGTAATGTCCGCCAGATAGGCCTGGGCGGTGGGTAGGGTGGCCGAAGAAAAAGCGCCGCCCAGCAGCCTTGTTGCTAACATTGAGCCAAACAAGCTCCACCCCAACAGCACCTTCTGGTAGCCCAGCCAGGCAAAAAAAGCGAACAAAAAGAAGCTGACCGCAAACCCCACGATGCCCAACAGCAGGATGGGCTTGCGCCCCACCACTTCGCTGCGACGCCCCCAGTATGGCGATAGCACAAACTGCATCAGGGCATAGCCGGTGGAAAAGAGCCCCACCTGTACCTCGCTCAGGCCCAGTTCGCGGGAAAGCGGCCCCAGAACTGGGAACAAGACCGACAGACCTAAAATGCTGTTGAAAAGAGTGAGAAAAAGCAACGTGAGCGGTTTCACCGCCGAATAGTGTATCGCCTTGTAAAGAAATTTTTCCGGGTTCGTGTTCGAACCAGTTAAGTTGCGCCCGTATAAGGTCTAGAGATGAATCCAGGCTGCGCGAGAAAATCATGCTCCGGGCGCAATACCCGAATGATTTTCGATCATGCCATTACCCAAAAACATAGGGGATGTTCCGACCCGTGAAACACTGTGAATAATCTGTGGATAACTCTGTGGATAACCTGTGGATAACTTCTTGGTAGTTTCCAAACTTACCCCTGGTTGCTGCTTTGAATCGCAAGAAATACACAGTCCTGGTGGCTACTTTGTAAAGGCCCGACATTCGCAGGAAACGCTTCGGCTGCCCACCAATTGCAAGAGGCCAGGGAGCTACATCCCTGACCTCTATGCCCTGTGCTCTGGCGGAGGAGGGGGGATTCGAACCCCCGATAGGGACTTTCGTTCCCTATAACGGTTTAGCAAACCGCCGCCTTCAGCCACTCGGC
>FWPV01014366.1_pt1 | contig 11644 bp, 7 predicted proteins | sample 2228371 | NCBI WGS metagenome assembly FWPV01 (sample SAMEA103939776, study PRJEB20133) | metagenome | reverse complement strand
GACACGCGGCACGAAGTGGGCGCGAGCCGAGCGGTACTCATTGCGACGATGCGGTAGCGGCGTGTACACGTACGTGCCCGGATCGCGCACAAGGGGCTCCCCTTCGATCCAGAGTTCGATACCCAATTGGTCACAGTGATCGTGTCCGCCGGCACCGTTCTGGCCGATCGCCCCACAGCGTACAGCGAGGTACAGACGCTTTGACCGGTAGACGTAGACGCCAGTATCCGGGAAGCAAGCGAGCTCGAGTCCATCACGCAGGTCGTCACCGAAGAACGTGTAGTACCGAACACACAGCCCGCCGCGTGCCACGCGTTCCAGGAACCGGTCGCGCGCACGAGAGTCGCCATGCACGCGCACGACCGGATCCAGGTCGACGGATGCCACCTGGTCCACGTCGTCATCCCGAAGCGGCGCGAGGTTCACGAAATGACCCGAATCGTTGTCTCCGATCTGCGGGAGGAGACCGTCTGGACGCCGCAGCATCACGGCGTACCGGATGCCGGCTACCAGGCATCGACGCAAAGCCGACATGACTCTCCCCTGATCGAGCGGGGGCGGCGCGAGCCGGGGTTCGCCCGTGATGAGCCGGGCATCGTAGCCCTGCAAACGGTCGCGCCACCTCTCCCCTGCCCGCAGGAGGAGCGCGTACGCCCACGCGATCATGTCCAGCGAGAGCATGTGGTACGAGGTCGAACCCTCGAAGTTGCCACCGTCTGCGAAGAACTGCTCACGAGTCGCGCACTCGAGCTCCTGCAGCGCGAATGCGAGCCATGCATCGGTCTCCGGCCTCGATTCGAGGTGCCCTGCGATGAACAGCAAGCTCGTGACATCAGCCAGGTAGTGGTTACCGCGCAACGTCGGACTCCACTCGAGGTTGTCCACGATGTGGCGCCCGTGCTCCAACAGACTCCTCGCGAACAGGCGCTCGAACGCGGGGTCGAGCGCTATACCGGCGCTGCGCAGGACATCGACGGCGACCGTCCAGTTCGCTGCACGGATGCCCACGTCCATCGGGCACGCCCAATCCACCCCGAAACGCGGAGGGTTCTGCGCGATGAAATCGCAGATGACGTCGGTCACCTCTCGCGCACAGCGGTCGCGCAGCGTCTCATCGTCGGTACGCACCGCCGTGAGCGCCAACTCAGGGAGGTGCTGACAGCGCGACAGCTCCCAGGGCACCTTCACGTCGACGCCGAGACGGTGCCCGTAGCGGATGTCGCGGTACCACGTCCGCTCGCTCCAGCGGTACCCGGACTTGAAGTCGAGTTGCCAGTCGATGGGCACGTACGTCGGTGACACGAGACGCCACGCCTCTCGTGCCCGATCCAGATTCGCGCGCGTCACGCGCCTCGAGAGCCACGCACCATCCTTGTCTGCACTGACTCTGGGACCTGGAGGATACACGTGCCCCTCGAGCCCGCGGCATGCAACGCCGTGCGCCACTCGCACAGGACCGGACCCGAGCAGAGAGAACACATGGTCGATGAGCCTGAGAAGGCGTACCTCGTCGGGAGTGTCAACGGGCAGCACCTCCTGGGAGAACACCGGCGGCGCCAACGCTATGACGTCCTCGGCGTATGTGCACGAAGCGACATCTCGCGTGTGCTCCCGCGCGGCTTCGATGGCCCCGAGGGCACGTCGGGCCACCTTGCGCGCCACGACGTGTGGGGGCAGGGTCAGTGCACGACGTATGTCACGAGCCAGGCTCATGCGGAGCCCTCCCACACCTGCGTTCGAGTGCTTCGATGATACGCCGCGTATGTTCTCGCCATGTGTAGCGCGCAAGCACCTCTTGGCGCGCGGCTGCCCCGAGGCGTGCTCGTCGTTCGGGGTCATCGATGAGCACCTCGAGGCCTTGCGCGAGCGCGTCGGCATCGCCTGGCTTGACGAGCCACGCGGTGACGTCGTGCTCGAGGACCTCGCCGATCTGTTCGAGATCGCTCGCCACGATGCCGCGACCCATCGCCATGTACTCGAAGAGCTTCGTCGGCGAGCCGAAGAATGGCGTGCCATCCGGATTCGGCACGTGCGGGGATGCGAAGATGTCCATCGCTGCGAGGTACCGAGGACCCTGCTCTTGGGGCACGAGCCCGGTGAGCACGACCCGCTCGCTGATGCCGTGACGCTCGATCGCTGCACGCACCTCGGGCATGGTGACCCCGTCGCCCACCATGAGGAGCCGGGTCGTGTCACGCAGATCCGGCCGCCGCGCGAGCAGGCGCCCGTACGCCTCTGCAAGCACCTCGGCGCCATGCCAACGACCGAACGTGCCGATGAAGCCGATGACGGTCTTGTCCTCGAGGCCGTGGCGCTCGCGAATCGGAGTCCCGTCGATGTCGGGGCGGTACACCTCGGGGTCGACGCCATTCGGATTCACGAGGATCTTAGCGGGGTCGATGCCACGCTGGACGAGTTCATCGCGCATAGCGGCTGACACGACCACGACGAGGTCTGCTCCGTGCAGGTTCGCCAGCTCGATCCTCTCAGCGAGAGCCTCGTACTTCAGGCGACGCCCCCAGTGCCGAGACATCCAGACCTCAGAGCCGTTGTACTCAAGGACGAAGGGGACGCCTCGCTCAGCGGAGAAAGCGAGACCGGCGAAGTTGTTGTGGCTGTAACGCTGGTACACGAAGCGGACCTGGCGCTCGCCGACGATCTGCCGTACGCAGTCGAGGAAACGATCGTTGAACGAGGCAGACCACAGTTCACCGAAGTCGCGGAACTCCGGTGATGGCCAGATGATATGGGTCTCGATGTCTTCACGCGTGGAGGGTATACGGTCCGAGGAGATGAAGACCGGCTTCTCAGTGAATTCATCCAGGTTGTTAAGAACTCCAGCTATGTGGCCCACGGAACCGCCGCCTGTCAGGCCGAACGCGAAGTCGGTGCGCAGGTATACAGGGAAGCCCGCATTGCCAAGCATGCACCCTGGCGCGCGTCCCACCGAGTCAACCGCCGACTCGGTCCGCCGGACCAGCGCGCCTCGGCCGAGGAAGTCGCGACCAGCCTCGACTGCGAGCCGCACTATGCGGCCCACCGTGATTCGCTCGCGCGCTCCGGTGCGATCCACGAACTCGATGCGTCCACGCGTGAACGCGCACATCACGAGCGCGGTCGGGAGCAGGCGCCCCAACACGGGCAGTGCGTAGGTGTGCATCTCCGCGGAATCGTAGCGGAGCAGCTTGACGAGGAATCGGCCGCTGGTCACCCATCGCTTCAATTCGTCGAACCCGACGACCTCGGCGCCTGCGAAATCACCGGGTGCTGCAATGGTGTTCTTCAGGACGATCAGCTTCACGGACTCACTCCCGGTTTGCCGGCCTCCGCGATGACGTACCAGCCCCAGAGCCGCCCCACCCTGTCGAGCAGGCGCTGCGGAATCCGGCCCCACAGCGGCTTCAGGAACGAGATGTCGGGAAGGTCCTCGGCAACGAGTTTGCGCACCTGTACCCGAGCAACCTCGAAACCCGCATCGCGGAGACGGCGCCTCACTTGTCCGCGACTGTACACGTTGACGAGGGGGAGCTCATCGGACGTCGTGAACTCGATCATCGAGCGCCTCTCAGCGAGCGTCCTCTTCCGGAATCCGCCTCGCAGCACCTGATCCGTCAGGAACAGTTTGAGCCAGTGGAACACTGAGTCTCGATGGTACAGAATCACGAAGAACCGTCCGCCCGGGCGCAACACACGATAGACCTCGGCAAGAGCGATATCCATCCGCGGTGTGTGGTGCAGAACCCCGTTAGAGAACGCATCGTCGAACGAACCGTCCTCGAACGGAAGCGCCTCGGCATCCGCCACACGAACGTCCGGCTCGAGTCCGAATGGCGCGAGATGCCGCCGGACACGTTCCGGATTCTCCGGTGTCAGGTCGATGCCGGTGTAGATCCCACCGTTGCGCATGATCTCGTATGCGTCGTAGCCGGCTCCACACCCGACCTCAAGCACCCGCCTGCCCTCGAATGAAGCGAAAGGGATGACCTCCCACAGCCACGGCTGCTCGTGGGTGCTGCGCCGCTGAAGAACCGCCTCGAAGAACTCCTGGGTCCCGGGCGCCGCACCACCGCCGAAGCTGGTTCCGGCGGGCGAGGCGCCCCAGACGGCGCGGGTCGCGTCTTTCGTCGGCCCTCTACCCACTTGCGGACTGCCGTTCGCAAACCATCGCGAGCACCTCGCCAGTATCTGAAAGCGTCTCAACGTACGCTTCAATCGGGTGCCTCACCCATGCCAGTAGTCCTCGCCGCTTATGCTCGCGTGAATAGTCGTACTCGTACTCGTCCAAGATCGAGAGACCTGCAAGCGAGGCCAGCTCTCTGAGTTCTGCCCTCGTGTACTCGCGGTGATGCCCAGTGAACGGAATCTCCGACGACCAGACATCCCGCAGGGGTGGCAGAGGTGACAGGCCGTGAAGCATCGCGAGCCGTTTCGGGCCGTAGGCGATGTTCGGCACCTCGATCAGCAGACGCCCCGTCTGATCAAGCATCTGTAGTACCCGTGAGAGGGCGACTCTCGGCGAATGCGGATAGTGCTCGAGAACGGCCATGAGAGTGACTACGTCGAAGCGCTCTTCGGGTACTTCGCCAGACCCGAAGGGGTCGAAATCCATGACGCGCACGCCTTCGCCCCTGAGGAACGCGAAGAGGGGATCGAATACGTCATTGTAGTACTCGAGCGCCTCGGTCATCGCTACACGCCGAACTCCCAGCCGGGCGAGGGTCAATGGCCACACGCCCCAGAAGCCACCGACATCGCACACGGACGAATCCTGCTCGAGCTCGAGCGCATCAAGCGCGTGCAAGAAGCGTGTCTCAGAGGCAAGGAGATACACCCTGAAGTCGGTCGCACCACGCCTCCATCCCGCGTTGTGGAGCGACATCTCCTCCTGCATGGGCTCCGTCAGGAAGCGAAGGACGTCATCGACTGCGCGCTTATACTCGCGTTCGAACCGCTCTCTCACCGCTCAACCTTCCTGGGTCGCACGTACCCGAGACTGAACACCAGCATCAGCCCGTACGCCACTGACGAGGCGATCGATGCACCCACAATCCCGATACGAGGCAGCAGTACCAAGTTGAGCCCGATGTTCACCCCCGAGGCGACGCCTGGCGACCACACCGCAACCGAAGGCATCCCCTCGGCTGCGAAGTAGTTCATGAAGATGGTGTTGATCCCCAGCAACACGATGCCGGGCAGCAGCCATAAGAACGGCTCAACGGCGGGAATGAACGCCTCGCCATACAGAAGGCCGACGACCGGCTTGGCGAGCAACCCGGCGATGACCGCCGTCACCGCGGTCGCCAGTGCGATCCATTTCGCCACGCTCTTGGCCTTCGCCCACCGCTCAGCGCGATTCCCGGTCGCAGCCAGACGCGGGAACGCTATCGTGCCCGCGACCACCGGGAGCATGTAGACCATCTCCGCCATAGACGCCGCAATGGAGTAGATGCCGGTCGGCTCGTCACCCAGGAGATAGCTGCAGAGCAGTACATCCGCTCGGATGACCGTGAACGCGAAGAACGCCGCCACGTACGCCTTGAACCCGTAGCCGAGGTGATTGCGCAGCATCCCGAGCGAGACCGCAATCCTGCCCAGCATCGATGGGCGAAGCCTGGCGAACGCCCATGTCGCCGATATGGCGGAGACACCCAGCGATGCCGCGACGACGCCCAGGACCGAAACCTGGCCCGCGAGCACCAGAGCGACGAGCAGCGCGACCAGCACAATCCGCGAACCCAGCTCGATGACGTTGTAGGCCCGGACCTGGTGCGTGCCGAGGAGCAGGTTCTGGAGAAGCAGGCAGGCGAGCCCGAGCGGGATGCCCGCGAGCGCGAGCCACAGATACACGCCGTCGACCGGCGACAGTGAAGGCCACCGCGTCATGACGATTCCCGCTATCACACTGACAGCGGTCGCCAACACAAGACTCACGAACAGACTGTTGCCGATGAGCACAGGCAGCAGCTCTCGCTTCTTCGCCACGTAGTACGTGTTCGACGCATGGAGTCCCAGGTTCCCGAACTGCACACCGATGGCTGTGATCGTTGCGGCAGCTGCCTGTAGTCCCCTGCCCTCCGGTCCGAGCGAACGAGCGATCAGAACGCTCGTCAAGAGCCCGAACACAACCACTGCGATACGCGTCGCCATGGTTTCGGCTACGTCTCGAGCGAAAGCTGAATCCAGGAGACGCGCCAGCCGACCTCGAGCCCAAGCAGGCAACCGCTCCACCCAGGTATGACGAGAGATGACCTCACCCATCCCGTATGAACCGCTTCCACCATAAAGCGACGTTCAGCAGATACCACACCTCGAAGCGATAACCCGCGTCGAACAGGCGCATCACCTCGTCGCGGTCAAGGAGGTCCGTCTGGGCGCAGAACTCGTCAAGCTCCTCGCGGGCTCGGTCTCCCAACTCCTCGAACATCCACTCATGCACCGGCACGCCGAAGCCCTGCTTCGGGCGGTCGATGAGCTCATCAGGTATCACCCCACGCACGGCCTTCTTGAGGATGTGCTTCGTGGTCGTGCGAACCTTCACCTCGTCCGGTATCCCCATAGCGAACTCAACGAAGCGATGGTCAAGGAAGGGCACGCGACCCTCAAGCGAAACGCCCATGCTCATCTTGTCCACACGCATGAGCAGCAGCTCGGGCAGGCGCATCGACAGGTCCATGTACGCCATCCAGCCGTAGCGCGAGGGACGAGCAGCACGTTCGTTGTATCGTCTCCAGATCGGCTCGATGACCTCCCACGAGGTGCGCCCCGCGAAGTGCTCGCGCATGCGCGGCGAGAGGAGGCGGCGCTTCATCGTGTCGGTGAACGCCTCCGCGCCACCCCAGAAGATTCGCTCGCCGTTCGCGCCGCGACGCAGGTACTCGTACGGCCAGCCGACATCCTTGCCAAGAGCACGCCCGAGCGCCAAGCCCGCCTGTTTGACGAAGCGTGGCACGGGCCAGTCATTCATGCGCTGCAGGTCGTAGCGACCCTTCCACCACGGATAACCGTTGAAGAGCTCGTCTGAGCCCTCACCCACCTGGCACACGATGACCCCGTTGTCACGCGCGAGCTTGCTCACGTAGTACACGGGTACGCACACCGGATCGGCGATCGGCTCGTCCTGCAGCCAGACCATCCGTGGGAGGAAGTCGATGAGGTGCTTAGGGGTGAGCAGCAACTCGTGGTGCTCGGCGCCCACGCGCTCGGCCATCTTGCGTGCATAGTGCAGCTCGTTCCGGTAGCTGTCGTACTCGCCCTCGTAGCCGATCGAGAAGGTCTTGACCGGGCCGCCCTCACCCTCGCTGAACAGGGCCGCGTTCGTGGATGAGTCGATGCCGCCCGACAGGAAGACACCCACGGGAACGTCCGCGATCTTGCGCAGCCTCACCGACGTGCGAAGTTCCCCGAGCAGACGCTCGGCTATCGTATCCTCGCTCCAGCCGGAAAGGTCCTCGGCGCACTCAGCCGGATCCCAGTACCGTCGCTCGACGACGCTCCCGTCCTCGCGCACGCGCATCCACGTCGCATTCGGCAGCTTGTGGATCCCTTCGAAGAGCGTCATCGGCGCAGGGATCGTGAGGAACGACAGGTAGTGGAAGAACGCCTCCTCGTTCACGGCGCGCTTCTGGTCGGGGTCGGCGAGCAGCGCCTTGATCTCGCTCGCGAAGACGATGCGCCCATCGTGGATCGAGTAGTAGAGCGGCTTGATGCCGATGCGGTCGCGGATGAGCCACAGCTCCCGGGTCCGTCCGTCCCACAGCGCGATGGCGAACATCCCCCGGAAGCGGTGGATGCAGTCGATGCCCCACTGCTCGAAGGCATGGACGATGACCTCGGTGTCCGAGTGATCGGTCCTCCACGAGTGACCGCCGAGTGCTTGGAGTTCTGCCCTGATCTCGGCGTGGTTGTAGATCTCACCGTTGAAGATGACGACGATGCTGCCGTCCTCGTTGGTCATGGGTTGATTGGCGGCAGAGGACAGGTCGATGATGGAAAGCCGCCGGTGCCCGAGGCCGATGCAACCGTCAGGGGCGATCCACGTGCCGCCTCCGTTCGGGCCGCGGTGAAGCATCGTGTCGCGCATCCGCACGAGGTACGCCTCGGTCATATCGAAGACCGAGCCTTGGAAGGCGAGAGCACCGACGATACCGCACATCAGCTGTCGCCTCGCAGGGCGTCCTCGACGTCGAACGCCATCTTCATCGCCTGCTCCTGTTGCCACAGCGGGATGGGCCACTCGCCACCTTCACGCACGACACGCGCGAACGCCACGAGCTCTGCCTCCTGGCCCTTGTCGACCGTCTGGGTCGCGACCCCAGAGGCGGCCGACCCCACGACGCGCAGCGTCTTGTAGTCATCGAGCACGTAGACCTTCCCGTCGCAGAAGACCTCCATCTGTTCCTTGGGGTACTCCTTCGAGCCAAGCGCCGTGTAGATGAGCGTGGCTACGGAGCCATCCTCGAACGTGAAGGTGGCGCAGAAGTTGTCGTTCCTGGCGTACGTGCCCGTCCGAGGCGCGATGGCAGCTGCCTGAACGCCCGTCACGCGAGCATCCGTGAGGTACGTGAACAAATCGTAGATGTGGCACGCCTCACCGATGTTGCGTCCGCCACCTTCCGGGCCGTGCACCCAGTGGTCGAGCGGGATGTAACCGGCGTTCATGCGGTAGACGACCTGCATGGGGTCGCTGCGCTTATCGAGCAGCTCCTTGAGGCGGCGTGTGTGTGGCGAGAAGCGACGGTTGAAGCCAGTGAGGAGCACGGGAGCAGCGAGCCCCCTCTCCTCGGCATCCCGGAAGAACGCCACGATGTGGCCGAGTTCCACGCGATCGAGAGCGAGCGGCTTCTCAACGAGAACGTGCTTGCCAGAGCGCAACGCTCGCAACGCGAGAGCGGCATGCTGATCGTGCCGCGTCGCGATGAGGACCGCATCGACGTCAGGATCGCTGAAGATGTCCTCCGCGTCCGTGGTGCTGTACGCAGCCCCATACTGTTTGGCCGTCGCTGCAGCGTTGTGGCCTGTTCGGCTGCACACAGCCACGAGCGTCAGAAGCTCAGGATGCGCCTTGATGTTCGGTAGGTGCATGCCCTTGGCGAAGCCGCCGGCGCCGATGAGCGCCATGCGCACCGAGCCCGGGCGCCCCGGTTGCGCGAGCGGATTCCGCACCACGTGCTCCACCTGAGCCTCTGATGCGCGGGGGTAGCTCAACAGGACCATGAGCGGCTTGTCCTGCGCCGCCGTGATCGCGGCGTACGCTTCGGCAGCACGGTCGATCGGATAGACGCTCGTGATCATCGCGTCGAGGCCGATCCTGCCCGCCTGTACGAGTCGAAGGTACTCCGCCATGTTGCGGTTCTCGGTCCAGCGCACGTACCCGATCGGGTAGTCCAGGCCGTACTCCTCGTAACGAGCGTCATAGCGGCCCGGCCCATACGACGTCGAGATGAGGAGATCGAGCTCCTTGCGGTAGATATCGTCGCGCTTGAGGTCGAGACCGACGTCCCCGACGAGTACGACACGCCCTTTCCGGCGACACATCCGGAACGCTGTCGAGACGATCTCGCTCGATGCGCTCGCAGCCGTGATGATGACGCCATCCGCGCCGTACCCGTCAGTGAGGCGCTCGACGCGCTCGATCGCGTCGCCATCCTCGGCACGCAGACCGACGTCGCAACCGAGGCGCTCGGCGAGCTGTACGCGCTGCGCATCCAGGTCACTCCCGATCACGTGGCAGCCGTTCGCTCTGAGCATCTGCACGGTGAGCTGGCCAAGTATCCCGAGACCGATGACGACGAAGGTCTCCCCCATCGTCGGGTTGGCCCGCCTGATACCCTGGAGCGCGATCGCGCCGAGGGTCACCGTGCTCGCATGCTTCAATGACACCCCGTCAGGGACCGGGACGACGAGGTTGCGGGGTACGGAGATGTACTCAGCGTGGTGTGCGCATTGCGCGCCCGCACACGCGACGTGCACGCCTGGCGCGAGGTCGGTGACCCCCTCACCGACTGCCACGACCGTTCCCGCTGCGGAGTACCCCGTGGGGTCGCCGGAGCGAAGGCGGCCCTCGACGACCTCCTTGGCGTGGCCGATGCCCTGCGTCGCAGCCATGCGGAGCACGGTGAGCACCTTGTCCGGGTTGCGCAGGGCTCGCTTCCACAGGGGCTCCGCGCTCGCTTGGACACCTGCCATCTCCGTTCCGATGGAGATGCAGGAGTGATCGACCCGGACGAGAACAGCGCCACGCTCCGCCCTCGGCGCGGGGACCTCTTCCACGACGATCTCCCCGCGCTTCACCAGCACCTGTTTCATGCAAGACTCCTCACCATTGGCCTACCAGTCAGATCGAGAACGGGCACGTCCGGGCGCGCCCGTTCGGCCGCATCGATGGGAAGGCTGGTCGATACAGCCACCATGGCATCCAGCGATATCCCGGCAAGGTCCTCGGGGCGGGTCACCGGGCGCCCAGCGAGCTCATCTCCGATACGGCGACCACCGACATCGACGACCGCCTCGACGCGCAGGCCCACGCGGGGTGCGATGAGGACGACGAGTTCCGCAGCCTCATCCGCGCCGAGGACCGCGATGCGCCCGATCCCTCGCGATGCGAGCCGCCCCAGCTGCTCCTGGACGCGACGCCGTGCCACGACGTAGTCGTTGATGGTGTTGTTCGTCCAGGTGAGAGCGAGAGCCGCCTTGCGTGCGAGCCCCTCGCGCGTGAGGTGGTACGTGATGGAGCGGTTGCTCTCTCCACGAACCTTGACGAGCCCCTTGCGCACCAGCGTCCGCACGCATGCGTTCGCGACACCCAGCGCGACACCGAGCTCACGCGCGAGCTGCCGCTGCGATATGCTCGGATTCTGCTCGATGTGTTCCAGAGCAGCGAGCTCACGCTCCTCGGGAATCGCGGGTGTGACCGATCTCGACATATGGTCCCTGACTGTTCAGAAAGCGAACGGTGCTATCATCCTGGACCACCCATGCTCGACTGTCAATGCGCCACGCAGGCTGGGGATTGTGCGAGAATCCATCGAGGATGGCTGGTGGGACGGAGCTCACATTGGACGAGGCGCTCCTCGACAGGATCGGCGAGGTCGAAGCTGACCACTGGTGGTTCACCGTCAGACGGCGAATCGTGCTCTCAGTGCTCGAGAGCCTTGCGCTTCCTGAAGGCGCGCGTCTCGTCGAGATCGGCTGTGGCACAGGCGGCACGCTTGCGAACATCGCCTCGTCCCACCCAGTATGGCGCTGCCTCGGTATCGAGCCGAACGCACGCGCATGTACGGTCGCACGACGCCGAGGCTGCCATGTCGTCGAAGCGGCGCTGCCACACCTGCCCGTCGATGATGCGACTGCCACGTGCGTCCTCGCGCTTGACGTACTCGAACACTGCCAGGATGACGTGGCAGCCGTCAGGGAGATCGACCGCATCCTCGTCCCGGATGGCTTCCTCGTGGCGACGGTCCCCGCACTCCCGTCCCTGTGGAGCATCCATGATGAGCTGAACGCTCATCACAGGCGCTACACGCGAGCATCCCTCGCCGCTGCGATGCGTGCTGGGGGCTTGCACCTGCAGCGGAATACGTACTTCAATACCATTCTACTCCCCCTCGGGTACGCATCACGCTTCATGGCAGATCTCACGCGTTCA
>FWPV01014365.1_pt1 | contig 11644 bp, 11 predicted proteins | sample 2228371 | NCBI WGS metagenome assembly FWPV01 (sample SAMEA103939776, study PRJEB20133) | metagenome | reverse complement strand
ATTCTTCCCAGGGGAATAATTTAACTTTCATTTTTTTCCACTTGTTTATTTTGAAATTTTATTTTAATTCTTTAAGGAGGTACCTTGGCCACCCATCTTTCAGCTCTTAAGAGGGCTCGCCAAAGCAGAAAAAAACATTTGCGCAATGCTCGCCTTAAATCGATCATTAAGACCTTTTCTAAAAAAGTAATCAAAGCGGTGGAAGAAAAGAATTTAGAAGAAGCCCGCAAGGCCCTTACTCTTGCCATGCCCATTATTCAAAAAGCAGCTTCCAAAAAGGTCATTCACAAAAAAACGGCGGCCCGGAAAATTTCCCGTTTAGCTCGCAAAGTTAACGCTCTGGCTGCGCAGGCTTAAAAAAATCCCAAAGACATTCTTCTAAAATCAATCCTTTAGGAAGGCGGCTTGTTTTTATTTTTAGGTCGGCGAGCTCTAAAATGGGCCAAAATTCCTTAATCTTTTTCAAAGAAATTTTTTCAGCTTGCCGCCAAAATTCCTGGGTCAGAGAAGGGGCGATCTTCAACTGCCATTCGATCTCCCTCCGCGGTAGACCTTCCTTACTCAATTCTTTGGCTTTCCAAATTAATCGTAACTGCCTTGCGATTAATGAGAGCAAGAGAAAAGGTGGTTCTCCCTGCTGAAGATTCTTCTGCAGCATAGAAAAGGCCTTGGCTAAATTTAGATCAGCAACTGCCCCAGCTAAGGCAAAAGGATTTTCTTCGCGCAAATCCTTGCTGAGAGTTAATACCTCATCTTCATCTATAGGCTGCCCTTTTCCTGTCCCCAATATTAATTTCTGAACCTCCTGTTCTAAATTGGTCAAATCCAGGCCGACCAGTTCAATTAATAAAGATAATGCCTCTTCTGTTATTCGTCGCCCGGCCTCAGCAACTCTTTGGCCTACCCACTTCTTCACCTCTTGGACTGACAGAGGATAAAAAGCCACTAAGGCTCCCTCTCTTTCCAGAATTTGGAAGAATTTTTGCCGGCGGTCAGTTTTTTCGCCGACAAATATCGCGCAAGATTGAGGATTTGGATTGCTTAAATAATCCAAATAGACGTGGACCCGGGATTTCCATATAATGTCCGCTGAACGAATAACAGTCAAGCGACGGGAAGAGTTAATGGGCAAAGTAAATAAATTATTTAAGATGAGCTCATCAGCATCATGGTGGGCATCAAAGACGCTAAAATTAAAATCGGCATTTCCCCCGGTCAAAACTTTTTCTTTCAATCTACTGATCGTTTTTTCTATCAACCAAACTTCTGGCCCATAAAAGTAATAGCAAGGGTAAATCTCCCCCCGGTTAATTTTTTCCAAAAGTTCTTGCAGCCTCATTTTCGCCTTTTCTGCCTGGCCAATTTTTTAAAATCCCCCGAAAACCATTTCATGGATCCGCTCAGCTAAAAGGAGAGCAATTTGCCTAATGGCTTCCTTTTTATTCTGGTCAGTCTGCATTAAATCTACCCCTACTGGATAGTTCCAGCCTTCGTTTAACTCATCTCTCCATATAACTTGCCCATCACGAAGCCTTTGCAACGTGACCTCAATAGTGATCATGGCCCGATAGCCAGAAGTAACGAGTAGACCTTTGGTTACCGCCACTGATGTGGTGTTAAAAGATTTGACCTTGCCTTTTAAGATGAGGTCAGCGTTTTTTTCTCTCTGAATTACCAAACGCTTACTTGCTATAAACCTCTCTCTTAAGGCCTGCGTAATCTCACTTTCCAGTCCTAACTCACCCGTCTGGTTAACAAACAGAGGAATAGCTAAAGTCTTGATGTTCGCCGCAAGGTTAGTTTCTTGGCCGACAAATCGATATCCACAAGCTCCTCCCCCGAGAGCTAATAGCATAATAAAAATTAATTTTTTTATTGATCTAATTTTTCTTTCAGCTAAAGCCAAATTTATTTTCATACCACCAGATTAACTAATTTATTAGGCACGATCACAAATCTTTTTACTCTTTGCCCTTTAAGTAACTCCTGAATTCGCGGATTGGCCAAAATTGTCTCTTTCAATTCTTCCTCGGAACTATTAACTCCCACGGTAATTCGGCCGCGCAATTTTCCATTGATCTGCACCACCATCATGATCTCTTCTTCCTTTATTAACTGGGGATCATACTTAGGCCAAGGCACTAAGGAAATACTCCCCTTTTTCCCTAATCTTTCCCAGAGCTCCTCGCAGATATGGGGAACAATGGGGGAAAGAAGAATTACTATGGATTCCAGGGCTTCCCTAAACACGGCTAGGGTGTACAGATCTTCTTGCTTCTTTTCTTTCATTTGGTAGAGCAAATTTACCAGTTCCATTACTGAACTTATGGCCGTATTAAAATGAAACCTTTCCTCAATATCTTCCGTTACCTTTTTGATCGTTAAATGCGTTTTGCGCCTAATTTTCTTAAGCGCCGGGGGAATATCCCACTCGGGGGAAGGCCACTCCGCCTTTTGGGCTAAGCCTGCAAAATCTTCAATTAGACGCCATACCCGCTGCAAAAATCGATAAGCCCCCTCTACCCCCTGCTCACTCCATTCCAAGTCTTTTTCAGGAGGAGCAGCAAACAAGCAGAAGAGACGGACTGTATCGGCCCCATATTTTTCCACTAAATAGTCAGGGTCCACTACATTCTTCTTCGACTTGCTCATCTTCTCTGTCCGACCTATCTCCACCTTCTGCCCACATTTGCGGCAGGCTAATTTTTCGTCAACTTCTTCAGGAAACAAAAAGCCATCGCGCGGACAATGATAGGTTTCTTTAACCACCATTCCCTGGGTAAGCAAATTGGTAAAGGGTTCCGCAAAATCTACTAAACCAAAGTCGCGCAAGACCCGCGTATAAAACCGAGAGTATAAAAGATGCAAAATGGCATGTTCTATTCCTCCAATATATTGGTCCACAGGCATCCAATACTTAACTTTTTCTCGGTCAAACATGCCTTTATTTTCGCGGGGACTGCAAAAACGTTCAAAATACCAAGAAGATTCCACAAAGGTGTCCATCGTATCCGTCTCCCGCTTGGCTGGCCTTTGGCAGCGAGGACATTTGGTGTTGACAAATTCGGGGACATAAGCTAATGGCGAAGTTCCCATTCCGGTCAGCTTCACTTCGTGAGGAAGGACCACGGGCAATTCTTCTTCCGGAACAGGGACGGTTCCGCATTCCGAACAATAAATGATGGGAATAGGGGCACCCCAATAGCGCTGGCGGGATATCCCCCAATCGCGCAACCGATAGGTTATGGCCTTACGCCCCATATTCTTTTCTTCTAAATAAGCTGCTATGACCTCGCGCGCTTGTTGACTGGGGAGGCCATTAAAGGGCCCTGAGTTAACCAAAACTCCTTCACCTGTATAGGCCTCCGTCATATCTTCAACTTTTAAATCAGGTTTATCGGGAGGTTGAATTACCAAGATCAAAGGCAAATTAAATTTCTTAGCGAAATAAAAATCCCTCTGATCATGGGTCGGCACTCCCATTACAGCACCAGTTCCATATTCCATCAAAACAAAATTCCCGGCGAGGATAGGCATCTTTTGCTCTGTAAAAGGATTTCGGCAATAGGCGCCAATAAAAAGCCCTTCTTTTTCATAATCTTCCGCGGTGCGTTTGGCTTTATCCTGCTTCTTTATCCTTTCCACAAACTCCCTCACTTCTTTTTCATAGGGAGTTCCCTGGGCTAATTGGATGGTCAAAGGATGCTCTGGAGCTAAGGTCATAAAAGTAGCCCCATATACTGTATCTTGGCGAGTGGTGAACACGGGAATGAATCCTTCTCTGTCCCATAGCGGAAAGTTAATAATTGCTCCTTCTGATCGACCAATCCAATTCTTCTGCATGGTGATGACTTTTTCCGGCCACCCAGGAAGCTTATCGCAATAGGCCAGTAACTCTTCCGTATAGTTAGTGATCCGAAAAAACCAACCTTCCATCTCTTTTTGAGTCACTTCTTCTCCACATCGCCAACATTTTCCTGCCTCTACCTGTTCATTGGCTAAAACAGTTTGGCATTGGGCACACCAATTAACCGCCGAAGTTTTCTTATAAGCTAAACCTTTTTCAAACATTTTTAAAAAGAGCCACTGTTCCCAGCGGTAATAATCGGGATGGCTAGTATCTATCTCCCGCTCCCAGTCATAGCTAAATCCCAGCCGCTTTAACTGTCTCTTCATGGCGGCAATATTATCTGCTGTCCATTTTGCCGGGTGGACCCCGTGTTGAATAGCGGCGTTTTCTGCCGGCATGCCAAAAGCATCCCACCCCATGGGGTGCAAGACATTAAAACCTTGCATTCGCTTATAACGCGCTACCACATCACCAATCGAATAATTGCGCACATGCCCCATATGAATCTTGCCTGAGGGGTAGGGAAACATCTCTAAAACATAATATTTTTTTCTGGTCGAATCTTCAGAGACATGAAAAAGTTTTTCCTCTTCCCAGATCTTCTGCCATTTTTCTTCAATGACCTGGGGTTCATACTTTCTATTCATTAAACCTCCCCATTACATCTTTTGCGAAGATAAATTAATAAATTTAATAACATATTATTTCCGTGGGCTGCAATAATAAAAGATTTGCTCCAAGGGAAAAAATTTATTTAATCCTTATTTCCATTAACTGAAAGCCCCTACTCGAAAAATTAGGTCTTCTTTTTCATAAAAAAAGCGCCGAGCCGGCGCTTTTTTAATCATTTTGATGGGCAATTACCTTTTTCTTTAAAACATTATCAATTGTAAAATATCAAGATTCGGCTTTCATCCCCTGTAAAAGAGTGGGCGTGATAAAAATCAATAACTCCTTTTTCGTATTAAAAACTTCTTTGCTCTTAAATAGCCACCCTAAAATAGGGATTTTCCCCAGCCAAGGAATCCTTGTTTCAGATTCCTGGTTCTCAGACTCGTAAATTCCGCCGATGACCAATGTTTCCCCATCCTTTACCAAGACCTCGGTTTTAGCCTCCCGTTTATCTATGCTGGGGACTTGCATTGATGGACTGCGGAAAGTTCCCCGGGAGTCCCTCGTTACCTTTACCGTCATTTTAATACTCCCATCTGGAGTAACTTGCGGGGTAACTTCTAACATTAAAACCGCATCAATGAACTGAACCTGCGTCCCCGCTTGGGAAGTAGTTTCATAGGGAATTAATTCTCCTTGTTTTATATGCGCCGGCGTATTCGTTAAAGTAGCTAATTTGGGCCGGGCAATAACTTTAGTCTGCCCTTCTGTTTCCCCCAATTGTAAGCGCAAATCTAAGTTGACTAAGTTCCCTGTTAATTTACCGAAAGAGATGCCCAGGCCACCCACCTGGGTATTAGTCGTCGCCGCCGGGAAATTAACAACAAAGTTAGAGGGCATGATCAAGGGAGTACTCGTACTTGGGTTAAACCCCCATCCTGCTGAGGCACTTGGGTTATTACCAGTTAATCCCCAGTGCCATTGTCCTCCACCTGTTTGATTATAACTTCCTCCCCATTGAATACCTAAAGAGCGGGCAAAGGTTGTCTGGGCTTGAACTACCCTTGCCTCAATTAAGACCTGGGGGGTGGGAGTATCAAGCTTCTTTATTAAATTTTTAATTTCCTCGATGTTTTGCTTCGTATCTTGGATAATTAATGTATTGGTGCGTTCATCTGCTTTAACCGATCCGCGCGGGCTTAAGAAACCTTTGCCCTTCTCTTCTTTTTCCCGGATGAGCTTCTGCAGGTCGGCTGCTTTGGCATAATTCACCGTTATTGTTTCCGTAATCAAAGGTTCTAATTTTTCGCGGCTCTCTTTCACTTTGACTAACAAATCCTCTTCTTTCTGCTTGTCTTCCCGCTCTTTGCGCACACTTTCGGCAGTGGTGATGCGCAGCACATTGCCCTCTTCAATTTTGACTAAATTTTTAGTCGTCAAAATCACATCCAATGCCTGATCCCAAGGAACATTGACCATCCGAATGGTTATTTTCCCTTTCACATCATCAGTAGTGATAATGTTCAAATTGCTGACCTCAGCTAACAGTCGGAAAATGTTATGCAAATCAGCATCTTTGAAGTCCAAGGATATTTTGGCACCCTTATAAGGACTTACGGGCCCTTTTTCCAACTCAGCTTGAAGCTTGGCTTCCGGAAGTTGGGCTTTCTCTGGGCTCTGGCTTTTTTGCTCTACTGGAGAGGCTCCTGGTTGCTTTTCTGCTTCTTCTTTCTTTACCTCTTTAACCTCGGCCTTCGCTTCTTTAACTTCTGCTTCTTTTTTAGTTTCTTTCTCTGCGGTCTTGAGTGGCTGGGGCGAAGATGCTAAGGAAGGAGCAGGCTCCTCTTTGGCTCCCAAAATTAGGCGCAATTCTCTTTCTTCCCTGTGCAAGGTATAGGGAGGAATTTTCTTATCGGCGAAAGCGAAAACCAGGCGCAATTTTTCCGGATAATCGCCGAAGCGAATCTCCTGCAGCCAAGGACTCCCCACTTCTATTTTCCTTTTTCCCGTAGCATTCTTTAGCCCCGGCAAGTCTAAGACCAAGCGGGGTGGGTTTGTTAACTTAAAACTCCGAAAGTCAGCAAGGGATTCCGTTCCTGTAATAGTCACTTCCAGGGAATTGGGACGATCATTGACTTGCACCTCTTTTATCAATTTGCCTTTTACTGGTGCGTCTTTAAGCGCGGTAACTTCTTTGCTTGCTTCTATTTTTTCCTCTTTCTTCTCAACCGTAGTCTTTTCTTCTCTTTTTTCTAAAGCAGCTACAGTTAAAGCAGGTTTATATTCTTCGAAATCGACTACGATGTTATTTTCTGAAGAATCTATGGCATATTCTACGGGCCTTTCTAATACAATCTCCACCCGGGCGTAAGGCTGGGGCGGCATGGCCACCTGGTGATTGCGGATAGATTTTATAACCCCATCTTGAACCTGGATAGATCCCGTTAATTTTCCTAAGACTATCCTGGGTAAATCTATGACCACACTCAAGGGCTTGCTCTTTTGAAAAGCAGAATATTCCAGAGGACCTGTGCCCTCAATAAATACCCTTGTTTTCTCAGCCACTTTCGTAACTTCTATTTTTTTAATAGTGAGAGGCTCCGGTTTCTGGATCTCTCCTTGGGCGAAGGAGGGAAAACTTAGGAAAATAACCATCACCCCCCATATAAGGTGGTGGCCAAATTTAAATAATAAATTTCTATTCATGCGTCCTCCTTCTTTAATCCGGGTATAACTTAATTATCGTATCCCGCGTACTGATTTTGCCCGTGGCCTCCTCCACCTTCTCTGTTACCACTATGCCTGTAGAGTTAATTTTAGTTACCACACCTTTATTCTTGCCGATACTCGTTCCCGGGCTTATAATATAGCCTTTTCCCGTGCTATCTTCGACCATGGCTCGGGGTTCTTTAATGTTCCAGATGATGGCCACTAATTTTAATTGGCTTAAGTCATATCTTTCTAAGGGAGTCATCGGTTCCACTGGTGGTTTGGGTAAAATCTTCGGGGAAGGTGGCGGGGGAACTTCCGGTTTCTCAACTACTAATGGTTTGAACGGATCAGTTTTTCCCCGTGGATCGTAAGTAAAAGTTACTAATGCCGGTCTTTCTAATTTTACTTCTTCTAATACAGGAGAAACCTTGGGGGGGACTTGAGCTGGCTTCGGGGCGGGAGGTACGGGAATCTTGGTTGGCTGCGGAGCTTCCCCACCGCATCCCATTAGCAAGCCCAAAATTGCTGCCCAAATTATGACCCCCATCCCATTGCTCATGAATAATTCTCCTTATTTTTTAGCCGGAGCAGTTTCTTTTTTCTGTTTAGGAACCTCTCCTTCTTTCTGCTCCAAAAACTTAAAGGTCGTAGCCTGGCAGGATGTAATTATCTCCCACCGGCCCATTGATTCTTTCGCCCCTTCCATAGCTAAGCCTGCTATATTAACGATTCGAGGCATTTTACCTACTTTATCAAAAAACACAGCAACATCATGATAAGTGCCCTTAACTTTAATCTCCACGGGGATCTCAGCATAAAACTCCTTGGGAATTTCCATCCCCGGCCGAAATAATAAAAACTCCAAGCCGGCTTCCTTGCCCAAATTGGATATATTGGCCAACAGGGAGGGAATTTCTTTAGTGGTAGGCAACTGACCCATAGCAAATTTTAATTCTTCTCTTAATTTGGCGGCCTCAGCCTGAAAACGTTTCATATTAGCAGCAATAATTCTCAATTCCCGCACTTGCATCTCCAGCTTGGCCAATTCTTCCGTTTTTTTATTGAGCAATTCCGATTTGGGCAAATAGATTAAATAGAAATATAGTCCCAGAATTACGGCCAGAATTAATAAAAGAATTAGCACTTTCCGGGAAGTGGGCAGTTTAACTATACTTTCCAAAGTAATAGCCATGATTAACCCTTTCCTGGAGCGGACCCGGTTATTACAGTCCCGTAATTTACATGGCAAGTTAAAGTGAATTCTTTAAGCTTTATATCTTTTCTTTCTAATTGCTGGGAGACTACTAATTCTATATTTTTTATGACTTCAGATCTCTCTAAATTGGTCATAAACTTGGCAATAGTCGGGTTATCGAAAGCAATACCTTTTATCTCCATTTTGCCATCTTTTTCTTTTAAAGAGGTTAGCCAAAGCCGCCCCGGCATAGAAGTAGCTAAATCATGAAGAACTCTTACCGGTCCAGTTTTTGCCCGCTGCAGAGTATAAATTATATTTAGCCTTCTCTGGAGGTCCTCCTTCTCGGCCTTAAATTTATTGACATCTTTAGTGTCGATCTTTAATTTTTTTATTTCCTCATTAAGCACCGTTATTTTGCCTTCTATCTCACTCAACCGGCTGGAAATAGAAAGGTGGAAAAAAATGATGATCAAAAATATACACCCCAAGGAAAGAAACAGGACCGAGAGCATCTGTCTGGTAGTTTCTTTCCTCTTTAAAGCTCTAACTGGCAGAAGGTTAATGCGAATCATTTCAAGACCTCTCTTCGTAAGGCCAAACCTACTCCCACCGCGGCCAAGGGAGCAACTTCACGAAGATATTCGGGATCAAATACTTTAGGATCGAATTCAATTTTGCTAAAGGGGTTAAAAACTTCTACGGGCGTGCCTATTCGTTCTTCAATCAAAGCGGGAAGCTTTTTAATTTTGGCGCATCCTCCGCTAAGAAAAATTTTCTTCACCTCTCCGCCTGTGGAGGAAGCCGCATAAAACTCTATTGAACGGCGCACTTCTGTAGCCAGTTGTTCCGAGGTTCCCTGAATAATTCTTTCCACTTCCATATATTGGGGGCTGTCATCTCGCTCTCTCAATTTCAAAGCCTCAGCTTCTTCGTAAGTTAATTTAAGTTTCTTTTGAATTTCTTCCGTGATTTGCCGACCACCTATGGGGATATCCCTGGTGAAAGCAGAAGTCCCACCCTTCAAAATATTTATATTCATCACTCCTGCCCCTATATTTACCAGGGCAACGGTTTCATCTTCAGGTGATTCAAAATTAAGGTTATACGCGTTCTCAATAGCAAAGGAGTCAACATCCACCACTACCGGCCTTAAGCCGGCTTCTTCTATTACCGAGGTATAATCATTAATAATGTCCTTCTTGGCGGCAACCAAAAGGACTACCATTTGTTCAGGCCCAGCTGGCTCATCCAGGATTTGGAAATCTAAATTAACCTCTTCGATATCATAGGGTATGTATTGTTCAGCTTCCCATTTGATTGACTCTTCCAGCTGCATTTCCGACATGGCCGCCATCGTAATTTTCTTGATAATCACTGAGTGACCGGAGATGGAAACGGCCACGTTTTTAGTTTTTACCTTTAACCCCTCAACTAAGCTGCGGATTGACTCCACAATACTCGCTGAATCCATAAAGGCGCCATCGACAATAGCTTCGGGAGGAAGAGGAATCATGCCAAAATGACGCAAACGTGGACTTCTCCTTGTCCATTCCAGCTCAACGGCTTTGATTGAGCTCGAGCCAATGTCTAAACCCATTATCTCTTTTTTAGAAAATATCCCCATTTTCTCTACCGCTTTTCAGGGAAAATTTCCAAACCTTTTCCCCATATTTGGAATAAATTTATTTGAGCTGTTTGCTTGGAGCGGATTTTTTCCTTTTCACTGGGCACATAAAAAGATAAAACCACCAAAGTGGTAACTCCTGGGTATACGGTGATTTCTTTCATTAAAGATCTTGTCTCGTAACTCTTCGGATCGACAAGGGCAGTGAGCAGACGATAACTCTGAGCCGGCATAAGCTCGTCAAAAAAAACCAAATTGGTGGCACATTTGCCATGAAGGAATGAATATTCCAGATGCTTTCCCGGATCGTTTTCCCAGTTTAAAGGAGATAAAGAAAGATTGCCTAAACCCACTTTAATTTGCTCAGGCATAATTCCTTCTTCTTTGCCAGCTACAAAAAGCAAGGGCACTTCAGCCCAAGGGAAGGGACGTTCTTTGGTAAATGCTTTTATAAAATCGGTTTCGATAAGGTTATGCCCTTTATTATTTGCTAAAATCAGAAGTCGCCCCTCCCCCAGGGGGCGAATTTCTCCCCGGGTTACAATTTCCAAGGCTTCTTTCAAGGCTTGCTCCGTGGGTAAAGGAATTTCCGCATTAATGGTAGTCATATCTAAAATGTTATTCTCCAGTTCCCGCGGGCCGATCTTGGCTCCAAAATTAATTAATGAAGCTGAGACCCGTAAACTCCTCCCCACTCCTTTTTGAACTTCTCCCCCTATCAAAACATGAATCCCATGGCCAGGATCAACAGTATTGATTCTTCTTTGCCAGCGATAGATCATAGAAGCATTTATTTTAAAAAGAGTGGTCATGCCCATCCACCGCAGGTATTGTTCAACTTTCTCTTGACTCACCACCGCAAATTGTTTTTGTGACCAGAGACGACGAATTATTTTTTGTGCAATTTCCTTGCCGCTCTTGCCCACATTTCCCGCGCCATCATTAAAATCAAAGACGGCTACGCGCACCACCGGCCTCTGCCGGTAATTATAAAATTTGTTCGCCAATTTTGTTTCTAAGGTCGATAAAAATCTTGCGGTGGCTAACTCTTGCTCGGAAAGGTTTGGGCTAACGGACTTTTCTTCAGCCCATATCTGAGCCGAGCCCAAAATAAAATAACAAAAGATTAATAAGATTAAGGATCTTGCCTCTTTTCTTTTGGGCAGCAATTTCCCCTCGGCTTGTTTGGAGATTAATCTCTAAAAATTTTCTCGCGTTCCGAAAGTTTTAGTCCCAGTGCTAAAATTATCTTCCTCTTTGTATCTAACCGACATTTTTTCGCTTTTTCAACCCGATCGATGGTCAGAGCTGAAAGTCCTGCTCTGCGTGCTAACTCGGCCTTACTAAGAAGAAGTTTTTCGCGGTATTGTTTTAAGGAATTCATCTCTGCTACTCTCAAAATTAAACTAATCAAAAGTAAATGCAAAAATGATTCCGCCCTTCGATGTTAATATTAATTTTATTTAATTATATTTAATTATGCATAATTTTTATAGATAAGCAAGCGAATTTTAAATATTTTTGCCCAAAATTATTCTTTCTTTTTTATATAGATTCATTCTAATTATTTCATCAATTTTCATTTTTATTTCCTTTTAGATTCAAAAATATTCTTTTGAAGTTCTAAAATCAATTTTGAAGATACGTT
>FWPV01014364.1_pt1 | contig 11646 bp, 9 predicted proteins | sample 2228371 | NCBI WGS metagenome assembly FWPV01 (sample SAMEA103939776, study PRJEB20133) | metagenome | reverse complement strand
AAAATAAAAAAAAAAGAAAAAAAAAAATAATTAATAAAAAAAAAAAAAAATAAAAAACAAAAAAGAAAAAATAAAAAGAAAGAAAAAATAAAAAAAAGAATAATTAAAGCAAAAATTTTATCTTACTCAAATTAATTCAAATTTCTGGAAAGGATTTTTTCAGCTTCCGGGGAAATATTTTTTTGTTTTTTGCGATTGATTTTTTCTTCTAGATATTGATCAATTTTTTCTAAAAGATCAAAAGGATGAAAGTGGCTATAATTTCCTTTAATAGATAATTCAATTTTCGCAGAAGTTATTTTCTCAGCAAGAATTGTTTTAGCTTCTGAAATAAGATAGCTAGGTGCAAATAAAAATATTTGAGAAAAAGGCTCTCTCTCTTCTTTCTTTTTTATTTTGTCTAATTCTTCTTTTAAGTTCTTAAGAAGCTTTTGTTTGAGATTTTCAATCCGGATTTCTTTAACAGATCCCATGCCAAAAGTTTGTCCTTTTCCAGAAGAAACAAAAAGACTTTCATTTTCATAACGAGGCTTGGGTAATTCAAAAGAGCTAAGTTCTTTAATTTCCCCTTTAAAAGCATGGTAAAGAATTACTTTCTGCTTTGAAACGGCTACCAAAAGAGTTTTTTTAGTGAGAAATTGTGGTAGTTTTTGGGAAATTTTCATAGTTTTTTTGTTGTTTTTAATATTTCTTAGTTTTGAATTTAATTAAAGGCCTGCTATTAATATATTACCCTCAAGAGATCAATTTTTTTCAATTGTTATGGATAATTTTTTTGAGAATATGGGAAGTTTCTTTTTTTACTTCAGTCTCATCTTCAATATCAACTTCAATGATGAGTTGATTGGGAGTAATTTCTAGGAGAGCTTGTCCATCTAAAAACAAGAATTCTCTCAGATCCTCTTCTTTTTGATGATTAATTCGAAGAATTTTTTTTACTTCATCTTCTTCTTGTTTTTCTATTATTTCGCAAGGGACACTTTCTTCAAAAAGTTGATTTCTATTTTCAGTTTCTTGAATATTTTGATATTCTTCTTTCAAAAAACAGGTTAGAGCATTAGAAGAAAAAGTGATTGTTAGTTGAGTCAAAATTCCATCACAATCAAGACAAGGCAAAAAACCTTCAAAGGTAATTTGATTAGTTTGATTAGAGGAATTAGTTGTTGAAGTTTGATTTTTTTGCGATTTTTCTAATTGAGTGTTGGTAATAAAGGATTGTTTTTTAGGTACTTCTTTGAAGAAGGAAATTTTAATGACTGGAAATAATTTAATTAGTAATAAGATTAGGAAAAAAAGAAAAGCAAAAGAAAGAAGAAATTTTGTTTTTTTTTCATTTTCTATTTTTTTGGAATTATCTTTTTTATTTTTGTTATTATAAAACATCTATTTCAAAATTTCTAAAAAAAAGACAAGATCCAAGATCTTGTCTTTAAGTTGATTTTTTATATTTGTATATTTTAAATGGTTCAAATATTTTTTGTTGTTTGTGACGGCAGAAAAAATCTTTCTTAATTTGCAACTTTTTTCGCGAACAAGTTTTGAGTACTTTTCAAAACTGCTAAAGGAACTAAAAAGATTAATTTAAATCTTTTTTATTATATAGAAAGTCACCGATTGATTTTTTGTTTAAAAGTTATTTTATTTAACTATCAAATAAAACAAAATAATCAATAAATCGTTAGTTTTTTGTTGGCTCTGGAGGTCGGACTCGAACCGACAACCCACTGGTTAACAGCCAGTTGCTCTACCATTGAGCTACTCCAGAATGATTTTTTGGGATTATTTTTTAAAAACCAATAACTAGTTTTTGTTTAAATATTCTTTAACAAGAGTTATTCTATAGCAAAAAATTAATTTTGACAAGAGCAAGCTTTTAGAAAGATTAAGTAGAAAATTTCATATTTTCAATTTTTTTGCTGGAAATGGAGTTTTTTAATAAATTTCCAAAAATCTTAAGTACCATTTTTCATTTTGAGTGGCAACATTATTTAATTGGAGTCTAATTTGAGAAATTCTGAAATCATCATTTAAACTAGCAATGTCAATAATAATTTCTTGAATAGAATTGTTATTGGCATTAAGGGGATTAAGTTGAAAATTAAAACTAGCAGACCAATTTCCATTCTGATCTCTTAAGGAAAGTATTCCTGTTCCAAGAGTTTTAAAATCAGATATTCCAGCTATCAAACGAATCTTTTTAGAAAGATAAGTTAAAGGAATTTCATTCAGAAAAATAGGACTTAAAAGAAAAGGATTTTTTCCTGAAACTTCTATTTTCCAATCAGCAAAAGGAATGCGATCTCTTTTATAAAAAGCTCTTAAGTCAACTTCTCCAATCCAGCCACGAGGATTTTCTCCTAAAAAATTAAATTGATTTATAGGGTTGAAGTTTTCTCTTCCCAACCAACCAAGAACTTTATAACCGTTTCTTTCTTCTAAAATATATTTTCCTTCGTGATAAAAAGCAGGAAGAAGTTGGTTGCCGTTTGTAGTGATAGCATTTTTGATCCAATTCTGTTCAATTATTTTAACCCCCTCTTTTCTAACGTCAGTGATAATAGCTACATGACCAATTTTGTTAGAATGAGAAAAAACCAAAATATCGCCAGGTTGAGGATAAATTCTACTGCCATTGGTGTGAGCCACTAAATTGAATTGAGGGGCTAGGGAAAATATTTTTTGAGCTTTTTCCACAGTTCCAATTTCGATTCCAAAAACCTGCTTATAATATCTTTTAACAAAATCAACGCATTGACTAGATTCGGAAGAATAAAAGTATCGATTGAGACTGGTAAGAAACTGATAGCTTTCTTTTCTTAAAGAACAGGCAAAAATGACAAAAAAAATTAAAAACAAAAAAAGAGTAGAAAAATTTAGCAATCTTTCATTTTTTGTTTGGGAATTATTTTTTTGGTGAGGTGTTTTTTTTAATTTCATAGTTGTTTTTATCTTTTGATTTTAATTTTATCAAAATTTAATTCAAAAACCTAGTAGATTTCAACCTAGCTTGATTTTTAGTTTTTCAAAATCTATACTCAAGAAGAAAAGATTTTTTAGAATTTAAAAAAATGAGAAAAAACCTGAAAAAAGCTATTTTAATCGCGGTTCAAGAGCTTTGGCCTAAAAGCAAGATGAAAGAACATGAAATAGAAATCAACTCAGCTCCGACTGGGTTTGGTAACTATGCCTCTAATATTGGTTTTAAATTAAGTGCTAAAATTAAACAAGATCCGTCAAAAATAGCTCAAAAAATTAAAGAAAAAATTGAAGAAAAAAATCTCCTGAGAAATGAAGTTGAAAAAATTGAAGTAGCTTCGAGTGGTTTTTTGAATTTTTTTGTATCAGAAAAGTTCTTATTTGATTTAATAAGAAAAATAAATTATCAAAAGGAAAAATTTGGTAGCTTGAATTTAGGAAAAGGAAAAAGGGTTCATCTTGATTTTGTTTCTGCCAATCCAACTGGTCCACTTCATTTTGGAAATTCTCGAGGAGGGCCATTAGGTGATGCGCTAGCTAATGTTTTGGAAAAGGCTGGCTTTATTGTTTTTCGAGAATACTATGTCAATGATTTAGGCAAACAAATAGAAATATTGGGACATTCAATTTTAAAAGACAAAGAAGCTCAATATCAGGGAAAATATATTGAAAAACTTCGTCAAAAATTGTTGAAATTGAATCAAAAAAACAAAAAGAACTTTAGTTTATCCAATCCTTTTGAATTAGGTGAAAAAGCAGCTCAAGAAATTTTAGAAAATATCATAAAACCAGCTTTAAAAAAATTAGGAATTGTTTTTGATAGTTTTTTTTCAGAAAAATCTCTTCAAAAAGAGGGAAAAATTGAATTATTGCTTAATTATCTTTTAGAAAAGGGATTTGTTTATAAAAAAGACAACGCTTTTTGGTTTCGTTCTACTGATTTTGGGGATGATAAGGATCGGGTAGTTAAAAAGTCAACAGGGGATTATAGTTATTTTGGATCGGATATTGCTTATCACCAAAGCAAATTTGAAAGAGGAAATGATTGGGCAATTGATATTTGGGGAGCAGATCATCATGGTGATGTAAAAAGAATTTTGGGAGCGATGGAAGCCTTGGGTTATGGTGGTAAAGTGAAAATAATTTTGGTTCAATTTGTGAAATTAATAAAGAATGGCCAAGAATTGAAAATGTCAAAGAGAAAAGGTACTTATGTAACAGTAGAAGATGTTATTGAAGAAGTTGGCAAGGATGCTGTTAGATTTTTTCTCTTGATGTATTCTCCAAATTCCAAAATTAATTTTAATCTTGATTTGGCAAAAGAAAAATCAGATAAGAATCCTGTTTTTTATGTTCAATATGCTCATGCCAGAATTATTAGTATTTTGAAAAAGGTAAATTTGAAAGATGATGAAATAGAAAAAGAGTGGTCTATTGATTTGTTCGAAAAAGTATCAAAAAAAGAAAAAATTTTTTATTCTTTAGAGAGAGATTTGGCAGTTCATTTGGCTAGATTTCCTGAGTTAATTGAAGATATTTCTCAAAATTTTGAAGTTCATCAACTTACTCACTATGCTATTCAAATAGCTGATAAATTTCATCGTTTCTATCATAGCCAGCGAGTAATTAATGAAAAAGATTCTAAAAAAAAGATGGCTCGAATTGCTTTAATAAAAGCAGTTAAGGTTGTACTTGCAGAAACCTTAAGGCTTCTAGGAGTTTCTGCTCCTCAAAAAATGTAAAGCTGATTTTGGGAAATTTTTCTTTTAAAAGCAACTTTTTAAAATATCAATTATTGGGAAGAAGATAATCATTGTTTTAGCGATTTTTTAGCAAATTTGGTTTAGAAGTTAATGATTGATTTCTTTTATTTTTTCTAAAAAGTATTTTTCAGCTTCTAGCAAATTTTTCCCTTCAAAATTAATCTCAAATTCTTTTTCTAGAGGAAGATCGAAAGCTTGAGTGATGAGTTCAGCTTTTTTTTCATTTGCCACTCGCACTTTTGCCAAAGAATCATGGTTAGTTTTGTTTAAAAAAACAGCAATAATTTTAGCTTGGCTAAAGTTTTTTTGAATTTCGTCAATTACAAAAGGAATATCTTGATGAGTGGAACGAGATTGAACAAAATCTTCCACTGAAAGTAGAGACCAAGCTAATTTTTCTTCTTCATCCCAATTAAGTCTTGCCATCACTCTTCCCCATAATTTCAAAAAGGAAAGGGATTTGGCGCGATAAAGATTTTGAATTATAGTAGATTGATCGGCTTTATATTTCATTAGTTTAGCCGCATTTATCATACAATAAGGTGTGGTAATTGGCTTTTGAAAGCTTTCAGTGGCAGAAATTATTCCGCACAAAAGTAGTTGAGCAATTTCAGGAGTTATTTTGGAGCTAGTAATTTTCTCCAAGTTTTCAAAAACAATTTCAGAAAGAGCCGGTGAAGTAATATCAATTAGATTCACTTGACCATAATTTTCATTGGAACCATGATTATCAATATTAACTTTGGGAACTTCAAAGAACATATCAGTATTTTGTGCATAGATTTCTCCTAAGCTATCCAAAGAACTGGCACCAATAATAATCAAAAGATCATAAACAAAATCAGTTGGAATAAAAGAGAAATCGCGAGGATCAATGGAGCCTTTTTCGGGAGTAATACGAATAATCAAACTGTCGTTCTTTTGATAATTTTTGACGCTGATTATTTTGTTTTTTTTAGTTTTGAAAATTAAAACAAAGTCGCGAAGACCATTTAGGCTTTTAATTTGATTGGCTGGTTGTGGTAAAAAAGCCAAATAATTAGGAATAGGATGATGAAGATAATAAGAGACCTTTTTTTGTTCTTTTTCCAAAAAAAGACAAACTGCAAAAGCAGCGGTGATTTGGTCATCAGTTGGATTGGGAGAGGTAATAACAAGAATTTTTTTTGATTTTTCCAAAAGAGCTTGAAATTCTTTGATTGTTTCTTGCATAGTAGAATAAAAAGGAAAGGCTCTTGGGACTCAATAGCCAAATTCCTATATTAGTCATTTAATTATTTACAAAAAAAATTAATAGGAAAAAGGAAGGTGGCATTTTTTGTCGTTGTCTTTATTAGAAGAATTTTCTTTTTTAAACTAGAATCTTTAAATTTTTGTTGTCAAAAGATTTTAGTTGGTTTTTAAATCTAGCAAAAAGAAAATGCAAATTCAATATTGACAAATGGACTTTTTTGGTGTAGAATGAAGCATTGGTTAAGTTTTTTGCAAAAATTTCGAAAAACAGAAGAAGGAAGGTCTTTTGAAAGCCGGTTGAAACCGATTGAAAGGAGGAAAAAATGAAGAACTTTAAAAAAGTTTTTTTGCTCTTGTTGGTGGTTCTTTTTTCAGGTTGTGCTCCGGGAGGATACTATTATTCAACTTCTCATCGGGGGTTGAGAAATAATCCTTACTACTCTTATCCTCCGGGGGGATATCATCAAGGAGGGAATCCGGAGGAATCCTATCGTTGGGCCGAAGCTCAGAGGGCTTGGGCCCAAACAGAGAGAGAGTGGGCTCGGGCAGAAGCGGCTCGCGCAGCGGCTGCGCGAGAGTGGTATCGGACAGATAGAGAAGGAAGAAGTCAGAATCGAGAGAAAAATTATGTATCTCGAGAAGTGGATTACATTTTTCGAGATACATTTAAGGTATTGGGAAGCGAGACAAGAAGAGAAATAAGAAGAAGTATTAGGGATTTATTTCGCTAATACTTCCTTGTCTTTTTTTTAAATTAAAAAGTAAAACCGAAGTTGGCAACGCCTCTTCGGTTTTTTTTATTGTTTTTTTATGGTATTATTGAAACAAGAAAGATTTTAAGAATAAAAATAAAAACAAAATTTCTTAATCTCAAAAATGATTAAGGTTCCATTTCGTTACAAAAGAATTGTTGCTAAAATAAACCGCTTAGCGAGTGATTTTTCAGTTTTTAGAGATGCTGATTTTCAAACTAAAACGGCTCTTTTTCGAATGAGGATTAAATCAGGAGAGAACTTAGATTCAATTTTACCCGAAGCATTTGCTTTGGTACGAGAAGCTGCCAAAAGAAAATTGGGACTATGGGCTTATGATGTTCAATTATTGGGAGCTATTGCTGCCCATGAGGGAAAAATTGTAGAGATGAAGACAGGAGAAGGAAAAACTCTGACCATTGTTTTTACCGCCTATCTTAATTCTTTAACAGGTAGAGGAGTTCATGTGGTAACTGCTAATGATTATTTGGCACAAAGAGACGCTAATTGGATGAGAGAAGTGTATAATTTTTTAGGTTTGAGTGTAGATTATGTTATTAGCAGATCTACTCAAATTGAAAGACAAATTGCTTATAATGCTAATATTACCTATGCTTCTAATAGTGAAGTTGGCTTTGATTTCTTAAAAGATAATATGCTCTATGATGAAGCGAATCGTCGTATTAAAGATTTCTATTTTGCTATTATTGATGAAGCTGATAGCGTTTTAATTGATGAAGCTCAAACACCACTAATAATTTCTGCTGAAGAAGAAAATGACAGGAAAGAAGAAAATCAAGAAATAAAAGATAGTTTAATGTTTATTAAGATAAATTCTTTAATTGTTAATTTTAAAAAAGGAGTTGATTTTAAGGTTAATGAAAAAGAAAGAACAGTAGAGATAACTTTAAGTGGTGTTAGGAAATTAGAAAAACTTTTAGGAATAGAAAATCTTTATAGTGATGATAATCAAGAAGATTATCTCTTTTATGTGGATCGTCTTTTAAAAGCTCATTTTCTTTTTAAAAGAGATCGGGATTATATTGTTGAAGATGGAAAAGTTGTGATTGTAGATGAATATACCGGAAGAATAATGCCAAATCATCGGTATTTTCAGGGTATTCATCAGGCAATTGAGGCTAAGGAAGGAGTGTTAGTGAGAAAAGAGACGGAAACTTTAGCTACTATTACTTTTCAACATTTATTTATGCGTTATGAAAAAATTGCTGGATTAACAGGAACAGCTAAAACAGCTGAAAAAGAATTTCGAATGATTTATAAAAAGCAGGTAATAGAAATTCCCACAAATCACAAAATTATTCGAATAGATCTTCCGGATAGATTTTTTCTCAATTGGGAAGATAAAATAAATTATTTGGCTTGGGCAGTGAAAGAATATTATTTCAAAAAAGGGGCTGCTTTGATTGGAACACGTTCAATTGAAAAATCACAAATTGTTCATAAGACACTAGCCAAAAAAAATGTTCCCAGTTTGATTCTTAATGCTAAACATACTGAAAAAGAAGCCGAAATAATTTCCAAGGCAGGTCAGCCTAAAACAGTAACAGTGGCAACTAATATGGCAGGAAGAGGAACTGATATTGAATTGGAAGAAAGTGTCAAAAAAGGGGGAGGGCTGGTTGTTTTTGGTACAGAGCGCCACAATGCTCGTCGAATTGATAATCAACTTATTGGTCGTTCAGGAAGACAAGGTGATCCGGGTCTTTCTCAATTTTTAATTTCGGCCGAAGATGAATTGATTAGAACTTATTTTAAAAGAGACTATTTAAGAAGAATAAAACAATTTCCTAATCCCAAAGAAGGAGTTGAAGATAAAGAATTAGAAAAAATTCTCAAAAAAGCTCAAAAACGAATGGAAGAAGTTTTTTTTGAGCAAAGAATGTTGAGTTTTGAGTTTGATAAGATTTTGGAAGTTCAGAGAGAATTTTTTTATCATCAGCGTCAGCGAGTGATTAATGACAAAGATCTGAAGGATGAAACATTAAATCTTTTAAAAAATGAAATTTATCGTATTGTTCTCAAGAATTCCAGTGATGAAAGTGATTTTCTCTTACCGGAACAATTGAAAATAATTTTGGCAGAAGTAAAAAATCTGATTCAAAGCAATTGGTTTCAATTTTCTCTTAATAAAAATAAGATTTATGATTGGCAAGTAATTTTGGAAGAGCTTCAACAAAGTGCTGTTCGTTATTATGAAGAATTTGAGAATTTTATTACTTCCGAGAAAATGAGAAAAATTGAAAAAATTTCCACTCTCAAAGCGTTAGATGTTCTTTGGACTAATCACCTTGCTAAAGTGGAGGAACTTCAAGAGGCGGCTCTAATTTATTCCATTAGTCAGCCAGATTTCTTTCAAGAATATGAAAGACAAATGAATAAAGAATATCAGAAACTTTTATTTACTGCTCCACGAGTAATTTGTCGAACAGTAATGCGCACAATTGCCAAACTTTGGCAACAGAAAAGCTTAATTTGGCAATAAAAATCGAATTCTTTTTAATCTAACCCCTTTTTTAAAAAACAATGAAAACACAAGAAGCAAAAAGAAGGAAAATTTTTACTAGAATAGGGGCAGCTTTATTATTGGGGGTGAGTCTTTTTAACTTAGGTGAAGCATTGAATCGGAAAAGAGAAGGTACTTTTACTCAACGTTATCGCAATTTAAGAAGAAGAGAAAAAGAAGAATTAACAGGCGAAGTGGAGAAGCTTGGAGAGATAGCAGAAAAAGAAGCACGGGCAGCGGTAAAGGAAGAGTTGGCTTGGTTGAAAGAAGAAGAGTCTTTGTGGCAAGGAACTGAACAACAGCAAAAAACAAATTGGGTTGCGACCATAACTCGTTCTGCAGTAGTTATAGGCTGGTTTGTGACAATGGGACTGTTTGTTACTTCGATCTTTTGGGGTTTCCCTTTTTCTTTAAAGAAAATGTTTTTATCAGTTTTGCCTGGTGAACCTCATTTAGCAACTTTAAGATTAGAGGCTGAAAGAGAAATAGTTTTAACAAGCGAGGAAATTAAATATTTTCTATTATTAAAAAGACAAGGAGAAGGAGTAGATTATTTAAGAGTATCTTTCGGATACGATCCTCAAAAAGTTCAGTTTTTAAGATTTGAAAAACAACTGAAAGAACTTGAAATCTTAGGTCCTGCTAGGATTGATGAGAAAAATGGCAAAGTGATTCTAGAAATGAAAATCGTTCAACAGGAAAAAAAAGTTGAAGAAAAAGATTCATTGTTAGCTTTCTATTTTAAGCCCAAGCAAGAGAAGGGAGATTTTAAAGTTAAGTTTTTTCAAGAAGAGTGTTTTGTGAAAAAAGCTGGAGGTGGAAATATATTGGGAAAAACAGAAGAAGATAAGATACGATTTTATTCTTCTAGTCGAACTAATTAATCTGACTAAGCTAATTCCAACTTAGAAAAATAATGCGCAAAAGTTTTTTTGATATCTATACAATTTATGAACTTGAGGCCGAAAAGTTTGGTGCCATAAGAGAGAAAAAGAGAAGAAATACTACCTTTTTGCTTGGGCAGCTTTTAAAAGTTAGTGGAATGATTTTTCTGATGTCAGGAGTAGTTTTTTTTATTGTTAATTTTTCTTTTATTAGAAGTCAAATAAAAGATTGGTTAAAAGGAGATTTTCAATCTAATTTTGATTCTGACGGCGATGGAATCAGTGATTTTTGGGAAAAAAAATTCAATACTTCAATTACTGATTCACAAGATTCTTTCAGAGATTTAGACGGGGATGGTCTTAATAATATTGTTGAGTTCAATCTAGGAACCAATTTGGCTCAAATTGATTCTGATCAAGATGGACTCTCTGATCAAAGAGAGGTCTATTTGGGTTTTAATCCTAATGGAAAAGGATCTTTTGATTCTGATGGAGACAAAATGGATGATTGGTGGGAAAAATTATATGGACTCAACTTTCAATCTAGCGAAGATAGTCAAAATGATTTGGATGGAGACGGACTTATAAATCAAGAAGAATTTGTATTTCGAACTAATCCTCAAATGATTGATACTGATAGAGATGGCTCACCAGATGGATTAGAAATAAAATTAAAAACCAATCCTTTAGATAAAAAACTTGCTCCCTCTCGAGAAGAACTTCTTTATGATTTTGATAATGACAATTTAGGAACTGAAGCAGAAATTTTTTGGGGGACAGATCCCTATGTTTCTGATTCTGATGATGATGGAGAGCTTGATGGAGATGAAATTTTGAAAGGACATAATCCTAAAGGTGAAGGAAATTTTGAAATCAAAATTAACTTTTTTTTCAATGACAAAGAAAAAATAGAATTAGCTGTAGCACCCTTTTCTTTAATTGAAAGAGAGAAAATTGTTGCTTGGCTTAAGAATGAACTTTTTAGTGTTACGAGAGATGGTTATTGGAATTTATTTAAAAGAGGAAATACGATCTTAGAAATTTCTTTTCCGCAAAAAATTTCAGTTGTTCAGTCGGATTGGCTGGAAAAAATTGAGGAAGATGATCAAGTGGAAGTAGCAATTAATTTTAGCAATGAAGAAAAAAAGAAATTAAATTTTGTTCTCGTAGGAAAAGAAGAAATTTTACCTTGGGAAAAATCAAAGATTTTTGAGAGATTTGAAAATAATGAAATAACTCTTTTTCTTGAAAAAGAGAAAGGATTTTTGATTTTGAAAGCACTGGAAGTATAGTTTTGATTTTAAGTTAAAAAATAAAACTTATAATTAATAACTAATAATTAAAGAGTAATATTTTTTTAATTTTTTATATTTATACTTCGAGAGGTAAATTTACAATGTTTTATTTAGATACATTTTTTGAAAGAATTTTGGGAATTCATTTATACATAAAAATTTTAGATTTAATGAATATTTAATTAATAAAGTTCATTATCTTCATTATCAATTTTATTA
>FWPV01014356.1_pt1 | contig 11649 bp, 13 predicted proteins | sample 2228371 | NCBI WGS metagenome assembly FWPV01 (sample SAMEA103939776, study PRJEB20133) | metagenome | reverse complement strand
GAGCGGGGGCGCAATTTCCCCGTGCCTTTGCAGGCCTTCCAGTGCCAGGCTGATGAACTCGCCTTTGGTGTAATGGTCAGGGCGCAGGAGCGAATAGAGGCGCCCGGTCTTTCCCGGCATTCCGGTGAACGGCGGCACCAGCAGCACCAGCCACAGGGGCTTGAGGGCGGGCAGCGGGACCACCTTCTCGCCTCTGCCCGCCACCAGCGCCGTCCCACCGTAAATGAAGAAGGGGACATCGGAGCCCAGCTTCGCCGCCAGGCCGGCGATTTCGGAGGTGGAGAGGTCCAGGCGCCAGAGCTGGCTGAGCGCCAGCAGGGTGGTGGCGGCGTTGCTGCTGCCGCCGCCGAGCCCGGCACCCCAGGGGATATGCTTTTCCAGGCGGATTTTAGCCCCGCCCCCGTAGCCGCTGTAGTCTTTCAGCAGCCTTACCGCCCCGAGCACCAAGTTGTCGGGCGTGCCCAGGGCAGGCTCTGTGCACTCGAAGGAGACCTCGTCTGCCGGCTCAAAGTAGAGCGTATCGTAAAGGCCTATGGTCTGGACGATGCTCCTCAGCTCATGGTAGCCGTCAGGGCGTTTTCCCAGCACCTCCAGGACCAGATTGACCTTGGCCGGGGAGAGGTATTTCAGCATGGTGGCAGCCCCATCCCCGCAGCGGTGACCACCTGATAGAGCCTTGCCCATTCCTCCAGGCTGAGCGTCTCGGCACGGCGCTCGGGGGCGATCTCCGCCCGGGCAAGGAGGCCGGCGGCCTCCGCGGGCTTAATTCCCAGACCGTGGGCCAGGGAATTGCGCAGTTGTTTTCTCGGCGAACTGAAGCCGCACCTCACCAGCCAGAGGAGGCGGCCCGTGTCCACATCTATTGCCGGCCGGGGCAGCATATCGAAGCGGACGACGGCGGACTCCACCTTCGGCGGTGGATAGAAGCTCTTCGGGGGCACGTAGGCAACGATCCTCGGCTTGCTGTAGATGTGCAGGGCGATGGCGAGCACCCCCATTCTGCCATCCCTGGCCACCACCGCTTCGGCGACCTCCCTCTGCAACATCACCACCATGAGCGAGGGGCGCGGCGATGACATAACGAAGTGGTGCAGCACCGGTGAGGTTATATAATAAGGTAGATTAGCCACCACCTTGTACTGCGTTTTACCTTCCAGAAGCTCAGCGGGGCTCACCTTGAGGATATCGGCATTCACTATCTTAATGTTGGATACCGCCTGCACACGGTTGGCGAGGAGCCGGCTCAGGTCTGTGTCCAGTTCCACAGCGATGACGCTGCCAGCCTTCTTTGCCAGCTCGACGGTAAGGATGCCCAGCCCGGGGCCCACTTCGATGACGGTGTCCTCAAGGGAAAGCCCGGCGGCGCGCACGATAGTCCTCAGCACCCTGGTGTCGATGAGGAAATGCTGTCCCAGCCGCTTCCTGGCCCTGATGCCAGCCCCCCTGAGCAGGGCTTTTGCCCGGGATGGAGGGATGATGTCGGTGACCGATGGCCTGTCCACTTCTTGCAAGCCGCCCTCTGTGGCGCTATACCTTTATATTAAGAATACGCCGGGCGTTTTTGTACAGCACCTTTTCCACCACCTCGGGCTTGTAGCCGCCGCTTTCAAATTCATCGAGCCAGCGTTTGGGCGGGATGTCCGGGTAATCGGAACCAAACATGAACTTGTCCTGAAGGCGCCCGTTGATTTCCCTCCTGAGCGACTCCGGGAAATACTTCGGTGCCCAGCCGGAGAGGTCGGCGAACACGTTGGCCTTATGGAGCAGTACGGCTATCTGCTCCTCGTGCCACGGCCAGGCGGGGTGGATCATGATGATGGTCAGCTCGGGGAAGTCAGCGGCGACGTCATCTATATGGGGGATGGGCCTGGCATATTTCAGGTGGATGCCATGGCCGCCGGGCGAGCCGGCGCCGAAGCCGGTGAAGCCCGAGTGAAAGGCGACCGGTATGTTGAGCTCGACGCACTTTTCATACAGCGGGTAGAAGCGCCTGTCATTGGGGAAGAAGGCCTGGGCGGGTGGCTGGAATTTGAGTCCCATCAGCCCCAGCTCCCTGACGCAGCGTTCCAGCTCTTTGATGGCGGCCTTCCCCTTCCACGGGTCGATCATCGCCCAGCCACCGATGAACACATCGGGGAACTTCCTTATCAGCCTCGCCACCTCATCGTTGGTGTGCCTGGTGTCGGTGCCGCTTACCGACTCCGCGTCCCAGCCGATGAGCAGTGCCTTCAGGTCGAGCCGGCGGAACTCCTCCGCCATCTCCTCATCGGTGGTGACTTTAGGTTCGATCTTATAGTAGCTGTAAAAGGACTTGAGCGCCTCTTTGCCCCATATCGCCTCGCGGTCGAACGCCCTGGTGCTGGGATGGACATGGACATCTATGGCCCTCATTTTCACCTCCCGCCTGTTAATGGGCCGTGCACCGACTGTCGACACCGTGCCCCCAGCTTACCGGGGCGAGCCAGCTCCGACCAGGCAGCCCTGCGGCACCCGGAGTGGACTACTTACCGCTGCTTCCTCCCGGACCTGACGGGGTTCATAGCTCTCCGCCGCGCAGGACCCAGCCCTCAACGCCGCTCCACCCCGGCAGTCCTGAAGGTCAGAGCCTCGAGCCGGAATTCGACCCCGCTATAGCGGCTCTCGGGTACAGGGCACCGCTAGTTCCCCGTCTAGCACGGCCCGCTTCCATGGTACTATCAAGGGGCGCAGTTTTCAAGCAGGTCGAACCTTGACCACCCCCACCCATATGCATCGGACGGGCAACGTCCACGGCCGCCCCCGGCGCCGCTGCGGCGCCCATTGTGCACCGTCAGGCGCACCTGTTTAGACCATTAAGCTCGTGCCTGAATCATTGACATTATCTTTGCTTGCTGTTACACTTGAGCATAGCAGATATGCCCAGACAGACAGCAAAGGCAAACCGGAAAATAAAGGTGCTCATCGCCGACCAGCAGCCGCTGTTCCGTCACGGCATCCGCGCTGCCCTCAGCCGCGCTGCCGACATCGAGGTCTGCGGTGAGGCTGCAACCCCCGACGAGCTTATGTCCGGGGTGCATAACCTCTACCCCGATGTCATCCTCCTCGATATGGGGCTTTCCCGCAGCCGTCAGCCGGACCTCGCCAGGACGATAAAACAGCTCGTGCCCAGCATAGCCATCGTCCTGCTGACACCCAATCCCACCGATGAGGAGCTGTTCCAGGCGATAAGGTCACGGGTGGCTGGCTACCTGAAGCGCGACGTCCTCCCCGAAGAACTCATTACCATCATCCGCCGCTGCGCCAACGGTGAACACCCCATAAACGACGTCTTCCTTGCCAGACCTAAAGTAGCCCAGCAGGTGCTGGAACAGTTCCAGGACCTCTCCTGGGGCAAAGGCGTGGAACACTTCGTCTCCCCCCTCACCCCGCGCGAGACCGAAATTTTGACCTACATGGCGCAGGGCTACTTCAACAAGCAGATCGCCGCCATCCTCAACATCAGCGAACAGACCATCAAGAACCACGTCACCTCCATCCTGCGCAAGCTCGATGCCAACGCCCGCACCCAGGCGGTCATCACCGCCCTGAAACGCGGCCTCATCACCCTGGACTAGACCGCCACCGCTATACCGCACACAGGAATACGACCTGGCTGATGGTGCCACCGTCGCTGTCATAGGTGGTGGTCATTTGCCCCACCCTGAAGCGTGCCCCCTTCAGGTTGGTCCATCTGTCGGTCACCTCTATGACGTCCATCAGCTCCAGGGCGGGGTTGGGTAGGGCTGTAAGGGTTCCCTCCAGCGTGTTCAGCCTGCTGCGGTCCAGCATCGCCTGCGCTGCAGCTGCGCACAGCTCCGCCGTCGGTATGGCGGGCTCCCTTACGATATCGAGACGGTAGCCCATCTTCTGCACCTCGGCGCCGTCGGTGGCGGTGCCGCTGACCAAACTGCCATCGATAGCCTCTCCGAATACGGCTATGGTGTTTACCTCCAGCGCCAGGGTCTCCCACCTGACGTCCGCGGCCGGCTGGATGGTGGCGGTCGGTGGCGGTGCCCCCTCCTCAACTACGCCGTTAAGGACTACGGCGTTTAGCGGATATGCGTTTAGCATTGCTTTAAGCTATACGGAGGACTCCTAAGGCGTCGGTGCGGGGTGCTCCCACGGTCTGCCTGTCCTGTGTGTCGTTGTGCCATACAAAGAGCTCGACGTAGTCGTCCTCTTCGAGGTAGTTGAACAGGGCGCCGCTGCCGACTATGTTGTTGGTGCCGCCCACCACGCTATCGTATATTCTGCCGCCGTCCGGTTCCTCGGTGCCGTTGACCATAACTGACACCGCGATTCGTCTGGTGTCGGGCAGGTTTTGCAGGCTTGCTCTGCCCACTATCAGGTAATAGCCTGTCACCGGGACGATAAAGCGGTGGTTGTTGCTATCCCAGGCGCTGTACGTGTCACACCTTACCTGGTGAAACTGCATTTTTGTCCACTGGTTGGCTGTTATGGTCTGAGCCTGAGTCTGGACCACCAGTGTAAAGGGCCCTGTGTGCAGGTCGGTCAGGTGGGACAGGGCGCCGTCCCTCTCCTCCACATAGCCTGCGGTCCACCTTAACTGCACCTCTGCTCCTGCGTCGTGGGCTGCTGCGGTGGTCCCCTCCTGCCCCCTCTGGACGGTGAAGGTGTCGCTGCTCCTGCTGGTGCAGTGCAGTATCTCATCGTCGATGCTGATGCGAAAATTACCGGCGGGGAACTTCGCCCCCTCACCGCTGGCCACGGTCAGGGTGGTGGCACCTGCGGTTATTCCGCCGGCCAGGGTGCTTTCGGCATTATTCTTTACTTGCATTAAAGCCATTGTCCGCCTCCGATTGCTTTAGTCCAGTGCGTACCTGTGCTGTGCCCCCTCGTCCGCCTGCGGGTAGACCATGGTGGCGTCGAGCCCGAAGAACCTTAACCTGTCCGGCAGCATGTTTAGCAGCCTGCGCAATACCTGCGCTGCGCTCTGCCCCGCTCTGATGTTAAGGCGGGGGTACAGGGTGGTGGACAGGCTGCTCCTGCTCCGGTAGCTTAAGCTCCCCCCTACCGCCTGCAGCACCAGCCCTATAAGCTGGTAGGCGGTGTACTGCTGGCCGCTTATATTCCACTCTACAGGCTGGTGGAACCGGTACCTTTCCAGCAGCCCCCAGGCGTCCACGGCTTCTATGATAAAGGTGGCCCTCCCCGGACTGCGGTCGTATGTCCAGGAGTCTACAAAGTACCTCCCCGTCTCCACGTATTCTTCACCTTCCGTGGTGCGGTAGCCCACAAACAGGTTGATGCTCGAGCCGTGCTTGAGGGGCGCCAGGTCCCCTTCTCCCGGGGTGTTCCACCTGCCTCTGGAGTTGTTCAGCTCCACGGTTAGCCGTGAGCCTCTCTCCTGCTGCAGCTCCCGCAAGCTCACTATCTCTCCCATGGTTATGGTGAACCTGTTCCCCGCGCCCGTGCCGGCGCCGGGTGGGGACCACTGGGAGGGGTTGGGTGCTCTCCATACCTCGTTGGCCTGGGTTGCCCACAGGTAGTTAGCGTCTGCGCACAGGCTCATACCGCAGGCTGCGGTGGTGGGTATGGTATCTGCCTTCGTCCAGTTGCCATCATAAAAGTCCGTCCCCGGCTGCAGCCTGAAAATCCACGGGGTGCCCCCTCTGGTGAGGCACAGCAGGACGGGGTAGTTTGCCGGCCTGCATAAAGAGGGCCCCACCGCATCCGCTGAGTCCCCCGCCCACAGCTCGAGCACCGCCTGGTTTACCTCCCAGTATGTGGGGGCTCTCCTGGCCTCCGCGCCCCCTTTATACTGTGATTCGAAGTTGCGCTGCTGTATCTGCGCCCTTACATCCAGCCTTGCCCTGCCCAATCCCGCTCTGGTATCGGTGGCCCAGGTATCGGCCGTCTGGCGGTAGCCCTGCCCGTAGACCATGCGCTGCACCGTCAGGACGCTGCCCTCGGTGACCGGGGCGATGATGTTATAGTCCCCCTCAAAGTACATGGCAAGCGCCTGTATATTGAAGTCCCCCGTCCTCTGTCCGGCGCCCGTGCTCCAGCTCCCCCCTGTCCGGCGCTGGATGTACAGGCTCATGGGGTCGTTTACATCGGAGGCGTGGACGATGGCGCAATCGCCGTTGGGCTTAAAGGCGATGGCTACGCCTCTTTCGCAGGGTCTGGTGCCGGTAAATGCCGTCCAGCTCCCCCAGGTGACGCCGTCGTCGGCGGACTCCCTTCTGCAGAGGTAGGTGGCGTTCATGGAGGCTATAATAACGTTGTTCCCCTGCGCTCCTATGGCTACCCTGGCCTGGGGGCTGGACGGCACCGTGCCGAAGCTGGTCCACTGACTGAAGTCGCTACCCGGCCCGGGACCGGTGACCCGTGAATAGTAAACGGTGGTACCTTGAATTCTTACCCTGTGGAGGGTACCTGCTCCTGATATACAGCTACCGTGCCAGAACTGGGTTTCGGTGCCACCGTAAAGCTTCGTCCAGTTGAACAGCCCCCCTCCCCACAGGACCGGTGAGGGCTGGGCCTGGGGATGACCGAAGGCCTGCACTTCCAGCTTGATAATCGGCCTGCCGGTGCGCGCATTCCGTGCTGCTTTCAGTGCCTCGCTGACGGTCCTCATTGCTTACGCCGCCATGCTTCCCACGCTGTACAGGGTCACCCCCCACGGCGGACCGCCCCGCTTTCTCCACTCGTCTGCGGTACGGTCCATCTTCTGCAGCTTGTCCAGTAGCGCCGCTGTCCGCTTGCTGGTTGCCCTGAACTCGTACAGGTCGGGTGAAAAGAGCTTACAGCCCTTCTCGTCCCTGGTGTCGAATTCCAGCTGCCTCCAGGCGTCCTCGGCCAGCTGGGCGAGGTACTCCCAATAGGCTACTGCCTCCCTTATGTCGTGGCACTCGGTGCGCTGCCCCAGATGCTCGGCCGCGCGGTACAGGTTGGGCGGGGATGCGGGGCTATCGGTGAACAGCTTCCCCGCCGTCTCCACAACCCTGGCGTGGAAGTCCCTGATAAACTCTGCCTCGTTGAACGGTGGTGGCCCTGATGGGGCCTGGGTGGTCACCGACTCCTGTGCGGGGGTGGCGGGCAGGTGCGTCTGCCTGGTCGCCGCGAGCATATTGTAGTAGGCTTCCTCCGCCTCCGCCCTCCTGGTGTCGTTCCAGCCTTCGACGATGAGGTAGGCTATTCCTGACAGCACCATAGCGGCTAACGGCACCAGCTCCTGCAGCTCCGCCTGTGCCCCCGGGTCCGGCACCGCCATTGTTATTATGCTGGTGAGCAGCGTGGCGATGTATACGCTGTACTTCTTCTTGCCCTGCAGGAACCTGTTTATTTTGTCTCCCATCTCGCTCCTCCTTTAGATCAGTGCCAGCAGGGTATCCGGGATGGGGCGGCCGTCCTCCTCGTAGTGCCTGGCGAGGTGTCTGGCTGCCTCGATTATCTCGCTTTCCGGTGCCCCTACACGCTGTCCCCGGTACCCGCCCGGCGACAGGGCCGCCACGGCAAGGGGGATGCGGTCCCAGTCGGTGGTGCGGTAGTGCCCTATCTTGCCCTTGATGGCGCGCCATATGGCGCTGGTGTGGTGTGGCAGCTTCCAGGTATCGGGGTTGTCCCTGTCCCCCACTATGGCAAACGCCTGATACGGCAGGCCGTCTTTGGTCCTGGGCAGCGCTTTCTCTATCTTCTCCCTTGCTTTGTCCTTTGACATCTCCTTTCTCCTCCGCTCATTTCGCCTCGCCCTGCGGGTAGAGCACCGACGCCCTCACCCTGCTGTCCCGCGCCCGTGACTTTAGAGCGCGCCTGAACTCCCTCAGCATTTCCAGCCCCCACCGGCGGTAGTCCCCGTCCGCCTCAGCGCCGCCGATGCCGGCGGTACCGGTGGTATACCGGGCGAGGGCAAGGACGGCATAGGCGGCGGCACCGAGGGCCACCACCCCCTCCAGATGTGCCGGCACGGTACATGTGTCCCCGTCCAGGACGTGGGCTGCGGTGTAATAGATGCGGGCGGGCGAGCCGTCCCCGGGGACGTCCCCCAGCATGGTGACGGTGTCCCCGAAGACGCTGAAGCGGACAAAGTCCGGCGGCCTCCTCCCCAGGGGGAACTCCACCTTCTCCACCCTGAGGCGCGGCCCCGTGCCGGAGATGTCCAGCTCGTAGCTTCCGGCGGCGGTGGGGACCTCCGCGGTCAGCTCCCGCGGGGCATATCCGGAGAGCTCGGCCACCGCCCTCGCTATCGCCCGGTCTATTTCGTCGTCCTCCCAGCGGTAATCGCTGGGGTCCTCATCTTTAAGGTCCCGTCTTACCAGCGTCCTCATCTGTGACAGGTCCATATCTGTCCTCCTTCGCCCTCACCCTAACCCTCTCCCGCCGCACATCAGTCGGTGACGCCGATAAGGGCTGCCCGCGCCAGCCGGGAGAAGTCCACGATGGCGCAGTACCACTTGATGCGGGTGCGGCTGGCATCGTAGCTCTCCAGGCTGCCTATCTGCTCCACCTGCAGCCCACCCGGCCCCTGGATGCCGCAGATGGCGCCCTCACCGAACTTCAGGGCGTAGATGGTGGAGCACTGCCCGCCGCTCACCGCCGTCTCATATCCGCCCTCAAGCACGTGGCTGTCCTTGATATAATCGGACACACCTACGGGGACTCCGTTGTACAGCTGGATGTACTCGCCGAAGGCGTTCTTCTCCGTCTCCAGGTAGCTGCCCGAAGCCCTCACCAGCGCCTGCAGCTTCCTGCGGCTCCGCTTGCTCATCAACAGCAGGTCGGGCTTCCCCGGCCTCACCGCATCCACCAGCTCGTCCAGCTTGGACAGCGTCAGCGCGCCGCCGCTGCCTCCCATGGTGACCACCTGCGTGCCCGCCTGGCTGGTATCTATCAGCCTGATGATGCCGTCGAAGGCGTTGACATCGGCGCCCATCCCCAGGAACCCGGCGGTGGTGCCGTAGATAAAGGTCTGCTCGAACTTCTGCTTCACCGCTTTAGCCGCCAGCTCCAGTATCGCCGCCTCGATGTCCATCACGTTCTGTCTGGTGCCCCTGACATAGTTGTCCACATCGGCGTCCTCCACCAGTATCTTCAGGGTGGCGGTGAGCTGGTCGAACTCGAAGCTGCCCGGTGCCGCAATCTGCCCGCCCACGGCGTAGAACGCCGCCTCGGGGGTGGTCTTCTCCCGGTTGTAGGTCAGCGCATTGCCCACGATCTCAATGAACGGCATCATCTGCAGGACGGGGCTGTCCTTGATGATGGTCTCGATTATGCCCTGATAGAGCACGTCGTTTGACAGTTTTGCGTATTCACTTAAGGTGGTTGCCATTTAGCCTGCTCCTTTACTCCTTCGTTTGGTTCATTTCGCCTGCCTGTTCCTCACGGCGTAGGCGATCTTCTCTTTGGCGCTCAAAGCCGACATGTCGGGCTCGTGGCGCGGCGGTGCCCCCGCCGGCACCACCACCTCCCCCGCCTGCTCGGCGATCGCCTGCTTCACCCTGGCGATAAGGTCGTTGGTGCGCTTCAGGCTCGCCTTCACCTCCTCAATGGTGTCCCCGGTGACCGCCTCCGGGGGGACGAGCGGGTGGTGCTCGCAGACAAGGCGCTTATAGTCCGCCACGGCGAAGGCATAGGCGGCCCTGGCCCCTGCCAGCTCCTCCCTGGTGAGCTCCAGCGCCCTCTTCACCGCCTCGATGTCCTCGTCCCTGAGCATTATCTCCCGCTCCAGCGCGGCTATCCTGTCCGTAAGCTCCTGCCGCTCCGCCGCCCCGGCCTCAGCCTCCCGCCCGGCGTCCGCTGCGGCCGTCCCGTCGGGGTGGCTATCTGCTCCCTGCGGCCCCTGTGTCATGGTCTCAACCGACAATTTCCTTCCTCCTTTCGCTTTTTATTCTTCCGGGCATCCGCCGCGGCTGACATCGCTCTCCCCCGCGCCGTCGCCGCCCGCATTTGCCCTTAAAGCCCGGTCCATCTCCATAATCCGGCGCCTCTCCTCCAGCCAGCGCTCGAACTCGGCATCGGGGTCCCTGATGCCCAGCCCGTCCATGGCCGCCCTTCGGGAGCGGATGCCGCACATCACCAGCGCCTGCTCGTTCTGCGCCTGCCGCGCCCTGTCCTGCGGGATGACCGGCCCCCACCCCACCTGGACGGTGACGTCGGTCAGGTCCTCCTTCCCGTAGAGCTTATGCAGCTCCAGGATGAGGCGGCACCGCTTCTCATAGGCCGCCTTCCTGATGAGGCGCTTCCGCTGCACCTTCTGCAGCAGCGACTGCAGCTCCACCTCCAGCGCCACCCCGGAGAGCTCCCGGCTGATGCCGCCGTAGGCCGCCCTGGGCGCTTCGGACAGGTCGTGGAGACAGCGGTAGATGAGCTCGATGTAGTCCACATGCAGCCTGATGCCTCCCCCCTGAAGCAGGTCCAGGATGTAGGCCCGGGCGTCCGGCGGCAGCGTCCACACCGCCCCCGGCTGCACCTGGATGTCCTCGGCCTGCTCCACCCCCTCGAGGACGGCGATGGGGTTGCCCGACACCTCGAGTATGCGGGAGAGCTGGGTGAGCGCCCGGTTCAGCTCCCGCTGCGGCTGGACGAGCTGCGGCACGTCCGAGACACCCCAGAACTCCTTCGGCTGGCGCAGGTTGGGGAAGACGACGAAGGGGATGAACCCGTAAGGGTTCCTCCGCCTCCGCAAAAGCTGGTTGCCCAGATATATCTCGAAGCTGGACCCGGTCCAGACCTCGGTTATCTTCGCCTGCTTCCCCGCCAGCTTGATGCCGTAGAGCAGCCCGATTTCCTCCCCTCCCAGGGTGTACTGGCTGGCCACCCGCCACACCCTGGAGATGTCGTCCCCCAGCCACCACACATAGATGCCCTCCATGGACGGGCTGGTGACCCTGATGCGCCTCTCGGCGGCGTCCCACAGCACCTTGTAGCACCCGTCCCCCAGGATGGCGCAGTCCACCTCCGTCTCATAGTCCAGCTGGGCAAGGTGGTTGCGGTCATAGACATCGTAGAGCACCGCCTCCGCCCTCCTCGCCCGCTCCCCGGCAGCGGCGGAGCCGTCTCTGGGGGCGCAGGTAATATTGAAGCCCTGCATCAGGTAGCTGGTCACCTTGTCTATGGCCACCCTGGCGTAGTTGAACACCAGCTGGCGCTGCCGCGACCGCTCCTGCCACTGGACGCCGTTGTAGAAGTCGAGGTAGCTCCTGTAGTTGGAGAAGCGTTTGATGTCGGCGGGGGTGGCCAGCTCTGCGGGACCGGGACCGCTCATGCCACCTTCACCCCCTGGAGCGCCCGCTGCACCGTGCGCACGCTCACGCCGAACGCCCTGGCTATCTCGGCGGTGCTTTTGCCCTGCGCCCTGAGCTCCCGCATCTTCTCCGCCCTCATCTGCAGCCTCAGCCTCTGCCGCAGCCGCGGCTCCTCCTCCACACACCTCTCCAGAGGGCACTCCAGACACCGGGGATGAAGCTCACAGCCCCCATCACGCCACTCGATGTCCTCGGACCGGAAGTCCACCATAACGCCCTATATAATAGTACATGTGTTCTATTATGGCAAGGGGAAGATGTCGCCGCTGTCGCCCTCGCCGTCCTCTCTCCCCTTGGGGGAGAGAGTTAGAGTGAGGGGGACCGCCGTCCTCTCTCCCCTTGGGGGAGAGAGTTAGAGTGAGGG
>FWPV01014355.1_pt1 | contig 11649 bp, 18 predicted proteins | sample 2228371 | NCBI WGS metagenome assembly FWPV01 (sample SAMEA103939776, study PRJEB20133) | metagenome | reverse complement strand
AAATGGAGTTCTATCAGCAATGATAAATATCCAAGACATATCAGCGTTGATAGAATTTGGAGTCTTATCAATGTTGATAGAAAATGGAGTTCTATCAGCGTTGATAAATCCAAGACATATCAACGTTGATAAATATCCAAAACGTATCAGTATTGATATTACTTTGTTACTCTGGTATTCCTCGACATGAAGATTTATCTCATATTTTATTGAAAAAGATATTCATATGTATCTGGTATTCATTGACATCGATTTTATCTATTAATCTGTTTATATAGTATTCCTAGACTTTGATATTTAACTGATTGTCAGGTATATCGACATTAATATAAAACTGTTATTTTTCAATGTCAGTATTATTATGTGTATCTGGCATATCTCGAAGTCGATAGAGATATCTCAACACAAATAGAGATCTAATGTTATGTGACATTGATATACAATCCAATAACTAAGGGTCGGTGTTTATCTAATATTACTCAAGGCTAATATTATTCTGTTAATCTGGTATATTTCAACGTCGATATTACTTTGTGTATCTCATATTGATCAACGTTGAGAGATATATCTGTATTATCAGGTATATCGATGTCAGTTTATCTACTTATCTGTTACTTTGTTATTTCTCAACGTCGATATATAGAGGTTTATTTGGTATTTCTCGACGTTGATATAAATCTAATATGTTTCGACAGAGGTATTACTTAATTTGCGTATCTTAAAATAAATATATCCTGAGTTTGATGGAAAACCATATCTCTCAACATTGATATTTCGATGTCAAGAAATAATAAGGAGTTTGAATTAAATATCAGTCATGGAAAGGGTTGGGTTTTCATTAATGTTGAGAAAACATGATTCGATAAATGGATCGATAAATATTTGTTTGGTTCTATAAATCAAGTGAGAATTGGAATGTTAATGTATAATAAGATGGTTATTAAAGTTGTTACATGGAAAGAGAATAGGACATGGAGGTTTATCAGTGTTGAAGAAGAGGGAGACTTCCTCAACATTGACTTGAATATATATTTTCTTTTCTGTTTTCTTTTGAGAGTGAAAAGAGAATTGTATTTTCAGAGGGACTGTGAGTTAATGTCGTGATAATGACAATTCAAAGGAAGAAGGAGTTTTAAATGAGGAGGTTAACGATCAGGAGACAGAGATTCTTAAGTGGGGAAATGGTTTGACGAGGTGGTATTGTAGACAAAGGTCGAGGGAATGTTTAAAATAGTTTTCCAATGTTGGAACGTTAAGAATAAGATTTGAGAAATGGTATTTGTTCATGTTGGAGGGAAATTTAAGGTTTATTCTGTTAAAGAATGAAGAGGAGTTGGATATTGCTTTATCGATTATATGTGAATTAAAGGAGCGTAGAAGATTGTTAAGGGGAATAGAGAGGGGGAATCTTTTGTTTCCGGAAATTTGGAGACAAAAGAGATGGAAGGTTAATTGGATAAAGTGAGGTGTTCAAACTTCGGGATAACGATATTATTGGGGGGTTCAAGGTTGAGAGTGGTTTGGGAGAGACGGAGAGAGAGATTATCGTGACGAGGAGGGGAGGGACGGGTTACACCTTTTGTCAGGGCGTCAATATCTCCGACGATCCAGATAGCTCTTTTTGCACGGGTGATGGAGGTATAGATAAGGTTTTGAGAGAGGAAGTGGGTATTGGCAGGAGAAGATGGGATGTAGAGAATAACATAGTCCCATTCACTGCCTTGACACTTGTGACAGGTGATGGCGAAGGAGTGTTTTAATTTCATGACGGTGAGTTCATTGTCGAAGTCTTCATCGTCATCGAGGTCATCGAAGATTTTTTTCTTTTTCTTTTTCTTTTTTGTTGGTTCGAGGAGGAAGTTATGTTTGGCTCCATCTCCGAAGACGACATCAATGGAGTCATCTTTAATATCAAAGACGATGCCTTCTTCACCATTGTAGATGTTGATGGAATAATTATTTTCAAGGAGCATGACGCGGTCTTTGATCATCCAGAGGGTGCCACGACTGTCAAGGATACTTCGGTATCCTTCATTGAAGATTTCTTGATAGGTTTTGTTAAGTTCATCCAGGTTCGAATTGTAAGGGCAGATAACAGTGAGTTTGTCACTGGGAACATTATTCTGATAGAGAAGTCGAATGATGTCATAGACATATTCGACGGAGCCCTCGATAAGACGAAAGTTGTCTGTTTCGACGAATTGGAAGGGGGAGTTGGGATTGGCTTCAATAATACGAAGTGCGTTAATAAGAATACCATTTTGGGTGCGAGTGTCCATATCACCGAGATAGAGACGGTGGTTATGACGAAGGAAATAGATGGGAATGCGGCCACACGAGATCAACTGAGAAAAAAGAGAGCCCCAACCAATAGGTGGGAGCTGGTTAACATCTCCGATGAGAGTGATCTTATAGTTGTAGGGAAAGGTTTTAAGGAACTGGTAAAAGAGTTCTGAAGTTATCATGGATGCTTCATCAATGATGAGGTGTCGGAATTTGGGAGTTTGACTGGATCTTGCAATAAGACGATGAAGTGTGGAGGGACACCGTTTTTGGATGATTTGACGTATTCGGGAGACGGCCTTGCCAGTGAAACTGGCGATACAGTATGGAATTTTTCGGAGTTCGAGGTTATGAATGATTTCGCTGATAATTGTGGTTTTACCAGAGCCGGGGGGTCCGGTGATGATACAGATGTTACAGTCGAGGGCGCCTTGGATGGCGTCTTTTTGTTCCTGAGTGAGTGTTTTGGAGACAAAGTGAGCATCTTCGGAGACGGTCGTAATTCCTTCAATCGAATTCGAGAGAAGGAGATTATTAATACGTTCGGAGATATGAGTTTCAACATTCCAAGAATAGTTAAGATAGAGACTATCAAAGTCTTCAAGAACGGAAAAGTTTTTCTGAAGTCGGTCAAGATGTTGAGGAAGATCTGGAAAAAGTTGACATAGAAGTGATTTGGGAGTTGAGGTCCAACCTCTGTCTTTCTGAAATTCATAAATTTTTCGAACGATTTGTCCACAGCGGCGGTCTTCTGGAGATCCAATTTTATTTTGGCGCCAGAGGATTTCATCACATTTTTCAAGAGGAATTGGAGGAAGAGTGTAGGGGTTGGTGAGACACTTTTCATAGATTTGGTCATGGGAGAGGTGACAGGCTTCGACTTCGGCCTTGGTTAAACCGAAGAGAAGGAGACGTCGGATACTTTTCTTATGATACCACCAGTTAAGGAGTCGTCTCATTTGATCAATTGTTACAATAGAGGTGTAGGGTGCGAGAAGATTTTCATCGGGGTAATTGTTCCAAAGATAGGCGAGTTCGGATAAATAGCTCACAATCGAGTTTGAGGAGTTTTGGGTTGAGGTCTCTTCGGCGCGTTTTAAGAGTTCTTGATAGAGCTGATTTGCCTTTTTATTACCGAAACCGGTTCCCCGAAGGGCACGAATAAAGAATCGGATGATGGAGTCTTGGTCCATGGCAATTTGGATAAAGGGAGGCTTAATCACGCGTAATTGTTGTCCGACCTGGGGGTTCATTTCGAATTGACAGACAGCATAGATAGTGTCACCTTCTTCGAGAAGGACATAAAAAGGACAGACACAGCGGAAGTCTTTATTTAAGGAGATAGTATGAACGATAAAAATGGAGTTCTTACCCTTGTCGGAGAAGATAACTTTCTTAATCTGACCAAAAAGTTCGGCGATGTTTTCAGATGAATAGATGTCATAATTAGGATCCATGTTTACGAAAAATTTAAATGCAAATCATAAAATCATTTTCCAGAGTGATTATAAAACAATTCATGGCGCAAGCTGCAGCTGCATTAGGTGCATTGGCATCACAACCTGAAATAACTGGAGCACTTGTTAAGACAGCCGGTAAGACAGGTATGACGCTTTTTATTGTTATTGGAGCCATTCTGGCACTGATCGTTATCGTTATCTTTGTACTCATATTAACAAAGAAGAAAAAGAAGGCAAATAAGAAAGGAGATAATTCAAAGGGAGGAAAGTCATCGAAAGGCAAATCATCAAAAGGAACGAAGTAAACATGAATATTAGTGAATAGGTAAAAGTATGTCACGATCTTTACTCTTTGCTGTTTTATTTGGAGGCATTTTTGCTGCGGTTATTCTTGTTATATTTGTTCTTGTCTTAACAAATACGAAATCAAAGAGAGGAAGAGGGAAAGGTTTGAAGAGTTTAAAGGGCAAGGGAAAGAGTGCAAAAGGAAAGAATTCAAAGGGAAAGAATTCAAAGGGAAAGAATTCAAAGGGAAAGAGTTCAAGTTCAAAGGGAGGAAAATAAAAATCGTATATTAAAAGATGTCGAGATCACTCTGTCAGTGTTTTTTGGTTTCCCTTGCTTCTTTTATTCTTGTTATTCTGATTGTTATTCTGTTTGTGTGGTATCGACTTTCTGAGCCTTTGGACATTCCACCGTCTCGTATTGGATTTCTTCATGTTTTACCACAGTTGAAGACGGGGGATCTTCTTGCGATTTCTTATTCATCGATTCGAGGGAAACTGGTTAAAGTGTTTACGGGATCGATGTGGACGCATTTGGGACTTGTCTATCGAAATCGTCAGGGGGAGATTTATGTGATTGAGGCGGCACTCTATCCGGATAAGGAGGGGGTGCTTCGGACGCCTCTTTCTGAATGGAAGAGCTGGAATATGGGTCGTATTGTGGCGTATGCATCTTTAATCGGACCTCCGATTTCCGATGAGGCCATTGAAGATGCCTTGTCGAAAGTTTCAGGATGTTCCGTTGATATGTTTGTCTTAAACTGGTTTCTGACGACATTTCGATTGGAATATCGGGAAGGACATCGGGGGAAGTTTTTCTGTTCGGAGCTTGTGGCCTATCTTCTTCAACAGTTGGGTGTGATTGAGAAACAGTATCGTCCGACGAGCTACTCTCCAAAGGACTTCATCTTTTCTCGAATTAAGATGAGTCCTTCCTATTCATATCAGGAGCCCTATCACATTCTCTTATAGTTAAGAGGAGATTCGAACGGTGAGGAAGCATTCTTCCAGCATTAAGGGCATTCGTTCTCCGGATAGACAATAAAGAAGGTGTCCGTCTTGAAGATAGCCGATCCACTTTTTCGTTCGAAGAAATTCAAAGAGAAAGTTGTATTCAGCATTGGTCAGGACTCCGAGTTTATCTTGAGTGTCTTCAACGATTGTTATCTTTTTGGGATAAAGTTTCGACTTCTTATGGACCGACATGTGGAATTTTCGTTGGTGAAGTGAAGTTAGAGCTTCCAGATGGTCTTTTGTCAAGAGTTTTCTTGGAATGAGATATTGTTCTACCCACGAGAATTTCTTGGTAAAGAGACGAAAGGTAACAAGGACGGTATTGGAATAGGAACCCATCTTATCATTAGAGAGGAGTTAACTAATGATAAGATTTAGTTTAAAATAAATTCAGTTCTTGTGTGTGTATTTTAAGGAGTTGGAATTTTATTCGGAGGAGGTTTCAGAATCGGAGGAAGACTTGTTTGGATAGCAGTTGGATGAGGGGACGGCAAACTGTTGAGGATACAATGGGGAGGAGAGACCCTCAGCGGCGGGAGGGGCCGGATTGATATAGATGTTATATACATTCCAAGTGATAAATCTCCAAACGCCATCGGATTCATAGGCGAAAGTGGCGTCGTATTGTCCCCATAAATTCAACCATGCCGTGACATCAGGATTTTCCGGGACTTTGAAGGCAGCGATTTCGATAAGACCGGAGGTGAGAGAGGCCTGGATGAGGTCAGAGTTACATACTGGACGTACACGGACGTTAGGGGGCAGTGTGAAGAGTCACGCCTTGATTAAGGATGGGATGATAGAAGTTACGGAAAAGTTTTCGAAGTTCTTCCCAGGAGTTGGCTTGAGCCGAGATATTACCATTTAGAAGAATTGCGGTGAAACGTTGAAGATTTCGAGAGAAGACCCCCATTAAACGATCGAGGATTGTTTCAAAGTCTTCCGAAGTCGAAGGAGTCTGAATAAATGTCTGATAGAGATAGTGATAGTCGTACATGCGTTGAGTGATTGAGGTAACAAGATCTGAGTATTTAAATTTGGCAAGAAGAGTGATACGATGACATCCGGATGATTGATAATGTTTCTTGAGAGTTTTCTTTTTTTTCCGTTACAGGTCATTGGACCAATATGGATTTTCCATCTTTCGTTGAAAGGAGGGCGTAGCGGTCGTTGAGTTTGGGTGGGTTATTGACGTCGAGAGTTGATTTCAGGTTGGAACGAATAACGGGAATGACATTTAAGAAGGGGTAGATTTTCTTTGGGAGAAAAATATGTTTAACCGATGCAAATTGAAAAGGATTTTGGTGTTGAGTTGACTTTTCGACAAAATTAAAGTTAAATCTGACGATGGAGACTGTTGTAAAGATTTACAAAGAGAGAGGTCAAATGGATTATATTGGAGAGTCGATTTCACAGCTTGAACATGCCCTTCAAGCTGGATGTTTGGCTTGGAGATATGTTTCGAAGTGTCCGGAAGTTCCGTTTCAAAGAGAGGCTCTTGTGGTTGCGGCTCTTTTACACGATATTGGTCATCTTCTGACGGTAGAGGACTTTCCTGAAGATCCGAGTAGTGTTTTATTCCTGGGGGATCTGTTGGATGATAATGAGAGGTCCTTGGGGCGCCAAGGACATGAACATCTTGGATTCCATTTTTTAGAGCAGCTTTCCTTTATTTCTCCGATACCTGAGTTGGTGAGGAGTCATGTGAATGCGAAGAGATATCGAGTTTCGGTCATGCCGTCCTACTTTGATCTTCTGTCCGAGGCGTCAAAGAAGACCCTGGAACTGCAAGGAGGACGGATGTCTTTGGAAGAGATTGAGAGGTTTGAAAGGGATCCTTTGTATTTGTGGAAGCTTCGGATTCGAGAATGGGACGATCAGGCTAAAGTTCCTGGTCTCTCCTATAAGAAAGGGAGGGACATTCGAGAGGAAAGAGGAGAGGAGGATTATTATGATCTTGAGACATTTATTCCATTGATAGAGGAGTGTATAAGAAAAGACTGATTTAAGAGGACGCGGAAGATGAAAATAACAAGGGTTCTCTTAAATGAGTTGAAAGTTAAAACGGTCTTAAATTTCGACTGGAAATAGTAAAAGCGAACGGATAAATATGAGTGTCGATGTATCTGACGATACGATTGTCATTGACAATTCGACCTTGGTTGTTGTGTTTGGAAGTGCATTGGTTGGAAGTTTATTAGGTCCTTTTGTTGTTCTCTTGATAATCGTTGGGCTTATCTTTTATAAGAATCGGGAGTTAATTCTACAAAAGACCCCGTATACGGAGATGTTTTTGCGACAGATGAAGGAGAGTCTTGTGGTCATATTTCGTAGATTGAGAGAAAGTCGGAAAGTATTTTAAGGTTTTTTTTCTTTGGGAGAGATTAAGAAGATCTTAAAGGGAGGTGGTTTTTTTCGGAAAGATGTCTCAGATGAAAAGTCAGACGAAGAGTCAGACGAGAGTGAGGAAGTCGAAAGAAGGGGAAAAAGTTCTTGCAGTGTCAAGGTCAAAAAGCGAGTCAAAGAGTCGGAAGAGGAGTTGTTGTTCGTCATCATGTCCGAGGAGTTCGATGATGAGCGAAAATGGGAAGGTGTGTAACATTTTGGAGGAGATATTCATTTTAGTTCCGGAGGGGATACGGAGGATTGCACAGGAGGAACCGCAAAGAGTACGAAGAGGGTTGGTTGAATTGGTTGAGAAGTCATCGTGTCTTGCGCTGTCAGTTGTAGAGACGATACGTGTTTGGAACAACATTCTTTTGGATGAGGATGATTTTTCAAGTAAGGAGGAGTCGAGAGACAAGAAGTCGACACGATTCAGTGAGAGTCAACAATTTTTTGATGAGAAGAAGTTTGAGAGTGACTCGGAAGACAATCAGACGACATATCCAGATTTTATTAAGGATACCGAGAAACCGCTGTCTCTTCAACAGGAGGCTCCAAAGGAGGAAGAGATAGGACAGACATATTCTGAGACGGAGAGTGATAGTGGAACAGATTATGAGAGGCCGCCTGGAAAGATGGAAGAGTAAGCTCATGATATTAAGAGTTCAAGAAATATCATGAGTTTTAGTGAAGACTTGATGTGGAAAAGAGTCGTAATGAGCTTTTAATTGCATTCCAGAGGAGAGAGAGAGTCGATTCATGTTGGACGGGATCGAGGTGTTTGAATTTAGGGGATTCGTCTTTGACACGAGAGGAGGGTTTATTGTCTTTGAGAGAGGAGGACTGACGAATTTTTATAGGTTCTCGAGGGGTGTGATATATCATTGTGTCGGTGATATATGAGGGAAAGTCATTTCCAGGGGAAGACAAGGCACTTGAGATATAGTCATCGATGAGATGGGGAGAGTAGGAGAGACTGATATTCGAGGGAGGAGATGGTATTGGGAGGGGTTGAGTGGGGGTAGGACGACAATTTTCGAGAGAGTTGGTTGAGGTATGAATATTGGGAGAGTCAAGAAGAGGGGATTGGCGAGTAGCTTGGAGATCGAGGGGGTTAAAGACGGGAGAGAGAGGATCGAACCAGGGATGATGAAAGAATTCTGACCAGCTGAGACGAAGAACGGGATCCTTTTGGAGGAGACCGCGAAGAAGATGCATGGCCTCAGGGGAGACGTGAACATTTTTGGGGTAGGAAATGGGTAGATCATGTAAGACGTGTAAAAGGTCGAGGCCACTGAGAATCTGAGGATATAAGTGGCGTCCATATAAGGCTCGATACATGATGACGCCGACACTCCAGAGGTCGGATTTGGAGGTGTACTTTCGATCAAAGAGGAGTTCGGGAGCCATGTAAAGAGGAGTGCCACAGAGTGTTTCAGCCAGAGTGGAGTCAGGAAGAGTTCGAGCGAAGCCGAAGTCAGCGACTTTTAAGATTCGGTTATCACTTGAGAGGAGAAGATTGGCGGGTTTCAGATCTCGGTGGAGAATATTTTTACCTCGGAGATATTGAAGTGCTTGCATTAACTGGTACATGTAATAGCGGACCTTGTTTTCTTTAAGTTTGACATTGGTTAGGAACTTTTCAAAGTCACCACCTCCACAATATTCCATAATAATATAGACATAGCCCGCATCTTCTTCCGAAGGAAGAGGAGTAATAACATCATAGGTTTTAACAAGATTGGGATGGTCAAGAGTACGTATAAGTTTTATTTCCTCGGTGAGACGATCGCGTTGTTCTTTTGAAGCGATTCCAAGGTCGATCTTTTTAATGGCGAGATTTTCTCCGGTGGTTATATCTTGGCCCAGATAGACCCGAGAATAAGATCCTCTTCCAATTGCATTTGATTGAATAATTTTATATCGAGAGTTAAGTAACATTATTTTATCTATACAAGAGAGGAATATCTTGGAAATAATATTGACTTTCCTTTGGTTTGAATCTTTCAAATGTTTTATCCGTGTTGGGAAAAGAAGGATCGCCTGATGAAAGTGAGTTTGGGCTAACTTCAAAGATGTTACTCTCTTTGGAGTTAGGGGGTGTCATCAGTTTTAGAGTTTTCGGGAGACGACAAAGAGCGAGTTTCATTTGGCAACATCTTAACACGTTTATATTTTAATTTTCGGGGAATGCCTGGTTTGATGATGTATTCTCGGATTTGTAAAATCGTGGTCATAAACAGGTAGTACGCGTCTCGCATCAGCTCCTTTCCTGGCCCTGACTGTGTGACAAGACCTGACTTATAGACGAGAAATGTATGACACGGTTTTTTGTTTTTACGTCTCAGAGTGCGATGATTTTCTGGAACGTCATAGGGAAGTTCAATCGTGACATTATGTTCGATCGAGTTGTTATATCTGGCGTAAAATCCATTTAAACCGGAAATTCGAGTTACCAGTTCATATCTCTTAATGTCAAAACCAAGATCATAGTTATAGTTAACCATGGCTGTACAGACATCCTCAATTTCAAGTGGCTGTGAGATTACCGTTTTAACATTGGAGATCCAATTCAACTCCGCACAGAAGTCGGAATAGAATCGAAATTCATCTTTATATTTTAACAGGAATCTTACAATTCTTTCATCGATCTCTTCTGTTAACTTCTTCAAGATCTCCTCGTTGTCAATTAAGAGGTAGTCCGGAACAGAATCTTTGTTTTTTGAGAATGGGTCAATGAAACTGTCGGAGAGATTCTCGTTGGAGGAAGGAGATATGTCAATTTCCGGCAGATATCTTTGACATTCTTTTCCTTTGACAACCTCTTTCAGCCAGATAATTGTTCGGGAGGTTTCCTCAGGATGACTTGACATATAGTTTAACTCCTCTTGAATATTATTTAGATGAGAAATGATGTAGTTTGCTCCTTCGATTCCCTGTTCGACGGATGAGGCACCACACATTTGCATTTTCGTTCGAGACAACTTCAGAGAAACGTTCTTCTCCCGAGTTGAAATGTCACATGTTATGGAGTTCTTAAAGGTTTTCTTTGAGACGGTTCTTATAATTCCCTTGGTATATCCATTATATCGAAGACTGAGAATACTTCCGGGAATCTTACAGTGTGGAATCTTAAACTTCTGAGAAATTCTTTTTGAAGGAGGAAGCTCAATTCTCGTGATGGGAAGAAGGGCAAATGCCTCATCAAGGAAGATAGATCCGGAGAGACTGATTATCAGGGTTATCGTTGTAATCTTGAGAGATTCAAATGGTTCAATATCAAGGTGGACGTCTCTCGTTATTAAAGGACCGGATTTTGGTGGAACATCGGAAAAGTATTGACTTGGATCGACGGAAAGGGCTTCGATCATCTTCTTTAAGTTAATATGTGTTTTGTCTTTAAGCTCGAATTCAAAATGGCAAGATAGACGTTTGTTTCGAGCTCTTTTCCAGTCATAATGATGTGTTTCGGGGACTTGAATCTTTGTTTAAATTTAATAAAAGATCGAAGAGAGAATTAAATTCGAAGAATTGATTTAGCAAAGATAAGAATCAACGAAGAGAAAGATAGAGATATTTTGGAAGAAGAATGGAGGCGCAGATTCTAAGTGTTCTGTCACCGGATGTTCCGATGAAGACATTGGATATTGCACAGCAAATTCTTGGAAAGATGGCTAAGGCGAAAGATGTAAATCCGACTCTCTATAAATTACAACGGGAGGGTAAAGTTACAAAGATTGCGGAGGAAGATGGAAAGAATCCGCGCTGGGTGCTGAAAGTGTTTTCTGGAGAGAGTTTTCCGAATCGACGGAAGTCAGACTGTGAGGAGACCTCCTCAAATTCGGATATGTCATCGCCAGATTTATCTTCTGACGATCTTGAACAGAAGATCTTGGAAATTTTGAGGAGAGAGTCGGAACCTGTACCAACTCAGAGGATTGCTCAGATGATCTTTGGAAAGGGAGCGACGAGGAAACTCGTCAATCCGACATTATATTGTCTGAAAAATCGAGGGATGATTAAGAAGTTCTGCGATGAAGATGGAACACGTCCAAGATGGACTCTTTCGGAGGATCTGTAAAAGGAGAGGTAAATAAAATTCAGAGTTATGGAAAAGAAATAACTCTGAAAGTGAGAAAAGGAGACTTGGAAAATTAAGTTTTAAAGGAGAAAGAAATTGAAAACAGAAAGATTTTATTTTGATAAGCCAAAGTTTATGAAAT
>FWPV01014354.1_pt1 | contig 11649 bp, 8 predicted proteins | sample 2228371 | NCBI WGS metagenome assembly FWPV01 (sample SAMEA103939776, study PRJEB20133) | metagenome | reverse complement strand
TGAACGAAAAAAAGCGGTTGCGGAACTATTAAAACAAGCAAAAGTAAAAACAAAAAATGTGATGGTGGCGGTTCCGGGGCAATCTGTATTTGTTCGTGTTCGTTCACTTCCTCCTGTATCGGAAAGAAAAGTGGACCAGATTGTAAGGTATGAAATACAGCAACAGATTCCATTTGATTTACGGCAGATTGCTATTGATTATCAGATATTAGACCATCCTGAAGGTGGTGGATATGAAGTTTTAATGGCAGCGATAAAAACGGATGTGGTTGATAAATATTTGTCAGTTTTAGAAGGATTAAAGTTAAAGCCAGATATTATAGATGTTATTCCATTTGCATCTTATAGCTGGTTGAAGTACATTGGGGAATTACATGGGCATGGAGAATGTGTAGCAGTAGTTGATTTGGGTGCGTCAACAACAAATATTGTTGTAGAACGAGATGGTATTTTCCGTAACACAAGAACACTTAATATTGGTGGAAATGATATTACCCAGGCTATTGCTGACGCATTTAATATACCTTTTGAAGAAGCGGAAAAAATTAAATGTGAGAAGGGCTTCGCTCCCACGGGAAATCCGCAGATTGATGGAAAAGGTGGTGAAGCCATAGGCCGGATATTGAATCGTCTCGTAAATGAAATACAGCGTTCTTTTTCTTATTTCCGCTCGCTTCCTGGCGGGGGACAGGTTACGCGTGTTTATTTGTGTGGAGGTGGATGTGCCCTTCGTAACATTGTTCCTTTTCTTCAAAGGGCATTGGGTATAGATGTTAGAATTGCACAACCTTTGAGTGGAATTGCAATTGGTCCGGATGCTCAATCAATTACACAACACCCTGAGAGAAGTTGTGTTGTTTTGGGTCTGGCTCTTCGTAATTGGGAAACGACAGCGTTAGAAATAAATCTTATCCCGCCACGCATTATTGAAATGCGTCGTCGAAAAGAACAGGCGATATATTGGGCGTTATCGATGATTACTCTCGCCCTGATTATGGCATCTGTAATTCCTGTTCATGCGGCACGCAATAAACATGTTAAAGAAAGAATAGAAGAACTTCGTCGTTATGTTCGGATGTATGACCCTGAAGTAGCACAGAATCCAACTATGGTTTCTCCACTAAAACAGGAATTACAAAAAGCAAAAATGGAAGTTGAATCTTTGCGTAAGAAAGTAGAAGCATTGGATAAGGCGGTAAATGGGAGAAGATTCTGGTTGGATGAAATGTCTTTGGTTTTATCAGCGAGACCTCCACGAACCGATAAGGACGGTGTTTGGTTTAGTTCTATTGAAACTGTGTTAGTTAAACAACCACAGGGAGGACCTCCGATGCCCGGTGGAAGAGCCATTCCGGGCATGCCTGCACAGGCGCCACAGCAACAAGCACAAGTGAATATAACTGGATTTCCGGGGATTGGTGCGCGGGGTCCTATGATAGGAATGGGAGGTGCAGGAGGAGGTGGTATATTTAGAAGAGATTCGGCTCCTGCCCCTATGCCGACGCCTGCTCAACCTCAGCAAGGGGCACAACAACCCCCCTCAATACCCCGTGCTAATGGTTTTCGCATAATGGGGTTAGCCACCTCTGATGCAATTATCAAAACTTTTGTTGAAAATTTAAGAAAAGCCTCGGCTACTTTGTCGGATGGGTATGTTTTGAGAATTAAAGAAGTGTATTTCTCTGAAGCCAGTGTGCAGGTAACCCCATGGAGTTCTTTGTATAATGCCCAGACAGCTTTTCAAGGGGGGGCTACACCTGGAATGGGAAGTTTTGGTGGGCAACAAAGAATGGGTGCTTTCCCTCAACAGCAATCAGGGCAGGCGACCGCGTTCTCGCCAGGGGGACAAAATTTGTTTACCTTTGTGGTAACAGTGCAGTTTGAAAAACTTTCCCCACAACAAATAGCGCAAGGTGGAGGAGGTGCAGGGTCATGAATATAACAATTACAAGAGGAACAATTATTTATATTACGGTTTTACTTCTTTCTTTTCTTTTATTTGCAGGAGTTTATTACTTTTTCCTTCAAAAACAGTTAGCAGAATATAAAAAGGATGAAGACTTAAAGAAAACATACGAAACAGCATTGAAAGACCTGGAACAAACATTTTCAAAAACGGACCCGCAGGTTTTAATTCGTGAGTGGAGAACACAGGTAGTTCCATGGGAAGAAGCATTAAAAAGTAGAGCAACCTTTTTTAATTTAAGTAATTGGACAGACCACGAAGTTCCTCCAAAAGAAGGAGTAATTTTGAAATTCTGGTATGAAGAACAGGCTCAAAAAATGGTTAGGCAACTATACGAAAAAGTAGGTGAAAAAATGGGTCGTTACGACTTATTTCCACAGGATATAAGAAAAGCATTGGGTGTGTATACTTTAGATGAAATTTCGCGGATGGATGTCACGGAAAAATTGGTTAATGAACAGCTGGCAAAACTGGCTTTTGGTATTAAGATGTGTGAATTTCTTCTAGACGCAAAAATGACAAGTATAGATGATATTGTTTTCTGGCCGGTGATACCCCGAGCAGAACAGTTTGAAAAACTGCTTTCATTTTTTATATTTGGGGTTCGTTGTACTATGACAATGAAAGACTTCGTAAACTTTGTGGAGCAAAAACTGCGATTAGCAGACCGATATTTTCATATCAATGGAATTAGAATTCAATATCCTTATATTGCTTATAATGTAGAGCCCTTGCTCCAGATAGAAATGTTAATAGCACAGGCGAATTATAATCCTCCTAAAGAGGGAGTCGGTGCGGATATTAAGCTTCAATATCAAGCACAACTGGGAGCAGGTGGACAGCAACGGCAAGGAACTCAATCCACTACATCAACAGAACAAGTGGGATTTGCAACAAAAGCATGGAAATGGTTTAAACGAAATATACTATACATGAACTAATTGGATATGATAGACAAGATACAGAAAATAGGAATATGGTTTTGGTGGAACAAAGAGAAATTTGTATTGATTATTCTTGTGGGGATATTAGGATATCGTGTGTATATAATTGCATATCCACCTCCACCGGAAATAGAAGAAGTCTATTCTCCTCCGAGAAAGGAGATACCAGATGACCCTAACCTTAAACCTCCGATGCCTCAATTACCGCCTGCACTGGCTATACCGGGGACTTATGCCCAATTGTGGAGAGAAAATCCTTTCTGGTATTTTGCTGGGGAAACAACATCAGCGAGAGGAACTCATGAAATTACGGCGAAAGACCTCGGTATTACCCTGCTTAATATCCGTCAGGTGGGAGAGAAATGGCGGGCACAGCTTCGGACGCGTTCTACTACCAAATGGTATGATGAGGGAGAAGAATTTGAAAAATTTATTCTGGAACGGATTAATCCAGACGATAAAACAGTGGTTATACATTCAGAGCAGTATGGAAGAAGATTTACACTTGAAATGCGAAGATAAGGTGGAAGAAAAATGAAAAAGATATGTTATTTATTAGATAATAATTATAAAAAGAATTTCCAAAGGGTCAATAATAAAAGACCTCGGGAGGAAAAAATACTAATGAGTACCACAACAAAATTCCAGTTTAAGTTTGTGATGTTTGTATTAACAATGAGTGTCATGTTTTTTATGACACTATACGGTGCTCGTGCACAAACACAGGCGGAAGACACTTCTCCTATTTCGCCGGTTACTGTTCAAGATGCTCCTTCGGATGTTTCAATGGAGAATCCGCCTTCAGAGGAAAATGCAGAAACTTATTTCCGAAGAGGTGTCGGATTATATAAGAAAGAACTTTATCGTGAAGCATTAACGGAATTTAATCGGGCACTGGCATTAGACCCCAATCATAAAGAAGCCCAGGTATATCAGCAAAAATTTAATTCTCAATTACAATTATCAATAGGTTAAAAGGCGGAAACTGCTCCTGCACCAACTTTTGAAACCTTCCAACCTACTCAACCAGGTGAAATGCCTGAGAAGACAGCAGAAGAGTTAAAAAAAGAAAGAGTGCAGAAGTTATTGTCCGATGCACAGCGGTATATGGAAGCACAGAAGTTTGATATTGCAGTAGAGATTTATAACAATGTTTTATTGATAGACCCTAAGAATGATATGGCGCGAGAAGGACTTCATCAGGCAACAATTAAACTTCATCAGGAATCTGTCAAAGAGTCAGAAAGAAAGGTTGCGGAAGACCGTGCAAAGATTAGAGATTTTATAGAGAAGCAGAAACAACTTCCGGAAGGGGCAGATGCAAGAGGTATAAAACCCTATAAATTTACAGTTCCAGAAATAGAAGAAGAGTCGGCCCCTGTAACAAAGGTAAGTGAATTAGAAAAGACTTTAGATTCCATTGTCAGTATTGAGTTTGAAGATATTCATATTAGTGAGATTACACAATTTATATCGGATAGTTATGGTGTAAATATAGTTATAGATAATCGTGCGGTAGAGCCTCCTGCGAAACAGCAACCTCAGCAAGGTGCAGTGCAACCTGCACAACCAGGGATGATGGGTATGCCATCTGCACCAGGACAACCTTTTGGTGCACCTGGAGTGGGACGTCCACCCATGGCGGGACCTGGTGCAGGACCTGGCGGGGTTGGATTAAGGACAGGTCCCGGCGTAGGACCTGGAGGTTTACAAGGGGGTGGTTTGGGTGCACCTGCATACCCGGGTGCCCCTGGTCAACAGGGTTATGGGGTTTCTCAAGATGTATATTATGGAACAAAGTCCAGTGGCATTGTTCCTTATATTAGTTTGAAAGATGTCACTTTGCGGGAAGCATTGAAAGCATTACTACGTCCATTGGGGTTGGATTTCTCTGTTCAACCCGGATTTATCTGGATTAGTAAGCCTGAAATTATTCGGCAGGAAAGTTTTGAATCATTAGAGACCCGCTTTTACGAACTGCGAAATGTGGGTGCGGATATTCTATTCAAGTTAGTGTTGAGAAATCCGTTTGGTGGGGTTGGTGGTATGGGTGGAGGTATGTATGGAGGAATGGGTAGTTTTGGTGGCAGAGGATATGGAGGAATGGGTGGAATGTATGGAGGCGGAATGTATGGAGGAATGGGTGGAATGTATGGAGGAATGGGTGGAGGAATGGGTGGAATGTATGGAGGCGGAATGTATGGAGGAATGGGTGGAATGTATGGTGGTGGAATGGGTGGTTATCGTGGCGGAATGGGTGGCTATGGCGGAGGAGGTATGTATGGAGGCGGAATGTATGGAGGAATGGGCGGAATGTATGGTGGAATGGGTGGTTATCGTGGTGGGATGGGTGGTATGTATGGTGGGATGGGTGGTATGTATGGTGGAATGGGTGGTTTTGGTAGAGATGTTACTACATTAAGCAATATTTCCGATATGTTTTCAACTATCAGTGACCAGATTGTTGGTGAATTAGGACCAGTAGGTATTGTTCAAGCAGGAACAGGTGCAGGAGCAGGAATAGGTGGTTTAGGAGGGAGAGGAGCACTGGCTACAGGAACACCAACGGCAGGTTATGGAGGTGCAGCAGGTACGGCTCAATTAGGGGCACGTGCAGGATTTGAAGAAACCCAGTTGTCTGGTCTACAAATTCTTGCTGATGCTATCCCACCTATCAAAGAGCCTTATACAGGGGAAACCTTATCTAAAATTGCGTACAACGAAGCGACAAATATGTTGATTGTAACAAATACCCCTACGAATCTTGATAAATTTGAACAAATTTTGGGGCAAATTGATGTTACCCCGAAACAGGTTAGTATTGAAGCAAAATTCCTAACGGTGCGTATTGAGGATTTGAAAAAGATAGGTTTCAACTGGTCTGGGAATCTAAGCGACCAGAATAATAGACCAAGAGAAAATCAGTACTTATCCCGACAAACATATAGTTATGATGTGAATGGTGATGGTGTTGATGAACAAGTACCTTTCTATGTTCGTCCTGATGGAAGTTCTGTAATTCGTAATTCTGTAACACAGGGAACCATATCAGGACTGGTTAGCCCACCGGCACCTGCGGCAGCCGCATCTACTTTAAGTTTAATTACCAAGATAATAGACAACGCAGATGGGGACCAGTTAAGTGTGGCGTTTGATTACTTGAATAGTTTAAGAGAATCAGAATTACTGAGTGCCCCTCGTGTAACGACTATGAATAGGAAACCCGCTGTGGTTGCCGATTTCCAGACAGAGTATTATCTTACACAGGTGTACACTGAAGTATATGTTACCGAAGGAGGTTTCGGTGGTACCGCAACTCAATCCGTGATTACACAGCCTCAATTCAGTCCATTTAATTTTGGTATTGCTCTTTCAGTTACTCCGCAAATTCGAGATAATGACCAGGTTCGTTTGTGGTTGAACCCGGAAGTTCGTGCACGAATTGGCGAAAAGAAGTTTGAACAGAAGAGTGTAGTAGGGACATCACAAGTCACTACTGAAATAATTTTACCTACAACTTCATGGCAGGCAGCATGGACCAATGTGATTGTCCATGATGGTGATACCTTAGTATTAGGTGGTTTGGTTCAGGATAAAACCATACATAGCAATCAAAAAATGCCGTATCTTGCGGATATACCTTTGCTTGGATTCTTCTTCCGTGGGAAGTCTAAGGAGGTTCAACAGTCCAGTTTGTTAATTTTCGTTACACCAGATATTATAGACACAACAGGTGCAAGATTCTTTAGTGTCGGGAAAGAGACCTCATAATCCGATTGATAAGCAAATAGAAAAGAAGCATGGTTAGTAAAAATAGTGAAGGGGGATTTTTGTCCAATTCTGTATGTGGTTATGTCTTTATAATATTTTATGGAAAGTATTAACCCCTTTTGGAAAAATTTACCTTCATTTTAATAAGAAATATTTCCCCTTAAAATCAAGATTTGCTCCTCTTATTCCGAATATAAAAAACCCTTTATGGATACATGCCTGTAGTGTTGGGGAAGTAAATCAGTTATCTCCCATCTTTGAGCTGTGGATAAAACTATTTCCCGATATTCCTCTATTATTGACCGTTAATACAATCAGTGGATACCAGCAGGCAGAGAAAAAATATAAGAATTTGCCCATACATATCACCTGGTGTCCTTTTGACCATCCACATTCAGTAGAGACATTTATTAAAAAATTATCTCCACGAATGTTAATATTAGTAGAAACGGAACTCTGGCCCAATCTCATTTTGAAGGCTTATAAGTATAATGTGCCTATTGCAATTATCAATGGTAGAATCAGTGATAAATTTCTCCATACTTATCACCGTTGGGGAAAAGTGTATAAAAAACTCTTAGGAATTATTTCTCTGATTTTAGTGCAGACCGAAGAATATGCAAATCGGTTTATTGAATTGGGGGCGGACAGGGAAAGGGTACATATTGTTGGAAATATTAAATATGATGCAATTAATACAGAGATTAACTTTAACATCAGGAACAGACTTCGCATTGCGTTAGGGATTCCTTCTGATGCGAAGGTTATTGTTTTTGGTAGTCTTAGAGACGGAGACGAGATAGTGGCAAAAAAAATATGGGATGAGTTAAGTCCCAAATTTTCTGACCTGTGGCTTATTCTTGCCCCGCGTCATCCCGATAAAAAGGATGTAATTCTTAAACAGTTTCCTGATAAAGATGTCCTTTTGAGAAGTGAAAATCTAAATGGAAAGAAAAATCAGGGCGAGCGAGTTATTGTTGTAGATACTTTAGGAGAGTTAATCCACTTCTATTCTATTGGCACTGTAGCGATAATAGGTGGAAGTTGGTTTCCAGGTGTGGATGGACATAATCCTCTGGAACCTGCGGGATTGGGGGTGGTCCCTATCTTTGGACCGTTTATGAAGAATTTTCAGGAACCTGCAGAGAAGTTGTTGAGTGGTAATGGTGCGATACAATTAGATAGTTATGAAAAACTGCCTGAAGAATTGGAAAGATTGTTTTCCTCTCCTTACGAGTTTATTAATTACGGAACACGGGCACGGAAAATTGTTCTGGAAAATCAGGGGGCAGTTTCCCGAACTATTGATTTTTTAATAAAATCTCTACCTCAGTAAAATATCTATATGATTTAGTACCTATTTGTTTGTGAATAGTGTAATGGTTAAAGGAAAAACCTTTGTTATCCTCTAAGTGGAAATATAAGAATTCCTATGATTTTTACTGTGCCCTGATTATGCTTTTCCCATCTCTTATGGTTCTCATTCCATTTTTTATTTTTCCATTACTATATGCCTTTATATTAAGTTTATGGGGTGGGAAAAGAAACACGGGCAATTTCGTAGGACTGAAAAATTATCTTGTAGCGTTTCAAAATCCATTATTCTGGCAGAGTTTGAAAGTTACAATATATTATGCTTTGATGACTGTGCCTGCGACATTAATTCTGGGATTTTGTGTAGCATATTTGCTATCCAAGATTACTCGTGGCAAAACTTTTTTAAGGATTTTCTACTTTGTTCCGTATGTGACCTCTACGGTAGCAGTGGCTATGGTCTGGCGAATATTTTATAATCCGCAGTCAGGCTTGTTTAATTTTCTTTTAGACAGTTTAGGTTTGCCTGCTCAGCGATGGTTACTGGAACCTCGTGGAATATTGCACATACTTACTGGCGGATTGATTCCACCGCAATTAGGTCCCAGTCTCGCATTGTTCTGCATATCTTTATTTGATATTTGGCATACTTTTGGATTTGCAGTTGTAGTTTTCATAGCAGGTATGAGTACTATTCCCCGAGAGTACTATGAATCTGCCCAAATAGATGGAGCACGACCTCTACAAATTCTGTTTCATATTGAGTTGCCGTTATTAACTCCTACCTGGCTTTTCTTAATCACGGTCCAGTTAATACGCTCGTTGCAGTCTTTTAGTAGTTTTTATGCGTTGAGTCCAGCCGGTGGTAGAACAATGGGCACTACTGAAAATTTAATGTTGCATATCTATTCTCAGTTCTATGAATATGGTTATTGGGGGTATGGTTCGGCAGTAGCGATATTGTTAAGTATTATGATAATGACATTAACATTTATTCAATGGCAATGGGCAAGGAGATATGTCTTCTATCAATAAAATTATGAATAATAATTTTCCATTATTTAAATACTCGTTAAAAACTTTTCTGATATATTTTATCCTTATTACTTTTGGGTTGATTGTAAGTTTCCCTTTCTTATGGATGGTTTCCTCTTCCTTCAAGACATTAGATGAAGTGATGACTCCTTCCCTCAGGATTTTTCCTTCTCAATGGCAATGGAAAAATTGGCTACAGGTTTTTCAGTTTGCACCTTTCGGTAGATATTTTTTCAATTCTTTCCTTGTAGCAGGTGTAGTTACATTTATGGTTTGTGTTAATTCCGTTTTAGCAGGCTATGCCTTTGCAAGGCTAAAATTTTTTGGTAAATCTGTTGTTTTTGCATTGGTGATGGCAACAATGATGGTCCCTTTTGAGTCCGTGTTAATACCTAATTTTATTTTGATTAGTAAATTAGGCTGGTATAACACTTATTGGGGACTAATTGTTCCGTGGTGTGCCAATGCATTTTCTATACTTCTAATTCGTCAGGCGTTTATGACTCTCCCGGAAGATTACTATGAATCAGCACAAATTGATGGATGCGGTCACTTCACATTCCTATTATATCTGGCAGTTCCTTTCATAAAACCTGCTTTAATTACAGTTGCACTATTTACTTTCCTGAATAGTTATAATTCATTGTTATGGCCTCTTATAATTACCGCAGATGAAACAAAGCGGGTGGTGCAGGTAGGTCTTACAGTTTTTTCAGGCGACGCCGGTGTCCGTGTAAACTTATTGATGACAGCCTCAACCATTGTCGCCTTACCTTCCATTTTTATTTATTTAATTGCGCAAAAATATTTCTTTCAGGAATCTATTCGCGTAGGTTTAAAGGGATGAAAATATTTTTTAAGGTAGAAAATATTTCTTGTTTTTTTATTGTGTTAGTGGTATTGTTCTCCGGAAATGGATGTTATGCTCCAATAAATAATGAGTTTATCCCACTAAATCTATCGCAGATAGTTTTCTGGGATAGGCAGACTGCGGAGAGTGCCCAGTTCATTAGGACAAAAGCACAGGAGTTTAATGACCTATATCCAGGTTTACCAGTCAAAGTGGAAAAAGCAGGTGGATACGCGGAAATATTTCGGAAAGTTTCTGCGAGTATCCAGGCGAGGAAGTTGCCTGCCTTAGCTGTGTCGTATGAAAGTATGACGAGTGAATATATTCCCACAGGCGCAGTAGTTCCGGTGGATGAGTATTTAAATGACCCGGAGATTGGTTTGTCTGCAGAAGAATTAGAAGACTTTTTCCCCGCTGTAATTTCTGCGAACCGTTATGTGGATTTTGGAAATAAACTATATTCATTCCCTCTGGCAAAAAGTGTCCTGGTTTTATATTACAATACAGATGTTATGAGAGAAGCAGGGATAACAAATGTTCCAGAAACATGGGAAGAGTTTTATGAACATTTGCGGACAATTAAAATAAAAACGGGTAAAAGAGGATATGCAATTTCAATAGATTGTTCAACAGTAAGTGCAATGATATATAGTTTTGGTGGAGAAATTGTTCAGGAGAGACAGACATTATTTGGTTCTCCTGATGTTATTCGCGTTTTCTCGTATCTTCAACAATTGATAAAAGAAGACCTTGCCTATGTAATTACGCCGGGTTCCTTTGATGATGAGATTGCCTTTGCCCGAGGTGAAATTGCCTATATGATTCGTTCCAGTTCTCTACGAATTGCCCTTGAATTGCTGGGAAAAGAAACAATTTTCCACTGGGGTATTGCACCGTTACCTCATGCGACAGGTCACCGTCCCGTTACCGTTTTGTTTGGACCCAACATTACAATATTTAAGACGACGCCTGAACAACAGCGAAGAGCCTGGATGTTTGTCCGTTTTATGACATCAAGGGAAAACACCGTGAATTGGGCGATAGAGACGGGTTATGTCCCTATCCGAAAATCTTCTGCTGAAAATCCAAAACTACAAAAATTCTGGCAGGAAAAGCCGTATGCGAAAGTGCCGTTTGATTGTCTTCCTTTTGCAAAGCCAGAACCGAATTTATCAGGCTGGCAACAGGTTCGTGATTTGGTAGAAAGTGCAGAATTGGAAGTATTGACACTTATGAATACGCCTGAAAATGTATGTAAAGAACTGGAGAAGAAAGCCAATGCTATTTTAAGCCTTCTGTAATGGTGATGTAGGAATAAAAATTAAAAATGGGATTGTTTAGTATTCAGGAGGTAAATTTATGAAAACATTAAAGGAACAAGTAGATATTTATTCCAGTTACCATCAAAATCCGTACAACAGACTAACTCATTATTTCGGTATACCTGTAATTATCTTTTCCATACTTCTTTTTTTATCATGGATTCGTTATCCGTCCTTACCGTGGTGGTTGAATGCGGGGTTAATTTTCTCTATTGCAGTTTTTATTTATTATTTCTTACTGGATAAAACGATTGCTTTCATTATGATGATTTTGGTTTTACCCCTGTTATTGCTTGCATTTTGGGTGAGTTTCCTATCATGGAAATTGAATATATTACTCTTTGTAGTATTATTTTTCGGTGGTTGGATACTACAATTTATTGGGCATACCGTATTTGAAAAGAAAAAGCCTGCCTTTTTTGATAACCTAATTCAACTTCTTATCGG
>FWPV01014353.1_pt1 | contig 11649 bp, 11 predicted proteins | sample 2228371 | NCBI WGS metagenome assembly FWPV01 (sample SAMEA103939776, study PRJEB20133) | metagenome | reverse complement strand
AAAGCGCATCTGCGTGAAAAGCTGCAGACGCCGCCCGGCTACTGGCTGGAGTGGAGCGGGCAGTACGAGGCGATGGAGAGAGTGCGGGAGCGGCTGAAATTCGTGCTCCCGGCGGTGATGGCCGTAATCCTGCTGCTGCTGTATCTGAACACGCGGTCGTGGGCGAAGACGGCCATCGTGCTGCTGGCGGTGCCGTTTTCCGCCGTGGGCGCGGTATGGCTGCTCCACTGGCTCGGCTACAACATGAGCATCGGCGTATGGGTGGGGCTGATCGCGCTGCTGGGCGTGGACGCCGAGACCGGCGTCTTCATGCTGCTGTATCTGGACCTGGCTTACGAGGAGGCGAAGCGCGCCGGGCGGCTGCGCAATGCAGCCGAGCTGCGCGAAGCCGTCGTGCACGGCGCGGTGAAGCGGATCCGGCCGAAGTTCATGACGGTGGCGACCATGTTTGCGGGACTGATGCCGCTGATGTGGGCCACGGGCGCGGGGGCGGACGTCATGAAGCGGATCGCGGCGCCGATGGTGGGCGGCGTGGCGACATCGTTCCTTCTGGAGCTGCTGGTCTATCCGGCGATTTACGAGGTGTGGAAATGGCACGCGGAAGTGAAAAAACAGGTTTCGGCGTAATTGTTCTGCTCTTGCTGGCCTGGCCGGCGGCGGCGCTGGATTTTCCGGCGCGGCACAATCATTGGCGCAAGGGCTGCGCGGGCATTCTGACGCTGGATGCCGACGGCGCCGGGTTCCGTCAGATCGGAGCGAAGAAAGAGCCGCACGCCTGGCGCTGGACGTGGACCGACATCCAGCGGCTGGAGATCGGCGACGACCGCCGCGTGCGCGTGCGGACGTACCGCGACAGCCGGCTGCGGCTGGGCGCAGACATCGAGTACGAGTTCCTGCTCGACGGCAAGCCGGATCTGGTCCCGGTGTACGAGCTGCTGCGCGCGGCGGCGGACTCGCGGCTGGTGGCGAGGCTGGCGGCGCCGGGGGCGAAGCTCGAGTGGGAGCTGCCGGCGAAGCGGGTGCGGGGGACGGGCGGCGCGCTGGGCGTGCTCCGCGTCTATGAAGACCGCGTCGTGTTCGCCGCGGACAGGGCGGGCGAGTCGCGCACGTGGCGCGACTCCGATATCGCGCTCGTGTCGAGCTCCGGACCGCTGCACTTCTCGCTGACGGCAGCGGGCGCGGGAGAGATTTTCGAGTTCCGGTTGCGGCGCAGTCTCGAGCCGGAGCGGTACGAACGGCTGTGGCTGCGTCTGGAAGCCCCTCGGGGCGTGAAACTGCTCGACGAAGAAAAGGAGACGACACGATGAAAAGACTGCTGTGGATGGCCGTGCCCTGCCTCCTGCTGGCGCAGGGACCGGTGAAAGAGTACAGGGGCGTGATCACCGACACGATGTGCGGCGCCGATCATGCGCATATGGGCATCCAGCCCGACGAGAAGTGCGTGCGCGAGTGCGTGAAGAGCGGAAAGTGGAAGTACGCCCTGATAGACGACAAAGGGAAGATGATGGTGCTGAGCGACCAGAAGACCCCGGAGAAGTACGAGGCGAAGAAGGTGAAAATCCGCGGCGTGTTTTACGAGAAGACGGGGATTCTGCGGGTGGACTCGATGACCGCGGTCGACTGAAGAGGCGGAAGAACACGAAGGGCCGCGGCTGATCCGGCCGCGGCCCTTCCGGTGAATCAGGATGGGAACAGATCAGCTCCGGGTGGCGGTGTAGGTGCCCTTGCTGCCGTTGGGGGTGGTGTATTCGCCGGCGACCTTGCCGCCGTCGAGCCTGCCCTTCACCTCGATGTTGCCGTCGCCGGTGTAGATCTTGAAGCTGAAGGAATCGCCTTCGACCTTGCCGTCGATCAGCGGAGCGGAGTCGCCGCTTTCGGTGATGATGGCGCCGGTGAGACGGCTTCCGTCGGCCTTGAGATCGAGAGTGGCGCGCATGGAATTGCCTTCGGCATCACGGGCGACTACACTCCACTTGCCCGTGAGGGAAGCGGAAGCGGCGCGCTTGCCGGAAAACTTGCCTTTTTCGCCCGTCGGGATCGTGTATTCGCCGGTCACGGTGTCGCCGGAGATCCTGCCTGAAACCTGGATGTCGCCGTCGCCGATGGACACCTTGAAAGCCACCGTGTCGCCGCTCAGCTTGCCGGCGCTGATGGGGAGCGTGTCGCCGGTGTCGAGAGCGATGGACCCGGAGAGCTGGCCGCCGTCCTGCTTCAGATCAAGCGTGGCGCGGCGCTGCGTGCCGTCAGGGTCGGTGGCGAGGATCTCCCATTTGCCGGCGGCTTGCGCGGTCTGGGCGGAGGCTTCACGCTGACCTGTGACCGAGCCGGTGCTGCCGTCGGGAGCCGTGAGCGTGCCGGTCACTTTGTCGCCGTCGATCTTCAGGCGGAAGGGAATCGGCCCCATGTCGAGCATGAGATCGAAACGGAGCTCGCCGTTCGCGTAGGAGACGTTGGCCAGCGGCATCTGGCCGCGGTCGCTGTCGAGAACGCCCGTCAGCTTGCCGCCTTCGTCCCTGACGACCAGCGTGACGTTGTAGGCATTGCCGTCGGGGGCGTTGGCGACCAGCTTCCACCGGCCGGCGGCATCGGAGGCGAAGCAGGCCGCGGCGAACACGGACAGAGCAAGGAAGGTGCGGATCCAGCGCATGGAATGATCAACCTCGGTGTGGATTCTCTCTCATCTTACGATGCGGGTAGCGGAGTTGTTCCATGCGGAAAAAGAAAAAGGCCGCCGGAATCCGGCGGCCGGAGTGGACTGACGGGCGTGAGGCGCCCGGATCAGTACTTCTTCTCCTTGGGCAGGATGACGGTGTCGATCACGTGAATCACGCCATTGTCGCAGACGATGTCGGTCTTGACGACCTTGGCGTTATCGATCATCACTTCGCCGCCGCTCACCTTGATCTTGGCGGCGCTGCCCTGCACGGTCTTGGCTTCCTTCAGTTTCACGACGTCGGAGGCCATGACCTTGCCGGACACGACGTGGTAGGTGAGCACCTTCTTGAGCTGCTCGGGGTTGGCGATGAGGGACTCGAGCGTGCCGGCAGGCAGCTTGGCGAAGGCCTCATCGGTAGGAGCGAACACGGTGAACGGGCCAGGCCCCTTCAGTGTGTCCACGAGGCCGGCGGCCTTGACAGCCTTGACGAGCGTGTTGAAGCTGCCAGCGCTGACGGCGGTGTCGACAATGTCGGCCGCCGGCGCGGCGGTGATGGCGAAGATCGCCAGAGCGATCACGGACAGGATCTTTTTCATGGTTCCCCTCTGAGATTTCGATTCGATTTCATTCCGGGCGGCGTTTGCCGTCCGTCACGCTGAAATGGATTTTCCGGAAAGCAGGACAGGTGCACTATTTTTTCGGCGGCGCGGATGCCGGCGGCGCTGCGGCGTCACTGGCCGTAGAGGACCTTTTCGGAAAGGACGCGGCCGTCGGGCAGTTCGGCGCGCATCTCCACTTCGAGGGCGGAAGCGGAAGTCCTGTGAAGAAGGCTGCCGGCACGCAGTGCGTCCTGCGTCAGACGGTGCTCGAACGTCCTCGGTCCCTCCGTAATGCGGAGGACGGTCTGGCGGGCGGGGGCGAGAGCCGGATCGACAGGGTTCCAGCGGATCAGGAATCCGTCGGGCTGGCGCTGGACGCGCAGCGACAGCGTGACGAGAGGCTGGGGCGGGGGTGGAGGCGGCGCAGAAGCCGGACCGCTGTCCGGCCGTGTCCAGACGAAGACAGCCAGAACGACGGCGAGCGCGGACAGGGCCAGGATCAGAGGACCTCTGGGGACCGGTTCGCGCTGTTCGGGAGGCGCGGGCTGCGGATCGCTCTTCTCCTCCCGTGGCTGCGGCTGGGCGGGCGCGGGGAGGACGACGGTGGGGGTTTCCGGAAGAGAGCGGTCTTTCGGCGAGATGTAGGAGGGGATGATGCGCCAGATGGGCTGCAGCGGCCTCGCGCCCCGGTGAACCGTCACTTCCAGCGCCCCGTCGGGATGGACTTCGATCAGCAGGAAAAGATCGCTGGAGCGGAAGAAGCGCTGGTGCAGACTGATCTCGTCATCCCGGATCTCCGCGCCCCGGAAGGGATGCGAGACGAACCAGCCGATCAGGGAGTCCTGCCCGTCGGCCGTGCGTTCGGGCAGGCGCACGAGAAACTCCTTCAGCCCGCCGACTTCTTCCTTCGTCAGAAGAAAAGAGGGTCCACGCTGGTACCGGCAGGGGATCTGGTGCCACTGACGGATCTGGTATTCGCCGCCGGAGAAGCCTCCCAGCAGCGCGCCGCCGATGCCCAGAGGAACCGGTCCGCGGGCGGCGAGCACGCACTGGCGGCGGATATTCTCAAGAACTCCGGTCGAGCAGACGACGCGGCAGGGCTCGCCATCGGCCTTCCAGACGACGAGCCGTTCGGAAGATTCGCGCCTGCTGTCCGGGTGGATTTTCATGGCTCGCCCTCGATGCCGGACCTGCGCCCGGGCGGCGGAGGGAGGGGCGGCATGGCGCCGCGCCTCCCAGTGTACTCTGGCCTTTTGCATCCTTGCAGGCGGGCGTGAATCCAATCATGTTGAAATAGAAGGCCGCATGCGGTTTCTGTACACGGTCCAGACGGCGGCGGCGCTGGCCTTCGCCAGCCTGCGGGCGCACAAGCTGCGCAGTTTCCTGACTCTGCTGGGCGTCATCATCGGGGTGGGAAGCGTGGTGCTGGTGGGCGCGGCGATCGACGGACTCGGCAACTACGCCGAGCAGTCGACCTCCAAGGTGTTGGGCAGCGAGAGTTTCCAGGTCGGACAGCTGCTGCAGAGGGGTAGGCTGTCGCGCCGCGAGCGGATCGAAAAACTCCGGTACAACAAGCCGATCCGCGAAGAGGATTACCAATATCTGAAGACGGTCACCGGCGAGCAGATCCTGTACAGCCCGTACCGGTTCCGGGTGGAAGATCTGAAGCGGGACAACCGGATTCTCGAAGCCACCAACATCATCGGCGTCTCCAGTGACATGGCGGAGATCCGCGATTTCAGCCTGAGCGAAGGGCGCTTATTCACTCCGCAGGAGGAGGCTGCCAAGTCGCCGGTGGCGATCATCGGCGAGGACGTGCGGCAGTTCTTTTTCGCCGATGTGACGCCGCTCGGGCAGACGCTGCGCATCTCGGGAATGGACTTCACGGTGATCGGCGTTCAGGAAAAGATCGGCAGCGTGGGCGGGCAGTCGCAGGACAACGTGGCGTTCATCCCGGCGACCGTGTTCGGGCGCCTGTACGGTCCGGAGCGGAACATGGTGCTGTTTGCGCGGGCGCGCCCGGAATCGGGGCTGACTCTCGAGGAAGCGCTGGACCTGACGAGGGCGGCGCTGCGCACGCGCTACAAGGCGCAGCCCGGCAAGCCGGACAACTTCGACACGCTGACGCCGGACGCCATCCGGGAATTCATCGAACGGATTCTGGGCATCATCACCGCCGCGGTGGTGCCGGTGACCGCCATCTCGCTGGTCGTGGGCGGGGTGGTGATCATGAACATCATGCTGGTGTCGGTGACCGAGCGCACGCGGGAGATCGGCATCCGCAAGTCCATCGGGGCGCGGCAAAGCGATCTGCTGCTGCAGTTCCTGCTGGAGGCGGTGTTTCTGGCGGTGACCGGAGGAATGATCGGGCTGATCGGCGCAGCCGTAGTGGCCAAAATCGGTAGCCTGATCGCCGGGGTTGAATTGCGCGTGACGCTGCCTTACATCCTGCTGGCTCTGGTCGTGTCCACGTTGACGGGGATTCTTTCGGGGATGTATCCGGCGCGGAAAGCGGCGCGGATGGATCCCGTGGAGGCGCTGAGGGCGGAGTAAGCCGATGCGGGTGCACGTGGAATTGCGCGAAAACATCCAGATGGCGGTGGACGCGGTGTGGAGCCACCGGTTCCGCAGCGCGCTGACGATTCTGGGCATCGTGATCGGCATCTGCACGGTGGTCACGATCGGCAGCATCACGAGCGGTTTGCGGCAGGGCATTGTCACGTTTTTCGCGGAATTCGGGCCGGACAATATTTTCCTGAACCGGTTCGACCGCGACCCGAATGCTCCAGGGTCGCCCAAGGAGCTGAAACGGAAGCCGATTCTTCCGGAGTATGCGGCGCTGATCAAGGAAAACGTCCGGGCTGTGGAGGACGTCGCGCTCGAATTGTTCATCTCGTCGGAAACCAGCGGCTTTCTGACGGCCAAAGTGCCGGGATATGAGACCGACAATCTGATGCTGGTGGGTTTCAGCGCCAATGCGTTTGAAATCCAGCCGCGGGAGCTTGCCGAAGGCCGTGTCTACACGCCGCAGGAAGAAGCCCGCGCGGCGCGGGTGTGCGTCATCGGGCCGCTGGTCAAAAAGGCGCTCTTTCCTGATGGCGGCGCGGTGGGCCGGACGATCTCGGTGGCGGGCGCCGAGTACACGGTGCTCGGCGTGTTCGCCGAGGCGAAGGGCGGGTTCTTCGGCCAGAACGGCCAGGACATGCAGATCGTGATTCCCTACGAAACGGCGCGGCTGCGGTTTCCGACGGAAGAGCGGCTGATCCTGGTGTCGAAGGCGCGGCCTGGAATGCGCGAGGAGGCTTACGAGGAGATCCGCCAACTGCTGCGGCGCGTGCGGAAGACCCCTCCGGGGCTGCCCGATGATTTCGGCCTGTCGACGACAGACCAGATCATCAAGCGTCTGGACAGCATCCTGAGCATGGTGGTGCTGGTCTCGATCGCGTTGGCCAGCCTGGGGCTGATGGTGGGCGGCATCGGGGTGATGAACATCATGCTGGTGTCGGTGACCGAGCGCACGAAAGAGATCGGAGTGCGGAAGGCGATCGGGGCGCGGAAATTCGACATCGTCATTCAGTTCCTGACCGAAGCGGTGACGCTGGCCGGCATCGGTGGCGTGGCCGGGATCGTGTTCGCGGCGTTGGTGACAATGCTCGTGGGCAAGCTGGTGCCGGCGCTGGCAGCGCCGATGCCGGGCTGGGCGGTGGCCATGGGACTGATGGTCTCGGTAGGAGTGGGGATTTTCTTCGGCACCTGGCCGGCGATGAAGGCGGCGAATCTCGATCCGGTGGAAGCGCTGCGGTACGAGTAAAGGCGGGGCCGGGCACAGGCCATTGCGGCGCTGGGACGCGAGGCGGATCACTGCAAAATGCGGACCGGGCGTCGTGTGCCGGGCTGACTGCGGCGGCGCCGGCAGGCGGCGGAAGACGGCTTTTTGAATCCGAGCAGCGCCTTCGGGCGGCCGGTTGTCGCAGAATAGAAAGAAGCGCGCGAACGGAAAGCAGCCGGGCGCGCGGGAGCGAACCGGATGACGAGCGAGCAGGAGAAACTGGTTGCCGAGATCGCGCGCGAGGTGCTGGCGCGGCTGGAGGGGCGGGTTCCGGGACGGGACGGCGCTGCGCGCGCGGCTGAACCGGCGGCGCCGATAACGGGCGACGGCGTGTTCGCGACGGTCGACGAGGCGGCGGCAGCAGCGGCCGAAGCGCAGCCGAAGATCGCCGCGATGAGCCTGTCCGAGCGCGGGCGGATGGTGGATCTGATCAAGGATCTGTGTTCGCGTCACGCGGAAGAGTGGGGGCGGCTCGAGCTGGAAGAGACGGGGCTGGGGCGGCTCGACCACAAGATCGAAAAGCTGCGGATCATCCGAAATGTTCCGGGCGTCGAAGCGCTGGAGGCGAAGGCGCGGACGGACAAGGACGGGATGTGCCTGATCGAGCGGGCGCCCTGGGGCGTAGTGGGGATGGTGCTGCCGGCGACGCATTCGGCGCCGACGCTCGCCTCGAACGCGATCAACGTGCTGGCGGCGGGCAACGCGGCGGTGTTCAGCCCGCATCCGGCAGGCGCGAAGATCGCCATGCGCGCGATGCAGCACTTCAATCGCGCGATCGCGGAGACGACGGGCGTGCGGAATGCGCTGACGATGTGCGCAACGGCGAGCATCCGGACGGCGGAAGAGGTGTTCCGGCACCCGAAGATCGCGCTGTTGTGCGTGACGGGCGGACCGGCGGTAGTGCGCGCGGCGATGAAGCACGGCAAGCGCGTGATCGCGGCGGGACCGGGCAATCCGCCGGTGGTGGTGGACGAGACGGCGGACCTCGATCTGGCGGCGCGCTCGGTCGTGCAGGGAGCGGGGTTCGACAACAACCTGCTCTGCATCGGCGAGAAAGAAGTGTTCGTGGTGGCGGCGGTGTTCGATGCATTCATGGCGGCGATGCGGCGGGCGAAGGCTTTCGAGCTGAAGCACGACGCCATTGAGAGGCTGACGCGGGCGGCGTTCGATCTCGAGCATGACGGCAAGGGGTGCGCGCACGGACATCTGAAAAAAGATCTGATCGGCAAGGACGTGGCTGTTCTGGCGCGGGCGGCGGGCGTCGAGGTTCCGCCGGGAACGGAGCTGCTTTTCGGCGAGACGCAGGAGGATCATGTCTTCGTGCAGGAAGAGCAGATGATGCCGTTCGTGCCGGTGGTGAAGGTAAAGGATGTCGACGATGCGATCCGCGCGGCTGTGAAGGCGGAGCGAGGGTTCCGGCATACGGCGATGATCCACTCGCGGAACCTGAACAACGTGACGAAGATGGCGCGGGCGATGAACACGACGCTGTTCGTGCACAACGCGCCGTGCGTGGCGGCGCTGGGTTCGGGAGCGCCGGGATATCTGAGCTATTCGATCGCGACGCCGACGGGGGAAGGCGTGACCACGGCGCTGACGTTCACGCGCGAGCGGCAGATTGCCCTGGGGGCAGGGGCGTTGAGGATTCTCTGAAGGAGCGGTTTCTGAGCATGATGCAAGGTTCAAGAGAGGTTCGCTCATGAGCCGGAGGGATCTGAGCCGGCACCGGATCATCACCGCGCAGGACGTGGAAGACGCGGCGCGCGCGGGCGTCGTGGAGCTGCTGCTGCAGCCGGGCGCGATGCTGACGCCGGAAGCAGCCGAAGCGGTGGCGCGGCACGGACTGCGGCTGTGCGGGCGCGAAGGCGGCGATGGATGGGAAGCGCTGCTGAATTCCGCCGAGGCGCAGCCGTTCAAGGAAGAGATCTGCGCCGTGGGACGCAAGCTGTGGCAGCGCATGTACGTGGACGGCAACGGGGGCAACATCAGCTACCGGCTGCGGGACGACGCGGTGCTGTGCACGCCGACGCTGTGCAGCAAGGCGGACCTGACTCCGGCTGATCTGTGCCTGGTGGATCTGGACGGCAAGCAGCTGGCAGGAGGCAGGGCGCGCACGAGCGAGATCCTGCTCCATCTGGAGATTTACAAGGCGGTGCCGGAGGCGCGGGCGGTGGTGCACTGCCATCCGCCGCACGCGACGGCGTACGCGATTACGGGGCGTGTTCCCCCAACGTGCATCATCCCCGAATATGAGGTGTTCATCGGTAAGGTGGCTCTTTCGCCGTACGAGACGCCGGGCACGAAGAAGTTCGCCGAGACGGTGCTGCCCTTTGTGAAGACGCACAACACGGTGCTGCTGGCCAATCATGGCATCGTGTGCTGGGCGGACACGGTGACGCACGCCGAGTGGTACGCCGAAGTGGTGGACACGTACTGCTGGACGCTGATGCTGGCGCAGCAGCTCGGCGCGCCGCTTTCGCACATCCCGGCGGACAAGGCGGGCGATCTGCTGGCGATCAAACAGAAGCTCGGGCTGCCGGATGCGCGGCTGGAAGGCGACTCCTGCCCGGTGTGCGATATGCCGGAGCGTCCGGGAGCGATCACGACGATCCCGAGTTCGGGAGTTGCGAGCGGGCGTTCTTCGGCGGTGACGGATGAGCTGATCGCGGCGGTGACGGAGGCGGTGCTCAGAGAGCTGGAGAAGAAGCGGCGGGGGTGAGCGGGGGAACCGCAGGCGGCGGGCGCGGAGGCGTTGCCGTGCAGATGGCAGCCGATTGCGCCTGGAGGCGCGGCTGTGACGGGCGTCTCGCGGGTCAGTAACCCGGGCAGATGCGGACGGCGGCAGGAAAGGGCATGGTGCTCCCGTCCCCGTCTTCAGCTGGAGAGGAGGTCGAGGACGGCGCGGAGCTCGTTGCGGACGCGGTCGAGGACGGCGGCGGCGCGTTCGGGGTCAGGGGCGAAGAGGTGGCGCTGGAGGACGTGGACAGGAGGACGCGCCGGTTCGGCTGGCGGCGTCTGCGGCGCTTCAGGAGCGGGCGCGACGGCGCGCTCCTGGCGGCGAGCCTGGCGCTGCTCGGCGAGCGCGGCGCGGGCGCCTTCGATGGTGAAGCGCTTCTCCCACAGCAGATGCTTGATGGCGAGCACCGTTTCGACGTCCTTGCGGCGGTAGAGGCGCTGGTTGGTGCCGGACTTCTTCGGGTGCAGCTGCGGGAACTCGGTTTCCCAGAAACGCAGCACGGAAGGCTTGACACCCGTGATGCGGCTGACCTCGCCGATGCGGAAATAGAGCTTGTCAGGGATCTCCACGGGCTGGGGCTGTGCCGCGGCTGTCGCCATGGGGGAATACCGTCCCTACCGACATCCTAATCGCGAACGGGGCGCGCGTCAACAGAATCAGGGGAAAATGTTTTATGGATTGCGCGGCCGGCAGCATCGGGGATCAGCCGCCTGCCGGGTGCGGTCGGCTCTGCGTGCTGCCAAAGCGGACGGTCCGAACGCGGCACGAGTGGATTTGAACATTCACTGCCTTGCGCTGCGGGGCTTTCGTTTGCGGATCTGCATCCGGAGCGGATTGCAGCCGCGCTGAGGTCCGGCAGGAGATTGGGCGCGTGGCCGGAAGCGCGCGGGCTGGGGCGGGTTTCGGTTCGTTTCGCAAAATCGCTTTTTCGGGTTTTGGCGGGGGTTGCAGGGAAAGAGTTTGCGGGGCGGGAGGCGGCACGGTTGGGATGCAGCCGTTGGCCGAGTGAGGGGTTGAACCGGGCACAGTTGGGATGCAGCCCTCCGCCAAGGCCGAGGGGAAACCCGCTGCTGGGGACGCGGGGAAATCGGGGAAGGTGTTGCGTCTGCGGCGGCGGGAGGTTGTTGCTGGGGCGGAGAGTTCGCGCTGGCGGTCGCGGTGTTCCCACAGCATCCGCAATGCCCGCTCGTACTGGCGGCGGAACATCACTTCGTAGCGCTGCAGCAGGTGCAGGGCGTGGGAGGTGTCGGCCAACGTACGGAACGCCTGGGCCTGCATTTCGCCGTTCGACAGGCTGCGCGAGGGCAGCTCGCGCGTGATCAGGATCTGGATGAGGTCGGCTTCCATGCCGCGGACGCGGCGGAGGCGGAACTGGGCGTTGGCCATTTCCATGACGAAGTGCATTTCGGTGGGGGTTTGGGGCTGATACTCGTCGATGTAGGAGTCGCGGAGGGCGACGAAGTCTTCCGGGGCTTCGTAGAAGAGGAGGGCGGTCTGGGTGAAGAAGCCGTGTTTGCGGGCGTTCTGGGAGGAGCGGGCTTTGCCCTCGGGGGTTCGGGGACCGGTGGATTTCTGGGCGTTCGAGCGCCGGGCGGGGAGCTGTTTTTCGGACAGCGGGCGTTTGGGTTTGTCGGGGGTGGTTGTGGTGGACATGGCAGAGTCTCCGGAGGGAGGGTAGGCATGGCTGAGGGGGCATGGCTGGTGGGTGCTGCTGTAAGCCACTGGGAGAGCAAGGATAAAGATTTTCGGGTCGGGTGTGATTGGGGCACAGTTCGGATGCAGCCCTCGCGCAAGCGCGAGGGGAAATCCGCAGCCAAGGCCGAGGGGA
>FWPV01014352.1_pt1 | contig 11649 bp, 12 predicted proteins | sample 2228371 | NCBI WGS metagenome assembly FWPV01 (sample SAMEA103939776, study PRJEB20133) | metagenome | reverse complement strand
GCACGGTCGGGCTTGACGAGGAAGTCATCAGGCGCTATTTGGATTATCAGGAAAAAGAGGATTTCGGACAAGCGAAGCTTGCAATCTGATTTTATACTACGGGCGTAAGCCCGTAGCAGTTAATTTTGCGAGATTAGGAAAACCATGAGATTAGGAAAACCAAAACCCCTCATTTTTCTGAAAAATGAGGGGTTGTTTTTTTGGAAGATATTGAGATGTCAATTTTATCCATATGCATATATTTGGCATCCAATGATTCTCGAGAAATTATTTTGCGGACGATTTCTTGAGCATCTTCACCAACCGCGATTTTTTGCGGGCGGCGGTGTTTTTTGAAATCACATTTACCTTGGTGGCTTTGTCGAGGGCTTTTTGGACGGTCGGAAACATTTTTTTGGCGTCTTCAATTTTTCCGGCTTTTGCCAACTCCCGCATTTTTTTCACTGCGTCCTTGAAAGCCTTTTTCACTTTTGCGTTTTGGATAGCACGCTTTTTTGACGCGCGCAGGTATTTTTTGGCAGATTGTTTGATGGGCATAAAGGGTCTTTATGATTTACCCACTATTTTTAGCATAGAACTTGTTTTTTGGCAACGGAGTGTTAAAATGCCAATAGTCGCGCCTGCCTGCCGGCAGGCAGGCATGTTAATATGCAAATGAATGCGAATAATGATTTGTACACATTAGTTCATAAAATTCGCGATCATTCGCATACCAATGATTGCCAAAATATCAGGAAAAATCGTCTTTTTTCGAGATAATTATATCGTTGTGGATGTGGCTGGCGTCGGCTACAAGATTTTTGTGACGGATTTCACAATGGGAAAAATTGCCGGAGAAGAAAATGTTGATTTGTATACCCACACTTATGTCCGTGAAGACACCTTGTCGCTCTATGGCTTTTTGACCTTGGATGAGCTGGAAATGTTTGAGATGTTGATATCAATTTCCGGCATAGGACCGAAAGCGGCAATTGGAATCTTGAGCATTGCTGAGCCCAAGACAATCCGGACAGCTGTTATCTCCGGCGATTCGTCGATTCTCACTCGAGTTTCGGGAGTAGGAAAGAAGACGGCCGAACGGGTTATACTTGAGCTCAAGAATCGGATTGCTGAACTGCCCGGTGATGATCAGGGAGCAGCCAAAGCCGATTCGGAAGCGATTGAGGCGCTGATGTCTCTTGGCTATTCGAACGCCCAATCTCGGGAAGCTTTGAAATCTGTTCCGGCCGATATAAAAGATGTTTCGGGGAGAGTGAAAGAAGCCTTGAAAAATATAGGGAAGTGATTTGCAGAGGTCGGACCGCCGACCGCAGCAGACTGCGGTTCGATCTCTGCAAAATTGCATGGATAATAATCTATTAAATTTTATTCAATCCAATTCTCCCGACGGCGGCTTTTTGCAGTCAGTTTATTGGCGGAAGTTTCAGGAAAGCGTGGGGCGAAAAACTTTTCATCTTGAGGAAAAAGGCGAAAATGAAAATATCGTCGCATTGGCTGATATAATAATGCATAAACTTCCAATAGTGGGAGAATATTTATATTTACCGAAAGGACCGGTGATTCTAAATCCGAAATCCGAAACCCTAAATCCTAAACAAATTCAAATATTAAAATCCAAAATCCAAAATCACCTTTTTGATTTAATTGATTTAGCTAGGGAAAATAACGCGGGTTGGATCAGGATTGAGCCAAATAGCAAAGAGGAATTAGATTTGATCAAAGAAAATTTGCCAGAAAGAATGAAAATAAGAAAATCAGCGGTGGATATGCAGCCGAAAGAGATTTTAGTGATGGATATTTCAGAGAGCGAGGAAAAAATTTTAGCTCAAATGAAGCAAAAAACAAGATACAATATTCGCTTGGCGGAAAGAAAGGGTGTTAAGGCTTTTGTATCTGGTGAAGGAAAATATATCGAAGAATTTCTCAGGCTAGTAAAAATCACGGCTCAGCGAGACAAAATCAGAACGCATCCGGAAAATTATTATCGAAAAATGTTTGAGGTGATTCCGCCGAATATTTTGAAATTGTATGTCGCCGAGTACGATGGAAAAATAATTACTGCGAACCTGGTTGTTTTTTTTGGGAAAATAGCCACATACTTGCATGGCGCTTCAGACAACATTCACCGCGAGGTGATGGCGCCGTATCTTCTGCAGTGGAGGGCGATCGAGGATGCGAAGGCGGCGGGATGCGAGAAGTATGATTTCGGTGGTGTGAAAATCAAATCTCACCCCAACTCTCTCCTTGAGAAGGAGAGGGAGAACTCATGGGCGGGGATTACCAGATTCAAAACCGGCTTTGCGCCGAATATTGAGCCAATCCGATTTCCGGGATGCTGGGATATCGTTTTGAATTCAAAGAAATATTTTCTTTATCGGGCAATTCAGAAAATAAAAAGGCTGGGGAAATTGGGAATATAAGGAGCTTGGTGTATAATTGATTCATGAAAACAAACGGCAAAAAGCGCGTGGGGGTTTTTTCTCTCACCTGCGACGAAGGGTGCAGTATTTTTCTGACGGAAATTTTCAATAAAAAATTATTGCTATGGCTTGAAAAAATCGAGCTTGTTTATTTTTTATCAATCAAAGACAAAGCGGAAATCAAAAATCTGGATATCGCGTTGGTCGAGGGAGTGGTGACAAGCCAGCGCGATCTCAGAGAGATAAGGGAGATAAGAGAAAATACGAAAATTTTGATCGCGATGGGAACTTGCGCAGTCACCAGCCAGCCGTCCGGGCAAAGAAATAATTTCAACATCAGCCAGCTCAAAGAAATTGAAGGTCATCTTGAAAAATACAATTTTTTGCCGAAGGCTTTGGCCTTGAAAGAGGCAGTGAATGTGGATGATGAGATCATGGGTTGTCCGATCGATGAGAGGAAATTTATTGAAGTTTTTGAAAAATATTTATAAAGATATGCACAAATGTAATTTAGATGTTGAAATCAGTAAGCTCTCCAAAATCGAAGGCCATGCGGATCTCGATATTAAAATCCGGAACGGAAAGCTTGAGGAAGTGAATCTTAAGGTAATGGAAAATGTTCGATTCTTTAATCAGGCAGTGATTGGTATGAATGCGACTTCCGTTCCCCAGCTTGTCTCGCGAATTTGCGGAACTTGCTCAATTGCTCATCTTACGGCCTGCATCGAGGCAGTGGAAAAAACACTGGACATAAAACCCAGCCCGCAAACAATTTTGCTTCGCAAGCTCACCGTATATTCAATGATGATCCGCGATCACGCTTTGCACCTTTATTTTTTCGTTATGCCGGATATGCTCGGAATTGATTCCCTGCTGGATGTGCCGGAAGACAAACACGATCTGATTCACGAGGCCCTAGCGGTGAAAGAAACGGGAAACAATTTGTCGGAATTGGTGGCCGGCCGGGCGGTTCATGCGCCGTTTGAGCAGGTGGGCGGATTCAGCCGGCAGATTGACGAGAGTAAAATTCCGGCGGTAGCTGAACAACTCAAAAAAATCCGTTCTACAGCTTTGAAATTAATTGAAATATTTGCAAATTGCGACTGGAATTTCAAACGTAAAACAAATTTCGTTGCGCTGGTAACGAATGACTTTTCATTTCTTGAAGGGAAAATAAAAAGCACCAGCGGAGAAGAGATCGAAGAAAAAGATTATTGGAATCATTTGCACAAAGTCGTTCTCCCATATTCACAAGCGACTAGCTTTGACTTTGAGGGAAGAGAATATATGGTCGGCTCGCTCTCGCGTCTGAATCTCAACAAGGAGAATTTACATCCAAATACAAGGCGTGACGCGGCTAAGTATCTCGAAAAATTTCCGTCGGAAAATATATACGATAACAATCTGGCGCAGGCGATTGAAATTCTGCACTCAATCGACCACTCAATTGAGATTCTGGAAAACAATAAATTCGTGAAAGAAGAGCCCTCCTTCGCTGAAGCTATGGAGGGCAAGCCGGCAAAATTATCAGGGAAAGGTGCAGGGGCAATTGAGGCTCCGCGGGGTACGTTGTATTACGCTCTTGAAATTGAAGACGGGAAAGTGAAAAGCCTTAGGCTAGCCATTCCAACTGCTCAAAATCTCGTGAATATGAAAAAGGACGTTGAGCAAATCGTTTCTAGTTTTTGCGCAACTGGTATTGCCAAAGATGAATTAGAGAAAAAAATAGTTTTTGAAACATCAAAACTTATTCGTGCTTATGATCCTTGTATGAGTTGCGCTTCGCACTTTTTAAGGGTGAAGTGGAAATAGCAGTTTTAAAAGCAAAGCCTAGAATTTCTCAAGTAAATTTTTGTGGGTACTGCCTAAGCAGACGCATGCAATATTTTCAAAGCTCTATACTTTGCTTTTTATCGCTTTTGATACTTGTTCAAGAATATCTTTCTTATCTCCCTTCATCGGTACGCCGATGATTTTTATTTTCTCTAATTTGCCGATTTTTTGAAGAAGTTTAAGATTGAATGCCAGGTCAAAGTCATGCAGAGAATAAAATTTTTGGGTTTGGATTTTTTCGATGTCATCGAGGACGGTGACTTTTTTAATGCCTTCGATTGTGTCGATTATAATAAACTCCTTGTTGACCGGTTTCAGATTTTCGTTTGGATCGGCGATGACAAAATTGATATCAGGAAACATTTCTTGCAATTTCGGCGCAAGCTTCAAGGGAAGATTGTCAAAATCCAGCATCAGATTGCCGAAAATGTAGATTGTTTTTCTTTTCTTTGTTAGCATAAAGTAAATTCATGCAAGTTAATGTCTTTAAAACGAAATTCCGCAGGAAAAAGATTGTTTTAGCGCTAGGGCCGGAATCCTCAGGAAATTTTTCTGTTTTCAAGCAGGGCAAAGTCTTTTTTTGTAGGACCAACCTTGATCTTTTTAAAGAAAAGAGTTTTTTTCAGTTTAAAAATTTAGTAAGCCAATTTCTGCGAAAAGAGAAAATCAAACCCAATGTTATTTTAACAGATTTGCATCCTTTTTACGCGACGACAGTATGGGGAGAGGAATTAGCTAGGAAATATAAAGTTAGAAAATTAGAGATTCAGCATCATCTTGCTCATATATTTTCATCTTTAGGAGACAAAATGATCAAAGATTCACAATTTAATCTCCCTTCTTATTTTATAGGAGTGGCTTGTGATGGAACGGGATATGGATGGGATGGGAAAATTTGGGGAGGAGAAATAATAGAAGTCCAAAGTATAGGCTCAAAGGTTAGAAATATTAGGAGAATTGGGCATTTAGAGAATCAGATTATGATTGGTGGAGATTGGTCGGTCCGAGAACCGACCCGGATGCTCATTAGTATCTTAAGCAGGTTTTTGGATAAAGAAGAAGTTTTCAAAATAGTTAAAAAATATTATTCAAGAAATCAGTTTGAAACTTTATATCATCAATTACAAGCTAAATTTAATTGCCAGGAAACTTCAAGTACCGCCCGCGTGCTTGACGCTGTCTCGGTTTTGCTGGGATTTTCTCAAAATAAGCGAAAAGAAAAACACGAACCAGTTTTAAGGTTGGAAGGGAATTCTACTAATCCTTATAAACTAAATCCCTGTCTAGCCTTTGATTATTCGCAAAAATGCCATTTGCTTCTTACTACTCCTCTTTTAAGATATTTGATTAAAAATATTAAAAGAAACAGGAAAAGGTTAGCAGCCACAGCTCAAATTTATCTAGCCAGAGGTTTATACAGCATTTTGAAAAAAAATGAAAATGGCCGTTTTTTAAATAAGCAGATAAAGTCCAAAATTCAAACTTGCTTCTTTTCCGGCGGAATGGCAAACAACAGATTCATGGCAGATTATTTTTCCTCAAAGGGATTTTATTTAAGTCAAAAAGTACCTCGTGGTGACGAAGGTCTTTCATTGGGGCAACTTTTTTATTATCTGTTGCGATTTTGATTTTTTTCGTTTTCTAACAAATTCGGGGGATTAATTTGCTTTCCGGCAAATTTATTCTTCGCAAGCTTCCCAAGGAAGTTTTTAAGTATACTCCTTCTCCCTTTTCTACTCTTCCAATAATTTTTGCCTCACGATTGAATTTTTTGAGAAGAGAAATAACTTTTTTTTCCCACCGAGGAGATAAAGTGGCTATAAATCTTCCCTCTGAAGGTAAAGCAAACCTATCAATTCCTAAAAGATCGGCAATAGCGGCAACTTCCCTTTTAAAAGGGAGGCTTTTTTCTTCAAGAATAATTTTTACTCTTGACTTTTCTGAAATTTCATTAAGAATAGCGGCGCTGCCGCCTCGGGTAGGATCTTTGGCGCAATTGAGAAACTTGCCAACAGCTTTAATTTCTCTATGCAAGGGGCGGCAGTCGCTTTTTATTTTCGTGGAATAATTGAAACGGCTGGCTAAAATTGCAGCGCCATGCTCGCCAAGATCGCCGGAGACAACTACAAGATCGCCGGGACGAGCTCCTGTGTTTGGCAGAATATGTTCGGCGACTCCTATTCCGGCAGTGGTGATTTCAATTTTGTCTAACTTTCCTCTTTCCATTACTTTTGTATCACCGGTTACAATAGGCACTTTTGATTCTTTTGTTATTTTATTAATTGAGTGGATTATTTTTCTAAAATCCTTTTTTAGGAATCCTTCTTCTATCACCAAACTTAAAGAAATGCCAATTGGTTGGGCGCCCATCATTGCCAAATCGTTTATTGTTCCGCAAACAGCAATTTTTCCAATGTCTCCTCCCGGAAAAAAAAGAGGATCAACAATAAAGGCATCAGTAGTAAATGCAATTTTTTTCTTATTCCATTCAAATACTGCTCCATCATCATCAAGATGCCCCCAATTTTGCTGGAATTTTAGAATTTGGCGAATTTCTTGGATTAGCTGAGATGACTTTTCTCCCCCCGATCCATCTTCCAATTCAATGATTTTGTTGTCACTATTTTTTCTTTCCATATCTATATTCAATGTTACAGGTGCCCTCAACAGAAGCCATGCAAGGACCATAGGGAGTATCAGGTTGGCATATTTTGGAAAAAAGAGGACAGCAGTGGGGCTCGCTGATTCCCTGCAGAATTTTTTCGCATAAACAAGGCAGAGGCTGAGACGATTTTTTCTCTTTTTTAGTAGTATTTTTTTTCAGTAAGTTTGCATAGATATATTCTGCATCTTGCTTTTTATATTTTTTTCTTATCTTGAAACCGGACTTTTTGATTTTTCCTAGGCCTCTCCAAAGGACATCTTTTTTTTCAAAAATTTTAGTGATTAGTCTTTGAGCGCGCAGGTTTCCTCTGCTTTTAACAACTCGAGTATATTCATTTTCAACCTTATATTTTCTGGAGATAATTTGGTCAAGCAGCATAGAAATAGCTTGCAAAACATCATTTGCTTCAAAGCCGGCTATCACTTGGGAAATTTTTAATTTTTTGTAAATTTGTATTCCGGTAACAGCGCTAACATGTCCGGGATTAATAAAGCCGTCAATTTTTAGGAATTTATTTTTGAAAAGAACTTGCATAGCTGGAAAAAAACTTTTATGGGCTGAGTATACTGTTAAACCTTTTTTAATTGCCCAAGCGGTCATAGGAGCGGTGGTTTCAAATCCTATACCAAAAAAGACAAGATTTGGTTTTTTGTTTTGTAGCTTGAGGGCATCAGTTACATCGTAAACCACAAATATTTCTTTTCCTTGAGTTAGAATTTTCTCCAGGCTGGTAATTGTTCCTGGAACCTTAAGCACATCTCCGTAAGTGGCAATTGGGATACCTGCTTGGGCTAGGGCAATTATTGCATCTATGTCGCTTTGATCAGTAACGCAAACTGGACAACCCGGACCTGAAACCAACTTGATGTTTTTAGGAAGAAGGTCTTTGAGAGCAAACCGGGCAACTGTTTGGGAATGAGTGCCGCAAAGTTCCATGAAAGTAAGGGGTCGAGAAATTAAATTGGCTTTTTGGTTAATTTCAGTAATAATTTTTTTAAGATATTTTTTCTTCATTTTGGGATTCGGGATAAACTTTTTCAATAGCAAAGCCAGCGTGTACCATTACCCAGTCTCCGATTTTTGCAGGCACTAGAGAAATATTAATTTCCTTTTTGATTCCTTGGAAATCAGCAATGGCTTTTTCTCCTTGAATTTCAATTATTTTTCCGGGAATGGCTAAACACATAAAATCTGAATGTTTACTTGAAAAGAAATTATTTAAAGGCTAGCATAATACTAACATTAGTTTTGCAAATGGTGAAGAAACTTATTCCTCAATCTTTCAAAAATATATATCATCTCGGCCAAGCAATTTTGGCGAATGTTTGGTTTGGTTTTCCGGATCAAAAGCTTCGAGTAATTGGAGTAACGGGAACCAATGGCAAAACAACCACAATTCAGATGGTTGCCAAAATTTTGGAAAAGGCTGGATATAAAGTGGCTGTTGCTTCTACAATCAATTTCAAAATAGCAGAAAAAGAATGGGTTAATAAGAGTAAATTCACCACTCTTTCTAGCTGGAAACTTCAGCGATTTCTCAAACAAGCTCAAGAAGCCGGATGTGAGTATGCGGTACTGGAGGTGTCTTCTCACTCTCTTGACCAAAATCGGGTTTGGGGAATCAGTTTTGGGGCGGCGGTTCTAACAAATATAACCCGGGAACACCTGGATTATCACAAGACGATGGAAGAATATGCTAAAGCAAAGGCAAGGCTATTTGCAATGTTGGGAAAACCTGGGAAAACAGAGAAAACTGTTTCAGTCGCTAACTTAAACTCAAAATATACAAAGGAATTTCTTGAATATCCGGCAAAAGAGAAATACGGATACGGGATAGAAGTTCAAAGTTCAAAGTTCAAAATTCAAAATGGCAATTCAAAATTAAAAGTTGTTATTGCTGAAAATATCAAATTGGATATTAATCATTCTCAATTCTCAATTCTTAACACACAGTTCATTCTCAATCTTCCTGGTATATTCAATATTGAAAATGCGCTTGCGGCTACGTGTGTTGGATTATCGCAGGGAATCTCTCTTAAAAAAATATCTGAAGCTCTTGCAGAAATAAAAGGTGTGCCGGGAAGAATGGAACGGATTGAAAACAATCGTGGTTTAGAAATTATTGTTGATTATGCGGTAACTCCGGATTCGCTGGAAAAATTATATAGGTTAATTAGTGAGATTAGGGACAGAAGAGAAAACAGGGAAGCGAAAATAATTGCGGTGTTCGGCTCTTGCGGCGAGCGCGATCGGGGAAAGCGGCCGATTATGGGAAAGATTGTAGCCCGTTATGCGGATTATGTCATTGTAACTAACGAGGATCCATACAGAGAAGACCCGCAAAAAATAATTGACGAAGTTTTTGCGGGTGTTGTTGGATACTCAGTTCAAGATTCGGCCTTTCCGGGAAATTTTTCTAAGGTTCGGCCTTTCTCTTTCTCGAGCCGAGCTCTCGAAATTTCTCAAGACCAAACCTTGAAAAATTACTCAAAGCCGGATTTTTCTGAAGGCGTGAATGTGTTTAGGATTTTGGATCGAAGGGAAGCAATCAAAAAAGCTCTACGGATAGCGAGACAGGGAGATATTGTGGTAGTAACCGGAAAAGGAGCGGAAGAAACAATGGCTATAGGAAGCAAAAGAATTCCTTGGAACGATCCAAAAGTTATTCGGGAAGTTTTAAAGGAGATTTAGTTGCTTTTAAACTTTGTTCCAGAAACTTTAAAGGTGATTTTAAGGAAAATTGTTGAGGCTTAACTTTGCTTTAAAATTCTTAGGAGTTGTTCGTTTTAGAGCGTTGAGTTAATTAAAGTTAAGAATTATAATTACTTTAAATTAGCCATAACTTGTAAAAAGATGGAAAGAATTAACAATCTTTTCAAGGCAGCTTATAACAAACCTGAGTTTAGCCCCGGGGTTGATATAAGGGAAAATATAACAATTCTTGACACTTTTTATATTCCTGAGAGTATCGTAGAAAACAATGAAAAATTTCTTGAGTGGTTTGAACCTCGTTTTTCAAAATTAAAAAATGAAGAAGACTTTAGACTTTTTTCTTCAACTCTTTGGGAAGTGCTTAATGTTCTTGATAAGCACCCCTACCTATTGTCTCCGCGTCTTAACGAACCCTTTTTAATTTCAAAGTCGGTAAAGGAGAGAATCAGAAAAGGCTTTAACAATGTTGAGGAAATACGCTCTTTTTTTAAAAAAGTAGCTTTAAAAATGGAAGATGATTCTAAACTTGATAAGTTTTTTTCTCCCGATCGCCGTTCAAAAGCAGGAGGGGAGAAGTTATCTGTTTGCAGAATTCTTTCTGTTGCTTATGTGCTGGACTACATTCGGCAGTCGCAAGACTTTAAAAAGTTTATTGAATACACCTCTTATGTTCTTGGAAGATCAATATTAGAATCCGGAAAAGATTCAGGAATTTTATCAAATTTGGTTATTCCTGCTCAGCTTGATATTTTTTCTTCCCAAATTGAAGGAGAAATAAAAATTCTTGATTGGCTTGCCCAGTCTCAATTAGTAAAAGGGTGTTATCTTAACAATATTGGAGGTTACATTGATGATAGAGGCAAGCTTCAAAAAGGTAATTCTTATTTTATCCCGGAAGTTCATATGGGGTTAAAAAGTGGTTTTCGAGCCTTTCTTAAATTATTAAGGGACCCTAAAGCTGATTTTAGGCCACTTGATGATTTTTTGCGTCTAAGGTTTATCTTCAAAGACAGTACAAAGAATGAAGAAATTCTTAATCTTATTTGTGATTTAATCAAGGAAGCCGAGATAAGAGATAATCCGTTAATTAAAGTTGAGGTTCGGGCAGTGAATTATTTCACTGATAAGGAAATCAAAGCTTACTTTCCTAAGGTTTTGAGGAAGGGAAAAGGGGATGGCGATAAAGATAATTTGGAGGAGGAAGAAATTTCTCCGGAGGTTACTCAGGAAAGAACTGGGATATTTGATATAAAACTAAGAAAAAATATTAGCTCCGGCAAAAACTATAAAAACATATCGCTTAAAATTTATTTGGTAGATCCTCAGACAAAAAAAAGTTTTTTTGGCTTTGAAATTCAAATAATGAGAGAAAAAGAGTTTCATCAAAATGAAAGACAGGAAAGCTCATCCAATCATTTTATTTATGAAATGAATCAATTTTTGCTCTTAATCTCAAGAATGAACGGAAAACTTATGAAAGAGGAAATTGCGAGAGCCTTTGTTGAATATTTTGACAAAAATATTTCTACTGAAAAGATGCCTTCTTTTTTAATTGGAGAAGTTAAATATCCTTCTAAGAAAGAAAGAGAACAAATAAGAATTGATTTTAGTGGCACCATTCAAGAAAAGGCAGAGAAACTTTTCAATTTTTTTGTAGTCACTGGAGTTTTAAGGCATGTAGCCCAAAATTTTCCTTCTAGAGATATTCCAAAACCAGAACAGAGAAGATCGTCGGGATTATATATCCATGAAGCAAGTCTTTCTCTGGTTCTTGATACTCTTGGCTATCCAAAACGCGGTGAGAAAAAAAGAAGATAATAGAGCGTTGAGTGAATGAAATAAATAAGACTAAAAAGCCAGTAAGTTTTTTTTAAGGAAACCTTGCATGTGATCTTTAATCTTTGGTACTTTTTAATAAAGTAATTTTTTCTAATAATTCCCTGAAAGTTCCCCATGCGTGAGCATGGGGGTGTATCGGGTTCCGAAATCCTCATGCTACAATGGTGCTATGGAAACTCG
>FWPV01014351.1_pt1 | contig 11650 bp, 6 predicted proteins | sample 2228371 | NCBI WGS metagenome assembly FWPV01 (sample SAMEA103939776, study PRJEB20133) | metagenome | reverse complement strand
GCCGAGATGGGGATACGGTCAGGGTGAGGGCGGGAACTTATCGGGAAGAATTGCGTTTAATGGGTAAGAACATATGGTTGGAAAGCGAAGTAGGTCCGGAACGCACAACTATTTTAGCAATTGATCATAATAATGGAATTTCAGTTATGGATGGAGAAGATTATAGAAGAACAGTAATAAGAGGATTTACAGTTTCGGCTGAAGTAAATGGTATTAACAATTTTGAAAGAAGTAGCTCCACAATTCTAAATTGTATATTTAAGAAATTGTTACAAGGAGAATTTGTTGGGGTATGGTGTGGTGCTTATGATGGTTATATATTTAATTGCATTTTTGATGGATGTGATTATGGTTTAGTAACGGGTTATGTTAGAGGTAAATTAAGAAATTCCATATTTATAAATTGTGGAATTGGTTATTTCAGATTTTCAAGATACATAAATTGGTTCGATTTCGATTATAATCTTTTTTGTAATAATATAGAAAATTATAGAAATGAAATAGCTTCTGATAATGATGTATTTTCTAATCCTAGATTCATTGGAGGCAGTTATCAATTGGAGTTTAATTCTCCAGCAATAAATGCAGGTGATCCAAACATATTAGATATAGATGGATCAAGGTCTGACATAGGGGTCTATGGCGGTCCTTATACTTACTAAATAAAAAATAAAACAAGAAAGGAAAAACAAAATGGCTTCTTGGGGTAACCAACAAGGTATTCAGTATGGCCAGGACATGGAACCTGATGGCAATTACAAACTCAAGGTAGCAATAAACCGAGAGTGTAATGCCATTGAGGCAGCCAATAGTCATGCTAATGGACTGGCGTTGAAGGTAACAGGCAAAAGCAAATTTAATGGAAGCTGCACCATAGGACAAAACGGCGATACGGTTGATGTAGATGGGACTCTAAATGCAAATTCAGAATTGCATGTATATGAAGCATTTTTCGCTGAAAGCAATTCTGATATGGTAGGTTCGATGACCTGTGAATCAGATGTCAGTTTTGAGAATCGTGTCAATCACAATGAACAACCTGTTATTTTAAACGACGCAACTAGCCTCACGATCGTCAATGGTATAGGTTTCATAGCCAATATGAATGGTCACGGCGCAGGCCCTTCTATTGACTTCTATACCCAAGGTATTCTAAGGGGTTGGATTGATTCTAATGGGTGGAACAATGCATAAGAAATCCTAAATACCTTATGTGCAAATTTAAAATCAACGCACCAAATTAAAACGGCTGTCGACCATAATGAATTGACAGCCGTTTGTTTTATTAAACCTTTAATTGTAAAAACCATAGCGAGCATTGTTTAATAGCTATGAGTAAGCATATAACAAATGCTTATTAATTTGGTCTATTTAACCAACATCAATTTCATAAGCGCATAATTATTACCGCTCGATAAGCGCGCTATATACATTCCCGATGGGGCATCATAAGCCTTCCAAGTTGAATAATGTATTCCAGATTCTAACCTTCCATTAAACAAGCGTTTAACTTCTCGCCCGTTAAGGTCATAAATAACAAGGCTCACTTCGCTCACTTCTTTAACCCCAAATTTAAAATTAACCGCGCTATTGAAGGGGTTAGGGCTTGCGCTGTAAAAACCGAACCTAACCGGAACCTCATCTATATGAACCTCCGCTACTACCACCCCATCGCGCTGCCAAATCATTCTTCCTGAAACCATATTAAGATTAGGGATTATCTCTTCGCTTCCGTTCCATAATTTAACCTTCATCTCGAATTCAGTGTCATCACTGTTCCATACCGCTATACCACATCTCCCATCCGCATCGAAAACCCCCGCACCGCACAATTTGCCTAAATCAGAATAGACTCCTGCTTCCCAACCCGCCATTTCAGGCTTGCTAATAAGTAGCAGGCTGGCGTTTCTATCACCATTCAAACAATTTACAAAATGAAGTGGTTTAAATAGGGGTTTGGGTTGGAAAATATTCAGGTTGCCTTCGTATCTATATATTAATTCAACATCTGCAGATACCTTGTAGCGATAGGCGTTCTTCTCCCTGAGCAGTTCCATATTGTTGAATTCAAATTCGGGCAAATAAAACCTTCCCTGACCATCTTTAGCGATTAATAAGTGTTCTCTTATACCAGCCAATGCTTGCTCTGCGGGCAAAGCGCGGCGCGGATAGTAAGAAACCAAATTCCACCCTTCCTGCAGAGGAATAGGTCTGTCCCCGGGGATAACCAAACCAGATACCTCCCATTGTATAGGCTCGCTTAGAAACATCTCATATCCATCCGCACAATTCCAGTAAGGAATATTATTAAAGTTGTTATCAGGGTTATAAAATCTTCCGCGTCCATCTTTCATTAGTCTTAAAGTTCCAGCCTCAACTAAAGGTCGCAAAAGAGCGGTTATGTTGGTATCTCGGGGAGTAACATTCAGAGACACACAATTCCAACCGGCAAATAAATCAAACCTACGGGTATCGCGCTGACCCGCGCTCGGCAGCACCCTTAAATTCACAGGCAAAATGTATTCGCCGCCAGTCGCATTATGACTAAAATAGAGTTCACCTCTGAACTCAACAGGAGGTAATTCACGGGCATTTAAAGTCAAATTAAAGTCTTGGACCAACCCCGCGTCTAAAGTCCCTTCATAACAGTCGAGTTCAAACCAATCCTTACGAGCATCTATCTGATAAACCTCTACTCTATCAAGATTGTTCAACCTAGGAACATTGGCTATTGTCAATAGCACCCAAGAGTAAACATCATATTGATTGGTAATAAAAGCACCGTTAACATCTATTGAATTGGCTGGATTTAAATGGGTTACTAATATTGTGTCGCCAGTAACGGGGTGCATCTTATGAACATAAATAGTATCATTACCCGGGCAGTTAGTAATGTAAATATTATAACCATCGGAGTCTTCGGGATAGTAGGCTAATCCTTGAATGCGCAAACCTCGTCTACTTAAAACCCTATTTAATCTATTTCCCTGACGGTCATAAGCCTCAATATTTTGCGTAGTGTTTGCTATCCAGAGGAAATTTCTTTCAGGGTCGTAAGTCATAGCCAGATTCGGATTATAAGGACCGTCCCAGCGTGATATCACATCGCCGTCGGGGGTAAATCCATAAACCACTCTATCGCCAGAACCCCAAATCAATTCACCGTCCCAAGCGAGGTCTCTAAGTCCATATTGTGCAATACAAGGCTGAGCAAAGGAACGGATAAATTCCCCATCTCGATTATAGATATATATTTGCGTTGGACCTTGAGGGGCGGTTCCTGAAACATAGAAAAAGTCATTTATGAAAGCCACTCCTTCAAGTCGGTCAGTATTGCGGTCTTGCCCAACATAATATGCCCGCCTTAAGTCCCAAGGTGCAGCGTTTGCATCTCCAAGTAATCGCTTATTAATACGATAGACCAAAGGACCATTACCATTATTGCGCAAATTGAAATTTATATTGCAGATATCATCGACCTCAAGCGTGGTATTTATACGGTCAACACTAAGATTAAACTCAGGGTGTAGGAGTGAAAAGTTTATCTCTAAACTGTCGTTTTCGCGTAGAATTTGGTTGGTGAGGGTAGAATCGTTAAAACCCGCTAACTTTGCAGTTATGGAAAAAGGGACTTCCGCTAAAGCACCAGCAATACGCCAATATCCTTGGGCATTGGTTACGCTTGTGAATCCGTGTTGCGTATAGACTGTCGCCCCCGGCAGAGGTTGACCGCTAGCGGCATTGGTAACCCGCCCATAAAGGATGCCCGACCTAAATTGAGGTGAAGTGGTAAATAACAGCGCCCGCCGAGCCTGTAAAGTTGCCGAAGTTACCGGATAAACATTATTGAACACATAACTCAAACCGGTCTTTCCATCAGGGCTGGATATTCCCACAGAAGCATAAGGTATATTATTCACCCATTCGGAGTCCCCGGCACGGATGTTATTATTAGCCGTGAATTCTTTATATTGAAATAATATATTGGGGTCACCGGATTCAGTAACCCAAATATCTTTATCATAAAGAATTACTTGAAAGGTAAGAACTGGGTTTCCCCCAGTTGATAATTTCATTCTATACCACTCCACAATGAAGCGGTGTTCATCATTGTCGAAGTAATAATATACCCCTGAATTGTTATCAAGCCTTAAATCGTCCCAAAGCGGTGCTACCATTCCCACACCACCAGCAATTGCTTGGTCGAGGGGCCAGTTCTGAAAATTAGTTATACGAGGTTGATTGCCCATCGCGATAAAGCCATTGGTGGCTACTGTTATAGTATCGTAATCCACCCCATAGAAGCGTGTCCTAAACGGCAGTCTTATTACGCTACATTCACCGATATCGTAAGGTGATTGACCGGTAAAATTAATGCGGGTACCTTGAAAATCAACATCATTATCGCGAGGGCAAATTTCTACCCAATCGTAGGTGGGAGCAATATCCCAATCAGTATCAGTGTTATCGAAACAAATATATCCATAAGCATCAGGACCTTGCGGTGCATTTGCGCGCGGGGTGGAGGTTTGAAGATTAAACTTCACCGTATCAATAAATCCATTCTGACCGCGCAGGACAAGCCACATTGGGGTCAGCGAACCCGGCACCGCTAAACGATTGCCCACCACCCGAAAAGCATTGCCATTTTGGCGTGCAAATCTGCCAGCGCCAATAGTCGGATAGGTGGATTGAGCATTAATCACTGTGATACCCAAACCGCGTGATATCAACTCAGCATCCATTATAGATGATGTAGCCGCTCCGATATTCTGAATCTCTATCGAAACATTGGTGGCGTTATAACCTATTACAATACCGTTAACTACCTGTCGTAAAATGAAATTTGGCGCACGCACTGGTATGGTGATGGATGATTCCCAAGACGATACACCGCTGTTTAGAATCACCCTCAATTTAGGTGCTATAGAACTACGACTATCCGCATCAGGACAATTGGGTAATATTCTTAATCTAACCGCTTGTTGAGCCTCTAAAGATTGCCCCGCAGCGATATTTCCAAATTGAACCGTGTCATTCGCTACGACCTCTATATAAGGTGACAAACTACGCACCACTCCATAGACATTGGCTAAAGCGTCCCTATTGCCTATATTACGAGCGCTGATAATTAAATCGCAAACCTCATTTGGATTTAGCACCCCATCCTCGTTACCCTCAACCTCATTAACTTCAAATCCCGCTACATCCAGACCTGAATTGGGGGTTGTAACATTAACCGTTGCCATAAAAGGCTTTATATTTCGCCCAGTGACGGTGATATAAACTGGGGTATTGACGACAAACTGCTGACCCTCAGTAAAAGTGAAGCGCGCTTCCCCATTCTGGTCGGTAAAGATGGTCTTTTGTATGAAATTTCTATAAGCCGCATATTGAGCTGCATTGTTGGTCGGTATATTACCCGGGGCATAAATGGTTACTTGAGCCTCAGATACCGGCTGGTTATCTTGGCTATCGCGCACCCTCACTAATATTTGTTTAGTGTTTGGGGCGATAGTTTGATTATAACTCGCTGTAACCTGACGCGGCACACCTATCCAAGGAAGGATGCCGGGATCACCGAACATATCAATATCTGTTCGCACATGTTCATATAGAGGCCTACCGACATTTACATTCGGGAACACACTTTCCACTTTAGTAATAGCCAAAGTGCGAGCCCATCCGAGGGTTAAACCTTTTTGCAAGGTTGAGTTAACCATAACCGCCCATATATAGCTATTTGGAGCCGTGGGAGGTCCACCCCACCCGAAAGTCATCGCCACTGGTCCCTTTAAATTGTTGCCATCGCCGGTGCGAAAACAGTTATAAGCGGTCCATTCACCATGCCCTGAAAGACATATATTTATCGGAAAAACCGTATTGTTGTTCACCCCGTTGAAATTATCGCGCCAGTAATAAACCTCAGCGCGCCCAATCATTATATTAACACCACGGTTATATTGGTTTTGCAAAACCGGACCAATGGACTGACCCATCTGGTCATGCTCATAGTTCTCATAAAACACAATATCGTTAAATCCGAGCCTTTTAAGAACCTCTTCACCCCAGCGAACATTAGTATGAATCGTAATATGCCAAGCACTGGTGGGTGTATTACCCCAATGTTGGGAATACACAACCCCTCTCCTAAACCATTGTGGATTATTAATAACTGGATTTGCTTCATAAGCCAAGGTTCGATTCACTACTAAATTAGCCACCGATTGACTGCCTGATGGAAATCTACTAACCGCTACATCAGCGCTTTGATCGTTTCCATCCATAAGTCCAAAGTAATAGTCTGAATGAGGTCCACCCGAACCCCAAATGGAATTACCGGTAAAGGCGGTTAAAATATACTGTGGATTTGCTGTTCGGTTATCATAAGTGGTGCGGTCGCCAATAAGTAGTAAATGATCAAAGGGGTCGCTCCCGCATCTTTGGTAATCGCGCCGAATGGAATCTCGGGTAACTTCTGGGCTGGAAGCCATATTGGCGGTAACGAGGCGAATATCCATCTGATAGCCCGCCTTGCGACGCCATTCAATAAAAGGAATATGCCACAGAAGCGCGCTTTCGTGAGCAGCAACTAAATAGTGCCCTACTTTATCAGGTGGTTCATTACCTCCATCCCGTCGAATCGCTTCAGGATTGGATACTACTTCGCTTAAATAAAGGTCAAATTGTGAACCGGGTCTAATACGAACCGGATTTAAAGCCGGGTTAATTGGTGGAGTATCATTAATTCTGACTTCAGTTTCAATCTGACCATTAAAAACAAACTCACCGGTTTCAAAATCGTATTGAATTGGATATACGGTAACCTTAACCATCCGAACCCCGCGAACCACCACCGGGTCGGACATCTCGGCTATATTAGGAGGATAAAGACCTTGTAAGGGTCTCTCAGTTATAACTAACGCTTCATCATCGCATAAAGCAGGTGGGGGTAGATCGCGCAACCGTCGAGGAGTTTCGGCTCTCACCACTAACTCAAGCCCCGCCTCTGGTGGAACAACCACAAACCTACTCACTATCGGCAGTAAGGGCATCCCCCGTTCATAAGTCGTGCCCTCACCTTCTAAAGCGAATACCGTATAGGTTTCACCGGATATCGTAACTTGCTCTGAGGTGATTCGATTCATATCAAAGGCAATAGCCACATCGCCCGATGGCGATTGCATCACCGTCGCTATCGGTGTTTCAGCCTGATTTGCTGCCAATACGACTATTGGTGAGAATATAAAAATAAGAACTGCGAGTTTGCTAAATTTCATTATCTATCTCTATTGAGAAGTGATTTCAAACTGTTGTGTTGTTAAGTATTGTGTTATAAAAACTTAAAATACAATTAATGTGATTTTATAAAATGTCCTATCTCACATTGCCTGTTCTTTGTAAGTTTCTTTAACCAATACATTTAAATACTCTTTAGGGTTTTCTAAAACTTTACGCGTAATTGTGAAGACAGATTTATTAATCAATTTTAATCCAAATTCGTAATCCTTTAGCGCTTTTTCTAAGTATTTATCCAAAGGTTCATTACTGGCGGCTGCTTGTTCAGTGGCGAACTGGACCGCGTCACCTGAAAATTCCAACTTGATTCCGCTGTTATTATAAAAACGTTTAACAAAAGACTCAATCGTAGCCTTGGGCAATAAATCTTCTAATACCGCTTCAGGATTATAAAAAAGTTCTTCGGTAACTACGAGTTTTGTTATGCCCTTACCGGGCAGTGAACGCTCAAAGGGGAGCAAAATTCGTTCCACCACCCCCACCAATCCTCGCGCACCAATCCCCCGCTGATAGGCATCCTTGGCGATTAATCTCAAAGCGCTATCTTCAAACATAAGATTAATCCCATAAGCGGCAAAGTCTCGTCGCTTGCTTTGTATCACCGCACTATTTGGATTTTTCAAAATTCCGTAGAGTGCATCTTCAGATAAATTATCCAGATAGGTCATAACTGGAATGCGCCCTATAAATTCGGATTCAAATCCATACTCAATCAAATCCTCCGCGTGAAGATGTTCTAAAAGCGCTAATGCATCGCTTTGTGAGGGCATTTCGCCACCGGTAAAGCCCATCCCTCCCTTTTTCAAGCGTCGAGCGATGATTTCGGGTAGACCGGTGAAGGCACCCGACATTACAAATAGTATATTACGAGTGTTTACTTTCTTACGAACTGCTTTTCCGGTGCGCTGAGTTTCGATGACGGCTTCCATTTGGCTTGCCAAGTCGTGAGGAACTTTCATATCCACCTCAGTTTCCTCCAGCAACTTCAAAAGATTCCGCTGCACCCCGCTGCGCGATACATCTGGACCATACCAATTGCCTGAAGAGGCAATTTTATCGATTTCGTCAATATAAATAATGCCACATTCAGCCAATTTAATATTTCCTCCCGCTTGATGCACCAATTCCCGCACTAAATCCTCTACATCGCCACCCACATAACCGGTTTCAGAAAATTTCGTGGCATCCCCTTTTACGAACGGAACGCGCAATTTATGCGCTATCAATTTGATAATATAAGTCTTACCTACACCAGTTGGACCGATGAGCAACATATTAGACTTGACATAACCGACTATGCGCGGCAGTTCAGGATGTTGAAGTTCCAGTTTCATCCGATTAAAATGGGTGCATATCTTGGTCGCCACAATTTCCACCGCCCGGTCCTGACCAACTATATAATCTTTTAGATAACTTATCAATTCAGAGGGGGTAATATCAAAACGGATATCGTCCACAGTTGGTTCAGTCGACCTACCACCGGGTGGTGAGCCCACCTCATCCGGGTCAGGGGATAAATGCTCGCGCAGTATCTCCTGAACACGATGGTCTATTTTAAATGGTTGTTTTTCTTCGCTCAATTTCTAAGTTTTCTTTTATCAACTAAATTTGAAACGGTTTTATAATATTATTCACTAATATCTTTTTCGTTAAGTTCCATCTGTTTAAGCATTTGGCTCAATTCATATAAGCGTCGACGCTCCCAATAGGTTAGGTTTTCCATTCCTACCTCATTTATTTTATCGAGTAAGCCGTCAATTTCATTTCGTAATTTTTCAATATTTTCAGCCTTTTGTCGCTGTCTCTCAAATTCACGCTGATGATGATAATTTTTTAGTGACCGCTTGAACCAGCGAAATATCCTATCGCGCGTCAAATACAAGACGCCTACAACCATACCACCTAAGTGAACGATATGCGCAATGGGACTTGCGCCGGGATAAAGCGAAGCCAAGAACTCTATCCCCCCGAATATAGCCACTAAATACTTGGCTTTTATAGGTATCAGAAAATAAAAATATACGATATTATTAGGAAATAGAATTCCATAAGCCGCCAGTAGCCCATACATAGCCCCAGAAGCGCCGATGATTATCGCTTCAGAATTAGGCGTCAGAATAGCATTTGAAAGACCCGCACCGATACCAGTGATAAAATAGTATCGCAAAAAGAATGCCGTTCCCCAGACACCTTCTAACGCACTCCCAAACATCCATAATACTAACATATTGAATAACAAATGCATAATTCCACCATGCAGAAACATATAGGTAATTGGTTGCCAAAACGCACGCTGTTCCCACATATAATAAGGTGATAATCCAAACAAATATACGAGTCCCCGTGGAAATAGTTGTTGAATTAAGAAAATTACTATATTAGAAATCAACAACCATTTAACCGCAGGTGTTAAACTCCTACCATAACCACCATAATAATTGCGTTGATAGTAATATAAACTCATCAAAATCCCTTACAAAATTACTAATCTATGACACAAATAAAAGTTATTGTATGTAATAATATTGATTTCTTACAAAATACTAATATATCATTAGCAATATTTTTCGCGAAATTCAAGGTATTTGTAATAATTATCAATTCTATCTTATTATAAATATGCTAAAAGCGACCCTTTTTATAGAGCCGCCTTTTGCGATTGATTTTTGGGGGTTTTAATTTTTGATATTTTTATCAACTACCGCTAAACTTTGCTCTCTTAAATTTTCTCTAATAATAATCTTTTCTTTTGTTAGGTGCCATAGTTAAAAGCAATTCTCGCACCACTGAAGCCGCCACCACCGACGAAACGCCGGATGCGTCAAACTGAGGCGCTAATTCAACTACATCAGCACCCACCACCTCATGGCGCGAAAGTATTCTCACAATTTGAACAAACTCGCGATAGGTTATGCCTAAAGGCTCTGGATTACCCACGCCGGGCAGTAGCGAAGGGTCAAAAACATCAAGGTCTACGGTCACATAGATAGGCTTATCATTAGGTAAAAGATGAAAGATTTTTTCTATGTCCCTTTGACCACCTTCTAATCCCAAAGGCAATTTTAAACCCGAAATTTCCATCTCCTCTTTAGTGCCCGAACGCACTCCGAAACGAATAATTTTATCCGCACCCACAATTTCAGTGATGCGCTTCATAACGGTAGCATGGCTTATCGGTTCTCCCATATAATTATCCCTCATATCAAGATGTGCATCAAGTTGGAGCACGAACAGTTCAGGATATATTTTGTGCACCGCTTTAATTGCGCCGAGCGTGATGGTGTGTTCGCCCCCGAGAAGTAAGGACTTCATTGAATTATTATAAATATCGCTCACTTTTTCAGAAACGATCTCTACCGCTTTCTCCACAGCACCGAAGGGTAATTCTAGGTCCCCGTAATCTATATAGTCCAAATCGTCAAGGGATAAGTCTAAAAATGGACTATAGGTTTCAAGACTGATTGAGGCCTCCCTAATTGCATTAGGACCAAATCGTGTTCCAGCACGATACGATTCAGTCCCATCAAAAGGTGCTCCAAACAGCGCGATGTTGCCGTGGGCTCTCTCTGATAAGGCTTCTAAATAGCGCATATCTTACCTATATCAATTTTTTATTTATCAATATGTTAAATCAGGCGAGTTCCGTGATATATTGAGGTAATAGAAACGCGCCTTTTGCAATATGTAAATTATAATATCGTAAACAATTTGATAATGTGCGATATCTCACTTCTTCAATATCTAATGAATTTATTTTGAATTTTGAAGCCAAGAAAAATCCCCATAGCCCCGGTAGATAACTGGGGGTATGAACAGTATAGAGCTTTGCATCCTGATATATATCCTTCAAAAATTCCATAACCACCTTAACCCTAGAACCATTCAAGAACGGTGCTCCTAATTGCCCAGACGCTAATCCGTCATCAGCGAGCACATCGTATATATCACTAAAGAATTCAGACTTAAATAATCCCTCCGCAGGACCGACTGGGTCCGAACCATCCTGAATAACAACATCAAATCTCTCTTTGGTGGCTTTTAAATATGTTATAGCATCATCAATTATTAATTCCACTTTGGGGTGATTATAAGCCGATGCGACGGTGGGGAAAAATTCCTTGCACAGTTCAACTACATCGCGGTCAATTTCCACCTGAACGACCTTTTCAAGGGTGGGATGCTTTACAATTTCCCTCAAACTACCGCCATCACCACCGCCGATAACTAACACCTTCTTTGGGTTCGAATGTAGAAACATCGGTATATGAACTAACATCTCATGATATGCAAATTCGTCTCGCTCGGTCAGCATAACTAAACCGTCGATAACTAACATACGACCCATCTCGTA
>FWPV01014350.1_pt1 | contig 11650 bp, 10 predicted proteins | sample 2228371 | NCBI WGS metagenome assembly FWPV01 (sample SAMEA103939776, study PRJEB20133) | metagenome | reverse complement strand
CAAAGTCAAGCCATCGAAGTCAATCAATTCGCGGCTAGGTGTGCCCCACATTCGCATTGAAAAACCTTGTTCCGAGCTATCAGTGTGAATCATGATGCAAGCTCCATTGCGTGAGCGCTCGCACAATCTTTCCCATAGCATTTCTCTGACCACTGCTGAAAGGGTACCAACGAACACGCCGGTTTTGGGCTCGAGCATCCATCTGGAGAGGTCGCCCCTCAATCCCGCAGGTACTTTTTCAAGGATCATAACCACCATTTTCTTCTGAGCTCAAAATATCTTCGGCGTAGTTAATCCCGCCAGTTTTTTCGCCCTCTGCCGGATCCCACAATGTTCCAGGTATCGCTGGATCCGCATCCAAGTCTATTTTGCCGGAACGTCCTTGATTCCTACCCTGCAAGTCGAGAGCACTCTGAATGTCCGCCACAATTTTGTTTAGAAGTCTCTTCTCTTTCAGTAGATCTCGAACTTTCTTACGTACGCGAGTTTCAAGGTTCGCTTCCCCCTGGGCCGCCTCCTGAAAGGCGATGGGTATCGAAACCTCCGTCTTGTAGAGGTCGGCTATGTCATAGACGAAGGAAAGCATTTTTCCAGTGTGAATAAAGCCTATTGCTGGGGATAGTCCTAGAGCGAGGATACCAGCGTGACATATGCCGTAAAGACAGCTGTTGGCAGCGGATAGCGCCCTGTTGACTGGGTCAGAAGCATCCCAATTTTTGCGGTCGTAGCTGCGGCCGTACCATGGGATGCCTGTATCACGACTTGCTTTCGCGTAAGCTTCCCTGATACGTATTCCCTCCTTTCCCCTTATCTGACGAAGAGAGAGATCATTTGATAGGGGCTCCACGAATCTCATTGTGTACATTTTTCGGACGACCCGCAGACGCATTTCTGGATTAGCCCATAATCGTACTTGCACGAGAAGATTGTGAGAGTATCTAGTAAGGCTTTGGCCGTGAGCGTAAAAGCGTACTCCCTCCTCTCCACACCAAGAAACTAGACAGCCGTTATCTGCTAGAGCGGAGATTGCAGCATGTGAGATGGTGGTGCCTGGGCCTAACATAAGCAGACAGAGCGTTGCGCAAGGTACTGGTATTTTTCCTGTCATATCAAATAGGGCTACAGAACTAGCATCTCTCTCTACCTTGCAGTGTTCCACATAGAGGTAGCTCCAACCGTCTCGGAATTTGGGCAAGATGTGCAAATCTTTTATGGTCATCGCCTCCTCCAGACAATCCCTTCCTCAACAAGGCGCCACGGAAAGGAGCCCAAATCCAAATGCCTTGCCGGGGCCTATGCCTCGCAGTATGCTATCTCTAAAGTTGTCGGGATCAGTCACGATAAGTTCGCCCTCATATCGAGCCAGCCGAATTCTTCTCCCATGGCCGCGCTCACATTCTTTGTTAACGTAAACGTATCCTGTTTGAATATTAGTGATCTTGTATATGCGGAAACCTGGAGGTGCTTGCACATGCTCTGAATTTTTTGGTGGTGTCCATTCCGGTTCCGCCCTTCGTTTAAGCCATCTGTCAAGATGGACGGTGGACACGGGGACGTCTTTGCCAAGCCATTTTGGTTCGAAAGGCTTACCCTGGGCGTCTAGCGACTTGTGGCTCACCTTTCTGACGGGATTCGCGACTAACCGGAATCTAAGATGCTGATTGATCTTAAATTTGGGATCGAAATATTTTATTAAAGGCTGTGCGCTTAGAAGATAATTAGCGTTCTGGAACGCGTAGTCCCAGTCTGGTTTGCGGGCTGATTGGACCAGAATCATTGCACGTCCAGTCCCCGGTAAAGGATCGACTCTGTAGAGAAAGCCGCTTCTGGCGTTACGCGGCACGTGTACAACCGTATCAGTTTCATTCGATGTATCCTCAGTTGGTTCTTTGCCTTTATTCTGATTCGGGATAAAATCCTCCGGTTCGTATGGTTTCAAAAATTTGGGATCATCCTGTTTTTTCGCCTGGGAAGGAAACGCCATACACAAACGTTGATGTACCCTGTAGAGGTTTCTTAACCATAACCTCCCAGGACGTGGACGATCGGGATTATCACCAACATTTATCATAAGAGAAGACAAGTACATCCCTATTCTACCTCCTCTCTGTTCAGCCTACGCCTGCGAGTCGCTAGAGACCGAAACCTAATTATCTGGTCCCTTTTTTCGATTATCAATTTTCTCCAGGCAGGATCCGTAGGATCGATGCGGTCTATGCCCATGTTGAGCCCGTATTCAATCATAGTCACAGCGTCATGGCACAGCCTACAAAGGGCTCTGAGTTCCTCAACACGCTCTTGGCCTCCGGCGTGGCGATAAGTGACATGCTGCACTGTGCTAGCAGGCGACTTGCAGAACACGCACAGGTGATGATCTTGTGTTAGTCTTTGGTTTTTGACCTTAACGTATTGCGAGTCAGAGTAATTAGCGCGAGCTCGAACAGGTCTCGGAGTTTCTTGTTGTAAGACCTTTGACTCAAAATTAACCTGACCATCCGGTTTCAGCCGAAGAGTTTTACGCAACACAAATCTGGGCTTATGAAAAGGCGGATCGAAACTAACTGGTACATCATACCAGATGTCGGCGTCAGGCGGGACATCAGGCTCTTCGGGCCGTGGCTTCCATTCGAGCAGACAATCTATAGTGTTAGGCAAGTCATCACTCTTGAATCGCTTGTAATAAGGAGTTGAGGCAAGAGCCTGTTCCAAGTCTTCAAATTCTTGTAATTCCATCTCCAACAGATTACGAGAAGGGAGACATGATTTTCTTCCGAGATAAGGTGAGAATTTAGGATTCTTTAGCGCGTTGCTCAGATGTACTAACAAATTTTGCTCCCCTTGGAGTGCAACCAAAAAAGAGGCATCGCACAAATATTCTCTTCGTGAAACCAGGGGCCCTGGCTTGAATTTCTCGGATGCTTCAGCGATTCGCATTCGCGATTGCGCACCTACGGTGTGGTAATCCCAAATGCGGAGGCCTGGCGAGTCAATTCGGACGCCCATAGCTAATGATGCCAGTCGAGGAATCCATTCATCCTTCGCCGAGTGCCGTGATACCCCAAGAGCCGCACAGAGCAATCCAACAACCCCTGACTTAGTGGGAGCCAATGTGGTACGGCGGACTAGAAACTTGGATTCTTGGACACCCCATGCCTGAAGTGGTCCCTCCAGTCGTATGAAAAGAGTATTACCGCTCATGAATCACGCTCCGTGTTTATGACTACCTGCTGTACTTCGTGCCAGGCATAGCCCATAGCAGCCACAACTGCCTCAACTAATTTGTGGATGGAGCCTATATGGGTGTCGGTGACAGGAAGCTCTTTCTGCCCTTCGATGTAATTTAGTGGATAACGGTGGTTCGGGGAGAACCAGAAACGTCGTTTTGGAGGACCATAACCAATATCTATATCATGAATGTACTGCCCTAACTGTGCGATGCTTTGGGAAATGATGTCGCGTTCCCCATGCGTGACTGGTCTGGCGAAAGCGTTTGCGTAGCTTAATGGCGAATCTTTAATTTCAATTAGCATGCCATCGGGCGGGTTATGGGCGGCAAAACTGTTTTGTTTCCCGGATGGAGTGGTAACAGCGGAGGCTAAGATAAACGACCCGACCGTGTGCGCGGCGAGGGCAGGCACGTTGCCCGGAAAGGCTGTGAGATTATTCAATAAGGTTTCCCAATTTATAGAAAAGTATTTGTAAAAGCAAGCGGATGCAAACATAGCTTCGTCCACGTAACCGGCCCCTGGATCGTCTCCCGGAATATCATCTGCGGCTACGTAATAATCCACTTCTGGTCGTGCCTCGTGAGTGGAGATCGCGTGTGCAACCTGCAGAGCTGCGTCGACTTTTGTATCCTTAAGGTGCCCAGTTTCCAACATCCTACCGCTCAAAGCCATGTCTGGGACTGCAGTTCGTGCTACGATTGCTTCCCCGACAGCCTTGGCGAGCTCTTCATCAGTTTTGTCTGCGCCGTTTTCAAGAATAGCAGCTATTTCTTGGATCGCCTCGTGCGTCGTGTAGATCAACATGTCGGTCTTGTCATCTTCTTTGGATTTGATGCCACACAATTGGAGTACCTTGATGACTCGTTTTTTGTCTGCAGCGTCTGGTATCCTCTCCTCTATAAGGCTAGCTAGTCGCCGCGTGCGGACGCCTCCTAATAAACTTTTAAATTCGTTGCTCATGCGGATGCTTCTTTTTAGACATTGACTCGAAATACGGGTGCGCAGGACCCCTCCAAAATAGCAGCTCTTGGGCGAACCCAGGTCATCTCTGTTTAGATTGGCCGGGCTATGATTTTGAATGGCGTGAATATCGATCAGCATGTTTCTCTCCTTTCAAGACTTTCTTAGAAACTGTTCGGCCCATGTGAGCCTGATCCAGCGGCGATCCCAAATGGATAAATCGTCCGTAAGCATCACCCAATCGAAGTCGCGATTATTTGACGATAGGCAATCCAAAGCCCACAGAAGGGCTGGTTCCAGCTGGCGGAATTCAAGTTCTAAGAGTCTGTCAAATCTCTTTCGGTATCTATCTCTGGGAATCGACTCTTTAGGTTGGCAAGCACCAAGTTGTGCAGCAAAATGACTCTTCGTACAATGTGTAATCGGATATCTAGCAAAAACTTTTGCTATGAGCCAGGCAATCTCACGCCGAGGGGCTCGAGGGCTTATTTGACGGAGGGGCCACCAAATGCCAGTAAATAAGTCAAAGCCCGCTAGCGATTCGTCGAGTCCCTTACCACTGAGAGTCCTGAGAATTCCGAGGTCGCCTTGTTTCAGGCTTCCGAGTGAAGCGATAAATTTGCTAGTCGGTGTCATTGGCATCTCGCTTTCTTTCAGTAGTTTTGTCATGTTTTGCTCGGTTTTTTTGGTATATACTTATTTTTGAGATCAATTCTTCTTGGCGGGATAGGGCGACCGTTGTGAAAGCGGGGTAGAGCGCTCGTGCCATAATCTTCATTAAGAATTGATATTGATGCTCGGCGTCTTGCCAAACCTTAGAACTCCCATTTAGCACCTCGCCAGACTTTGAGGATAGCCCATCTTCAATGTGGGGTTGTATTGAGGACGCAGCGAATTTTCCCAGTATACTGCCTTTGCGACGACCAACGATTTCTTCCAGAGTTTTCACTTGATGCTGCCACTGAGTTAACCTAGTGATTGCGGTTTCCTTTGAAGACATAGTTGGTGGCGATTCGGTAAGCGACGAAACGCCTAGACATACGGTCTCTTCTTCTGAGCTTCGTGGTCTCAATTGAATCGTTCGCTCCCAAACATCAATGTATTTGGCTTTGTCAGTGGCAAGCCCGACAACAAGAAGTGACGTGGCCTTGCCAGTAGACACATGCCTGCCAGTATCCAGGATTGCTTTGAACAGGTCTCGCCAGGGCCTGTCCATCCTAAAGGCAGTCGCTTTGGTCAGATCCGCGGCCCGGAGTGCCTGTCGCGGCGAGGTGCTCAAATAGAAGACGTGGGGATCGTGCCAGCGATCGTTCTCCTGTTTCCCTGCAGTCTCAAACCCGCATTTGTAAATTAACACGTCGTTCTTGCCACAGCCGACGCAGGGTCTGGTGGCCCCACAAGGCTCGTGGAGCCAAACCTTTCGCGATCGTAAGGTAAGTCCTTCCAGGAGGGGCACATCATCATGGGGATTAGGCGCGGTCTGCGTCCCAGCCCAAGTTGGTTCTCCCAACGGCATTCTAGGCAACCAGTTTGAGACCAGAGTATCATACAACGATGCACCGCATGGAACGGCATAAATTGGTGGAGCTCCATTAATGCCTGCCATTAGGTTTGGAAGACCACTGACTGCGAACAGTGGAAGACGAAGCAATCCCAGCGCAATGCAACGTGGACATAGCCCATCCGTGTAATCAGTAGCATGACGGAAATGCCAGAAATTGTTACCGGTAGGTATTTCTTGAAGCAGATCCGTAATTGGACGGCATCTTTGAGCCGATGGATCTTGGTAAAACCTTTGACCATGGCCAAGCAGTCTAAACGTATCTGCGTCTTCTAGTCTTTGAAACCAGCTTTCAGGGAAACTTTCGCCCACTACACCATGAGCATCATTGGGTGGGTTTCCCTTACTCCAGTACAATAGTGCTAGGAGGAATCGGATGATTGCTACCCGATCCATGGGATTGGGAGCTGCAATTTGCTTTATTCGATGGGCCTTAGTCAGCACCTCTCTTATTCCTGCTCGGCTGAATCGACCGTTGCACCAGAGTATGGGAATCCAATCCTCTCTTAATAGGTCGTAGCTCTCTGTTTTCCAGTGCATGCGCGTTCCTTTCATCTGTTGGCTGTGAACTGTCGTGTCCTTTGAGGTTTAAGCTAGGCGTCTCTACGCGTGCGCGAGACGAGTAAGAATGCCTCGTGACCATAAGATTCTTTATGTATTTGATGCTTTCTTCGCACTCGATACGGTGGTCGCTGCCATGAGTTTGCCTCCGATACTATTTTCCCCAAGGGGGGCCTTACGGCCTAGTGATAACCGTACGTATTGTCAAATAAGGACAATAAACCCACAAAAAAATTTTGTTGCAAAAATTTTTTTAGGCGGCTTTCAGCCTCAGTATCGGTTTGTGTGCAATCTTGTCAGTTTGGGATTACCCCTAAAGTAATATCGGCCTTAAGCCGAGCAGTTTTTTGGCTGAAAGGGGCTTGCACCGGTTCGCCAAATTTCTGCCGGAACTGAGCTGTTTTTTATCGGGATGTGCATTTACCAGACAGTGCACTCTTAATCGAGGTATGAGCGAGTTGGCCATGACAGAAAGGTTAAAGACACGGCGATTGTATTCGCTGTTATTGGGAGGTGAGCGAAACCATCTAAATTATATTCAAAGAGGCCAATTGCTATGTCATCCTCGTCTCATCGTACTTACAAACAGCCCTTTTATGTCATGCCCGAGCTGATCCAAGATGCATCTATTGGTATCCCACTGCTAAAGCAACGGCTGACCAAACAATGCCTTGAGTTAGGGCTTAATTGAGGGCATCGTTACATTGAGTCATCCTGAGCAGATTTGTTTAACTTGACAAATAGTTGAAAAGGCTGATATGTGATTGATATTATTCCAGTTAAAAAATACACTTTCAGTATAATCTTTGGTTTTTCTGCCGTTTGATTACCTTTATGGGGACACAATGTTCGATGGCAACATGAATGTGGAGCTTTAACATGGAGATAGTAAATGTCGTAAAAGATATAAAACGCTTAAACCTGGCTATCAGTAAATTGGTATCCAAGAAACCAGTCACTGATTTCGAGAGGGTCGAACAGCTCAAGAAGGCCCTAGTGGAGGCACAACATCTGTCGATGCAAGAGTTGTCGGTCTATCTCCAGCAAATTCTCGAAGAGACACAGGGACGCATTAATAAGTCTCTGGAAGAGAGACGGGAGACACTCTTAATGGGTGCAAAGAGTGCTGGGATACCTTGCAAGAGGTTTGGCGAATATGATCGCGTGGACATCTTCAAAGTATCGTACAAGGGAAAGAAAATCCGGCTTGAGTTAGGAAGTGAGCCGGTTTGTGAATTTCAAGAATCAGATGGCGCAAAAATACTGGACAGGATTATGGTTGAACGGAAAAAACTCGACGGGGAGCCATTTTCGAGGGAGAGATTTTTCCAGATCGTTCAGTATGGATGCTTGCTGGCTCAGCGTGAACAAAAGGCCTCAGATGGCTGGGTGCCTGTGCGACTATTGCACGCATACGTTGCGCTATTAAGGCAGCTTAATAACGACAAATTCTTGAAAGACCCATCTCCTAAGAAATGTGAAACGTATTCCAGTGCGCAGTTTGTCTTTGATTTGGCTAGGTTCGGCAAAACAGGGTGGGCTTGCGGGGAGTATATTTTAAAGGCGCAAACCCCTAACATGAGCACAGTCGCGGCCAAGAAGGCTGTGACACTCCCGGATTTGGATGTTGTGGATAAGCTAGGCCCACAATTTGCCTTACTGAAGGTGAAAAAAGCGGAACAATAAAATGGACGCCTATGAGGTACTGGCTAGGCTTGGTGAGCACGGGACTCCCCCAGATGCCGATGCTGCTTTACGCATGTCCGTAGGGCTAGATGAGACACTCGAGCGCTTCAGGCTTGAGACACTGCCATTCGTGTGTGGCGGCGGAGCAGAAATAAGATTCTGCTACGGTCCATACGGTAGAGGGAAAACGCATTTCTTAAAATCACTCCAAGCGCAAGCACGCATGGAAGGATTTGTGACAGCCTATATCGACTGCAAAGCAGAACAAGCGCCTTTTGCCTCGCTTGTGGACACCTATCGGCTAATTGCTCAGCGGGCATCACCCCCGGATGATGACGGAGATGAGGGTATCGAAGCCGTTATTCGCAGTAGCCTTTCTCGGCAACAGCCTACCGTTTCTGTGCTCCAATCGGTGAAACAAGAAGACCGGCTAGACCTGGGTTTCAGAAATCTTGTTATAGCCTACCTGCAGGCAACGGCAGGAGAAGAGTATGGGCTCATGGAAAAACTGGGGTCAGTTCTCAGGGCTTCGATATCACACCGCCTCTCTATTAGTGATATGTATCGCGTACATCGCGATCTGCCCCGCCCCATAGGAAAATTGTCAGCGAGAAACGCCAGCCTTTGGATTCGGTCTCTTGCTGCTCTGCCCTTAGCTCTTAACTATCCAGGATTTCTGATTTTGTTTGATGAGACTGAAAAGAGCAATCACGTGGCCAAGTTTTCAATACGTAAGCAGCAACAACATCTCGCAAACATACGTAATCTCGTGGACCATGTGGCTACTGGGATGTTTAGCGGATGTGTTTTTTGTTTCGCAGTTGTCGAAGAGTTCAAGGAATTGGCGGCCCAGCACCTTGAAGCTCTGGCCCAACGTATCGAACGGATCTATTCAGAAGAGGTTAATCCAAGGGCTGTGTGGACAAGCCTTGACGAGCTAACAAATCCGTCACCAGAAAAACCTGATTTTTTTAGAATCCTGGGAGACAAAGTTGTAGAGATAGCTAGGGAGGCTGGCTTGAACAAATCCAAGGTGGCAAAGCTTAGGCTGGAGCTTCACAACATGGCCGACTCTTCGGCCCAAGATATTTCCATGGGAGCAGTCCGAGAATTTGTGAAGTCCGCGGCAGCTAAGGCTATGCAATTGATAAACGCATCTAGGGGAGCATGTGGTCATGCATGACGATAACACGTTTGAGTTATGGGCACGGTTGGGATCGGAAGGAAAGGCACCCACGGACATAAGCAGGGCTGGCGATGCAGTAAATCTTTATTCGGTGGGGATAGAGCCGTGGATTGATCGTTTGTCCTGCACCTATTTTGAAAGACTCTGTAAGAATAACGCCCACTTCAAACTGGTCATTGCGCCATACGGCGGGGGTAAGACTCATTTCGTTCTTGCACTCGGTGCTCGCGGCTTGAGACAGAATTATGCGGTTTCGTACATAGGCTGCACAGAGAACATCAGGTTCGATAATTGTCTAGAGATTTATCGCGCATTTGTAAGCTCTATAACGGTCCCGGATTTTCAGGACCCTGGGTTGGGGACGCTGCTAAACAGCATCATAGCACGCGAAAACAACCTGATTGAGGAAAAGGCACCACCAGACCCCGAAGCTGCCAGGAACCTGTGGCTGAGTACACTTTTTAGGAGGGAATATCCTGAACCAACGTTTGGCCGAGTAACCGCTACCGCTCTCAGAGAGATTATTGATCCCGAGAGTGCAAGAACGGGTGACGCAGCCTATAGATGGCTTCGCGGGGAAATCGACACGCTAACTAAAGATGAGAGATCGTTCCTCCGTGTATCAAATATACCGGCCAAAGAAAGGAACGAATTTGGTCGCCGGATGCTACTTTCAATGGCAAAATTTGTAAAAGAAGCTGGATTAAATGGGGTGGTGGTTCTTTTTGACGAAGTTGAGACCCAATTCAGCGCCAAAGGAAAGGCTTTGCTGAGAGTGTTGGCCGCAATGAGAGTACTCATTGATCTCCCCATTGGGGTTGCCAGAGGAGTACCGATGTTTGCTGTATTCTCAGCAGTTCCTGACGTGCTTGAGCAGCTGCCGAAATATCAAGCTCTCGAACAAAGGCTCAAGGTAGTAGGCGCTTCATTTGCTGAAGGGAATGACCTGGCTCCGCAGATAGAGCTGGGGGCTCTCGGCTCACAGAAAGATTTACTGAATTCGATCGGCCAGAAGCTCGTTTACCTAGGTGAAAGGGCAAGACAAGTTATTTTTAATAAGGATTTACAGTATAAGAACATTGAACGACTTGCCAGAGTTGCCGATGAGTGGGACTTGGACGTCAATGCTCGTCGCCTTTTTGTAAAAGCCTGTGTCACTATCTTGGACCAGCAAGCAATTAATGGGGAACGGGAATACTCGGAGTCAGAACTTCGCGACAGATATCGTGGTTCGTTTGACCAGATAAGGAACGCAGAGGAAGAGGATTTTGAACTGTGAAAGACGGTTGGGAGCTACTCAGAGGTCTAAAGAACTGGGTGAAAGACGTCTTTAGGTCAGGCGACGAGATAAAAGTCGGGGCTAAGGTGGTTCATCCAAGCTACGGAGAGGGCGTGATCGAGCAGATAGAGGGATCAGGATCGAACGCTCTGGTCTGCGTCAATTTTGGATACGCTAAACCTTTTTTACCGTTGTCTGAGCTGAAACTTGAAGGGCATTCCGCAACGCCGACGTTGTCACAGGTATCCCTTGAAGATGAGGGAAGCTCGGGCACAGAATCTCATGCGTCAGAGACCGGCACAGACAGTGAACCTGAAATAGTTGATACCGTGAGTTCAGGACCCGATGCAACTGGTTATCCGACATCTCAGGAAACTTTAAGACGGATGACCCAAGTTGAAATCGAGGCACGCAAGGGGATTATGGCGCTGAGATTGGGACAGGTCTTGGAGTCACAAGTGTTAAAACTTAGCGTAGGCACTAAGGACCTGGAACGCCAGCTCAAAGAAGCGATCACCAAAACTGCAGCGAATGGGCCCACATTCTTACTCATGGATGCAGCCTGGGGTGCAGGAAAGACCCACGCTTTGACCATGCTGCAGGTACTTGCCCGAGAAGCAAAGTTCGCCACATCTTACGTTATCATGGATGGTGTTTCTACTTCCCTGGCTTATCCCTTGGAGCTTATGAGTGAGCTGATGAGCAGCTTACGTTTTCCAGGCAATACAAAATCATCAGACCTATGCCACCACATTGCAGAGGCAAAACTGAAAGAGCGCGTAGAAATATTGCAAAAAAAAGGAGCTCACCTCATAGCGAACGCCCTGAGTTCACTACCAATGGGGGCATTTGACGACCCGGATGTACTGGATATATTGACTGAATTTTTTTTATTAAAGCTGTCAGCCACCCATGCAAACAAGGAGCTCGCAAAACTGAATTATCGGGCTCGTATTCAAAGTATTAAAGCCTTTCGAATAAATGATAGAGTGCCACGGTTTGTGAGTCTCCTTAGTGAATGGACAGTTTTTTGCTCAGTAATGGGATGCAAAGGGCTACTAGTGGTCATGGACGAACTAGATGTGGAATATGCCGCCTCGGCGTATGGAACAAAGCAAGATTACAAAACTATTGAACGTCGAAGGGATCTGCTCAAGGAGCTCCGTAACTTGACTAACATACCTTTATTG
>FWPV01014349.1_pt1 | contig 11651 bp, 11 predicted proteins | sample 2228371 | NCBI WGS metagenome assembly FWPV01 (sample SAMEA103939776, study PRJEB20133) | metagenome | reverse complement strand
AGACTTCCTCAGCTGGGACCAGCCGGACCCGCGCTGGATTCTGGGTCTGCAGTGGATGGCGAGTCGGCTGCTGCCGGAGGGATCGTTCGCCTTCGATGTGGTCGACGAGGTGCAGGCCTTCTACGGTGTGCTGTACGGTCTGGATCGGGCGGTGGTGGAGGCGGAAATCCTGCCGCTGCTGAACGGCGACTATGGCCCCTAGTCCTCGGTGGGAGGCAGAAAGGGCGAGGTGGAGCGCCCGTTCGACCCTGGCGCTGCTGTTGGCGGCGCTGGTCCTGGCTGCGGCCCTGTCGCTGTTCGTGGGGCGCTATCCGGCTCCCTTCTGGATGCGTCCAGCGCTCCTTCTCGAGGAAGAGTTAGCGCGGCGGCTGGTGTTCTCGCTGCGCGTGCCTCGTCTTGTGAGCGCGGTGATGCTGGGGGCCAGCCTGGCGGGCGCGGGGCTGGTGTTCCAGATGGTGTTTCGCAATCCGTTGGTGGAGCCGGGTCTGCTCGGCGTCTCGCAGGGGGCGGCGTTTGGAGCGGGCCTGGCCGTCCTGCTGCTGCCGCCGTGGCCGATCGCGGTCGAACTCTCGGCTGGGCTGTTCGCCCTTCTCGGCCTGTCGTTGTCGTTCGTGCTGGCGCGCAGGCTTCGCTACGGGGGATGGGTGCTCAGGCTGGTCCTGGCCGGCATCGCCGTCTCGGCTCTGTTCTCGGCAGGACTTGGGGTGTTGAAGTACACAGCCGATCCCCTCAGCGAGCTGCCCGCCATCACGTTCTGGCTTCTGGGAGGGCTATGGGGTGTGACCTGGCGCGAGGCGGTCTTCCTGCTGCCTCCCGTGGCCCTCGGCCTGACGGTGATCCTGGCCGCGCGCTGGCGTCTGAACCTCCTGACGCTGAGCGACGAGAGCGCCATCTCGCTCGGATCGCGCCTGGGCCTGGAGAGGGCGTTCGTCTTGGGGGCGTCGGTGGCGGCCGTGGCGGCGGTGACGGCTGTCGGCGGGATCGTGGGTTGGGTGGGGCTGATGATCCCGCATGCGGCGCGGCGCCTTTTCGGCGCCGACGCCGCGCGCGCGCTGCCGGGGTCGCTGCTCATGGGCGGTCTCTTCGTTCTCGTGTGTGATGTGGCGGCGCGTTCGCTGCTCGCGGGGGAGATTCCCCTCGGAATCCTCACCTCGCTCCTGGGCGCATTCGGCTTCGTGCTGCTGATGATGCGCACACCGATCAGGATGCGGCCGTGAACGAGCCGGAAGTCCTTCGCGTCGAAGACCTTTGCTACGCCTATGACCGCAGCGGCCAGCGTGCGCTCGACGGCATGGACCTCAGGCTGCGGCGCGGCGAGGTGGCGGCGGTGCTCGGCCCCAACGGGGCGGGCAAGACGACTCTGCTGCTCGTGCTGCTGGGCATCCTCAAGCCGCAGCGAGGGAGCATCTGGCTGGAAGGGCAGGAGGCCAGCACGCTGACGCGAGGCGAACGCAGCCGGCTCGTCGGTCTGGTGCCGCAGATGGAGCATGTGGCGTTTGAGTTCAGCGTGGAGGAGTATGTCCTCCTGGGACGCGCCCCACACCTTGGGCTGCTGGACCTTCCCAGCCCGCACGACGTGCGCATCGCACGGGAGGCGCTCGAGGAGCTGGGGATCACGGCCCTGCGCCGGCGCTCGCTGCTCGAACTGAGCGGAGGCGAGCGGCAGATGGCCGTGCTGGCCCGGGCGCTGGCGCAGCGCACCCGGCTGCTCCTGATGGACGAGCCGCTGGCTCATCTGGACCTGGCCAACAAAGCGCGGATCCTCTCTCACGTGCGCCGCCTGGCAGGCGCGGGCATCACTGTGCTCTTCACCACCCACGAGCCGGACATGGTACCTGGGGTGGCCGACCGCGTGGTGCTGATGCGCCGCGGTCGCGCGGTGGCCTCCGGTCCGACCGACGAAGTGATGACGTCGGAGGCGCTCAGCGAGACGTATGGGGTGCCGATTCGCGTCCTGCGGGTCGATGGGGCGTCGGTGGTGCGGCTGGAGAGCATGATCTCCTAGGTCGGGACTGGCGATTGGGCCGGGGACAGACCAGGGCGGCGCCAGCCAGCGGGTCACGGCTCACTTCCTCCCGCTCACCTCTCAGGCCATCCCCCGCCGCTGCGGGAAGGGGGCTTGTTGCTGAGCCGGCCGAAGAGGTCTAGACTCAACGAGCGAGGAGCCTCTTTCTTCCCTGGCCAGGGGCACGCCGTCCACGCGGCATCCGAGGCGGGCACAGGCGGCTGTCACATGGGGGCACGGTCCACCGTTCCAAGAGCAGGACAGACGTGCCGGCGGCCGGGCGGCGCGGCGTTTCGTCCGGTGCAGACTCGCCGGTCCGAGCCATGCCGCATCGGCCCGGCCTGACAGTCGTCGTGCAAGGAGGATGTGCATCTGGCAGGAATGCGGCATCGCCAAGGGCGAGGACTTGCGAGACGAACGAGATCGCGCGCCGCAGTGTGACGCGCCTTGTCTAAGGAGGCAGCTATGCTCAGCAGGAGAACCCTTTTCGCCATGGCTTCTGGGGCCGGCCTGATCCTGATGCTAGGAGCCTGTGCCCCAACCTGCACCGAGGACCAACTCCAGGCCCCGGTCAACCTGGATCCGCACACTTCTTCGCGTCTGTTCGACCCGAGCGAACACGTCGATTTGAGCTGGGGCTATCCGACCTCGACGTGCACGCCGGATTTCTTTCAAGTTCACGTGTGGACGGGGCTCGAGCCGGAAACCCCTCCGATGGTCGGGCGAGTGGACTACGCGAACGCGGCATCGCCCGGGGTCTGGAGGCTTGAGTGGCCCGCCGCTCTCGAACCCGGCAATGCCTACTTCTGGGAAGTGTGCGCTGGCCTGGAGACCGGGCCGGGGACGGACGTGTGTGGTCCCAGCGCCCGTGCGTTCTTCTTCACCGGGCCGGAGTGCACCGACTCGGATGTGATGCAGCCCGTCAACCTCATCGCCCCCGACGACGGGGCCACCTTTGCGCCCAGCGACACCATCGTCTTTGCCTGGGACGATCCGACCCCCTGTCTGGTGAACTATGCATTCTGGCTGCAGATCTCCGCCTCCCCATCCTTCGAGGAGATGCTGCTCTATGTGCCCATGTTGCACACCGTCTGGGAAGTGCCCAGCGAAGAGACCCCGCTGAACTGGACGGAGAGCGGATGTCAGCGCTTCTACTGGCGTGTGAAGACCGATCCCGCCGGGCCTCCCGAAGAGCCGTTCTCCGAGACTCGGTCCTTCTTCATCCAGCCGCCCGGCGTGCTCTGCCCGCCGGAAGTCCTGGCGCCCCCGATGCCGGCTGAGCCGATCGTCCGGGTGGCGCAAGACGCGCACTGCAAGGCCGGGCCCAGCGTGCACTACCGGATTGAAGACACCTTCACCGCCGGGGTTCCCGCGCCGGTGCGCGGCCGCAACGCCGATGGCAGCTGGCTGCAAATCCTCAGCCCCAACCTGCAGCGGCTGTGCTGGATCTGGGCCGGGCAGCCAGGGCTTGAGCTCGAGGGAGACATCGGCCTGGTGCCGGTGATCGAGGTCCCGCCGCCGGAGGTTCCGGTGGCGACGGAGGAACCAGAATCGCCCGCGCCGGTGAACTGCTCGCAGATCACCAACCCACAAACGTGCGTCAACACACCGGGGTGCAAGTGGCGCCAGTTCCTGACCCGTCCGGGCGGTGTCTGCGAGTCGGAGTGATTCTGCGGCCAGCCGCCGCCGACAGACGGCACACGAGGCGCCCTCTGGGGGCGCCTCGTCGTTCGTGCCGGGCGCAGGAGAACCTGCGGCAAGAGGTCATTGCCGATCGGGTGGTGCCCCCGTGCGCCAGGCGGCGCCGGCGCCAAGGCACACTCTCCCTCAGCGCGCGGCGTCGGGCAAGGGGGAGGCAGCATGGCGAGCGGGCCGCCCCCGCCGCACGCGCCAGAGCAGCCCCAGTGTGATCAGCGCCAGACCGATGGCGGTGAGGCTGCCGTGCCAGACCGCGGCGTAGTTGATGCCACCAATGGTGTGCGTCGGTGCCATCAGGAGCGGGATGGTCAGGGTCAGCAGGCCGCAGGCCGCCAAGGCGATCTGGGCGGCGACCTCTCCTGTCTCCGCGCGGCCTTCCGGTCGTTCGAAACCGATCCGGTGGCGAAGCCGCGGCAGGCGCAGGGCCAGGAACAGGATCAGTGTCATGAGCGTGGTGTAGACAACCATGTCAACCGGCATCGAGGCTCCGCGCAGAGCGCGGGAGGTCGCTAGGTGAGCTGCCCCGACTGCAAGCCCCAGGACGAGGGCCGCGACGCAATCGCGGGGTGCGTTCTTCCGGCCTCGGATCAGACGCACCACGGCTCGCGCCGCCAGCACGCCAACGGCCAGGGTGGCTGCGACGAACAGGAGGTACAGCCACTGGTAAGGAGCCAGGCCGGCGAACTTGCCGCCAAAGCCGTTCGGATTCAGTGCCACGCAGGTCGTGCCCGCGCCGGCGAGAAGCGTCAGGGCTGCCGTCAGGCTCATCAAGACGATGCTGAGGATGCGAAGGGCCTTGGTCCACCACCGGTCATTCATCTTGGCCTCCCATGTGCGGCATGGTGTGAGCGCGCTTCAGGCGGAGGCGAATCCTGCAGCAAAGGCCGCCGCCATCAGCAGTAGGAGAGAGGGCAGGGCTTTGCGCAGGGCAGGCTGCGGCAGGAGAGGTCTGTCGGCTCGGAGGAATGACAGCAGCAGACCGCCCAAGCCCATCAGTGCCCCACCCACACTCACCAGGGCAAACGCCGGCGCCCTCTGCCCCGCGGCGACGCGCAGGATCGGCAGCAGGACGATGATCCAGCCGGCCACGCCGTGGACAGTGGCCACGCCTGCCGCGCGCATCTTCGCCGGCAGAGGCAGAGCCCGCATCACGGCGATGGCGCCCACGCCCATCAATGCGAAAGCCAAATACAGGATGCGCCACGCCGATGCGCTCTCCCAGACCATGCCCAGCGACAGGCCGAGGGGGATCCCCGTGGAGACAACGACCACCGCCGTGCTGTCCAGGACTGGCCAGCCGAGGAAGAGGACGAGCAGGCAGGCCACGAGCAAGATGCCGAACGCGAGCGTGTAGGCCAGCGTGGGAACGGCCGCCAAGCCGTCGAGCCCAATGACGATCTGGTAGGCTGCCAGGCCGCTGGTGGCAAGAAGGAGGAGGCGATCGAGTGCGGCTGGCCGCGCGGGCGGTTCGTTCGCCATCGTCGTCGCGTGTCCTGGCTGCCCTCGATCCGTGTCCGCAGTCAGAGTGCGAGCAGCACCATGGCGCTGAGCATGTAGATGGAGGCGTACTTGAACAGGCCGAAGTTCATGCGCTCACTGGGGCGCAGGACACTCCCTCCCGCCAAGAGGACCAGGCCCACGGACAGCACACCCAGCAGCCGCAGGAAGCCCCCCTGCATGCCGATCAGCACGCCGGCGGCGGTGATGATGAGCGCGGCCAGCACGCTGGACAAGGCGACGACCAGGCGCGTGGCGGCGAAGCCGTACCGGCTGGGGAAGGTGGGGATGCGCGCGGCCTGATAGTCTTGATGATAGCGCATGGAGAACGTCATGATGTGGGTTGGGATCCAGGCGAGGATGGCCAGGGCCAGCAGGAGCCCGATCGCATCGATGGCGCCGACGCCGTAGGCGCGCCCCGCCAGGACCGGCATGGCGCCGGCGGCCCCGCCCCACACGACCGACCAAGCGGTGCGGCGCTTGAGCCACACGGTGTACAGGATCACGTCGAGGAACGCGCCGGCGAAGACGAGGAGGCCGAACAGGCGGCTCATCGCCGCAGCCAGCGCCACGCCCGCTCCAACCAGGATGATGCCGAGGAGGAGCGCCTCTGCTGCCGACACACGGCCCGCGGCCAGCGGGCGGTGGTGCGTGCGATTCATCACCGCGTCGAGGTCGCGGTCGTACCACATGTTGATGACCGTGCTGCCCGCAATGGCCAGATACAGGCTGCCGGCCAAGGCGGCGAAGTCGTACCCGTGGATCACGGGACAGCGCGCGCTCATGTAGCCGGCCAGGCCGGTGGCGAGCAGCAGCCCGGTCTGCAGAGACTTGGTGAGTGACCAGTAGTCCTTCAGTCTGGTTGTGAGGGAACGCGCCACCTGCCTCATCCGCCACCTCGCATCAATGGCTTGTCCCGATCGGGCTGCGGACGCAACGGAAGCCGACACCGGGGCCGTAGTACATCGGCGGTGCGCTGTTGCGCACCCACAGGCGCAAATCCATGTCGTAGGTGTCCTTCGACCCGCCGTGCATCAGGCGGTCGCTGAAGCCGGGCAGGATGTCGCCAAGCCACTGCCACACATTGCCGGCCATGTCGTAGAGGCCGTAGGGGCTGGCGGCATCGAAAGTGGTGAAGGTGCCATACGTCTTCCCATTGTAATACCCCACCGGCGTGGTGCGGGAGCCGTAGCGGCTCATGTCCTCGAAGGGGTCGCGGCTGGCGTAGAAGTTGGCATGGGCGCGCGTGATCTCGTCTCCCCACGGGAAGGGGCGATCGTCCTGGCTGCCGCGCGCCGCCTTCTCCCATTCGTGCTCGAGCGGGAGGCGCCAGCCGTGGTCTGTGCAGTACCCCCAGGCCCCAAACCAAGACACGTTCGTCATGGGATGGTCCTCCCAGCCGGGGCGGGCAGTGAAGGCCTGGCCATCGAAGACGAAGCGAGAGGCGGGGTCGTCGAGTGGGACGAATGGGTAATCGGCAGCCGGGATCTCGAGCTCGTGCTTGGCCCCGTGATACCGATCTCCGGGGTAGAAGCCGAGGATCCGCTGGCCGTCCTGGTGCAGGCTGCCCTCGGCGAGGGCGCGGTTGAGGTAGGCCACGTACTGGCCGACGGTGACGTCGGTCACCATGATCTCGAAATCGTAGTCGAGGGAGACGGGTTCATTGTGCTGGCCGGCCAGGAACTCACCGGCAGGGACCAGGGCCCACGCCTCCGGGTCGATACCCGTCTCGTAAATGGGCACCGGAGCCTCCAGGTCGACGGGCGCGCAGGCGGCGAGGGAAGCAGCGGCCAGCACGAGGAACCCCAGCCGTCTCATCGGAGCACCTCCGGCGAGAGGTCGTCCTGACCCATCTCTTCTGACCAGCGCCCCCGCGTCTTGAACAGGTCGGCGAGGCGCCAGATCATCACCATGGCCAAGACGACCAGCAGCATGGCCAGGCCGAAATCCATCAGGATCATGAGCGTGTTGACCAGGGGCTGCTGCGCCGCTTCGCTCACGAACAGGCGCTTCGTCTCGAACAGCGTGACGGCGGCGAAAGCCAGATCCGACAGCAGGATGATCGCCCAGCCGTAGAGCCTCCGCAGCCTGCCCTTCAGCCCGGCCAGGTCGCCGTAGTAGAGCAGGATGATCGTGGCGATGATGGCCGACAGCACGTGCCAGTGGCCGGTGAGCTCGATGCGTTCCTCGCGATGGGGCCACATGCGGAAGATCTCGTCCAGGCGGATGGCGAAGAAGATCCCGATTCCGCTGACGGTGAAGTTCATGAACACCATCTGCCACAGAGCGCCGAAGGGAAGCGGGTCCCGCAGCAGAGCGCGGATCTTCTGGACGGTCGACGGCTTGGCCAGCCCGGCCACGCCCTGGCGGATCTGCTTGTCCCAGCCGAAGATGACGAGCATCAGCGCGCCCAGCATGGCCGGCGTGGCGCCGACGTAGATGATCATGTGGGCGATCGGCTCGAGCGGTGTGACCACGCCCCACACGCCCACGTTGAGGACGACGGTCCCCAGGATGAGGAGCGGCATGGCGATCTTGTGCAGCAGGCCCTGGAAGTCCAGCCAGCGGCCGATGATCAGGGTGATCATGATGGCGATGAGTGCCAGCATGATGTGCAGGTGGCCGATGACCGAATACTCGAGCGTCGTCTTCTCGGGAAAGCGGATGATGTTCTCGGCCAGGAACACCTCGAATCCGTTGCCGAAGTAGGAGCCGGGGACGGCGCCGAAGACGGCCGAGATGACTGTGGTCAGCGCGGTGGTGAAGAAGGCCAGGCGCTCGAGGTCGAGGCCGCCTCGCGTCCGGGCGTAGGCCGGGTTCGGCTGGCGGACCTCCTTCGCCCACGGCCACAGGGCGATGGTGAGCAAGACCCCGGCGGAGAAGACCAGGGTCAGGCCGGCGAGGTACAGTCCGTGGAAAGGCCACGAGTGGCCCCAGTAGGCGAACGCCATGCCGAAGATCATCGCCATCCAGTAGCCGGGCGTGATCAGCAGCCGCACCGCGCTGCGGCAGAAGGCCTCCATTCTCAACAGGCCCGTGATCATGTAGGTCTCGATGGCGACGACGGCCATGGCGATGGAGTGGTAGAGGATGATGATGCGCCCCTCGCGTTCGGCCGGAACCAGCCGCATGCGGAAGAGGCGCACCACGACATCGCGAACGCCGAACTCGGCCATCGGTCCCGAGAGCATGCCGAACAAGGCCGTCTCCATGGCGATCATGGCGATGGCAACCAGGATGAGTCCTTTGGTGGAGCCGAACAGGTAGGTCAGGCGCTGCTTGACGAACGACATCCTTCACTCCTCGCGGCCGAGGGCCCGGCCGCGATCGACAGTGGGCCGAGGGATGCGGGGTCGGGACAGGGTTGTTCCGGCCGGGCGCTGCTAGCCTCTGATGTCTCGGACGAATCCCCAGGTGAATGCCAGCGTCATCAGGAACAGGAGTGGGGTCAGGATGGTCATGACCAGTGCAGGGCTGAAGAAGAGCAGCTGCGAGCCGCTGGCGAGGAAGGCCAGGGCAATGCCGCCCAAACCGATCAGGAACCCACCCACGCCGACCCACCAGAAGCCCTTGGCCTGGCTCTTGGCCATGAACGGGCCCAAGGCGATCACCAGCCCAGCCACGCCGTGGAAGAGCGGCACCGAGATGCGGCGGCCGATGTCGATGCCCCCGATGCTGGTGACGGCGATCGCCAGGAAACCGATCAGGGCGAACCACTTGAAGGCGGTCTTGTACTTCGGGAAGTATTGCTCCATCAGCCCCATCGAGATGCCCAGGGGGATCAGGCTGGCCACGGTGAGCACCCAGGGGGAGGCGAGGATGTCCAGCCCGAGGAAGATCAGGAGTAGGCCGGAGACGAGGAGCACCAGGAATCCCATGATGTAGTACACGTCGTACAGGGCCTTGGCCTTGCTCCAGCGGGTGTAGAAGCGCCAGAGCAGGTAGGCGGCGGTCAGACCGGTCAGGAGCAAGAACAGGTTGTCGAGGCTCACGAGGTTCATGGCGGTCTCCCCGGACGGGCAGAATTCCAGCAGGCAAAACCCCGCCGGACGGTGTCGGTCCGTGTGTCAATTCTTGCACGGGAACCGCCTTGGGTCTGTGACGAACGTCACAATTGAACCTCGTCTGCGCACCAGCCGCCGGGGCGCTTCCCGCTGAAGAACAGGAGCCAGACGAGGAGGGCGCAGCTGATCAAGGGGGCAGGCAGGAACATCGAGAAGCGGCCCAGTCGGGCGACATCGCTGATCCCCAGCGGAAGGCCGCCGAGCATCGACATCAGGGCGGCGAAGATCCCTAGGGGCACAGCCCAACCCTTGCGCTGGAGGCTGGAGAAGATGAACACGGCCCATGCGGCCGCGCCCAACCAATTGACCATCTGGGTCACAGCGTACACGCCGTGGAGCAGGGGATCGGAGACGGTCTGATAGCGGGAGATGCTGGCCACGCCATCCATGAAGGTCAGGACATAGGCCAGGCCGGCCGCGAAGGCCAGGGCGATGGTCTTCCATGGGACACCCCCCACAAGCAGCATCGCCAGCCAGACGAGGGCGGCCACGCCGAACGTGGGCGCGGTGGGAGAGGGCAGCCCGACGCTGGCCGGGGGAATGATGGGGAAGAAGGCCGTCAGCATGTAGACGGTGGCGGCGATGGTGCCAAGGAACCAGGCCCACGGCTGCCGTAAGGCGAAGCCGTAGAACGCCGTCCCCATCAGGGCTGCGGCGGTCAGCGTCAGCCAGCCGAGGAGGGCGAAGACAATGCGCACCGTTGTTCCTTCGTCCGGGCGCCCCTCCGCCACCTTGGCGTAGATGGTGGGCTGATAGATACCGGCGATCTGATACGCCAGTAGCAGGCCGAGCGCGATGCCAACCCCAGCCAGTGCAAGCCTGAGTGTACGGCTTTCTATCACGGCAACCCTCCTCTGTCACACTCCGTCCGACACCAGCGCTCGCCGGAATCTCGGGAACGTAAGCACGAAAAGCAGCCCGAGGATGATGGGGAGACCGTAGGAGTAATCCCAAGACGTCGACGGTGTCATCGTCAGGCGGATGATCTGCATCGGGATATCGATGGCCGTTAGTGACACGACAGCGAGCAGGGCTAGCCTCTGCCCCCAGGCCCTGCGCGCCGCAATCAACGGGATGGCGATGAACAAGAGAATGACGCTTATCCACTGGATCGGCTGGGACCAGGCCAGCACCCAGGTGCCCAGTCCGTCGTAGAGAGGTTTCTCGGGACGGGTGAGCAGCATGCGCAGGTTGCCTGTCCCGACGATGAAGGCATGGGTGCTCAACATCCCGCAGAACGTCAGGGCGAGGAACTGGCCCCACTTCTGCCACCGGTCCACCTTCCGCAGCAGCAGAAACGACCAGAAGAAGGTCAGCCCGACGAAGGACACCACCAGGGGCAGGGGGAAGCCGTCTACGAAGGAGACGTAAGGCATGAACATGAAAGTCCCTCCCGCCGAGGGGAAGGCCGACGCCAGCAGGGCTGCCGGGAAGGCCCAATCCTCGCCCTGGGCGATGGGGCGCGCCAGCAGGAGCAAACCAATGCCGCCGAGGAAGATCAGGCCCCGGTAGAGCGGGAAAGCGTATGAGAAGAGCAGGATGCCGCTGGCGTAGGCGGGCTTCTCCGCCGAAACCACCAGCAGCGCCGAGACCACGCGCTCGAGCGATCCCTGGATGACGAACGGTGCCACCGCTGCCATGAACAGTCCGACGACGGCCGCCAGCGCCGCAATCATCATCCGTACGTTCCGGGGTGTGTCCGCCATGACAGCCTCCTGCCGATCGATCCCTTCTCCTGACTTGTATCACGAACCCAAGCGGCAGTCTTTGCCCTGAGTCAAATCGCCGGAGAAAGAGGCTGTTGAAGGACCGCCGCCCTTTGGCGCTCAGGCGCGACCGGAGCAAAGGGCATCGGCCCCGCTTCATCAAGCGAGGGAGATCCCTGGACCTCACCCCCGGCCCCTTTCCGCCGGCACGGGCCTGGGCTGCCTGCGGTCCGGCGGCGTTCTTCCTAGCTCCCCCCTCCCTCCTCATGGGGCGTGCCTACCGCGAGAGGAAGATCAATCTCCTGCCCGTGGGGAGAGGCGGGGGGTCGGAGAGGGAGTAGACCTGTGCGAACGATCGGACGGTGTGTGGGCTCCAGCGTTCACGTGCTCTGTCCGTCTGCTGTTCGAACCGTGAGGTGGCGAAGGCCCGGCAGGCTTCTTTAGCACCCAATCAAGAATCGCCTATACTGGGCGCATGACCACGCTCCCGGACCTGCTGCGCGCGTGCCTGGCCCTCTCGGGGCCGGATCCAGCCTGGCTGCAACGGTTGTCTGGCCTGGCCACAGCCAGGAGCTACCAGAGCAATGAAATCGTCACCCACGCCGGCGACTGCTGGCCCTATCTGCTGCTCGTGGCCGAGGGCTGCATCGAAGCCGCCAAGGAGTCGGGCGAGGGCAGGAG
>FWPV01014348.1_pt1 | contig 11653 bp, 9 predicted proteins | sample 2228371 | NCBI WGS metagenome assembly FWPV01 (sample SAMEA103939776, study PRJEB20133) | metagenome | reverse complement strand
CGCCGAGGTCGCAGAGACCGCTGAGATGGATGGATTGGCAAACTTGGGGGGCAATCTGGCAACATTTTGCCTCCGAAATCTCTGCGCGTTCCGCGTCTTCTGCGGTGAAATGCACCCCCTGAACAGTCACGACTTGAGTATGCTCCTAAGTTTATCATGCGTAGACAATTTGTCATGTGAAGATAAATTTGACATCGAATTTGAGCCATTCCCACCTTTGCCGTTTTGCTCCTGCCAGGCTGCCGGCTTATTGCAGGACCTCAATGGTAACCGGCGGGGCGGATACTTGCTCGCCGGCAGCGGTGATGCCGACGGCAGAGAAGATATGGACACCCGGCTCCAAGCGCCAGAGATAAGTATACGGTAATGCGGTAAGCTGTGCCAACGGCGCGCCATCAACCCACAAGCTAACCCGCTCCAAAACCAGATTCGCGTCGGCGGCGATGACGATTTTCTGCGTGTCGTGGGGACGCGCCGGGTCAATACGATAGACCGCGCCGGCGTCAGGGCTGCTGAGGCGCAGAGAAGGAGAAAAGGCCGCAGACTGCAAGCCAGGCACAGACGGTTGAAGGATGTGATGTTCACGCGCCCAGTCCTGAGCTTCCGGTGGCAGGATGGTGTAAACTGTACCGTCAATCCGCCGATGCATGGCACAGGTTTCGGTCGGTTCCGTGCCGACGATGAAAGTTTCGGTAACGCGGTGCGGACAATCCGCCCCCGGCAATTGTCCCGAAAGCGCACAGATTTCGACATCCACCAAGCCGGCGGGCCGCTCAAAATCACGGATCGGTCGGCTTTTGAGTGCCGCTTCCATCACCTCATGCCAAATGGGAGCGGCGCCGCTTATACCACTGACATTTCTCATCGGCTCGTTGTCGGCATTCCCCACCCATACGCCCACAACCAGTTCCGGCGTATACCCCACCGTCCAATTATCGCGGAAGTTGGTCGTTGTGCCGGTTTTGACGGCGGCCGGACGACTCAGCTTGAGCACACTGCCCTCGCCAAAAGTGGGAATGCGCGCCAGATCGTCGCTCAAAATATCGGTGACGAGATAGGCAACCCGCGCATCGAGCACCCGTTTTCCTTTGCCGGACGGCGCTTCCCACAACACGGCGCCACCGACATCCTCCACGCGCCGGATCACGACAGGCCGGACGACATCCCCGCCGTTAGCGAACGCAGCATAGGCGGCGGTCAGCTCCAGCAGGCGCACTTCGCCACCGCCCAGGGCCAATGCCAGGCCGAGTTTGTCCGGATCGTCGAAGGTGGTCATCCCCAAGCGGCGTGCCATCTCCGTCAGGGTCTCAGGGCCGAGGGTGTCGAGCACTTTCACGGCGATCAGGTTGTACGATGAGGCCAACGCCTCGCGCAAACGCACCGGCCCCCGGAAAACCAAGTCATAGTTGAGGGGAACATAGGGTATCCCCTCGCGCGTCACGAAGGCCGTGCGCACGTCAAGCATCATCGTCGCCGGCGTGATGTCGCCGCGTTCAAAGGCAGCGGCGTAGATGAGCGGTTTGATGGATGAACCCGGCTGACGCAGCGCCGTCGCTCCATCCACCGCGCCGTCAATGCGCGCCGAAAAGTAATCCGGGCTACCGACCAACGCCACAACCTCACCCGTCCACGGGTCAAGGGCCACCAGGGCGGCATTGCGAACGTTGCGCCCGCCGGGGGGACATTCAGGTTCATGCTGACACACGGCCAACAACGCCAGGTGCCGGCGAATCACATCGCGGGCCGTGTCGGTAAGGGCCACATCCAACGTGGTGTAAATATTCAGCCCGCCGGCCTGCAGCCGTGCCAGGCCCAACTCGCGCTCTAATTGGCTACGCACAAGCATCACAAAATGCGGCGCACGGATGGCAAACGGCGCCGCGGCAAAATCGAGCTTCTCCGCCTTCGCCAACTGCGCGACCTCGGCCTCGATATAGCCTTGTTTCACCATCAAATCCAGCACGACGGCCTGGCGTTCTTTGGCCGCCTTCAGGTCTTCCAGGGGATTGTAGCGCGCAGGGGCTTGTGGCAAGCCGGCCAGGAGCGCGCATTCGGCTAAATCCAGTTCCCATACATGCTTGCCGAAGTAGGCATGGGCTGCCGCCTCGACGCCATAGGCCATATTGCCATAATACGTCTCGTTGAGGTAGAGGGTAAGGATTTCGTCCTTGCTGTAGCGCCGGGTGATGCGGATAGCCAACGCCAGCTCGCGCAGTTTGCGGCGCAGCGTGCGCGCAGTGCGTTCGTCGGCATCCAACATCACCATACGCACGACCTGCTGTGTGATGGTGCTGCCGCCCGCCAGTACCTCGCCGCCTCGGACGTTGATCCACAGCGCGCGGAGGATGCCCTTGACATCCAGGCCGGCATTCTCATAAAAGGTAGCGTCTTCGGTGGCAATGGTGGCCCAGATGAGAGGTTGCGGGATGTTGTCGCGAGTGATCGGCGTGTGGCTACCGGTGTAGGGTGGTGGCATTTCAAAGAGGAGCTGACCGTTGCGGTCGTAGATTTTGCTGCTCGGCGCGGCGGCATAGGCCCCGAGATCGTCCGGCGCGGGCAAACCGGCAAACAGCCATACGGACAGCCCTGTACTGCCCAGTAAGGTCAGGATACATACTACCCAAAAAGCTCGCGTCATGGATATTTTTGACACGCTTCTTCCTTACACCCGCTCACCCCCGGGCTTGCTTGGGGATGGCCCACATTGCACTATACGCGCGATGCAATTCAATGTGATCGCATGAAACCGTGAGCCTTGATCGGCTGCCGGAATAACGCCTTGCCTGCTCTAAACCGCGCGATGAATATAAATGATGTTTCCCTTGGGGATGAGCAATTCCAGGCCGGTTTCCTGGCGGATAAGAACATCGTACACGTCTACACCGACAAGGTCGCCCTTGAAGACTTTGCCATTGGTCACGGCCACCAGAACCGGTTGATTCTCCAGTTCGGCATAGAAATCGGCGGCGCGTTTGCCCCATACCTGCGATGATTTTGTTTTCTCATTCATGGTATCCTCCAAGATAGTAACCCTCGTAGATATTTGCCCCTCATAGAAATCCTGTAACGGCTCAGCAGACAACATGAGTTACCCTCTCCACCAAAGATGAAAATGGTTCAGAAGCTGCCGGACGCCGATTTTCGCAGATTCACGCAGATCATTCCTTGCGCATTCAAAAATCTGCTCAATCTACTTAATCTGCTGACTTATTTTCGGAACAGGTCATAAATCTTGCACCGCCGAGGTCGCAGAGACCGCCAAGATGGATGGATTGGCAGACTTGGGGGCAATTTGGCAGCATTGTGCCTCCGAAATCTCTGCGCGCTCCACGTCCTCCGCGGTGAAATGGACACCCCCTGAACAGTTACACAACGAGAAAAATCCGCGTGATGCCATGAAATTCGCGGTTGAAATCTCGAAGTCGGCCCATTCGACGCCCGCTACGGCGTGAAGGGAAGGCATGTCCCTACCGCCGGCACGGCATCACGGGTAGCCACGACAACCGCTCCCTGTACCTGGGGTTGAAAGAGGGCCACCCAACGGCCACGATAAGCCCGCGCCAGGGCACACCACAACCAAAGTGGGAGCTTACCGTTGAGTATAATCCCTTCCTCTGTTCCGACAAACGGCACCCGCCATGTCGTCGCCGCGTCAATGTCCAAATAGGCATCCACAAGCTGAAAGGTAATCAGCCGACCGTAAGGGATGGATTGCACATGGGCCTGCAAGGGAGAATCGGCAATGAGGGCGCCGATTTCCAGGGTCGGGATTTTTATCCACCCTAACCGCACGTCGAACTGATAGAACGGTGCCGGCAACGCCTGGATCGCAATAGCCGCATAGAGCCAATTCGGACCTCGTCCGTAAAGCGCCAGGGGTTGTTGTTCCGGCAAAGTAACTGCTCAACAGACAACAGGAACTACGTTCTCCACCAAAGATGAAAATGGTTCAGAAGCTACTGGACGCCGATTTTCGCAGATTCACGCAGATTATTTTTTGAGCCATCCCCAAAAATCTGCTCAATCTGCTTAATCTGCTGACGCATTTTCGGAATAGGTCATAAATCTTGCACCGCCGAGGTCGCAGAGACCGCTGAGATGGCTGGATTGGCAGACTTGGGGGCAATTTGACGGCATTTTGCCTCCGAAATCTCTGCGCGCTCCGCGTCCTCTGCGGTGAAATGGATACCCCTGGACAGTTACGATCTAATTTTGCTTGGCCTGGATCGTCAGAGCCGGGTTGAAACGGGGATCTGACGATCCCCTCGGAGCATTTTTGGTAAGCTGACGATCCCCTCGGCGCAGTTTTGGGGGAGAGGATACGGACTGAGCCGTTCACCAACAACGCATAGCGCCACTTGTCAATTTCCGCTTTAGCCGTATCCTTTATCGGCAGTGGCATGATCATACGATCCACGGAGGAAGCGATGGATTTACTGAGCCTTGTCTTGACCCTGCGGCCTGCCACGGAAGCAGCCCTGCCCCCACGCCTGGGACGGGCCGCGCACGCCATCCTGCTGGCCGAGTTCGCCCGCTATGCCGGCGTCGGCGCACAGACGACGATGGGCATGGGGCAGGTCCGCCAAATCACCGCCGGCGAATGGCGCACCACGTCCGCAGAACTGTCCGTATGACGACCCACCCCATAACCGCACCTCACTTCTTCACCGCTTACGGCCTGGAGCGTGTACACCGCCTGCTCCAGGATGAGGCGTGGGTCGCCGCCCAACTTACCGATACGCATACCTGCTTTCTGCCTGTATGGCGGCTACAACACCTCATCCACCGTACCGATCCCCCGCGCCCGGTCATGCTCACCGCAGAAGCGGCGCAGCCTTTCCTTGCTTCGGCGACTTCGCTCACCCTCCTGGGCGTCGCCGAGGGACGCACCTATGTCAGTTTCGACCTCCCGGCAACGGCAAAAGCAGCGGCGGCATTGACAGACCACGGGGAATTTCAAGACCTGCGCCGCGTCAGTCCTCTGCTGAGCCATTTCGATGGCGGTCTGCTCGCCTATGCGCGGGCGATGGCTTACTGGCATGCCCAGCATCGGTTCTGCGGTGTGTGCGGCAGTCCGACCGTAAGCCGGGAAGGGGGACACCTGCGCGTCTGCGACAACCCGCAGTGCCGGCAGTCCCATTTCCCCCGCACCGACCCGGCCATTATCGTGCGTGTCACCCATGGCGATAAAATCCTGCTTGGCCGCCAGCCCACCTGGCCCAAAGGGCGTTATTCCAACATCGCCGGCTTTGTTGCGCCGGGCGAGAGCCTCGAAGATGCCGTCATCCGCGAAGTTCACGAAGAGACCGGCGCGCGCGTGGTTGCGGTCCGGTATCATTCCTCGCAGCCGTGGCCTTTCCCCAGCTCCCTGATGCTCGGCTTCACCGCCGCAACCGAAGATGAAACTCTGTGCAGCGGCGCAGACTGCGTGGATGGTGAACTGGAAGACTATCGCTGGTTCACCCGCGCTGCCATCCGCCGGGGATTGGAGGCCGGCACCCTGGGGCTGCCCTCGCGCATCTCCATCTCCTTCTGCCTTATCGAAGATTGGTTCGATGCCGGCGATCAAGGCCCTCTCGCCCCGCTCAAACTGTGCTACAATCCTGACTAAAGACCGGCGGACTTTTTTCATCAGACGACTACCGAACTGTTCTCAGAGGAGTATAACCGAACCTGTGGTACAGCCCGGATAATGAAGATTCTTCAACGGATTCCAACAGATTTCTCAACTTTCAACCTGTAATCTGCAACTATTTTCAGAGGAGGTATACCGATGTCCGGCCCCAATTCTCGCACCTTTCGTTTAACCATGTTCGCCGCCCTGTATGTGGTCCAGGGTGTCGGCCTGGCTTACTTCAGCAACTTCCAAAAACCCTACCTGGATAGCCTGGGCATTAGCCCCGATGCGATCGGCATGCTCACCTTCATCCTGCAAATCCCCTTCATCCTCAAAATCTTCATCGGCATGCTCAGCGACAAAGTCAATCTGTTGGGCATGGGACACCGCAAGCCGTACATGCTGCTGGGCCTGCTGCTGGCCGCACTGGCCTTCGGCGGCGCCACCTTCGCCCTGCCGGACGCCAACTTCCTCCTCTTCGCCGCCCTGGTCACCCTCGGTTCATTCAGTGTGACCCTCTTCGACTCCACCGCCGACGGGTTGGCCATCGACAGCACACCCCACGAAGAACAGAGCCTGGTGCAAGGCGTGATGGTAGGGGGACGGGCCGCCGCTTTCATCGCCCTGTCACTCATCTTCGGCAAACTGGTGCAACACAGCGGCTATCGGATTGTCTTCCCCATCATCGGTCTGAGTATGTTGCTCCCCCTGCTCTGGGTAATGCGGGTGCGCGAGCCGGCCCGCGACGCGACGACACGCTTTCAATGGTCGGCGTTTAAGGCATTGGGACAGGCACACTTTCTGCTCTTTGCCCTGTATGCCGTCATCTATTCGATCGGCTCCTTCGGCACCGACGGATTGGTGACCTATTTCATGCGCGTCCGCTTCGGGGCAAGCGAGAGCATCATCGGGCAATACGGCGCGTTGCGCGGCATCGGGGCGGTGATCGGAGCGTTGGCCGGCGGCACGCTCATCAACCGCCTCGGACGCCAACGCAGTGCCTACGGGGCCGTTGTGCTCATCTCCGCGATGGCGCTCCTGCTCGGTGTCGCCTCGGGGACGCAGGGGGTACTGTGGCTGGGATTGCCGTGGGGCATCGTCTGGGCCTTCCAGGAAACGCTGTTCTTTGCCCTGGCGATGGATATTGCCGACGCGCGCATTGCCGCCTCGATGTTTGCCATTATGATGGGCATCTCCAATCTGGGTTCCGCCGTCGCCGACGGTCTGGCCACAGCGCTCAGCAACGACTGGGGCTTCACCCTCGTCTTCAACGTGCTGGCGACCGTCAACCTCATCACCCTGCCGGTGTTGTGGGGACTGTTCAAACGCGCCCCGCAAATTGCCAATCGGGTCAAATAGAAACAGGCTTATACAGCTCTCCGCCGGCATACGGCGTCACGCAGATTGTTGCGGACAAAAGGGGCGAAGAAAAAACAAGGAAGATAAAAACAAGCGAAGATGAAATATCCTGGAACGATCACAATGCGGCTGCTGCTGTTGTGGACGGTCGCCCTCAGTTTACCGACGGCCTGCAGCGATAGGCACATGCCGGCAGAGATTCCATTTGTAGCGACGCACACCCTGACCGCGACGATAACGCCTTCGCCCACCTCCACCCCTACGCCGACCTCTATGCCCACCCCTACCCCCACGCCGACTCCCACGCCGTTGCCGGGCGAAATCCTGGCGCGGGCCGAATATGCCTACCGCATCGGCGATTGGGACATGGCCGAGGTCCTGTACGGGCAATTACTGCCGCTTTCCTCGATCACCCAGGAAGAGGCCCAACGCGCGCTGCTCGGCATGGGGCAGACGCTCCTGGCACGCGGCCACCATGCCGAGGCCATCCCCCTGCTGGAAAACGTCCTGGTTTCCGCGCCGCAGCTTGCCGAAGCGCATCTCTATCTGGCCGATGCGCTGCTGGCCACCCAAGAATCGATCAGTGCGGCCCTGCACTATGCCGCCCTTGCCCAAGCCTATCCCCTGCTCACGCACCCGGCCCGCGAATGGCAAGGCGACGCGCTCTATGCCGCCGGAGAATACGCAGCGGCGCGCGACGCCTATACCCTGGCCCTGGAAGCGGCGGATACGAACGCGAAAAAAGCCTTCCTGGGCGAAAAGCTCGGCCTCACCTACGCCGCGCTGGGCGACGAGACGGCAGCGTTAGCCGCCTACGATGCCATCCTCGACCGGGCGCAAATTGCCGCCTATCGTGCGCGCATCATGCTCCAGGCCGCCGAAACCGCGCTCCTGTTCGGTGACAATGTCGAAGGCTACCGGCGGCTACAAAATCTCATCGCCACCTATCCCACCCAGGCCTCCGCCCACGCCGCGCTCGTCAAGCTGGTCGAGGCCGGGCAACCGGTTGATGACATCGTGCGCGGCCTGGTGAACTACCACGCCCAATCCTACGACGCAGCTATCCGCGCCTTCACCCGCGTCATCAACAACAATGCGGCCCATAGCGGCGAACCTCACTACTACATCGGCATGTCGTATCTGGGGGCCGGAAACTACATTCAGGCCCTGAGCGCGTTCGAGACGCTGCTCAAAGGTCACCGAGGAGATACCTACTGGGGCAGTGGCTGGATCGGCAAGGCCCAGGCACTCGCCGGCTTGGGTCGCCTGGAAGAAGCGCTCCAGGCATACCGCACATTGGCCGCAGAATTGCCCACCCATCCACGCGCGGCGGAAGCGTTGTGGAAGGTAGCCGAACTGCTCGAAGGCGCCGGTCGGTTCGACGAAGCCGCCCAGGCCTATCTCGACATGGCGGAAACGTTCCCCAATGACGAAGGTGCGCCCCCTGCCCGTTTCCGTGCCGGCTTGCTGCGTTACCGGGATGGTCGTCTCTCTACGGCGCAGGCGGCATGGAGCGATCTCATCGCCTGGTATCCCTACAGTGAACAGGCCCAAGCGGCCCACTTCTGGCTGGGCAAGACGTACCTGCAGGCCGGCAACCTCATCAGCGCGACGGCGGCCTTCGATCAGGCTGTGGCTTTGGGACCGTGGAGTTACTACGGCTTGCGGGCCGCCGATCTGCAAAAAGGCCGTGAACCATTCACTGCTACGACGACCCTTGAGCCTTGTGGCTCGGCCACAGAACAAGCGGAAGCCGAGCAATGGCTGGCCGGTCGGCTGGGGTTGGAATCCACCACGGGGGTGGCAACGCTGCCGCCGGCGTTGTTGGACAATGTCTACCTGCGCCGTGGAACGCTGCTTTTGCGGCTGGGTGAGTTCGATGCCGGCCGCGATGATCTCGAAACGCTGCGCGAGGCCACTGCCGGCGATGCACTCACCCAATACCGGCTGGCGCTCTACTTCCGTGACATCGGCCTGTACCGCTCCTCGATCCTTGCGGCGGCCACGCTCTGGCGGCTCGCCGGCGCTCCGCCGTTCCAGGAGGTGCCGCGCTTCATCGGCTGCCTGATGTACCCCACTTATTACGGCGAACTGGTAGAACAAGAAGCCACCGCGCGTTACCTTGATCCACTGCTGGTCTATGCCCTGCTGCGGCAGGAAAGCCTTTTCGAGGGCTATGCCACTTCGCATGCTGCCGCGCACGGCCTCATGCAGGTCATTCCCTCCACCGGCGCACAGATTGCCCAGGCGCTGGGTTGGCCGCCGGACTACGCCACCACCGACCTCTACCGGCCCTTGGTCAGTGTGCGCTTTGGGGTGTGGTATTTGGCGCGCCAGCGGGATGCCCTCGCCGACAACCTCTTTGCCGGCATGGCGGCTTACAACGGCGGGCCGGGCAACGCCGCGCGCTGGTGGAATGCCGCCGGCGGCGACCAGGACCTTTTTGTGGAACTCATCGGCTTTGCAGAAACGCGCACCTATGTCGAGCGCATCCGCGAGCACTATGCGCGCTACGAGTGGCTGTATCGGAGAAAAGGGTAACTGGTGGGGAACGTCTGCCGTCGGTTTTGTAACCGACGGCAGATGCTGAAACTTACATCCAATCCGGGCGGGCGGCCTCTTCTACCTGGGTGGCCACGCGCCCGTAGGTCTGGGCCATCTCCAACAATTTGGCTCGGTATTCAGGCAAGAAATCATTCTCCTGGAAACGCCAGGCCCAGTTGCCGCCGAAGCGGCCGGGCGTGTTCATCCGCGCCTCGCTCCCCAGCCCCAGTACATCCTGCAGAGGAATGATCGCCATGTCGGCAACCGAACGATAGGCCAAACGGATCAATGCCCAATGGATCGGCTCGGCCAACGGCCCCAGATAGCGGTGGAGGTTCTCCAGCTCTTTCTGTCCTCGGGTGACATACCAACCCACGGTCGTATCGTTGTCATGGGTGCCGGTGTAGATCACCGAATTGTGCCGCAGATTATGGGGCAGATAAGGGTTCTCGGCAGTGCTGGCGAAGGCGAACTGGAGAATATTCATACCGGGGAAGGCAAAACGGTCACGCAATGCCTCGACGTCCGGCGTGATGCGGCCCAAATCCTCGGCGATGATCGGCAGCTCGCCCAGGGCATCCCGCAATGCCTCGAAGAATGCCGCGTTCGGCCCTTCCACCCACTCCCCGTTGACGGCGGTCGGCTCGCCGGCGGGCACGGCCCAATAGGCCGCGAAGCCCCGGAAGTGATCCAGACGCACAATATCCACGGTGCGGAAGGTTTGACGAACACGGGCAATCCACCAGCCATAGCCTTGCTCGCGCATCACGTCCCACCGATACAGCGGATTGCCCCACAGTTGCCCCGTCGCACTGAAATAATCCGGTGGCACCCCGGCGACCACCGTCGGCAGCAAGTTCTCATCGAGATAAAACAACTCCGGGTGGGCCCACACATCCGCCGAGTCATAGGCCACGAAGATCGGGATGTCGCCGATGATGCTGATGCCCTGGTCGTTGGCGTATTTCTTCAACGCTTCCCATTGGCGGAAGAATTGATATTGGAAGTAGCGCTGGGCAAAAATGGCTTCGTCCAGACGCTCACGCCAGGCCGCCAGGGCCGCCGGTTCGCGGAAGGCCAGCTCCGGTTCCCAGGTATTCCACACCGCGCCGCCGTGTGCATCCTTCAGAGCCATAAAGAGGGCGTAATCCTCCAACCAGGCGGCATTGTCGGCACAGAATTGCTCGAAATCCGTCCGCCGTGTCCCCCTCGCTTTTTGCCGAAAAGCACGCGCGGCTCTTTGCAAGACCGCCATGCGGTACGAGATCACCGGCCCAAAATCAACGTAGTGCGGCGGAAAAGCGGGCACTTGTTCCAGGTGAAGCGGCTCGATATCCCCTTCGTTGGCCAGGCGCGTCAAATCAATCAGTAAGGGATTGCCGGCGAAGGCCGAAAAACAAGCATAGGGGGAATCCCCGTAACCGGTAGGGCCGAGGGGCAAAATCTGCCACAACGTTTGTCCACTTTCAACCAGAAAATCAATGAACCGGTAGGCCGGTTTTCCTAACTCGCCGATACCGTATTGACCGGGCAGCGATGTGGGATGGAGCAAAATGCCAGCAGCACGTGGAAAACGCATACGCTCACCTCATGTCGGGATGACTTATAAGGATAAGTGACTCTCCTGAAAAAAGGTCTACCAACTGGTACTTTAGACATTCACGGTAAGCAAAGTATACTAAAAAGATGCGCAAGAGCAAGACATAAATGACACTCTAAAGGTCGCACAGTGACACAATCAGGGCTTAGGCACGTCGGCGAGATTTTACTGCCGGGAATGCATCGTTTTTTGTACTCGTCAGGATGATACTGAACAACCGCCAAGACGCCAAGTTTTTAAGATTTCGTACCGGTCAAGATGATTCTGCAACGAACGGCTCAAGAATCGTACACGGATTTAACGGATTCTATGGATTTTTTCAGAAGCTGCCGGACGCCGATTTTCGCCGATTCACGCAGATCATTTTTTTTGAGCCATCCCCCAAAAATCTGCTCGATCTGCTTAATCTATTCCGAAAATGTCAACGGATTCAACGGATGAAACGGATTGAAAAGAAAAAATCCGTTAAAATCCGTTTAATCCGTTGACGAAAATAGCTCTCCTTCCAGAAAATTTTCGTCACTGGTGGAGAA
>FWPV01014347.1_pt1 | contig 11653 bp, 7 predicted proteins | sample 2228371 | NCBI WGS metagenome assembly FWPV01 (sample SAMEA103939776, study PRJEB20133) | metagenome | reverse complement strand
GGAGCGCATTTCATTTTCTCCTGCATTACACGATCACACTATTTTTTTTGACGATGATGGGAATATATACATCATTTGGGGTGCAGGTAAGCTTCATTTAGCTGAACTTAAAGAAGATTTGTCGGGATTAAAAGAAGGTACCGAACGAATACTCATTGAAAATGCCAGTGCCCCTGCAGGCGATAATATTATGTTGCCCGCAGAAGGTTCGCAGCTTTTTAAAGTCAATGGCAAGTATTATCTCTATGCGACCACGCACACGCGGGGTTATGACGTTTACGTGTCGGATGACCTGGTGAATTGGGAAAACAAGGGACGGGTGTTTTCAGACCCGCGCGGCGGGGCGTGGGCCCCGGATGTATTTCATCACCGGCGCGGCGACGGCAAGTTCTATCTGTATTACACCGACAACATGCCGGGGGTGCCGCGCACGGGCGGGAACAAGCAAATCGGGGTTGCGGTCAGCGACAGCCCCCTGGGCCCGTTCGAGGACAAGGTGGTGCTGGTCACCAACTCGATTGACGCGCACCTGTTCGCAGATGAGGACGGCGCCCTTTATTTCTACTGGGCCCATCTGGCGGGTGGATTCAAAATCATGGGCCAGGCGATGACGGACCCGCTGACGCCGAAAGGTGAGGCGAAGTTGTTGATCCGGCCGACCGAGGAGTGGGAAATGCGCAGCGGCCACGTGACCGAGGGGCCTTTTATGCTCAAGCGGAACGGCACTTATTACCTGATGTATTCCGGCACCGGCGCGGATTCTCCCAACTACGGCATTGGCTACGCCACCGCCAAACATCCCCTGGGGCCGTTCGTGAAGTATTCAGGCAATCCCATTGCGCACCGGGGCGGCAAGGTGCTGGGACCTGGTCATCACTCCGTGATCGAAGGGCCGGACGGCAAGCTTTGGCTGGTTTACCATCAGAAATGGGATGACAAACAGAATTTCAACCGTTTTCTGGCCATTGACCCCCTCTGGTTCGATGACCAGGGCGTGATCCACACTCGCGTCACGCGAGAGAGTTACGAACCCGCCCCCAAAGTGACAAAGACCCGGGGACCGGCGGAGAAGTAAGCAGCCTGGGCTCAGGTTCCGCACATCACCGGGGACCCGGTTATCCAACCCGCTGATGCGAGGAGCGCGGGAGTTTGGGGTGGCCCGCAGAGCACGCAGAAAGACGCAGAAGGGTGTGCGGATTCATTCCGGCTGAGGTTATGCCCGCTGGTGAGCTTTCAGCCCTTTGGTCCTGGTGCTTGCCAGGCGCTCGGATTAGCCAAACGGGCTTGAGTTCTGCCACCACCGTTCACCGACCAGCCGCAAAGCTGGGCTTCATTCTTATCTGTGTGGTCGGCGTGGTCCGCGGGCGAAAAAGTTTGGGATGGCCCGCAGAGCACGCAGAAAGACGCAGAAAAAAGCGCGGGTTCGGTTCAGGGAGATTGGGACGCTTGCTGGGTTTTCAGCCCTTTGTTCTTGGTCCTGGCCAGGCGCTCGTATTCCAGACCCGGGAAGTGCCCAAAATTTACGAGCAAGCCGACCGCCAAGCCGGTTGCGTTGAGATAGTTCAGGAGCTGAGAGCGGTGCTCATCGGCCAGTTCCGAAACGGCCTTGAGTTCCACCACCACCGTTTCAAAGCAAATCAGGTCCGGCTCATAGGTATGGCTCAGGGACTGTCCCTTGTACTCGAGGCGCAGCGATGGCTTGGCGACAAAGGGAATTTTCTGCAGTCCCAGTTCTATCTCGAGGCATTCCTGATAAACGGGCTCCAGAAAACCGCAGCCTTTTTCCCGGTAAACCTCAAAACAGGCGCCGAGAATCCGGTAGGTTTCGTCTTTGTGGGGGAAGTCGTTCTGGCTCATGGTCATAAGACAGCGAAAAGGTTGCCCGCCGACAAGCCGGAAAGGTTGGGTTGGTCTTTTCTGTGTGGTCGGCGTGGTCTGCGGGCGAAAAAGTTTGGGGGGACCCGCAGACCACGCAGAAAGACGCAGAAGGGTGTGCGGGTTCATTCCGGCTGAGGTTTTGCCGGCCGGTGAGCTTTCAGCCCTTTGGTCCTGGTCCTGGCCAGGCGCTCGTATTTGCCAAACGGGCTTGAGTTCTGCCACTACCGTTCGCCGACCAGCCGCAAAGCTGGGGTTGGTTCTTTTCTGTGTGGTCGGCGTGGTCTGCGGGGGAAAAAGTTGGGGGGACCCGCAGACCACGCAGAAGGACGCAGAAGGGTGCGCGGGTTCAGTTCAGGGGGATCGGGACGCTGGCTGGGTTTTCAGCCGGTGGTTCCTGGTGTTGGCCAGGCGGTCGTATTTGCCAAACGGGCTTAAGTTCTGCCACCACCGTTTGCCGACCAGCCGGAAAGCTGGGCTTCATTCTTATCTGTGTAGTCGGCGTGGTCTGCGGGCGAAAGAGTTTGGGGTGGCCCGCAGAGCACGCAGAGGGACGCAGAAGGTGCGTGGTTCAAGAAAAAAGAGGCGCTGGCGGCGGCAGCGGTGGGGGAGGACGCAAGGGTCCTACCGGACCTCTTCGGCTCTTCGCCTCTGCGGTTGAACTGGCGGGGCAGGTCAAGCGCCCGGCGTCCGTGCAAGCCGGCTGTGAAACCGATAATTGCCGGGAGCAAGCTTCAGGACAAGCCGGCCGCGGTCCAGTCCGGTGACGCGAAGGCCGGGGCGGCCTTCCAGGGACCTCCCCGATTCGCGGGCCGAGGCGGAATCATCCGCCGGCAAACAGACGGTCGCCGTGGTGTTGGGGGGGACGGAAACGTTCCAATGGAAAGCGTCGCCTTCACGTTTCCACTCGCTGCGGATTGGTCCGTAGGGAGAGCGATGAACAGCCCTGGCATGATCCAGTCCCGGCACGATTTCGGGGCGCAGGATGATGTGCTTGAAGCCGGGCTGCTGCGGGTCCGGCCGGATTCCCGCCAGGTATTCGTAGAGCCAGATGCCCAGGTCGCCAACGAGCATCACGTGGTTGCCGGAATTCATGGCGGGGTCGGCGGTGTCGCCATTCCACAGTTCCCAGATGGTGGTGGCGCCTTTCTCGATCATATAACCCCAACTGGGATAATCCCGCTGGGTGGCAATGGTGAAGGCGAGGTCGGCGCGCCCTTGGTCGGACAGCACACGCATCAACCACTGTCCGCCAATGAGCCCCGTGCCGATGTGGTTCCTGGATTCCCCGGTGATTTTGCGCACCAGGTGATTGAACACGCGCGCGCGTTCGCTCTCGGGCGCCAGTCCAAAGGCCAACGGCAGAACGCAGGAGGTCTGCGAGCCGTTGTCATAGCAGCCTTCGGCGGTTCGGTAAAATTTCGCGTTGAAAGCCTGCTTCAGGCGTTCGGCCAAATCGTCGAAATGACGGACATCCTCGGTGCGGCCCAGCAGGGCGGCATAGCGGGCCATCAACCGCGCGTCGTGGTAAAAATAGGCGGTGGCGAGCAGGGCCTTGTCCGTCTTGCGGGCCGGGTCGTTGGAATGAATGAGCTTGGGGTCTTCGGGAGGGACGCACCAGTCGCCGTAGCTGTCTCGCGCGATGATGCCGTTGGTGAGGAAGCCGGTCATGTACTGCATCCATTTCCGGGCGCTGTCGTAATGCCGGGCGATCACGTCGAGGTCGCCATACTGTTCAAAAAGGGACCCGGGAATGATGACCGTGCTGCTGGGCCAGGTGACGTTGTCCGAATAGATTGGCCAGTAGGAGGGGCACACATCCGGCACACTGCCGCTCTCCTTTTGGGCGTCGGCCATGTCCTGCAGCCATTTGCGGTAGAGAGGGGCGGTGTGGAAAAGGTAAGTCTCCCCTTTGGATTCCGCCGAGCGGTCGCCGAGCCAGCCCTGGCGCTCATCCCGCTGGGGGCAGTCGGTGGGGATGCTGCGGTAATTGCCGCGCACGCCCCAACGAATGTTGGTGTGGATGCGGTTGAGCAGGGGGTGGGAGCAGGAGAACTCGCCCGCGTTTTCCAGGTCATCATGGAGCACGCGGCCCTCGAGGCAGTCGAGCGAGGGTTTGCCGGGATAGCCTTTCAGCTCGACAAAACGGAAGCCGTGATAGGTGAACCGGGGCTCGTACACTTCCCGGCCCCGGCCTTTAAGAATGTAGGTATCGGTCACTTTTGCCCCGCGAAGGTTGTCAAGGTAGAGTGTCCCATCCGGCTTGAGGGTCTCGGCGTGCCTCAACGTGACGGTGACGCCGGCCGGCCCGGAGACGCTGAGCCGGCACCATCCGACCATGTTCTGGCCCATGTCAAAGACGTAAACCCCCGGCTGTGGCTGCGACAGGCTGATGGGCCGGAGCGTTTCGGTCACGCGAATCGGGGGAATCATCTGCGCCACCAGCGCCCCGCCCGGGGCGCCGACGGGCGCTGCGTTTTCCCAGGCGGAGTCGTCATATCCCGCCTCGTTCCAGCGGCCCAACTCGAGGCGCGCGTCGTATTCCTCGCCGTCGTATTCGCAGTTGGCGCGGATGGGGCCGCGGGTGGTGAGCTTCCAGGTCGGGTCGCTGACGAGCGTGATCTGCGAGCCATCCTGGTATTCGAGGCGCATTTGGAACAACAGTTTGGGGAATCCGTAGGTGCGGGTTTCCATCGGAGTCTTGTGCCGCGGCGCAAAGAAACGGCCGTTGCCGAGCACGACGCCAATCGCGTTCGGTCCCGGGCGCAGTAGATCAGCCACCTCGTGGGTGACGTAAAACACCCGCTTGTCATATTCGGTGAGGCCGGGAGACAGAACCTGGTTGCCCACTTTTCTACCGTTGAGGTAAAGCTCGGAGGAGCCGAGTCCCGACATCCAAACCGTTGCGCGGCGAACCTTTTTGGGGACGGTGAATTCCTTGCGCAGCCACCGGCGGCGGTCTTCCGGACCGGTCACCTGTCCCCACGGTTCCATGCCCACCGGCCCCAGCACGCGGGAGCTGAGCCAGGTGGAGTCGTTGAAGCTGGTCTCCTCCCAGCCCGGGAACTCCTCGGCGGTGCTGCGCCAGTTCTCGTCCGTGACCAGGGTCAGGGGCTCTCCCTGCTCGAACTCGATGGTCAGCAGGCCCAGCAAACCCGCCGGGTTGGGCCCCTCCCCAACATTCCGAACCGAGACGGCCAGAACGTTTCGGCCGGGGCGCAAGGCGTCGCGGAGGTCAAATTGCGCGGCGACTTTGTAATTTCCGCCACTGCCCACCGGTTTGCCATTGACATACACGGCGAACTGGTTGTCGCCGGCAACAAGCCAGCGGGCGGATTTGAGGGTTCGGCCCGCCTCCAGCTCAAAGGTGCGGCGGAAATAGCGGGTGGCAACCGGGGCCGAACGGTCAGCACGGCCTTCGGGGAACCAAATCCAGGATGTATTGGTCAGGACAACGTCGCGCTCGGGTTCATCGCGGCCAATCCATCGGGCCTGCCAATCGGCGGGTTGGAGCAGGCCCATGGACCAGCAGGCCGCCTCGCTCCAGCCGCTGGGCTTGTCCGCCTCGTCCCATACCCGCACTTTCCAAAAGCATTCCTGGCCGGAGACCAGCGGGCGGCCGCCGTAGGGCACCAGCGCGGACTGGTCCGAGCGCACCTTGCCGCTGTCCCACAGGTCGCCGGTTCCGGCGGAGAGTTGCCTGGCGCTGCTGGCCACCAGCACCTGGCAGGCGGTCTGGCGCTGGCCCCGGGCGGTGCGCCGGGTCGGTTCCAGCACCCAGGACAAGCGGGGGTTGGGCGCATCAATCCCGGAAGGGTTGTTGAGGTATTCGCAACGCAACGTGGTGACCCGAACACTCGCCGCCTCGGCCGCTGGCAGTGCGGCCAGCAGGAACGTCAATGAAACGATTGCCCGTCGAAACAAAAAGGAAGGCCTGAAGTTCATACCGGCACGGAGTATGACCACAACTTCCGCACCGGGAAAGACCTGATTGGACAGTCAGCGCCGGTTGTCCGGCACGCGCAGGCTCGGGTCGCCAAACAGCATGAACTTCATGCCTTGAAAGAAGATGCTGGGCGGGTACCAGCCCTCACTGGGCTTCAGGGTGGCGAGGCGCTCCTTTTCGAAATAGTGGCGGAGTGCCTGAGCCCAGCAATCGCCGAGGCAAGGCCCGGGCGTTTCGGCCAAAGCAGTCATGAAACCCTCCAAGAGGGTTAAAGCACACGGCTGGCTGCCGGTGTTGCAGCCGATGTAGGCCACCCCTCCCTGCGTGCCGCGTTTGAGAATTTGTTCGCCCAAGCCGGTCGGGTTGAAGCGGCCCTTCTGATAGGCCGCGGGGGGTGGGGGCGGGCTTTTGAAAACCTCCCCATGATCGGTCCCCTTGTGCTCGTCGCCGCTGACGTCCACGTAACCATCATAGGGGGCAAGCGGGGCGAAGTAAGCGGTGCTGCAGCCGATGGAAACAACGACTGGCAAGGCCGTGTTGGTGAGGCGGTCCAAGTCCCGAACCGAAAAACACTTTTCCCACGAGTCCGGCTGGCCATGGCCGGTGTGCACGGCCAAGCCCAGGCCCTGGTTGAACAACCTCCGCAGTTCCGCGCGGTTGGGGGGCGGGGTGTCATACGTGCGGGCGCTGTCGGAGTAGAAACACCTTTGCACCTGCCAGCCTCCCTCGAGCCGGCTGGCCAAACGGTCCAGCAACCGCCGGCTATCCACCCAGCCGTCCACCGCAAAGAACGCCGCGCGCCGAACCTGGGGGCTGGGGTTCGTCATGACGCCTGCCTCGTAAGCGGCAGTTTTTGCGGCCACGCGACGCACTTCCTCGGGCGTGCTCACGGGCCAACGGCCCACGGCAATGTCAGGCAGGTAATCCACGCGGTCAAAGTTGATCGGGTCCGTCTTGTTCTGCTCGCCGCGGACCTCGCCGAAGTAACCGGCGTGGAACGAATCCTTCACGGCATTCCAGTCGTCGAAACTTCCGTCGGCCTTGGCCAGGTCGCTGTAATAAAGGTCGCTGGGATAGAAGGCATAATCGAAGGCGGCCGGTGTGATGCGGTCCAGCACCATGTAGCGCACGGGCAGGACATCCACGTCGCCGACCAACAGCACAGAGCCCAGTCCCGGCCCGCGCCATTGGTCGTAGAGGAACCGCTTGAGTTTCTCGGGGTCATCCACGCCGGCAGATTCCCGCAGAATGCGTTCCAGCGAACAGAGCACCGTCGGCCGCAGAGCGGATTTGTGGGTGACGAAGCCGCCCAGCGCCTCATGAAAAGCCTCGGGCGCTATGATCAAGAACCTGGACGCGTCCGCGCCCGCCGGAGCCGAAGCCGCGCCGATGCGGCAAGCCAATAGCGCCACACCCAGCCCCGCCAGCAGGACGCGATGCGCTTTGTCTTTGTATTTCCCCTGATCCATGCGGCGCCAGAATACCCGCCCCCGGCGGGATGGCCAGTGCGGAGGTTGTGTGCGCCCTCAGCCACCCCCCAAGTCCTCAACAAAACGCGCGTCTTCGCGATACTGTCCGGGTTTCAAGCCTAACGTCTCAATGGTGATGCTCCGGACAACCGCCGCCACATCCGGGCGGGGCCAGCCGGCGTCTTGCGCCTTGAACAGGTTTGGGGCCGCCATCACGAGGAACTCCGCCAACTGCCCCACGGTCCGCCGGCCGTCCGGGAATTCGACACACCATGGCTGGGTGAGAAGGAGCGCGGCGCCCCAGGAGCAGAGGGCCAGGGGCAGGCCGATCCAGAGGGGAAGTCCGCGGAAGAACAGGGCCACGGCGGCCACCAACAGGGCGCACACGAACACACTCAAAACCAGAACCAACCACCGCGGCCGGACCAGGCCCGGCCAGTCCCTGGCTTCAAGCTCGTGCTGCATTTGCCGCCAAAGCCGGCGGCGGCCCGCCCGCGGGACAATTTGTTCCAGGGCAGTGTCCGGCCGGACATCTTTGCGCTTGCAGCCGAAGTCACTCGCGAACATGCGGCGGACCGCATAGAAGGCGTGGCCAGTGCGGCAGGACGCCGGCGCACCCGACCCGACTTTGCTCAACACTACGTCAATCAGCCTGGCGGGGGTCGTCGCGTGCTCGGCCTCGGCATCGGTTATCGTAATGTTGAACCGCTCCTCGACCGCCATGGCCAGCTCAACCAGGTCCAATCCCATAACTTTCTCCTCCGCATGGTAAAGAGGGTTAGACCGCACGGTGAAGATTATCAGACACTCGATTTCCATCAATCCGGCGTTCGGGCTACCGTACTGGCGCCTGCCTGTGTGCAGGAGCGATGCCTCGTCAATTGGGCGGGTCACGCGCTGCAAATGCCCTGCTAAACTCCAGCGCGACATGACTCAAAGCGCCGGTGCTGTTCAACGATTCTCTCGGTGAGGCCACGGAAGGTGCTTGTATTCTCCAGCTTTAGCCGGCCGGGGAACCAACTGCCACCGAACAGCCCGCCGAACCAGCCGAAAGCGAACAGGGCCACCCCCCCAATAACCAACCAGGGTTCTGCAGCGAATGCGGACAGAAGGAGGAGCAGGCAGCCAAGCGCGAGGCTGAGCGCAGTGCACCGTTCCATGAACCTGTTTTCAAAGCAAAGGGGCAAACCGCCCGGGGCCAGGCGGGCAATTTGTTCACAAAACACCTTCGGCCAATTTCGCAGATAAGGCTCCAGAGGTGTGGAGGGCCGAAGCGGGGGAGGAGCCCCCGCCTGCACCAGGATTGAGCGCACGGCCAGAAAGACGCCTGCTGCCGCGCCGTCGCAGCCGAGCAGTTTTCGACGTGGGAAAACGGGCCGTTGCGCCGCGGTCGCAAGCAGATTACAGACGTGCCGAAGCGTTTTTTCCCGCGCCGGCACCAGGACGCCAAACCACTGCCGTTGCGAGAACTTTGTATTCCATTCCTTGTTCAGAGCGTGGCCCAGCGGACTCCACCAGACCAGGTCCAGCTCCTGGCGCCATTCGTGGACCGTTGTGACGAAGGTGGGCGGCTGGCTCGCAGGCTCGTTCGGATCACCGGTCACCGCGCACTGCCGCCACTCCTCCTGGAGGTGCGCCAGAATGTATTCCGGCGTCGCGGGCACCCACCGCACTTGATAGCCGGCCCAGTGGTCGTTCATAAAAGCCTGCACGCTTCTGTTCATCCAAACATGCGCCGTTGCCGGTCCAAAACCCGCAACCGGCCGAGGTGGCTCTAGTCCCGCCCCGCCAGGATGGCCTGCACTTCACGGAACAGCCACGCCCGGGCAAAGGCCCAACGGCGCTCGACCGTCGCCACCGATACGTTCAACTCCCGCGCCGCTTCCTCCTGCGTCAAGCCCACGAAAAAGCAGAGTTTGACCACCTCCGCGGCGCGCGCATCAAACGCAGCCAGTCTTTCGAGGGCCTCGTCGAGCGCAAGCAAGTCGTCATCAGCCATGGGGCTGGGCAACTCCACCCGCTCGAAGTCCACCCGAACACAGTCGCCACCGCGTTTGAGGCGTTGCTTGCGCCGGGCGTTTTCAACCAGAATGCGGCGCATGGCTTCGGCGGCGGCGCCAAAGAAATGCGCCCGGTTTTGCCAGCGCAGATCCCGGACGCCCCCCAGGCGCAGCCAGGCTTCATGCACCAAGGCCGTGGGCTGGAGCGTGTGGCCCGGATTTTCCCCGGCCATCCGGCTTGCTGCCAGCCGGCGCAACTCCTCATAAACCAGGGGGAGCAACTCCGCCGTTGTTACTTCCGGACTCGCGCGCCCGGCGCCGGTGTTGGGTACCGGCTTATCCATCGGAGAGCGCCTCCTTCCGCTCCGGTTCGCTCTCCCGCGCGAGCCGCAGCGCCTGCTCGCGCAGCCGGCGCAGGTCCAGCTTGCCGCTGCCCAGCAGGGGGATTTCGGCAACCCGGTAAAACTGGCCGGCCTTGGGAATCCAGAGGTTGGGCAAACCGCTTTGGGGCAGGCCCTGCAACACCTGGGAGAGCGCTTCGTCTTCCAGTGTGTGGAGCACGACCAGCCGCTCCCCGCGCTTCTCGTCCGGAACACCGACAACCGCAAATCTGGATTCGCGCACCCCCGCCAGCGCCTGCAATTTTTCCTCCACCTTCACATGAGGCACCATTTCGCCGGCAATCTTGCTGAACCGCGAAAGGCGGTCGGTGATCTCCAGAAAACCATCCGGGTGAAGCGCGGCGATGTCCCCGGTTTCGTACCAGCCGTCCCGCAAGACTTCGGCCGTCTTGTCCGGGCGGTTGAGGTAGCCTTGCATCACGTTGGGACCCCGGACCTGCAACAAGCCGGGCCGGCCCACGGGCACAGGGTCTCTGGTGTCGGGGTCCACAATCCGGACGCTGATGCCCGGCAGCGGACGACCGATGGTGCCCGGCTGCCCCCCGATCTGCTGAATGCCCGGGCCGCGGAAGTCGTGCCGGTTCACCGAGACGGCCGGGGAGCATTCCGTGCAGCCATAGCCTTCGACCGGGGCGATCCGGAATTTTTTTTGGAATTCCACAGCCAGCCACTCTTGAAGCTTCTCCGCTCCGGCCATGATCAGGGTGACACTGCCGAAATCAGAAGGCTCGCAGGTTCGGAGATACACCTGGAGGAAACCGGGCGGCGCCATGAGCGTCGTCACTTCGTAACGGCGGATCAGTTCGCCGACGACTTTGCCTTCGAGTGGATTGCTGTGAAACACCACTCCAAATCCCGAGAGCAGCGGCTGCAGCAAGGTGGCGGTGAACCCAAAAGAGTGGAAGAAGGGAAGAACCCCCAAAAACCGCCGGCTGGGGCCAAAATCGAAGGCCTGGCCGATCTGCTCGACGTTGGAGGCGAGGTTGTAGTGGGAAAGCATGACCCCCTTCGGTTCGCCGGTGCTTCCGCTGGAAAAGACCACCGTCGCCAGGTCGTCCAGATGGGGGCGCACTTTGCATCCCACCGCCCGCTCCAGGAGGCGCAGGGGCGCCAGCCACGCGAGGGCCGCCGCGACGACTTTCTCGCCGGCGCGTGGCCTGGCGGCGAGGTCCTCCAGGAGGAGAGCCGGGCACGGGAGCCCCACCTTCAACCGGTCAAGGAATGCCTTCGCGGTGACGATGGTTCGAAGGTCACACTGTCGCGCGCAGGAGGCCAGGTTTTCAGCCGAGAGCGTATAGTTCAGATTGACCGGGACCTTGCCTGCCAGCAAGGCCGCCAGGTTCACCAAAGCACCGCCCACCGACGGCGGCAGGCAGATGCCCACCATGTTCTGTCCCGCCCAGTGACGACGCAGCCGGCGTGCCAGGAAGACCGTCTTGACCAAGGCGCCCCCAAAACGAAGGGGGGGCACCCGGCTGTCCGCCATGGCAAAACGGCCGGGATGGTGCCGCGCCTGGTTCACAAAGGCGCGCCCCAACGGCTGCATGGTCAGGCGGCGTTGTGGCCACGCCTCAGTGCTCAGGGTTTGGATCGCACTCCGAACCTCCAGCGCGCGGGCGGTGGCGGGCAGCGGCTCGCCAAAACTCACGGTGACCGGGTAACGCAGCCGCTTTGGCACCTTCCAAAAAAAGCGCCCGGCGGAGTAGCTGAATATGCTCCCCCAGACCCCATCGAGGCAGATGGGAATGATGGGGGCCTCCACTCTCTGCATGATTCGCTCAAATTCGCGTCGAAACGGCAAGAGCATGCCGATGCGGGAAATGTTCCTTTCGGCAAAAATCCCCACCACTTCCCCAGCCGAAATCAGGTCTCCGGCTCGACGCAAAGCCGCTTCCATTTCCGCCGTTCGCTCCTCGGGCGGCAGCGGAATTGCCCGCAGCAACTTCAACCACGGCCGCAACA
>FWPV01001573.1_pt1 | contig 11653 bp, 10 predicted proteins | sample 2228371 | NCBI WGS metagenome assembly FWPV01 (sample SAMEA103939776, study PRJEB20133) | metagenome | reverse complement strand
CGGGTTGAGGAGGGTGAGGTGATCGATGGAAATATTGTGTGGGATGGTCGGAGGATTGAAAAGAAAAGTGCCGTAGAGATAGGTAAGCTGGGCATCGTTCAAGCATTGGAGGGACGGCGGGTCTTCGGGCATCTGACCACCGAGGAGAACCTGCTGGTAGGTGCTTATAACCGCAAAGACCTTCATGCTATCAGAGAGGACTTGAATATGGTTTATGGCTACTTCCCGCGTCTAAAGAACCTTCGGCACAATATTGCTGGTTATCTCTCCGGTGGTGAGCAGCAGATGTTGGTCATTGGTAGGGCGATGATGTCAGCACCAAAACTTATGATGCTAGATGAGCCATCGCTGGGACTAGCACCGATGTTGGTCGAAGAAATATACGATATCATAGAGCGATTTAATAAGGAAAAGAAAACTTCGATCCTACTTGTGGAACAGAATGTCAGGATTGCCCTCAACATTGCCCATTATGGGTATGTGATGGAAAATGGGCGGGTCGTTCTTGATGGCACCGCTGATTTCCTAAAGAATAATGAGGATGTGAAGGAGTTCTACATGGGTCTGTCCGCCGTGGGCACGAAGAAGAGCTACCGTGCAGTGAAACACTATAAAAGGCGCAAAAGGTGGCTTTAAAAAGAGGCGTTGTCAGGTAATCAAGCCAAGCCCTCTACTAGGTTTCCTTTCCCAGGTAAGCTGATATTACTTGTGGGTTGGTCCTTATCTCAGCGGGCGTGCCTTCGGCGATCTTGCGTCCAAAATCGAGCACCACGATCCTGTCGGCTAAATCCATAACCACTCCCATATCATGTTCTACTAGGACAATACAGCTAACTCCGTCTCGCAAGACTGGCGTTTCGGGGTAGGTCTCCCCTTGTCCTTCGAATATGTCTATGATGAACCTGGCAATGTCCTCTTTCTCCTCCAGGTTCATTCCCGCCATCGGTTCATCGAGAAGCAGGATGTTTGGCTCCAGCGCCAGCGCTCTGCCCAGTTCAACTCTTTTTCGCATCCCGTAAGGCAAAGTCCCAACTATCTTCTTTCTAATTGGCTCTATCTCCAAAAAATCAATTATGTCCTCCACTGCCTTGCGGTGTTGGATCTCTTCGTTGTGTGCTGGGCCGAAGTATAGAGCAGTGGTCAATGTGTTCTGTTTCATAAGGACATGTCTGGCAGCCATAAGGTTGTCCAGTGTGCTTAGTCCGGCATATAGCTCTATGTTCTGGAAGGTTCTGGCTATGCCTAAGCGGGCTATCTTATCTGGGCGCAGCCTAGTGATCCTTTGCTTTCCAAGGTATATTTCACCCTCTTGCGGTTTGTAGAAGCCGTTTATGCAGTTTAGGATACAGGTTTTGCCGGCACCATTTGGTCCGATAATAGCTAGAATTTCCTTGTCCCTTATTTCAAGGCTCACGTCTGTAAGTGCCCTTACACCGCCAAAGCGGAGAGAAAGGTTCTCGATTCGCATCTTTACGTTGTTTTGACTTATTGGTAGCTGCTGCATTATGACAGATTTCAAATCAAGGACTGATTTAGCCCTCTCTTTTGACTTTGCTGTAGTCAAGATTTAAAGTTAATATTACCATTACCTCGGGTATGGTTCAAATTGCCTTTTAAGCAGATTTTCTTTACAATATGCCAGCGATCGGGCGTGATATGAAAAGCTCGCCTGACGTGTCACAAATAAAACGTGAAGAGTAAGTTTGCAGAAAAGTTAAGAATTACCTATTCAGGTTCGTCACCGTCTATGGGTTTTCGTAAATCTGCTGAAGTGGAGCCTTCCCCACTGCTACTTATCGCCGATTTAACAGGGATAAACCTCACTGAGGCTAACGCTGTAGTTGGTGGTATAGATGCTGGCGTTGTGAGCAACGCTGATATTGGAGCTAAGGGCTTTGGACAACTGGCTAATGTCATGGGTGATATTCCTTTGGGGTTATTTCTTGAAGGCGTTGATGTGGGACAACTTGCTAGATTTATAGAGTTCGGCGGTGACTTCGTAGTTTTTGACTTAAGAACACCGCTTGAGGCAGTGAATAAAGAGGGGTTAGGGAAGATACTAAAAATAGAACCTTCGCTGGATCAGGGTTTGGTCAGGGCTATAAATGGGTTACCACTACAGATCGATGGTGTGCTTGTGGCTGGCGAGGAATCTATCGTTACGGTTGAGCGTTTACTCATTTGCCAGCGCTTTGCTGAGCTTTTGGATAAACCTTTACTGGTACCCCTGGGTTCTTCGGTAACTCGGCAGGAGCTTGAGAGTCTGTGTGAAGCAGGGGTCAACGGCTTGGTGTTGCCGCAAGGAATACCTACTGAGACAGTTGTTACCCTAAGAAGGACAGCTGGCTCTCTGTCTAGGACGGCTAAGCGGAGAGCCAAGGGTGTCGCATTGCTGCCTCAACTGGACAGTGGGTTGCCATCTGAGGTGGAGGAAGAGGAGGAGCCTTAGGCATTCATTGTATGACAGCAAACCTTGGTTTGTTCCTCCTTTCAGCAGCAGGTATTTCTCTTTCTGGGGTCATGTTGCCTGGTCCTCTAACCGCTGCCACTATAGCCAAGGGCTATCGGGAACAGAATGCAGGTATTTTCATTGCTCTAGGGCATGCGGTTATTGAACTACCCCTGATGGCGCTCATCTATTTAGGTTTTGCTCATTTCTTTGCTTCTCCGGGAGTCAAGAAGATTATCGGTCTGGCTGGTGGCTTGATGTTGGTTTTTATGGGCTTGGTGGTTCTGAGGGGTATCGGGAGAGCCCAGAGGGAGCCTGCAGATTTGCCTTATAACTCATTGGTTACCGGAATTATGATGACCGGAGCTAACCCGTATTTCTTCTTGTGGTGGGCGACGATAGGAGTAGCTCTGATAGTTGCGGCTGCCGAGTTTGGCATTTGGGGATTGCTTATTTTTGCCCTCGTACACTGGTCGTGTGATCTTGTGTGGGAGCAATTTGTATCGATGAGTGTATTCAGGACGAGGCACTTGTGGACGCGAAAGGTTGAAAGGATTGTTTTTGGCATCTGCGCTGGTGTTTTGGTTGGCTTTGGCATCTGGTTCTGTATTTCGGCTTTTGTTTGAATGGCTTTTAGCCTGAACACATGCCTTGTATTGACTGGAAATATTTGCCCTCGGTTTTTATCGCAGGAGCTATGACCATCTTGACCTTGTGCATATCTTTGATGGTGAGAGCACCGCATACGCCCATCGCCGTGCGCAGCGCGCCGACAAAATTCTCGGTGCCATCGGTGACTGAGGTGGGTCCGAACAAGAGCCGTTCTAGAGGAGCGCGGGTGCCTGCTTTAATGCGTGTCCCCCTAGGTAACGATGGGTGGGAATGAGCCATGCCCCAATGGTAGCCTTTCCCGGGTGCTTCCTCGGCTTGAGCCATGATTGATCCTAGCATCACAGCATCAGCTCCCGAGGCGAAGGCTTTGCATAAATCGCTGCCGGTACGAATACCGCCATCGGTGATTATTGCCACGTATTTACCGGTTTCCCTAAAATGCGTTTCTCGAGCTGCTGCGCAGTCCATTGTAGCGGTCACTTGGGGAACGCCGACGCCTATTACCTCGCGGGTAGTGCAGGCTGCTCCGGGTCCAACGCCAACAAGGATGCCGTCTACGCCGGCTCTCATCAATTCCAAGGCGGCGCTGTAAGTGACGCAATTGCCAACTATGATTGGGAGCGGGGCTATAGCTTGGCTAAGCTCAGAGAAGATCAGCCCGCGATAGCTCTTGGAGATATGGCGGGCGGTGGTGACGGTGGATTGAACTACCAGGATATCAGCTCCTGCCTCCTTGGCAACCGGAGCCAATCGTTTGGTTGTGGCTGGGATTAGGGAAACAGCGCAAGTAGCCCCAGCGCGCTTTATCGTTTGGATGCGCTCGCCAATGAGTTTCTCCTTAATTGGCTGGGAGTAGATCTTTTGCAGTAACGAGGTAACGCTGTCAGAGGGCGCCTGAATGATTTCAGCTAAAACCTCCCCGGGGTTTTCATACCTAGTCTGGATGCCGTCTAGGTTGAGGACAGCCAGCCCGCCTAGTTTGTGTAGCAGGATGGCGAAATTCGGGTCAACTACAGCATCCATGGCTGCGGCTAGAATAGGGATGGAAAAAGTGAAGTTTCCAATGGTGAAACTTATATTTGTCTGGTCAGGGTTGATGGTTATGTCCCCAGGGACGAGAGCAACCTCATCGAAGCCATAGGCACGCTCTAAATCTTTGAATTTCGGGCTTGCCATGCTTGTACCTTAAGTTATTGGTGACTATAGCAAAGGCGATGAGCTAAAGTCAAGGGAGAAAGAAGTGGAGGCTGTTTATGTATGAGTAGTTTATTGCCGTACTGACCTTGGGGTCGTCTCTCCAGCGTGCGGGTAAGGGCTTGCTGTCGTTATAAGCCTTCCCGATAAGGAGGACCCTGTCGCCAAGTGTAACAGAGTCAGGGAGGGACTGGATTGAATTTCCAGCCCAATCATAATGCGGTCTGTTGAGGGAAAGAAAAGTATGGAGTTAGAGTCATTTCGGTCAATACGTGACGTAGCAACCCAAGTGAATGTTCGAAGGATCGTGAGATTGCCCCGGTTTGCTGGCAAGACAAGCGAATACACTCTTGGTCAGATTTGTGATGGGCTAGACCCTTTTGCTGCAGTAGGATATAATTATTTCCTAAAGCGTGCCTGCTCTTTATATTGTAGCTACGCCGATCGGCAATTTGGAAGACATTTCTTTGCGAGCCCTGCGCCTGCTGAAACAGGTAAAACTGATTGCTGCTGAGGACACACGCACCACGCGCCAGTTGCTCAATGCTTATGGCATAAAGACACCGCTCACCAGCTATCATGAGCATAATAAACGGTCTAAGCTTGGTTACCTTTTAGACTGTCTTAAGGAGAACGACGTGGCTTTGGTCTCGGAGGCGGGAGTACCGGGATTAAGTGACCCTGGTTACGAACTTATTACCGCGGCTATTGAGCGAGGCATCCCCGTTGTGCCTATTCCTGGCGCGTCGGCGGTGATTACTGCTTTGATGGTTTCTGGTTTGCCAGCTAATAAGTTTCTATATCTTGGGTTTTTACCTCGTCGCCAGGGGGCTAGACGGCGTCTTTTTCGCTCCTTAGCTGATGAGCCGTGGACCATGGTTGCTTTTGAAGCCCCTCACCGACTTTTAGAAACACTGAGGGATGCGTTGGAGGTCTTTGGGGATAGAAAGGTAGCAGTCTGCCGTGAGCTTACCAAAGTTTATGAGGAAGTTTTCAGGGGTACGTTAAGCCAGGCAATAGCACATTTTGCTGAACCAAGAGGTGAGTTCACTCTGGTAATTGAAGGTGGAACTATGCATGAACTAGGGGTTAGCGAAGAACTTGAGAAAGAACTGGGCAGGCTTTATAGGGAAGGAACTGGCGCTAGGCAGGCGGTATCTATATTAGCGGAAACAAGCGGTGTATCGAAAAAGAAGCTGTATCAAGCTTGGCTCAAGTTAACCAATGCTACATGAAGAGTGGTCTTGTTTTCGTTATGGGAGTTGAATAGGAAAAACAAATCGTATAGCCCCATGCAAAAGAGTTTATCGGGGGCAGTTACAGGAGAATGACATGAATCGTGGTTGCATTGCTATTGGCGAAGTCAAATGTGATGGCTGTAACCGTATAATCGAACACGGGGAGAGGTATTTACTTATGGAGGAGAAGGAAGGTGAGAAATTACGCCTTTGCGTTGAGTGTTGCTTAGGTAAAGGTTATGCCACTTATGTGAAAGAAAAGGGTGAGCGAGTGCTGACTTTCTTCCCGACTAGGTTAGATTCAGGGGGGTGATATCTAGTTTGCACCTCCTAGGATGAAAACCCGAGGTTTTCTGAAGTTCCTATGGTGGAAGGCATTAGCCCTTATGCTTTCATGGATATTGCCATGCTTGGTTCAAAGCGAGAATTGCTAAAACCATTTAAATCCATGGTGGTAAAATGCAGGCGAAAGTATTGATTACGGAGCGAGTAATTGACTGAGCACATTCTTGTGGCAGTTGCCTGGCCCTATGCTAATGGTTCGCTTCATCTAGGTCATGTTGCTGGGGCTTACCTGCCGGCAGATATTTTTGCCAGGTATCATCGCCTTAAAGGTAATAAGGTGCTGATGGTTTCGGGCAGTGACCAACATGGGACACCGATCACCTTACGTGCTGAACAGGAAAATAGATCGCCTCAGGAAATAGTTTCTAGGTACCATAATGAGTTTCTTGACTGCTGGAAGAAGCTGGGAATTTCTTTCGATTTGTTTACCACTACAGGGACGCCGAATCACGCTCAGGTTGCACATGAAATCTTTCTCAAATTGTTGGACAAGGGATACATTTATAAAGATGCTTTGCCTCAAGCATATTGCCCTAAATGTCGGCGTTTTCTCCCCGACCGCTACGTTGAAGGTACCTGCCCTTACTGCCGCTTTCCACAAGCGCGCGGTGACCAGTGTGATGAATGCGGTCGGACTGTTAACCCTGGCGACCTTTTTGACCTGCGTTGTCGCATCTGTGCGGCAGCTCCACGTTTTGAGGTCTCCGAGCATTTTTTCTTCCGTCTCAGCGCCTTTGAAGAAAGATTGAGAGCTTGGGTAAAGGATCAAACTCACTGGCGTCAGAATGTACTGAATTTCACTTTGGGTATCCTTGAGAGCGGGCTTAAGGACCGGGCAATAACTCGTGACATAGACTGGGGTGTGACTGTGCCCCTGGCTTTGAGCGCAAGCGTATTTATGTCTGGTTTGAGGCTGTGATCGGCTATTTCTCAGCGAGCAAAGAATGGGCGAAGTTGCACAACGATGATATGGCTTGGCGGGATTTCTGGAGCGGTGAAGCGAAAGGTTTCTATTTTATCGGTAAAGATAATATCCCCTTCCACACGCTTATCTGGCCAGCTATGTTAATGGGTTACGAGAACCTGAACCTCCCTTATGACGTTCCAGCTAATGAGTTCTTAACTATTGAGGGCAAGAGGCTCTCAACCAGTCGCAACTGGGCAGTGTGGCTTCCCGACTATTTGCAGCGTTATGACCCTGATCCGCTACGTTATCTTTTGTCCGTAAACATGCCAGAAACTGGCGATACAGATTTCTCTTGGCGTGAATTTCTGCGCCGCAACAATGATGAGCTGGTGGCTACTTACGGTAATTTGGCTCATCGAGTTCTGACCTTCGCCTACCGCAATTTTGAAGGCGCTGTGCCCAATCCTGAGGAGCTTGGCATGGAAAGTCAGGAACTTATAGGTAAAGCTAGGGCGATGCTGGAGGAAGTTGATAGGCTCCTTTACCGCTGCCATTTCAAGGAAGGGATTAAGCTGGCTATGTCGTTAGCGCAGGAGGCTAATCGATACTTGGATGACAAGGCTCCGTGGAAAGCGATCAAGCAGGATAAGAGGGCTTCCGCTGAAGCTGTTTACGTAGCGCTGTCAGTGCTTTCAGCTTTGAAGACTATTCTTTACCCCTTTCTACCTTTCAGTTCTCAAAAGCTCCATAATCTTCTTGGCTTTGATGGTAGTGTTGAGACAACTGGTTGGCAATTTGAATTACCTGTGCCGGGGCAGAAATTGGCAGCTCCAGAGCCGCTGTTCCGTAAGCTAGATGAAAGCATTGTGGCTGAGGAAACTAGCCGTTTGGGAAGTTGAGCAGTCAAGATGAAGAATCTTGCTGATATCTATAAGCCTATCGCAGATGACCTGGAGAAGGTTGAGGAAAGTTTAGAGGCGGTAACCCAAGTTGATAGTCCGTTGCTGGCGCAGTTGTTGAGATACACCTTGAAGGATGGTGGCAAACGGATTCGCCCCTCGCTGACTTTACTTTCGGGGAAGTTCCACCGCTATGATCCTGCCCTCCATATCCCGATGGCGACCGCAATAGAGCTTCTGCATACCGCTACATTGGTTCACGATGATGTGGTGGACCATTCGCCGGTCCGCCGTAGTAAGCCCACGGTCAGCCGCGCATGGGGTGAAAGCCGCGCTTTGCTACTTGGCGACTACCTTTTCGCCAAGGCTGGTAGTCTTGCAGCTGGCACCGGGAATCTAAGAGTGATAAAGCTTTTTTCCCAGACGCTTATGATTATTTCCAGTGGTGAATTAAGGCAAACAGGCATTGTATTAGACTTGACACATGCTGGTGAGCAGTACTTTGACTGGATAAGTGCTAAGACTGCCTGTCTTTTCTCTGCGGCAACTGAGGCAGGAGCAGTCTTAAGTCAGTCCCCAGATTATGTGGTCGAGGCATTGAAAAATTATGGTCATAATTTTGGCATGGCTTTTCAGATCGTTGATGATGTCCTCGATTTTATCGGTGAAGAAGCCGAACTGGGAAAGCCAGTGGGGTCTGATTTGGGTGAAGGAGTGGTGACATTGCCAACTATACTCTTCGCTGAGTCTCATCCTGAAGACAAACTGATAAAACGTGTCATTGAAAATAGAGATGCTGAAAGTGTGGCATTGGCTGTAGAAGTGATTCGCAATTCACCGGTTATTGACCGGTGTCTGGCTTTAGCTTCTGACTTTTGCTCCCACGCTTGCCGTGCTCTGGATAAGCTCCCTGACAATAGTTATCGCCAGGCTTTACTTGACTTGACCACGTACATTGTCCAGCGGCGGAAGTAAGAAAGACTAATCTTTATCTATTGAATTTTTGCCCACAGTCTCCAATTTTCGACTTCGTTTTCTTAACGGAGTGCAAGAGAAGTGGACACTGGTTGGTATTCCGGTTTCAGGTTGGTGGTTGTGTCATGAGGCTGGTGTGGCTTCCAGCTGAGACGAAGGCAATGGTTGCTTAATCAATGTCTCAAATTCAGCCTCTTCAATGGTCTCTTTGCTCATAAGGTGTTCAGCCACGAGCTTCAGCCTCTCTTTATTTTCGTTCAGAATCTTCTTAGCGGTATCGTAGGCGCGATGAATAAGGGACTGAACCTCCTCATCGATCTCCTCAGCTACCTTTTCACTGTAGTTCCGTTGTTCGTGGATTTCTCGACCGAGGAAGATCAGTTCCTCACGTTTACCGAAGGTGCGAGGCCCCAATTTAGAGCTCATGCCGTATTCGGTCACCATTTTTCGGGCAAGGTTGGTCGCTTGTTCTAGGTCGTTTTGAGCCCCAGTGGTAATTTCACCAAAGGTAATTTCTTCGGCAGCCCGTCCGGCTAGGCTTACTGCTAATCTGTCCACAAACTGAGAATAAGTCCACAAATGGCGGTCTTCGGTGGGCAAAAAGCGTGTCCAGCCGCCCATCATCCCCCGAGCCACGATGGAGATTTTGTGTACTGGGTCAGCATTGGGCAGCATTTTTGCAACCAAGGCATGCCCTGTTTCGTGATAGGCGATGATCTCCTTTTCCTTCTGACTTATTATGCGCCCTTTCTTTTCCGGGCCAGCGATGACGCGGTCAATGGAGTCCTCGAGCTCCTTCATACCGATTTCTTTCAAGTTGCGTCTGGCAGCCAGAATCGCCGCTTCATTGATTAGGTTAGCTAGATCGGCACCGCTAAATCCAGGGGTCTGTTTAGCTATTATTTCCAGATCGGCGTCTTTAGCTAGAGGCTTGCCCTTAGCATGAACCTGGAGGATAGCTTTGCGACCATTTAAATCGGGCTGGTCAATGACGACATGACGGTCGAAACGACCTGGTCGTAGCAATGCTGGGTCGAGTATATCAGGACGGTTGGTAGCCGATAGGACGATGACGTTGGTGCTGCTATCAAAGCCATCCATTTCCACCAGTATCTGATTCAAGGTTTGTTCACGTTCATCATGGCCGCCACCAAGTCCAGCACCACGGTGTCTACCTACGGCGTCGATTTCGTCAACGAAAACGATACATGGCGAATTACGTTTAGCTTGGTCGAAAAGGTCTCTAACTCTGGAAGCGCCAACACCGACAAACATCTCCACGAACTCGCTGCCGCTGATAGAATAGAATGGGACTCCAGCTTCACCTGCCACCGCTTTGGCTATCAAGGTCTTTCCGCAACCCGGCGGACCTACCAACAGTACGCCACGTGGAATGCGGGCTCCTAAAGCTAGAAATTTTTGGGGTGATTTAAGAAATTCTACTATCTCTTGGAGTTCTGCCTTCGCCTCATCAACTCCAGCAACGTCAGCAAAGGTGACGGTAGGTTTATTGCCAGTTGCTAGCCGTGCTCGACTCTTAATGAAGTTAAAAGCTTGTGTATTAGCTCCACGAGCTGATCGGAAGAGGAAGAAGAGCAGAACACCAAAGAGGAGCAGTGGGACAAAGCTGATCAATAGACCACCCCAGTCGAATCCGCTAGCCTTGACGCTGAGCTTGATCCCATTTTTGTCAAGCGAAATGCCTGCATCTTTAAGGGTATCAATAAGCTCCTTGGTACTGCCGACGAAGGATGATTCGATCATCTTCTTGTCATCTTTTAAGCCTATGATAGTATTCCCTTGTTGCTGAATAGTATCTATTTCCCCTTCCTTAGCCCGTTCGACGAAGGTGTAAAAATCTACAGCCTTTGGCTTGTTAGTTGTGGGTAGAAAACTGAATGCTAAAGCTAACATAGCCACCAGAAGCAGCAAATAGAATAAACTGCCTTGCCACCACTTCGGTTTCATTTTTACATTACCTTCACAACATATTATAGCAGAAAGTCAGCAACTAAATGAAAAAGGAACCTGTGAATATCAGTCGGACTACTGAATGAAAACGGTAGAGGTGCGGTGGTGAGGCTCTAACCTCGCCTAGACGGTGAGAAATCCAGAACGCTTAGTATAAAATGACAGGATTCGAGACAGTTGCTTTTTGTCACTAGTGTTTGTGGTTTGGGATTCGACGGCAGCCTGGGATTTTTGCCCAACCCGTTGTTTGTCGTTACTAGCTGTGCCGTGCGCTCAACGCTGAGCTGCTTGGTAGGTCTGTTGCAAAAGCAGGGCATCCTCCTCGAGGTTGGGGCTTTCGGCGATGACCATCCCCTTCACTTTGAAGTCACGCAGGGCATGAAGTAATTCGATGTAATTGAAGTCTGATTCTCTAAGGTTGAGGTGTTTGGTCTCTCCACTTTTGCCGTAAGCTATGCCAGAGACATGTATATGCATGTTATCTATAGCCTGTCTACCCAGCTTGTTTTCAACCTGCTTTAGTATGAAGGTGAATTCGTTGTAGGAATTGAACTTTCCGGTACGAGCATGCCAGTGTGCGAAGTCTATGCAAGGTGCCACTCCTTCAACCTCCGCACTAAGGTTGAGCACCTCCTCCAAGGTGCCGAACTGACTTGCCTTTCCAGTGACCTCGGGTCTTACCCATACTCGGTTGCCTTCGGTTCTTAGCTGACTTGTGATCTGCTGTAGTTGTTTCTTGACCTGCTCATAGACCTTGTCTGAGGAGTCACCGAGGTAGAAGGCGGCATGAAAGACGATGCTTGTAGCACCGCAAAGTGAGGCAATGCGGGCTGTCTGCAGGACTCTTTCTCGGCTAGCCTTGAGTTTCTCGGGTTCAGCTGCATTTAGGTTTATGAAATAGGGACCATGGGCGGTAAGCGCTATCTTTTTGTCGCTAGCTACTTTGGCTGTAGATAGTGCTGTTTCTCGGCTCATTTTGACTCCCTGGACAAATTCGATTTCCATGCAGCCCAAGCCCAGTTCGGCGACCCGCTCGATACCGTCTATGGTGGACCCTGTTCTA
>FWPV01014346.1_pt1 | contig 11654 bp, 15 predicted proteins | sample 2228371 | NCBI WGS metagenome assembly FWPV01 (sample SAMEA103939776, study PRJEB20133) | metagenome | reverse complement strand
TCGCAGGAATTGATGAAAGTGAACTGTGAAATGGAGCACATAACAACCGGCTGCAGCGGACGCTCCGCTGCGCTCCATCGCCGCCAGTGAGCGTCAGCGTTAGGCCGAGAAAATATGTCATTTAGGCTAAAATAGATATGCCAACGATCTTAAGAGTCGGGCCATATCGTTTTTTCTTCTATGCTGGGGATAAGGATGAACCTCTCCACATTCATGTTGAACGTGATGATAAGGTTGCCAAGTTTTGGCTTGACCCCGTTAGGCTGCAAAGTAGTGGAGGGTTCGGCAGGGCGGAGATTGCCAAAATTCACAAGATCGTTGAACAAAATAAGGCTAAATTGAAGGAGGCATGGGATGAGTATTTTACCGATTGAAATAGAACTTCCAAGGGCTGAAGACGTAAGAGTAACCAATGATTCCTTAATTGTCGATTTAAGTGATGGGAGAACAATCTCAGTTCCTTTGGAATGGTTCCCACGCTTATTGCATGCAACTCATGAGGAACGAAGTAAGTGGAGGCTAATCGGGAGGGGGCATGGGATTCATTGGGAAGAGATCGACGAAGACATAAGCGTTGAAGGATTGCTGGCTGGTAGACCTTCAGGGGAAAGTCAGCGATCTTTCAAAAAATGGATGGATCAACGTCAATCTCGCCTAACAAGGCGCTCAACCGGACGCGCAAAAACAGCACGCCGGTTAGCTTAGTCGTTATGAAAGGACTTTGTAAACTATGCGAACCATCCCAGAAAAAGATTGGAAGCAAATGAGATCCATGAAGCCCCGTTTGCTAAACGATGCGTGTGCACGGATTCTTGCCGACGTAGAGGCAATCGCGAAGAGAAGAAACGGGCACAACCATGAAACATATCTCACACTCTGGCGTCTGCTTAAGGCGAAAGATGCGGAGGTGGCTTCCATGTTTGATGATGTCAAACGGAGCAACGCGTTTTTCAAGCTGGCAGCGTGGTATCGTTATGGCCTGGTGTCCGAAGCCGAATTGATTTCCTTCACTGAAGAGACACAAAGCATCTTGAAAGCAATCAATGAGGCCCTGGGTTAAGCGGTCAATGAAGTTCACACGTAATAGTCCTGTCGCCCTGTAGCGGAGGTCGGTGCCTCCGCGCCTTATTTCAATTGTTGACCGTATTCATGAGATCCCTGTGCCGGGAATGGAAATCCACTTTCGATGCTCATGCGGATTTCGCAGTTACCGCGTATCTGTTGAAGCAACAGGAAGGGGGCACTTCTTCGTCGGCTTCTGTCTTGACTGCTACCGATTTTTTCCATCCGGAGATCCATAGGTAGCCACGAAGTTCAGGAGGATTGTTTCGCCTGCAAAGGTTGTGGTAAACCATTAGGGGCAGATGGGCTCCTTGGCTGGGAGGTACCCGGGCACAGCGCAGTTGAAGCCGTAATACTCCGATGAGGATTGATAGGATGATAGGACGACACACCAAAGTACGGGGAAAAGGAATGAGTCGCTCTGGAAGAAGGGCTTTATGTGTTCTATGCATATGGGCACTTATCATCATGCCCGAAGTATCCCTTTCCCAAACCATACCCCTCTCCGAGCGGGGAAGGGCGTTGAAAAAGCACTATGATCAGGCAAATGTTGAGAACCTTTGGTTGAAAGGGTATCAAGTAGACTGGGAAACAGGACAATCTCTCAAAAAGGCCCATCATCCAAAAACAACACATTGCAGTGCTTTTGTGGCAGCCCTTTTGAAGAGGAATGGCCTGTATATCTTGCGGCCCCCAGAACATATGACGAAGAACTTGGCCAACGCGCAATACGATTACCTGGAAACTGAAAAAGCAAAAGAGGATGGATGGGTAAAACTGAATGGGATGTATCAGGATATACAGCGAAAGGCGAACGAAGGATATTTTGTTGTGGCCGTTGTAAAAAACAAAAACGTAGAACGTTCTGGGCATATCGCGTTAGTCTATCCGATGGAGGTGCGGGAACAGGAGGTCAAAGAGAATGGCCCATATGTCATTCAAGCAGGGCATCTGAATGGGAAAGGAATAAGCTTGAAAAAAGGATTCGAAAAGCATTATAAAGATTTCTCAAAGTTTCGAGCGGCGTTCTACTACAACAGTAGGAAATATGAAGACCAGGAACATTGTCCTAACAACGGCGTCCAGCCGATCCTCCGACCTGTTACACCCTCTGCAGGTCAAGAGGGTTTGGATGATTGACAGATTGCGCGTCCATCTCCGATGACAGCTCAAGTCAATGTGAGATATGCCACATTTTGAAATATAAAAGAAACCCCTCTTGTAGAGAAGGAGGGCAAGGGTGGAGGCTACTGATACAGGACGTTTGAGGAGGTTGTGAATGAAAGCTCCATATCGTGTTGAGGTGAGAGTGATTGATCAGAAGGGGGAATGTGGTTTTGGGCATCAGGTCGGCGACTGGGTGAAATTTGATGGAGAAGGGATGGAAGGTCGAATTTGCTGGCACTCCCTTTGTAGCATGATGTATAAAGTCCATGGAATGCTTTATGGAGCCTCCTATCCCTGGTTGAATGATCCGGACATTGCAACCCATCCCTGTCCTGATTACAAAAATCCAGTCATTTATGCAATCCGTCGCTTTAAGGTAAAATAGGACTATGGAATTTATTTCTACTGACGTTCTTGTCATAGGAAGTGGGCTGGCCGGGATCATGGCAAGTTTGGAGATCGAGAAGGCAGGTCTCCAAGTTTTAATGACCAGTAAATTTGCAATCGGTTCAGGAACGAACACCTACCTCTCGAATGGAGCTTTCACCGTTGCCAACTCGTCCTTTTCAAAAGAGGAGCATCTTCAGGAGACCCTTCTTGCAGGGAAAGGGTTGAACTGTCTTCGAATGGTGAAAACCCTGATCGATCAGGGTCCCAATGCCATGGAAGCATTGAGGGGTTATGGCGTGCCATTGGTTGAGAACCCGATAGGTTATTTTATTGGGAGGCCTAAAGGTTCAGGCATATTGCCAGGAGTGCTTCTGGTCCGTCCCTTGAAGGAACGTTTAGGAAATGGTTCTGCCCGGCTTTTTCCAGGACTGACCATTTTCGATCTGATCATCGAAGATGGAGAGGTGAGGGGTGCCTTTGGGTTTTGCAATGATGGAAAAGCATACCTGATCCAATCGAAGGCGGTTGTTCTGGCTGCCGGCGGAGCCGGAGCAATCTATCAACGAAGTGATAATCAGCGGACGATCCTTGGCGATGGATATGCTCTTGCCTTTCGAGCAGGCCTTTCGCTCTTTGACCTTGAGTATGTCCAATTTTATCCCTTTGTCATGGCAGAACCCAGACTCCATACCTTCATCCTCTATCCTCCCTACCCGAAAGAGGCAAAAGTGCTGAATGAGAGAGGAGAGGATCTCTCAGAAAAGTTAGATCTCGGAAGTGATCTGAATCGAGCCATCATCACCCGAAGGGACTCCCTTGCCATTACTTTATTTGAGGCATCACGAAACGGAGATATCTATTTTGACCTGCGACAGGTACCAGAGGAGAAATGGGATCATTATCCCCTCAATTTCCTCAAGCGATCGAAATTTCCGTTCCGGGATCGTCCCTTTCTGGTCTCGCCAGCAGTCCATTTCTGTATGGGAGGAGTTGAAACGGATGGGTCTGGAAGGACTGCCATCCCTGGACTCTATGCAGCGGGTGAGATCGTCTGGGGGGTCCATGGTGCCAATCGCCTTGGAGGAAATGCCCTGACGGAATGTGTTGTCTTCGGGAGGCTCACAGGACAGTCGGCCTCCGAATATGCCTTTGGAAAGGGGTTGGGTATATTTTCTGAACCCTATAAGAGAAGGTGGGAGAAAAAGGCAGAAAGATACTTGAAAAAGAGCAGAGGCGTCTTCGATCCTCCTGCCCTCCTGCTCAAAGAACTTAAACGTCTCGCTTGGGGATATGCAGGACCGATACGAGAGGAGGGTTCTCTGAAAGAAGGACTCGAACAGTTAACCTCGTTAGAGAAAAAAATTGAAAGGATCCATACTACCACCCTGAGGGATCTGTTCAGGAAGAGAGAGTTAGAAAATGTGGCTCTTCTCTTAAAGGCTATCCTGAACGGGAGTCTGGCTCGAAAAGAGAGCAGGGGGTCTTTCTTTAGGAAGGACTTTCCAGAGCAGAAGGATGACGAGTGGCTGAAGAATATGTGCTATCGTTTGAAAGATGGAGAACTTGAGGTGACTCACAGAAGCTTGATGGAACAAGAGAATTGAGAGTCAAATGAGAGGTTGTGTCGCAATTGCCGGAGAAGGGAGAGGAAGTCAGGTTCCAAAGATTTAGTTAGAAAATAGGCAACGTTAAACGGTTACGGCGAGGATGCCCGTATCGTCATTCGTTAACGTTTCCCGTTTAAAGCATTTGACATTGCCCTTAATCGCTAAACGAAACGGGCTTCGTAGCCGTTATCCTAACCGATGCACCACTGAATTTTTATGGTTCGGGGTGGTTACTTAAATTTTCTTGACATAACGTAGTCTTATCATATAAATTGCTAAATCATATTTATAAAAAGGAGGTGTTTTATGAAACGCTTTGTGGTTTTGAGTTTAGTCCTTCTATTGATTTTCGGGGTCTCTTCGGCATGGGCACAGAAGGCAGTTCGTCTCTCCATTGCTACAGGAGGAACCGGAGGGGTTTATTATCCCCTGGGAGGTGGCATGGCCAGTGTGATTTCTAAATACATCCCCTATGCAGAAGCCACTGCAGAAGTGACCACGGCATCGGTGGATAACTGCCGATTGATTGGAGCCGGAAAGGCTGACCTGGCGCTCATCATGGCGGATACGGGTTGGGATGCCTATCAGGGAAGAGGTGTTTTTAAAGAGAAGGTTCCCCTTCGCTCTCTCTTTGCCTTCTATCCAAACAATATGCATATTGTGACATTGGAGGGAAGAGGCATCGAGAAGGTGACGGATCTAAAAGGAAAGAGGGTTTCCACTGGTGCTCCGGGCAGCGGAACCGAGGTCATGGCGCTGAGAGTGCTTGAAGCCTTTGGCATTGATCCAGATAAAGATCTGAAAAGAGATAAATTGGGTGCTTCCGAGTCCGCAGGGGCATTGAAGGATCGTAAGATTGATGCTTACTTCTGGGTGGGTGGCATTCCCACTGCCTCGGTAACCGATGTGGGGGCAACTCCTGGCATTAAGTTGAAACTGATCGGTCATGATGAGGCGCTTCCCAAGATGAGAGAAAAGTATGGTCCTCTTTATGTGAAAGGAATGATCCCTGCCAAGGCCTATCCAGGAGTGGATGTGGATGTCCCGATTACCGTCGTATGGAATCTTGTTGTCTGCCATGAGAACATGAAAGGAGATGTGGCTTATGATATCGTGAAAACTTTATTTGAACGTAAGCCGGAACTTGTTTCGGTCCACCGGGAGGCAAGCTGGCTCTCTTTGGAACCTCAGGTGGGCGGTTCCCCGATTCCTTTTCATCCCGGTGCCATTCGATATTTTAAAGAGAAAGGAATCACGGTTAAGTAATTGAGAAAGAATCGCTGGCCCCTCCTGATCGTGATGACATGTTGCATAATCGCAGGAGGGGTCTTTTTTTTAAAGAAGGTTACCCTCCTTCAATTGGAAAACCTGGATCAAGGTAAAGCACTCCACATTCGGGTTACCCCCTCTGAATCCTTTTCTATGTTTTATATTCACTCCATCTATCTTGAACCTGTTTTCGAAGAATTTCGAATTGACCAGGGAGCCATTCTCTTAGAAGGAGTACGGACGAAGAGTGTGCCCATTATGGAATATTATGGATTCGAAGATATCCGGGAATTCCATCCTATTCATCTCCGATTAGGCGCAATCTATTTAAAATGGGGAAGCGGAGAGGGACAAGGCCTCATCATTCGGGAGAGAAAGATCTATTTAAGCGAGATGGGGCAGAGAGGAGATCGGATCCGGCTCAGGACAAAACAAATTCCTCTCGGATACTATCTTTTTCAACACCTCTCTCCTTCTTATACGAAGCGAAAGGAAGGAGAATTATTGATCTTTCAATCTACGATCTCCTTCTTTCTTGATCCTTGCACGGCAAGATCGACAAGGTTTCCCAAGTCGTTGAAACGCATTTCGTAGGGCCCCTCCTGAAGTTCCAGATCAGACCTCCCCTGAAGCTCTTGTAAGTATCCTTCAGAGATTTCTATCTCATCCAGATGGAGGGTGTTTTTGATGCGAACAATTCTCGTTTGATCGATTGGAGTAAAGCCCATTGAACCCAATGCCACTCGAATGGCCTCCTGGTCTGTTTCAAAGTGCATTGGTATGGAGGCTTTTTCGAGACTGATTGCTGTGATGCAATTGGCATACATCGCCTGATAATCGATCTTGTCAACCAGCCTTTTGGTAGTGAGATCTGCCAAGCCTATTCCAATGGCATTGCCATTGGATGCCTCTGTCAGATCCCTGACAAAGAGCCTTTTAACCTGGATGGGATGAGGAAAATTTCCCAGAAGATCGCGATTTCGCCCGGTCACATTTGGGTCCATACCAACACCGCTGATATCCTTTCCCATTTCATCCACAATGAGCAGATCGATCTCTTGGAAAGGAAGCTTTGGCATCATCTCTTTGGCTAATACCAGGAGCTCTTTCTCTTTTGCCTCGATCTCTTCGGGCTTGCATGCCACTATTTTAGCGGTTTGGTCATATCCGTTCTCAACGATCCCCAATCCAAATAGGATGGGAGCTTTTTTGATCATCATCTGGCCAGCCTCTTCGATGATCTTTGGGAAGCCATACGTGATGGCAGCCCGGTGGTAATGTTCTGCGCCTTTCTGTTTTCCCATTCCGATGGCCATCATCTTCATCAATCCGCTTTCAATGGATCCCTTAAACTTGGTATGAGGTTTAATGCGATTGACGACGACGATGTAATCTGCCTGGGAAGCATACCTGTCGAGATATACCGGAATACCGAGGGCTGTTTTCCCGATCTCCACAACCTCCATAGAAGAGAAGAGAGGTGCGCCGATGGCTTCTTCGGTAATCTGATAATGTTTGAGGAGATTGGCCTGGCCTTCGGCAGTGGCGCCTCCGTGGGAGCCCATGGCTGGAAAAAAGAAGGGTTGGGCTCCGAGGAGATGGAGGTATTCCACGATCGTCTTCAGAATCAGTCCAATGTGGGAGATTCCGCGACTTCCAGCCGTAATTGCTATACGATCCCCCGGCTTAAGAGTGTGATTCAGATTGAGTGTTGACAGCTCGTTCCAGACCGTTTTCCGAATGTCATCAACCGAAGTGCGATCGAAAATCTGGCGTATGCGATACATCTTTGGGTAGAACATAAGACTATTATGATGTTCCCAACCAGGAAATGTCAATCTAACAGAATGCAAACCATCTTAGTCTCCTTAACGAAGGGATCCTTTGATGATAATGCGACACTGAAGTGGGGGGAAAATCCACCCATCGGGCAGGCCTATTTACGAAAATTTTATAAAGCGATTCATGGATCATGAAGTGGGGGTGAGGGGCACCCTCACCCCATCGCCATCATAGGTGAATTGGGCAAGGGCTGGCCCACCACGGTTATTAAAGCTGATGAGGTTGTGGAGCCTGTCATACTGGAGATTATATTCTGCCCCTCCCTCATTCATATAGGTCGCATCACCATCCGTATTGTAGGTGAAAGATAAAGATAGTCCCCCTGAGGAATAGTCCGCTTCTTATTCTCGATGGCATTTGTCCACCCTCCAAATCGAAAAAACCGTTTTCAGAATTCATCCACCATCCTTACTATTTTTCAACTCACTTAGCCTTGTTGAATGTTGAAATCCGACCCTCTTTGCTTTTTTCCTTTTTATCATGATCCTTTTTTAAATCTAATGATTAGAAATTGAATTAAATAGGATAACAAAAAATAGAATAGGAAATTCCCGGCATACGTGAAATAGCTGAATGGTGATACCTCGTGAATTGCCTGCCAGCTTTTTTGTGGCAAGATTATCGCTGTTATTATAAATGTAATAACAATTCCAGGAATTCTTAATATGCCCATCAAGTTAAATATTAGAAGCGGGACTGTTCCTCCCAGCAAATCATGGCATATCCATATCAAGAATGTAATTGCTACCCCCACAATAAGTGAAATTACCATAATATGTAGACCTCCATTTCTATGTAGGATTACTTATACTTATCATAAAACTCTCGAATTAGGTTTGTGGCCCTATTTAGTCTCTCATTTGAGATTACTTGTTCTTTCCCTCCATGTATTACTCCTTCCCCAAGCTCCCTTGGGCCTCCGAGTCCCCTCCAAACTTGAAATCCCTCGTGACTCGGTGATGTAGAATCCATTATCGGATGCATTGCCTCACCTAATCTAAAATATGCCTCTTCGGTTTTACCTTGAGACATAAGAGTCTTGTATTCTTTAACCTTTTCTTCCATAAATTTGTTCATTTGACTCCTTGCTTCCTCTACGGTCTGTCCCGGTGCCCTCATAGCATGCTTGTAAGAACTTTCAATTGATTGGTCTCTATCGACATGAGCACTTCCTCTTTCTATAGCATTTTGTAGATTTCGTGGAAAATTTGGGAAAGCATTCCTGATAATTCTGCTATGGATTCGCTCGGGCCATCTACCATCCGGGTCCACATATTTGTATGGATTATTCAGTGAATATGTGTACCTATTAAATCCTTGGGGGTTGAGGAGAGATTTCTGATTCACATTCCCCGTCCTTGCATCCACCGCCCCAATCGGGTCAGGAGCAATAAACCTCCCGATCATGGCCTCCATATATCTGGCGCCAAAGTAATAGAGTCCTGTCTCTTTATCATTCTCCTTGCCCACAAATCTCAGATCATTCTCTAATGTTCCCGATATTATGTTCTCCTCCCCAAATGGCAGATAATCCGCTCGCCACACCACACTGCCACTGTCATCGGTCATGGCCAGGGGGGTTCCTAAAGGATTGGTGTTGTAAAGATGTAAACTTGTTCTCACCGCCTGTGCTCTATCTTCTCGATTGCAAAGTGTAAGTTTTCAATCACGTTCCCTACCTCGTTCCTCAACCCTTTAATTCATGAAGAAAAGGCGAATACCTCCTCCTCTTGGTATCCTCAATTTGTAAATTGTATGTTTAGCTTTGATCCCAGTCCTTAACTCCTTTATGAGGGCTCATAAAAAAATAAGCCTTTACATTATTTTTATTCATGTATTTTAGGGTTTTGTAAGAAACGAAAGTTCCGATAGGAAAACATATGAATAAAAGATATAAAAATATCTTAAAGAAATAATAACCCCATTTGGTAAGCCTAATCCGGTGATAAAGTACCAAAAAGCCATGGATATGATGAAATACATGTCGCTGAGTTTCAAATCTACCTGTAAGGAAACCCAATAGAAAAATGATAAACCGACTATGCTTAAGATTATTAGGACATAACCAAAAATTACTATGGGCCTAAATTTATTTTCAAATTTACCCATTGGTGACCCTCGTAATGAACATAGATTTCTTTACAATGGATTAGGGCTTTTCCGAATCTCTCCTTTTCTAATTTTCTTGTCATTCCTGTTTTTTCTTAATGATCTCCTTAGCTCTCTCAATGATGTCAAAGGTGTTTGTAGTAATAGATGTATATGATAGTCCTAACCCTTTGCCACCGATTGAGTAAGAAACACCTTCCTTATTGGTTGAAGTGTCTATATCTGTTTTTGTACCAACAATGAACGTTTTTGATTTTTCCCTAGATTCGCCTAAGAAATCTTCCAACCCACCTTCTATTTTCCCTCCCGTCACCCCAACTCCTACGTTCACCCCAAGTACCTTATCATCAGTTTGATTAGCAGTCCCCCCGCTCGCAAAAATTATAAGTTTTTTCGATTCAGTGTCGTAGGCTACACCAAATGAAGCTTGGGTGCCATACCCTCTTTGATCCTGCTTTGCCTGCTTAACTGCAGGATCTATTCTTCCAATGAAGATTGACGCACTCCCTCCAATAAACCATACATCCTGCCAATCGGGATCCAAGTATTTATAAGGATTGTTCAGTCCATAGGCGTAGAGGTTAATCCTCTGGGGATTGCGAAGGACTTTCTCATTGATGCCTCCGGTTCTCGAATCCACCGCCCCCACAGGATCCGGTGAAATAAACCGCCCAATCATGGCCTCCATGTATCGGGCGCCAAAGTAATAGAGTCCTGTCTCTTTATCATTCTCCTTGCCCACAAATCTAAAATCATTCTCTAACGTTCCCGATATTATGTTCTCCTCCCCAAAAGGCAGATAATCCCCTCGCCACACCACACTACCACTTGAATCCGTCATGGCCAAAGGCGTCCCTGCTGGGTCGGTATGGTAGAAGTATCTGGCAGTTGGCTCTATTCTAGCAACCAGCTTTCCATTCGCATAGACAAGATCCGAGATGAGAATACCATTGTTATCCGTCTCTGAAATCACCCTTCCTTCTTGGTCATAGTGATATACTATTGTCTTTACACTCGATGTCTTTGTCACCCTCATCCCATCGCCGTCATATGAAAATTACTTTCGCTTCGCCCTGGATGCACCCCTACTTGCCTTCGACCTTCTCTTTACTGGATATTTGTCATAGGTAATGGAAAAATCCAGACCATTTGGCGTTTGGTCAACAAATAAAGTTGTACCGTCAGTGAATTGAATACAAATTTCTTCATTTCTATGGCGTCTCACAACGTCAACAGTTTTACCTTTCAGCATTCTTGTAGTCTGGAGAGCGTCTTTCCTGAGTCCCTCTTCGTCCAATTTCATAACCACACCTCCTGTTGAATCTGTAGATATCAAAATTTCTCTTTTTCACGCCCATCTTTCCAAACCGCTCTATCCCTTTCTCGCTTTTCCCAATCTTTCTTATTTTTATAGACCTCATAATGATCTTTGTGTTTTCGGCCTTCCACCCAAATTTCACCTGTTTCCTTATTTCTCTTGGCGGGGCTCCCCCTTACAGGATCAAATTCTTCTGGATGGGTTTTGGGTGTATGTTCCGTTCCTTGGTCACTGGCAACACCTTTCTTGTCAGGTGATGCTTCCCCCCCTTTTGTTTAGTTTCTGATCCTTTCTGTCTCTCTGTTTTGCTAGACTTATACGCCTCCAATGCTGCTTTTGCCGCTAAGTATGTAACCCCCGTAATTACTGCTGCTTCTATGCCTGTGGCTATAGCCGGAGCATAGGCTGCTATAATGGGAATAGCCAATGCTATGGCAAACTCGCCGTCGCGATCAACATATTTATATGGATTATTCAAACCATAGGCATAGAAATTTATTCTTTGTGGATCGTGAATAATCAATTGATTTATTTTGCCGGTCTTTGCATCAACTGCTCCCACAGGGTCCGTCGAAACAAACCTTCCAATCATGGCCTCCATATATCTGGCGCCGAAGTAATAGAGTCCTGTTTCTTTATCATTCTCCTTGCCGACAAACCTAAAATCATTCTCCAAGGTCCCCGATATTATATTCTCCTCCCCAAAGGGCATATAATCCGCCCGCCATACCACGCTGCCCCAAGGATCGGTCATGGCCAGAGGCGTCCCAGCAGGGTCGGTATGGTAGAAGTATCTTGCAGTTGGCTCTATTCTGGCAACCAGCTTTCCATTCGCATAGACAAGATCCGAGATGAGAATACCATTGTTATCCGTCTCTGAAATCACCCTT